>Ga0308163_10000330_pt1 | contig 100845 bp, 81 predicted proteins | sample PhyTR1_FD_201037 | JGI IMG/M metagenome (GOLD analysis project Ga0308163, IMG submission 201037) | Phyllosphere microbial communities from UC Gill Tract Community Farm, Albany, California, United States - DLSLT.R1 | ecosystem: Host-associated > Plants > Phyllosphere > Unclassified | place... | reverse complement strand
CCGCACACCCCTTCGCGGCACGAGCGGCGCAGGGCCAGCGAGTCATCGACGTCCGACTTGATGCGCTGCAGTGCGTCGAGCAGCATCTTGTCGGTGTCTTTCAGTTCGACCGTCAGGTCCTGCATGTACGGCTTGGCATCCTGGTCCGGATCGTAGCGGTAGATTTTGAATTTGAGAGTACGTGCCATGGTATAGCCTTAGAAAGTACGTGGTTTCGGTTTGAAGGTATCTACCGTCAGCGGCTTGGTCACGACTGGCTTGTAGTCCAGGCGGTTGCCTTCCGAATACCACAGAGTGTGCTTCATCCAGTTGTCGTCGTCGCGGGTCGGGTGATCGTCCTGGGCGTGCGCGCCGCGCGATTCCTTGCGCGCCGCTGCCGAGACGATGGTCGCTTTCGCGGTTTCGATCAGGTTGTCCAGTTCCAGCGCTTCCACGCGGGCGGTGTTGAACACCATCGATTTGTCCTTGAAGGAGACGTGCTTGCGGCGCTCGTCGAGCTTCATGATTTCTTCGACGCCCTTGTTCAGCATCTCGTCGGTACGGAACACGCCACAGTACTTCTGCATGGTGGCGCGAATGTCGTTCGCCACGCCCTGCACGGTTTCCGTGCCGGTCGAGTTTTCCAGGCGCGCCAGGCGGCCCATCGCGAAATCGGCCGCATCGGCTGGCAACGGCTTGTTTTCCTTGCCTTTCAAACCGCTGTTGACGATATGGTTGCCGGCTGCGCGGCCGAACACCACCAGGTCGAGCAGCGAGTTGGTGCCCAGGCGGTTGGCGCCGTGCACCGAAACGCAGGCGCATTCGCCGATCGCGTACAGGCCATTGACGACCTGGGCCGACTTGTCCGGGCCGGTCGGGGTGACGACCTGGCCATGGATATTGGTCGGGATGCCGCCCATCTGGTAGTGAATCGTCGGCACGACAGGAATCGGTTCCTTGGTGGCGTCGACGTTGGCGAACTTGTGGCCGATTTCCAGGATCGATGGCAGGCGCTTGGCGATGGTGTCGGCGCCGATATGGCGCAGGTCCAGCATCACGTGATCCTTGTTCGGACCGCAGCCGCGGCCTTCCTTGATTTCCTGGTCCATCGAACGCGACACGAAGTCGCGCGGCGCCAGGTCTTTCAAGGTTGGCGCATAGCGCTCCATGAAGCGTTCGCCTTCCGAGTTGATCAGGATGCCGCCTTCGCCGCGCACGCCTTCGGTGATCAGCACGCCCGCGCCGGCCACGCCGGTCGGGTGGAACTGCCAGAATTCCATGTCCTGCAGCGGCAGGCCGGCGCGTGCCGCCATGCCCATGCCGTCGCCGGTGTTAATGAAGGCGTTGGTCGAGGCGGCGAAAATACGGCCCGCACCGCCGGTGGCCATCACCGTGGTTTTCGCTTCCAGGATCATGCATTCGCCGGTTTCCATTTCCAGCGCCACGACACCGATCACGTCGCCGTCGGCGTCGCGGATCAGGTCCAGCGCCATCCATTCGACGAAGAAGTGGGTACGGGCGCGCACATTGCGCTGGTACAGCGTGTGCAGCAGGGCGTGACCGGTACGGTCGGCTGCGGCGCAGGCACGCTGCACCGGCTTTTCGCCGAAATGGGCCGTGTGGCCGCCGAACGGACGCTGGTAGATGGTGCCGTCAGGATTGCGGTCGAACGGCATGCCGAAGTGTTCCAGCTCGTACACCACTTTTGGTGCTTCGCGGCACATGAATTCGATGGCATCCTGGTCGCCCAGATAGTCGCCACCCTTGACGGTGTCGAACATGTGCCAGAACCAGTTGTCTTCGGCCATGTTGCCGAGCGACGCGCCGATACCGCCCTGCGCTGCCACGGTGTGCGAGCGGGTCGGGAAAACTTTCGACAGTACAGCGACGTTCAGGCCGGCTTCAGCCAGCTGCAACGACGCGCGCATGCCGGAACCGCCGGCGCCAACGATCACCGCATCAAAGCGGCGGGTAGGAATTGCAGATTTATATGCTGCCACGATTACACACTCCAGAGTATCTGTACCGTCCAGCCGGCACAAGCGATCAACCACAGCATGGTGGCAATTTGCAGGGTCAAACGGAGGCCAGCGCTTTTCACGTAGTCCATCCAGATGTCGCGTACGCCGACCCATGCGTGGTAAAACAGCGCCAGGAACGTTACCAGGCTGAATAATTTGAACCATTGCTGAGCGAACAGACCAGCCCAGCCTTCATAGCTGAAGTTTTGTCCGGTCAGGAACGAGACCAGCAGGATGGCGACATAGGCCACCATGACGATGGCGGTGACGCGTTGCGCCAGCCAGTCGCGCAAGCCGTAGTGGGCACCGACGACGAGGCGTTTCGGTCCGATGTTATTGTCTGCCATGTTTAAAATACTCCAAACAGTTTCAAAGCGACCAATGCGGTCAGCACCAGGCTGACGACCAGCACGGACGAAGCGGTCTTGCGTGCCGATTGTTTTTCAATCGCGACGTGCACATCCATGAACAGGTGGCGGATACCGGCGCAGAAATGGTGCAGGAAAGCCCAGACCAGGCCCAGCGTGATCAGCTTGACGAACCAGTGCGAGGCGATGCCCTGGAAGTAAGCGTAGGACATTTCGGAACGCAGGCTCAGTTCCAGCATGTACAGGATGCACGGCAGCAGGGCGAAAATGATGAATCCGCTGATACGATGCAGGATCGAGACGATGGCGCCAACCGCCATGCGGTAGTTCGACAATTCGGTAACATGAATGTTACGGAATTGCGGCCGTTCTTTTTTTGGTACTTCTTTTACGGCTTCAGACATAACAAAAACCTCCCCTTTGAACTGAACTAAATATTGGAAGCCGCGATTTTCGCCGATTTTCGCAGGCCATACCACTATCTATTGTTACATATAACCAAAATGGTTTTTTACTACACGATACCGCGCTACTTTCCGTAGTTCACGTAATTTAATTACAGAAACGCTGGCAAAAAACGACCCGCCGGTGGCGTACGCCTGGGCGGGCCGCGCTTTGCCTGCGATTTCTGCTGTCTCCAGCACCTGCTCGCGCAAGTACTTTTCCAACGATGCACTTCAGCCTGTCCGCTTGTTCGGGAACCGATCGGCGCCCCGCGGCTTCAGCTGAGTTCATTCTGATAATGATGGCGGCTGGTCAGGTACAGGCCGCGCCGCAATTCCACCGGCTTGTCGCCATACGTAAACGAAACGCGCTCGGAACTGAGCAAGGGCGTGCCTGCCGCGATATTCAACAGATGGGCCGCGCCCGCATCGGCGCACACGGCGCGGATCTGCTCGGACGCGCGTATCATGCGCGTGCCGAACTCGGTTTCGAACAGGCCGTACATCGGCCCCTTGTATTCCACCAGGCGCTCGGCCGTCAGGCCCTTGAAGATCAGGCCGGGCAGCCACAGCTCTTCGAGCACGGTCGGCACGCCGTCGAAATACTGCACCCGCTTGATAAAGATGACCGCGTCGCCCGATTTCAGTTCCATCAGGCGCGCCACGTCAGCCGGCGCGCGCACGCGCTTGACTTCGATGAACTTGCTTTCGGGGTAATGCGGCACGCCTTCGTCGGGCACCAGGCGCAGGAAGCGGAAATGCGCGCGCGCCTCGTGGTGGGTCGACACGAACGTGCCCTTGCCCTGGCGGCGCATGACGAGGTTTTCGGCCGCCAGCTCATCGATCGCCTTGCGCACGGTGCCCTGGCTGACCTTGAAGCGGCCGGCCAGTTCGACTTCGCTGGGGATCAGTTCGCCCGGCTTCCACTCGCCCGACTGCAGGCTTTGGGTGATCAACGCCTTGATCTGCTGATATAAAGGACTGAAGGTGGGCGAAGCGGTGGTGGCGGCGGGCGTGGGCGCCGGCGCGGCGCTGGCCACAGCGGCGGCAGGCGGATTGGACGTGACCGGCGCGTCCGCGGTCGGACTGACCGCCCCGCTTGCAGCAGTGGCATTGGTGGTCAGATTGGACGAGGCGGAATTCATAGTCCGACATTTCAACACAAATCACTGCCCGCGTCCAGTAAAAACCCGACGGTTATCTGTCTTATATAAGACATAAGATAGGATTGACAGATGCAAATCGGAGGCCTACACTGCCCCCGATAAAACTGGTGTACCAGTAGTTTATTGTTGTTGGCCAGCCACTCTGGCCTGAAACAACAATGGCGTGACGGCGCGCACCACCGGCAATTCGGTGGCAGCAGCCGGTTTTGGTATCATTACAGTTTTTCCGAACAAGTGTAAGCCCGGCTTCCAGCCCGTTTTCTTTCCCATTTTTGGAGATTCATCATGGCAAAAACCCCTATGCGTGTTGCAGTGACCGGCGCCGCCGGCCAGATCGGCTACGCCCTGTTGTTCCGCATCGCCAATGGCGACATGCTCGGCAAGGACCAGCCTGTTATCTTGCAATTGCTTGAAATCGCGGACGAAAAAGCCCAGAAAGCGCTCAAGGGCGTGATGATGGAAATCGACGATTGCGCCTTCCCGCTGCTGACGGAAATGACCGCCCACTCCGATCCTTTGACCGCCTTCAAGGATGTCGACGTGGCCGTACTGGTCGGCGCCCGTCCACGTGGCCCGGGCATGGAACGCAAGGACCTGCTGGAAGCCAATGCGCAGATCTTCACGGTGCAAGGCAAGGCGCTCGACGCCGTCGCTTCGCGCAACGTGAAAGTACTGGTGGTCGGCAACCCGGCCAACACCAATGCCTACATCGCCATGAAATCGGCGCCATCGCTGCCGGCGAAAAACTTCACCGCCATGCTGCGCCTGGACCACAACCGCGCGCTGTCGCAAGTCGCTGCCAAGACCGGCACCGCCGTGAAAGACATCGAGAAGCTGACCGTGTGGGGCAATCACTCGCCGACCATGTATGCTGATTACCGTTTCGCCACCGTCAACGGCAAGGCCGTGAAAGACCTGATCAACGACCAGGAATGGAACGCCAACACCTTCCTGCCGACCGTCGGCAAGCGCGGCGCGGCCATCATCGAAGCGCGCGGCCTGTCGTCGGCAGCGTCGGCAGCGAACGCCGCCATCGACCACGTGCATGACTGGGTGCTGGGCACCGCCGGCAAGTGGACCACCATGGGTGTGCCATCGGACGGTTCGTACGGCATTCCTGAAGGCACCGTGTTCGGCTTCCCTGTGACCACGGAAAACGGCGAATACACCATCGTTCAAGGCCTGGAAATCGATGCATTCTCGCAAGAGCGCATCAACCTGACCCTGAAAGAACTGACCGAAGAGCGCGAAGGCGTGAAACACCTGCTGGCTTAATTCCCAGTCCAGTTCCGGCGGCGCAGCGTACACTGTGCCGTCCGCCCTCAAGGCCGCACCGCGTTTATCGCGGCGCGGCTGTTTCAGTAATACGTTCTTATCTACAAAGATGTCTTAAAGCATGCACCCTTCCGAGGTTTTATTCCAGGGCAAACGCCAGCCGCTGTTGCTCGCCGCTTGCGACCACTACGCCGGCTCTGAAAAGCTGATGCGTAAATCGATTGCTTTGCAACAAGAGCTTGGTCCTTTGTTCGACATCACTTTCGATTGCGAAGACGGCGCCAGCGCCGGCAACGAAGAAGCCCATGCGCAGATGGTGGCCGAACTGCTGGCCAGCGATGGCAACCAGTTCAACCGCATCGGTGTGCGCGTGCACGACGTCGACAGCCCGTTTTTCGCGCGCGACGTGGAAATCGTCTGCGCCAGCGCGCAGCGCATCGCGTATATCGCCGTGCCCAAGGTCAACAGCGTGCAGGACGCCATGCTGGCGATCGACCTGATCAACCTGCACGCGCGCCGCGCCGGCCGCGACAACCTGCCGGTGCACATCCTGATCGAAACCCACGGCGCGCTGCGCGACGCGTACGCGATCGCCGCCCTGCCTCAGGTCGAATGCCTGTCCTTCGGCATCATGGATTTTGTTTCGTCCCACTACGGCGCCGTGCCGGCCGCGGCCATGCGCACGCCGGGCCAGTTCACGCATCCGCTGGTGGTGCGCGCCAAGCTCGAAGTGGCGGCCGCCTGCCACGCCCACGGCAAGGTGCCGTCGCACAATGTGACCACCGACGTGCGCGATTCGGCGGTGGTGGCGAATGACGCCCAGCGCGCAACAGCCGAGTTCGGCTACACGCGCATGTGGAGCATCCACCCCGACCAGATCAAGCCCATCATCAAGGCCTTCACGCCCCGCCTGTCCGAGGTGAATGAAGCGAGCAATATCCTCAACGAGGCGCTGCGCGCCAATTGGGGACCGATCGCGCAGAATGGCCGCTTGCATGACCGCGCCAGCTACCGATATTATTGGACCGTTTTGCAACGCGCCAAGCTGGCGGGCCTGGGCCTGCCCGAGGCGGCCGCTGCATTACTGAATCCGCCCTCGACCAGCACCACCGAAAACTGACAGGAATACCACGATGTCCCTCTCCAAATTAGCCCTGGCCTGCAGCGTCGCGCTGGGCGCCATGACGCTGGCCCTGGCGCCGGCCAGCTACGCCGCCACCGATACCAAGGCCCCGGCCAAAGCCAAGACCGTCAAAGCCGCGAAGACCACCAAGGCCAAGGCGAAAGCGCCGGCCAAGGCCGTGAAACCGGTCGCCATGCCGGCCGAGCCGAACGAGGAAGCCGACGAACCGGACACCACCGGTTCGGCCACCACCGAATTCAATTGCGAGCTTGGCAACAAGATCACCATCTACAGCAATGCGACCGATGACTCGCATATCGCCCTGCGCTGGCAGAAGCGGCTGCATCGCCTGAGCCGTGTCGGCACCACCACCGGCGCCCACCGTTTTGAAAATCGCTTGTACGGACTGATCTGGATCGGCATCCCGGCCAAAGGCATGCTGCTCGATTCCAAGCAGAACCGCCAACTGGCCAATGAATGCAAGGATGCGGAGCAGGCCAAACCGACGCTGGCAACCGAAGCGCCGGTGTCGCTGGGTGTAGTCAAGCCTGCTGGCGGCTGATGTGCGCGGCACGGGTCCCCGGCCGGGGACTCTGCCATGTTTTGTACCCCGAATAATCAGTAAGTAGACGATACCCAACAAGGAGAGGTCATGTCCCGCAACACTTTGAACACGCTCAAGGACTTTAATATTTCAGCCAGCAAAAAGGGACAGCTGTACTCCCTGCCGGCACTGGAAAAAAGCCTGGGCATTAATGTCTCGCGCCTGCCGGTGTCGATCCGCATCGTGCTCGAATCGGTGCTGCGCAACTGCGACGGCAAGAAGGTCACCGAAGAACACGTCAGGCAACTGGCGAACTGGGGCCCGACCGCCGAACGCACCGACGAGATTCCGTTCGTGGTGGCGCGCGTGGTGCTGCAGGACTTCACCGGTGTGCCCTTGCTGGCCGACCTGGCCGCGATGCGCAACGTGGCCGCCAAGATGGGTATCGACGCCAAGAAGATCGAGCCACTGGTGCCGGTCGACCTGGTGGTCGACCACTCGGTGACCATCGATCACTACCGCGAAAAGAAAGCGCTGGATCTGAACATGAAACTGGAATTCTCGCGCAATAACGAGCGCTACCAGTTCATGAAATGGGGCATGCAGGCCTTCGACACCTTCGGCGTGGTGCCACCGGGCTTCGGCATCGTGCACCAGGTCAACCTGGAATACCTGGCGCGCGGCGTGCACAGCACCGGCAAGAAAGCCGGCGACGTGTACTACCCTGACACCCTGGTCGGCACCGACTCGCACACCACCATGATCAACGGCATCGGCGTGGTCGGCTGGGGCGTGGGCGGCATCGAGGCGGAAGCCGGCATGCTGGGCCAGCCAGTGTACTTCCTGACGCCGGACGTGATCGGCGTGAACCTGTCGGGCGCGCTGCGCGAAGGCTGCACCGCCACCGACCTGGTGCTGACCATTACCGAACTGCTGCGCAAAGAGAAAGTCGTCGGCAAGTTCGTCGAGTTCTTCGGCGAAGGCACCGAGTCGCTGACCCTGACCGACCGCGCCACGATCGCCAACATGGCACCGGAATACGGCGCCACCATGGGCTTCTTCCCGGTCGACGACGCGACCATCGACTACTTCAAGGGCACCGGCCGCAGCAAGGCTGAAATCGACGCCTTCCAGGGCTACTTCAAGGCGCAGAACCTGTACGGCGTGCCAAAAGCCGGCGAGATCGACTACACCCGCGTGGTGGAACTGGACCTGGCATCGGTGGCGCCATCGCTGGCCGGCCCGAAACGCCCGCAGGACCGTATCGAAATCGGCAACGTGAAAGCGAATTTCGCCGAACTGTTCGCCAAGCCGACCACCGAAAACGGCTTCAACAAGAATCCGGCCGACCTGGCCGCCGTGTACGAAACCACCAACGGCGTGAAAGTGTCGAACGGCGACGTGCTGATCGCCGCGATCACCTCGTGCACCAACACCTCGAACCCGAGCGTGATGCTGGCCGCCGGCCTGCTGGCGAAAAAAGCCGTCGAAGCGGGCCTGAAAGTGGCGCCCCACATCAAGACCTCGCTGGCGCCCGGCTCGCGCGTCGTGACCGAATACCTGACCGCCGCCGGCCTGCTGCCGTACCTGGAAAAACTGGGCTTCGGCGTGACCGCCTACGGCTGCACCACCTGTATCGGCAATGCCGGCGACCTGACGCCGGAACTGAACGCGGCAATCGCCACGCACGACATCGTCGCGTCGGCCGTGTTGTCGGGCAACCGCAACTTCGAAGCCCGCATCCACCCGAACATCCGTTCGAACTTCCTCGCTTCGCCACCGCTGGTGGTGGCCTACGCCATCGCCGGCAACATGACGCGCGACCTGATGACCGAACCGGTCGGCAAGGGCAAGGGCGGCAAGGACGTCTACCTGGGCGATATCTGGCCGACCTCGGCTGAAGTGTCGGCGATGATGAAGTTCGCCATGAACGCCAAGGTGTTCAAGGAAAACTACGCCGACGTCAAGGGCGCGCCAGGCAAGCTGTGGGAAAAAGTGACGACGGTTTCCGGCCAGGTCTACAACTGGCCGAAATCGACGTATATCGCGGAACCACCGTTCTTCGACAATTTCTCGATGACGCCGGCAGCGGTGGCCACCGGCATCGAAGGCGCGCGCGCACTGGGCGTGTTCGGCGACTCGATCACCACCGACCATATCTCGCCAGCCGGCTCGATCCAGGAAAACGGCCCGGCCGGCAAATGGCTGAAGGAAAACGGCGTCCTGAAAGCGGACTTCAACTCCTACGGCTCGCGCCGCGGCAACCATGAAATCATGATGCGCGGCACCTTTGCCAACGTGCGCATCAAGAACCGCATGATTCCTGCCAAGGCGGACGGTTCGGCGGTCGAAGGCGGCATCACGATCCACCAGCCTTCCGGCGAACAGATGTCGATCTACGACGCGGCCATGAAGTACGTGGCCGAAGGCACGCCGACCATGGTCTTCGGCGGCGAAGAGTACGGCACCGGCTCGTCGCGCGACTGGGCCGCAAAAGGCACCCAGCTGCTGGGCGTGAAAGCCGTGATCACCCGCTCGTTCGAGCGCATCCACCGCTCGAACCTGGTCGGCATGGGCGTGTTGCCGCTGCAATTCATCGGCGACGACAGCGTGCAGACGCTGGGCATCACCGGCCAGGAAACGTTCGACCTGAAAGGCCTGGAAGGCGAGATCAAGCCGCAGCAACTGGCGACCCTGGTGATCCACCGCGCCGACGGCAGTTCGCAGGAAGTGGCGGTGCTGCTGCGTATCGACACCCCGATCGAAGTCGATTACTACAAGCACGGCGGTATCCTGCCATTCGTGCTGCGCCAGCTGCTGGCCGAGTAATCGCTCGGCTGTAGCTTGATGCACAAAACGCCGGTTTCGACCGGCGTTTTTTTTGGTCTATTTTCCCTGCACAGGCTTGAAATTGCCGCAAGCGCCATGATCTGCATTCAGCTTGTGCATCCGTGTGGCCTTATCCTCTACAATACGGTTATAAGGGTTATCATTGTTTGACTGATCCATTTTTTTCACTTTACGAGACTCTTATTCCGCTATGCGTCGTCCTTCCAAAGATTCATCCCATAAACTGACTGCCGACAGCCAGCGCCTGGTCACCTTTGCCCAGGCGATTGTCCAGGCAGCGAGCCGTCTCGAAGAGCGGTCCTGGGAACACAGCCTGGATACGCAGCTCCAGAAGTTACTCAAGACCGGTCACCAGGACACCATCGACAACACGCTGGGCAACCTGTTCAAGGAAGACCTGAACGCCTACGACGTGCTGATGGACGGCGTCGAAGCCGTCAGCGAATCGACCGTCGTCATCCACGAAGAGGTGCGCTACGACGCGCTGCTGGTGGCCGTGCCGATCCTGGCCTGGACGCGCTTCTCGATCGCCTCGGGCAGCATCGCCGCCGATGCGCATGGCGTGCTGTCGATGCATTTTGCCGCCCACCTGCTGGCCGACGGCACCAAGATGGCGATGGCGCCCACCCTCTATTCGATCGACCAGTTGCCGCGCAGCCATGTCGAAACCTATGCCAAGACGCAAAAGCTGGCGCAGGCGGCCCTGAAAGGCTCGACCCTCAAGCCATCGACGAAAGAGCCGGAGACGGCGCCGTTCCTGGCCGACACGCGCTACCTGCTGGTGGCGGTGGTGGCGCCCGCAGGTGCGCCGCTGTTCCGCTGGCAGGTGCCGGCGCTGCAGAACGACTTCATCGTCGAACGCAGCGCGGCGCTCGATCAATGGCGCGTGCAGGCCACGCCGACGATAGCCAGCCTGCTGCCCGGCTGCGGCCTGGAGCTGCTGCTGCCGGAAGCGTATTACGTCGCCTGCCGCGAAGCGGACAAGCTGATCCGCCCGGTCTCGGTGCGCGCCGCGGTGCACTACCTGACGCATACCCTGGCGATCGAGCCGTCGGAACTGCGCGCCGTGATCGCCGGCTTCGGCGAAGAATCGGCCGATGGCCAGGTCGACGAATACCGCATCGCATTCACCCTGCGCCAGGCGCCGGAAGTGATCTACGGCATCGTCTGGCCGCTGTATGGCCAGGAAGACGAGGACGGCACGCCGATCGAAGGCCTGATCCAGGTCGGCATCGCCGCGCTCGACAAGCAGAAGACGCCGGTCGATGAAATCATCGAGCACCTGAACGCGGCCGGCATCACGCAGATCAAGCGCCATGCCGAACGCTATGTGGGCGAATACTGCGACGACTGCGGCGCGCCGCTGTTTGCCGACCCGGTCGGCGAATTGGCGCATGCGGAAATGCCGGAAGATACGCCACAGGGTACCGAGCATTTTCATTGATAAGCCAACGGTGGTGTCGGATTACGCGCTGTGCGCTAATCCGACCTACGATGCTGCAGGTTAATGTGCAGTAACTTCGAATTAGCTTTGCGCTAAGGCGAAGACTGTCTTCGTCGTAGACAGGGCTGAAATCTTCTGAAGTGACCTGCAAGACAAGCATCGAAGCATGCTTGGCACCTCCTAACTCCACACCCTCTTGCTAGAGATTTTTCTTAAATGCATGCCAGAGCGCGTCGAGTAGCATATCATTCACATAACGATACGCGTGCTGATAGAGCCAGGGACCACATTTGTCTAAGCCCACTTTGCGTTAGGTGTATTAAGACGAATCTTTAAGGCATTGAACAAAATGACGGAAAATTTCCCGAAAAGACCAAACACGGGCAGAACGGCAGAAATTGGAATAAATGTTGTCTCCACAATCTTCAATGACGACTACGGATGGGTTTTTAGACGAACTCATCAAGAGCACGATTTTGGAGTTGACGGTTATGTAGACTATGTATCTGCCGCCGGAAGTGTGACAGGACAATTTATTGCTGTTCAGATAAAGACGGGAAAAAGCTACCTAACGTCTAGCGGCCAAATGCATTGGTATAAAGACAGCAAGGAGCATCTGAATTACTTTTTAAATCTTCCTACTCCGCTGCTGCTTATTATTTGCGACCCGGATAGCAAAGAGTGTTACTGGAGTCTCTTGGAAAAAGAAAAGGTCGACTTTAACGAAACGGGATGGAGGCATCCGATTCCTAAAGAAAAAAAACTCGACAAAATTAGCATGGAGGAAATTCAGGCGCTTTTTGGAACGATTGAAAATCATGTATCAGAGTTCGAACAAGACCAAGAAATGCTAAGCAATATTGACGAGGATTCATTTATCCAATATAGCATACCAAGGAAAGATATTGAATCTCAAAATATTTTGAGTCTGAAGAAATTTATAGCAAGGATTACGCGGAACGAGAAGCTTACTTTGGCAGTTCAAGGTAAGCTTTACATCGCGACGTATGGATATGAGGATGACCCAAGAGAAGTTTTTCAGATTCCGGAAATTCGACGCTGGGCATTGGCAGCACGAAAAGAAATAAAAGAATGGTATCTTTGCGCGGGAGAAGAACAATACTCTACACTAATGTGGATAACCACATGCACGTGCGCAGCCAACATCAAGAAATTAAAAAGGCGAGGCGGAAGAATACTCGTGCAAACCAATCCACACAAGGCTGTCACATTTCTCAGGGAATGCTTTGAAGGACTGAATATCGCCACAGATAAATGGGGGTGGAGTACAAAATATAATTATGGGATATCGAAGAAAATTCAAAAGGAAATTCTTCCCCATATTCCTATGTCTGAGCTAAAAGAATAGGACATCCAAAACAATCATATACAAAGTCTTTTTTCTTTACCCCACTACATCGCCATATGCATATCCAGCTTAGTGCGCTATAACTTCGAAACTACTCTTCCTAGCCAACGCGCGCCGCGCGCGCCGATGCAAGCGAGTCGGGAAATAAAAAAAGCCCCCGAAGGGGCTTTTATGGTCTGGCGAACTTCAGTTACAGCAAATAGGATTCATACCCGAAATGCACCACAGCTTGGCGAGGGAATGTATCGAGTTCGCCAGCGAGCATTGCATTGTGCAACTCGTTCCGATAGTATGATTCGTCCTCAAACACAAATACGTCTGCCCCACGCTTTTTGGCTACCTTTGCCTCCTCCCGAGCGGCAGCCGCTTCAGCTAACCGCTTGATTTTCTCTTCACGAACTATCTTGTAATCGGCATCAGGCAATTTGCGGGAAGTTGGAGTATTCAAAGCTTCCGCCGGTACCGGAGCGATGATGATTTGATACGATTGAGTGTCGCGGTTCGCAATCCACCCGAGTTTTTTAACGTAACTGAGTTGAACAAGTCCGGGAGCAGCTTTCGGATTAAGTAATTCGTCAATTTTTGCTGTCAAAGCCTGATAGGCAATGATGCAGGAGTGGATGTGATGAAACTACTGATACTACAGCAGGCTGAACAGCAAACATTGCGCGACATGGGTGTTTTTCATCCGCACCCACGTGTACGGATACGTGCCCAAGCGATCGTTCGATTGAGCCAGGGACTGACTTTGCAGCAAACCGCGAACGAATTCCATGTCCATCTGAACAGCATTGAAGCATGGCGGCAACGCTGGAACAAGCAAGGGCTGATGGGTCTTTATGAAGGCCGTCATACCGGGCGCAAACGCAAGTGGACGGCCGAACAGCAAGAAGCACTACGGGCATTGGCGCAAGCCGATGGGGGCAGCGCCAATAGTCTGCTACGGACCCTGGCGCAAACGGAAGGCTTGCCAGCCATTAGCCAGGAAACGGCAAGACGATATCTGCACGAGATGCAGTTCAGCTACAAGCGCTACCGCTACAGTCTAAAAAAAAGCATCCACCGGAAGCTTTCGGCAAGGCTGCACGGATAATCGGCGAGTTGGCTCAACAGGCTCGTGCGGGACAGTGCGAACTGCTGTTTTATGACGAGTCCGGTTTCAGCCCGAATCCGCCGATTCAGTCGGGCTGGTCGCCGATTGGACAGACGCGTGGCGTGGAACCGCTGTCACATGGCGAGCGCGTGAATGTTCTGGGTGCGCTAAGCCATGACCACAAGCTGCACTGGCGAACGCAACGTCGGCCGACAGTACGCGACGACGTGATTGCTTTCTTCGACGAACTCGCGGCACAAAAACATACCGTGCCGCGCATTGTCGTACTGGACAATGCGTCATTTCACAAGGGGCCGCAGATTGAGAAATGCCGACGAAAATGGATGGCGCAGGGGCTGTTTCTGTATTACTTGCCCCCTTACAGCCCGGAGCTGAATCGCATCGAGATCCTGTGGAAACGGGCCAAGTATTTCTGGCGCCGTTTTGCCGGGCTGAAAGGAAGTGAATTGCTGAGCGAGGTGGAATCCCTGATGAAAGGTTTCGGAACTGCATTCACAATAAATTTCGTCTGACTACTTAGTCATGTAAGTTGTTTCGCAGTTATTGTACACTGATGCAAGGTAATGTCCTGCAGCTCTTCCAACAATTGCCTCTGCAGCCAGTCCTCAATTGCGAGACGAATACCCTAGTTCGGGTGGCGGTTTCGCTCTCGAACTAGCGCCATAGCCGGGTCCAATTGATGCTCAACTGATTCCTTAATGCTCACAAACTTAAGTATATAGCCGCTGCCACAGGATTGCACAACAGCAATACCATGATAAAATTACAAAAGCCTAGAGCGAACTGCTTCTCAGGCTCGGTATCAGATTTAGTAAATGAAAGAAATATTATTTACATTAGACAATGATTTTGGAGAAGAGATGACATTACCAGGCTCGCATTCGTTTACATATATTATTGGAAACAACGGCTCAGGAAAAAGCCGCGCACTCGAAAGTGATGCGCAGTTAAAGTCGACGACTTCCCCCGTAGTAGTAATTTCATCGTCAGTTAGCGATAAGTTCACCTATGGCGGGACTATAAAAACTCGCGGCAAGGGCAGTTACACGTACGCAGGGAATAGAACGGTTGGTAATGGCCTGCACACCAATACGCTCGCCGCTAACGTTGTACTCAATTATGCACGTCTGATAAATCAGAGTGGCGAGGCAGGACTTTTAGAATTTTTGCCCAAGATGGGCCTTGAGCCGTTTGTTGGCATTGAATACGTGAAAAAGAAGCGAAGCAAAGGCAGCGTACCATTCTTGAAATCGGAGCTTACCTCTTCTTTTATTCAAGAGTTTCAATCTGTTATTAAAGACAAGAGTAAGCCATTTGTGCCGATTTTTAAAAAGGGCAAAAACGAATATGATTTTCGGTCTCTGAGTTCTGGAGAGCAGTCTATGCTCGCCACTGCATTGCGGGTACTCACGAACCTAGCACCGAGAACTATTTTTTATATTGACGAGCCCGAAATCAGCCTACATGTAGAATGGCAAGTAAAATGGCCGGGGATGATACAAGACCTCGTGAGCAAGACACAGGATGTTCAGGTATATGTAGCTACCCATTCGCCGGTGATTATTTCTAGTGCAATGAACTTAGGCATGCATTGTTATTCATTGAAAGATGGAATGTATTCGGAAATTCTTGAAAGCGATTTGAATGTGGAGCGTCTCATTTTTAATGACTTTCATACGCTCACGCCAGACAACAAGCACATATACAATGAATTCTCGCGAATAATCAGCGCGATAATGGATGGCATCAATTCAGGTCGCGCCGGAGTAAAATTAAATGCAAAGGCGGAAGTAAAAAGTTTAAAGCAGAGAGTCGAAAAAGCGGCTGCAATTGCGCCTGCGCGTGCTCAGCTTTCACAGACCATGGATGACTTCGAGCGCGCAGTTACGGAAATCCTCAGCAGTATCAAAGGTGGAACAAATGCGTAAAAAGCGGACCTTAGCTGATGAGTTCTGGAAGCGCATCTATCCTACGAAAAAGAATTCGCGAAAAATTGCAGAAGAATTAAGGAGACGCTTTCACTGGCGCACGCAGCACTTCCCAGTTCCTACAACGCTCTGGACGGAATTTTTCGCGGAGACAGCCGGTAGTTATATACACCGCAGCTTATCCTCTTATCTTCTTGAAAAGCAATCAGGCTATTGCTGTTATTGTCAGGAGAGAATCTTTACAAAAGTTAACGCAGCCATTGACCATATCTTACCTCGTTCGTTCTATCCCCAATTTACTTTTACGTTTCACAATTTAGCGTTAGCGTGCGTCACGTGTAATGGGCTTAAAAGTAACGAAAATTGGTATCAACTACCATTTGCCGAGCTTAAATACTCAAAGCATCGGAAGGCTTTTCAAGTGTTCCATCCTAAATTTCACGAATTCAACGAGCATGTCGACATGTTATGTATGCAAACAAACTACATATATGTAAGAACATACTTTGGAAGGACTGACGAAGGCAGGGAGCTGTGCTTGCAACATCTTAATAAAATTGCCGTGTACGCGGTAAAAAGTAAGGCTAATACACAAGCCGTTAAAGCTATTGAAGACCTCGGGAAATTCATCTCAACCGCCGATACTTCAACTGATGCGTCTGAGAGAATATTTAAGCTGCTCGTCAATCGTCTCGCATAAAATTTGAAGAAACGTTCGCGTTGAACTATTGCCGTTACAACTGTTCGATGGCCGCGTTCCCGTAGTCAAATGTCTTTCGTTCGCTTTACGACCTGTTGCTGCGATAAACACGCTTCTCGGCAGCATACCGTCGTCGAAACCGCCCGCTCCTTGTTTTAGCGAGGAAAGCAGGAACCATGCACCACAGAGCCATCTGAACTGACTTACCTACGACAAATACTATGCAACGCGCCCTATCGACCACTCGGCTCCCGGCACTTGGGAGCTGTATCCTCACCAATCGCACACCGTCCGCTCCTCACGCCGGCTACTTTATCGCTAACACCTTCGCCGACCGCACCAGCCTGGCAAATGCGATGCTCATCGCTGGGGGCCCCTGACCTCCTGGAGGCTCATCGCAGTCTGCTAGCCCATGTAGGGTCTGCACGCTCTTTAACTCTGAACACCGCGCGCAAGCTGCACTGACCAAGGCCCTCACGGGTACCGTGACTTAGGCTGAACTGCTGCCCTTCCCACGTTAGAAGAATGAGCCTGAGAGATGTTCAGAACCGTCAAGAGTAGTTTCGAAGATGTTATACACTGACCCAAGGGTCCGTAGGTCGGATTAGCGGGGCCGCCTAGGCGTAGCGTAATCCGACAACACCGTTAGCGCATGACAAAAAAAGGCGGAACCGAGGTTCCGCCTTTTTTCATTTCAAGCCACTGTTTGAAATTACCACTGCGAATACGGATGCCGTATCAGGTTGGCGTTGTAATAGCGCGCGTCATCCGACACTTCCACGCCGACCCAGTCCGGCTTTTCGAACGGCTGATCTTCCGAATGCAGCTCGATCTCGGCCACCACCAGGCCGGCATTCGCGCCCAGGAATTCGTCGACCTCCCACACCATGCCCGCATACATGATGCGGCGCCGGTATTTCTCGATCAAAGGCTGCTCGCACAGGCCGTCGAGCAGTTCCTTGGCATCCGCCAGCGGTATCGGATACTCCCATTCGCCACGGCTGGTGCCCACGTTCGGCCCCTTGATGGTCAGCATCGCGTGATGGCCCTCGATGCGCACGCGCACCACGCGTTCGCGCGTCGACGACAGATAGCCCTGGCACAGAAGTTCCGGGTCGGCCAGCTCGCGCCAGCCGTCATTGGCGAGCAGGAATTTACGTTCGATCTCGACGCCCATGATCACCGCCTCAGTCGAGCGACAGCAGGATCGGCTGCAGCATGGCCGCGCCCAATGCCGCGCTGCGCGCGCCGTTCCAGCCCACCGCCGGGTCGGGCAGGTCGGCGTTTTCCTTGAACGGCATTTCCAGGGTCAGCGCCAGGCACTGGAAATGGTGGCCGATGTATTTCGAGGCCAGGGTCAGCATGTCGGACTTGTACTTGCTGGCGGCATAGCCGAACTTGTCCTGGAAGTCGGGGCTGGCCTGCTTGTAGCGCTCGATGAAGGCCTGCTGGTGCGCGGCTTGCTCGGGCGTGAAGTTTTCCAGCATCTCGTTGCCGGCCACAAAGTTGTACGGCAGCGCTTCGTCGCCGTGGATGTCGAAGAACATGTCGACGCCGGTTTCATGTATCTTGGTTTTCACGCACAGCACTTCCGGGCTGGACTCGAGCGACGGCGTCATCCATTCGCGGTTCAGGTTGGCGCCGGCCGCGTTGGTGCGCAGGTTGCCGCGGATCGAGCCATCGGGATTCATGTTCGGCACGATGTGGAACACGGCGCGCTGCAGCAACTTGCGCGCGATCGGGTTGGCGTCGTCCAGCAGCGAATCGATCAGGCCTTCGACAAACCATTCGGCCATCGATTCACCGGGGTGCTGGCGCGCGATGATCCAGATTTTCTTTTCCGCCTGCGGGTTGCCGATGGTGACCAGGTTCATGTCGCGGCCGTCGACCGTGCTGCCCAGGTCGGACACGCGCGCCAGAGGATGCTCGGCCACTTCGCCCAGCAAGCGCAGATGGCGTTCCCACGAATACGGCTCGAAGTAGGCGTAGTACACGCTGTCGAGTTCCGGCGTGTGCGTGATCGTCATCACCTGGCCGTCGAAGGCGGTCGGCACGCGGAACCAGTTTTCGCTGTCGTAGCTGGCCACCGCCTGGTAGCCTTCGTAGCCGGCCGGATAGGTCGCCTGGCCGGCGTTCAGGAAACGCAGGGTGCAGGCCTGGCCGCGCGCGCCTTGCAGGCGGAAATGGAACCACTGGTGGATGTCGGCGTGGCTATCCTTGCGCAACTTCAGGTCGATCGCGCCGGCACTGGCGGCGTTCACCACCTCGATGGCGCCGGAGTCGAAGTTCTGGCTGATTTTAATGGTCATGTAACGATCCCGTAGAGATATAAAGGCGTTGTCAGTGCCACGGCGCGCCCTGCTGGAGCGCGCCGCAACGGCAAAAACGCAGTGTAAGCGATCCCGCCATTTTCCGCCCTTTGCCCCTGTTCGCAAAGCCTGGCGAGCACTTTTTTGCACCATTCAGGGGCATTGTCGGCAAAGCGCGTGGCGCAGCCGCAAAAAAACGGCCGGCGATGGCATCAACCGTATAAAAAAAATGATTTGTAACAAGACTGGAAACATTCCAGGCCCCTGCCGCACCCTATAATTCTTTTTTTTAGTGATTATCAGGAAAGAGTGTGGATAAGAAGTTAAGCAATATCCAGGAAAGGAAGCTGCGCGAGGCGCAGGCACGCCGCGAACATATCATCGCCGTGGTCAAGGATCTCATCAAGAAAGGCGGCGCGCGCGCCGTGTCGATCCGCAAGGTGGCCGAAGCGGCCGGTTTTTCCACCACCGTGGTGTACGCCCTGTTCCGCGACAAGGCCACCCTGATCGGCCAGGCGATGGACAAGGACTTGCTGGCCCTGGTGCACGCCATGCGCAGCGCCAGCGAAGCGGGCAGCAGCGCCTGGGAACGCATCAGCCTGGTCGGGCGCGCCTATGTGCAGTACGGCCTGCGCCACCGCGACGAATACGCGCTGCTGTTCATGGAACTGCGCCCGCACGCCGCCATCGGCGCGGTAGAGGTCGAACACGGCAATATCGAGCAGGACCCGTACGCCTACGCGCTGCACCTGTTCGGCGAACTGGCCCATAGCGGCCAGGTGCGCGCGGGCGAGGCGGCGCTGCACGCGATGACGCAGATCTTCTGGCAGGCGCTGCACGGCCTGGTGTCGCTGCGCATCGTGATGGACGAAGGCGACCCGTGGACGCCGCACATGGAACCCGGCAGCCACCTGGACGACTTGCTGGCGGTGGTCACGGAAGGCATACGGCTGCGCTTCCAGCCATAGCCTTCCTGGAGTTCATGCCTGCAGCATGCTGCCACTTTCCTGGTAGCGCGCATGCCATGACAGTGCCTGCTCCAGCAGATGCGGCGTATGGCCGCCACGCTGGCAGGCCGCGTCGTAATAGGCGCGCAGCTGCGCCCGGTAGTCCGGATGCGTGCAGCGCTCGATGATCAGGGGCGCACGTTCACGCGGCGCCAGGCCGCGCAGGTCGGCATAACCCCACTCCGTCACCAGCACATCGACATCGTGTTCCGTATGGTCCACGTGCGACACCATCGGCACCACGCTCGACACGCGCCCGCCCTTGGCGGCCGACTTGCTGACAAACATCGATATCTGGCCGTTGCGCGCAAAGTCGCCCGAGCCGCCGATGCCGTTCATCATGTGCGTGCCGCACACATGGGTCGAATTGACGTTGCCATAGATATCGAATTCCAGCGCCGTGTTCAAGGCGATGATGCCGAGCCGGCGCACGATCTCGGGGTGGTTGCTGATCTCTTGCGGGCGCAGCACGATTTTTGACCGGTAATGGTCGATATTGTCCATCAGCTTCTGGTGCACCGCCGCCGACAGGGTGATCGACGAGGCCGAGGCAAACGCCAGCTGGCCCGAGTCCAGCAATTCGATGGCGCTGTCCTGCAGTACTTCCGAGTACATCGTCATGTTGCGGAAGGGCGAGCCGATCAGGCCGTGCAGCACGGCGTTGGCGATGGTGCCGATGCCAGCCTGCAAGGGCAGCAGCTCCGGCCCCATGCGCCCGGCCGCCACTTCACCTTCCAGAAAGGCGATCACATGGCCGGCGATCGCCTGGGTTTCGGCGTCGGGCGGCAAGGCGTTCGACGGGCTGTCCGGGCTGTCGGTGATGACGATGGCGGCGATGCGCGCCGGATCGATGGCGATCGCCGTGCCGCCCAGGCGCTGGTCGACGCGCGTGAGCGGAATCGGCTCGCGGCCCGGCAGGTTTTGCGGAATATAAATATCGTGCAAGCCTTCCAGCGCCAGCGGCGTCGACAGGTTGATCTCGATGATCACCTGCGCGGCTTGCTGGGCGAACGCGGCGGAATTGCCGACCGACATGGTCGGAATGATGGCACCAAAGGCCGTGATCGCGGTCGCCTCGATGACGGCGATATCGACGGCGGCCAGGTTGCCCGAACGCAGTTGCTCGGCCGTTTCCGACAGATGCTGGTCGATGAACATGACCTCGCCCTGGTTGATCTTGCCGCGCAGGACGGGATCGACCTGGAACGGCATGCGACGCGCCAGCACGCCGGCCTCGGCCATCAGGCCATCGCTGCCGTTGCCCAGCGACGCGCCGGTAATCAGGGTCAGGCTCAGCGGTTCCTGGCGGGCGCGTTCGGCCAGCGCGCGCGGCAGGGCCTTGGCGTCGCCGGCGCGGGTAAAGCCGCTCATGCCGACCCGCATGCCGTTCTGGAACAATCTGGCTGCCTGCTCGGCGCTCATGATTTTATCGAGCAAGCCTGGGTGGCGTATACGATCCTGGTACATCGAAAGACTCCTGGTTATTCTTGAAATGGATGGCGCTCATACACCAACACCATAAGTGGCTTCAGTATAAAATCCGGGGTACATGCATGGCATGAATTAATAGCGGCATATCCAGTCGCAATTTTCATGCTTTGACAAAGCGATACTTATCTTGGATATCCGTTCCCTGCGCTATTTTGTGGAAACCGTGCGCCTGTCGAGCTTTACGCAGGCGGCCGAATCGCTGCACCTGACGCAATCGACCATCAGCAAGATGGTGCGCCAGCTCGAAGACGAGGTCGGCGCCCAGCTGCTGGTGCGCGACGGGCGCAAGCTGAGCCTGACCGACACCGGCCGTATCGTCTACCAGCACGGCCAGCAGATGCTGGCCAGCATGCGCCAGCTGACCCTGGAGGTGCGCGACACGCAGGCGCTGGCGCGCGGCAGCCTGACGGTGGGCATCCCGCCGATGATCAATGTCCTGTTCACCCCGGTGCTGAAGGCGTTTCGCGCGCGCCACCCGCAGATCAAGCTGACCTTGCAGGAAGACACCGGCCAGCAGATCGAGCGCAAGGTGGCCACCGGCGAGCTGGAGATCGGCATGACGGTGCTGCCGGCCGACCCAGAACTGGCGCTGGTGACGGTGCGGATCGCCAGCTACCCGATCTGGGCGCTGGCCGAGCCGGGCACCTTCCAGCAGCAGCGCACGACGCTGCCGTTCAAGGCGCTGGCCGACTTGCCACTGGTACTGTTGAAGGATGATTTTGCCCTCACGCGCAGCCTGCGCCAGCATTTTGCGCAAGCCGGTTTCGAGCCGGCGATCGCGGCCCAGAGCGGCCAGTGGGACTGGCTGGTGGCCATGGCCTCGGCCGGACTGGGCGTGGCACTGCTGCCCGAACCGTTCATCGACCGCCTGGCTGGGGTACCGCTGGCGGCGGTGCGCATCGTCGAGCCGGAGCTGGCGTGGCAGGTGGCGCATATCTGGAACGGGCATTACCTGTCGCATGCGGCGCACGCCTGGCTGGCCGTGTGCCAGGAGGTGCTGGGCACGAAGTTCGAGCCCTGAATGCAAAAAAGGTGGCCGAAGCCACCTTTTTTTTCTGCTAGCGCAAGTTATTTTACAGCCGCATCATCGCTATACATGCTGGCGTATTTCCAGCCGAAGTACAGGATGAAGGTGTAGCACAGGGCCGGCACGATGAACGACAGTTGCAAGTTCATGTGGTCGGCCAGGAAACCCTGGATGAACGGCACGATGGCGCCGCCGACGATGGCCATGCACAGGATGCCCGAACCCTGGCCGGTTTGCGCGCCCAGCTTGTTCAGCGCCATGCTGAAGATGGTCGGGAACATGATGGAATTGAACAGGCCGACGGCGATCAGGGCCCACATGGCGGTGTGGCCGGTGCCGAACACGGCCACCAGGATCAGCGCGATCACGATGGCGGCGTTGAAGGCCAGCGTCTTGCCCGGGCTGACATAGCGCATCACGGCGAAACCGACGAAACGCCCGACCATCGCGCCACCCCAGTAATAGCTGACGAAATGCGCGGCGTCGGCCGGCGTCAGGCCGGCGATATGGCTCTCGCCCAGGAAGTTGATCAGGAAGCTGCCGATGCTCACTTCGCCGCCCACGTACAGGAAGATGGCCAGCGCGCCCAGCACCAGATGGCGGTGCGACCAGATCGAAACCTGGTGGCCTTCGCGGTCCAGCTTGGCTTCATCGTCCGCATGCGAAATGGTCGGCAGCTTGGCCAGCGCAAACAGCACCGCCAGCACCACCAGCGTGGCGGCCAGCGCCAAGTACGGGCCCTGCACGGCGGCCGCTTCCTTGGCGCGGTACGCCAGTTGCTCTGCGGCCGGCAGCAGGTCGAACTGTTGCACCGTCAATACCGTGCCCGACAGGATCAAAATGCCGCCCAGGGTCGGCGCCACCGTGGTGCCGAGCGAGTTGAACGCTTGCGTCAGGGTCAAACGGCTCGATGCCGTTTGCGGATCGCCCAGTTCGGTAACATAAGGATTGGCGGCCACCTGCAGCACCGTGATGCCGGCCGCCAGAATGAAGAAGGCCAGCAGGAACAGCGCATAGCTGCCGGTCGAGGCCGGGTAGAACATGGCGCAGCCGGCGGCCGCGATCAGCAGGCCGGCGACGACGCCGCGCTGGTAGCCGATGCGCTTGATCAGCGCGCCGGCCGGCATCGAGACGATGGCATAGGCGCCAAAGAAACAGAATTGCACCAGCATCGCCTGCACATAGGTCAGCGTGTAGATCGAGCGCAAGTGGGGAATCAGCACATCATTCAACGATGTCAGCAGTCCCCACATGAAAAACAGCACCGTGACAATGATCAGGGCGCCCGTATTGTTTTGCGTGCCGGCCTGCGGGGCGCGCGCGCCCTGGCCTTGCTTTACGTATTCCATACCTTCTCCATTTTCAATTCCAAGAATGTGTTGTCTTGCTTTGCCTTATATCTGTCATGCACCGCACAGCGGGTCAGGCAGCATCGAGGTTTGAAAACAACATCAGCCAGCGTTCGAGTGTCGTAGTAATACTACTTCAGTATGGGCGCATTATGCCCGAAAGCCCCGGATTGCGCAGCTTTCGCCACCATTATTCGATAATTGAATAGCTGACATTTGAAATCGAAAGTGTACTTATAACTTGAAAGGACTATACTTATGTTGCGGTGCAGCAGTTGCTACACCCCAACTAACCGGAGCCTGCCATGTCGACCACATTCATGTATCACAGCACCCCATCGAACAATATCGTTGCCACCCTGACCAGCATCGTCAAGGGCATCACCGCCTTCCTGTCGCAAAGTCCCGACCACCGCGAACGCGCTTACGAAGAAGCCTACCTGGCCGAATCGACCGACCGCTACGACCTGGAATACCGCATGCGTGAGCTGTCGCGCGCCCACCCGCAGCCTAGCTGGATGAGCGGCCTGGGTCGTTAAGCAACACCGCCGTACCTGGTCATACGCGTATCTGCAACACAATCAGCAACACCCTTGTCCACGCCTTGCGCGTACGCGACAATACCGATAGCACCATCCTGCTCGCCTGTGGCTTGAGCCCAGGATGGGCTATACAGGGCAATATTGCTACAGCTGCAATGTTGCGATGCATCATGGCATTTATCGCTGCAAAGTCGAATTTTTGCTAGTTTTACTACGAGATTCTACTTAGGTTCACCGTGCCCACCATGACCATCATCAGTCATCACCACCCGCTCGTGCTGCGCATGGAAGCGGAACTGCTGCCGCTGTTCCAGGCCGCGCTGCCGTCGCTGACGCAAGCCGCGCCGCAGGTGCTCACTTCCGTATTCGCGTTTTCCACCGGGACCCAAGGTGCTTTTCTCGAATACCGATTCGGGATCTCGTGCCTGCTCGACGCCGTGCCCGACGACCAGCCCGATGAACTGGCCCTGCTGGTGAGCGTATCGGGACTGGATGGCGAGGCCAGCGTTGCCGCCGAGGTGCGCTGGGGCCAGCCATCCGGGCATTCTGAAGCGCAGGCGGTGCTGGCGACAGCGTCGATGCCGGCGCTGCACGCAGCCTTGCCGGGCTTGCTGGCGGCGCTGCGCAAGGCGCTGGAACGTGGCCGGCCAGCCGATGGCGCACGCCCTGCATAGTGCTTCGAAACAACAAATGTGGTTTTCCGTATCACAACTTAATTGACTTTCACTACGCGGCGGCCCTATCCTTTCAGTGACGTTTGGTGAGAATTGCGCTTGCCAGACCATCGGCCGCCGCGGCCACCATCCCTCTTTCACGCACGCCCACGCTGCCCAGGACTAGCCATCATGCAACTCTCCTTGAACAGCAAGATCTGCGTCGCCGCCACTGCCCTGGCCATCCTCAGCCTGGGCACCACCGCCGCCGTGATCGGCTTCAAAAGCAGCGCCAACGCCGAGGCGTCCTCGATGGCCCTGGCGCACACCTCGGCGCGTGAAGTGTCGAGCACCTTGCAAGCGCGCATCAGCGGCAACCTGTCCGCCGTCACCAGCCTGGCCGGCGCCATGCGCGGCACGCGCGGCGCCAGCCTGGCCCTGCAGCGCGAGCAGATCAACGAACTCAGCAAGGCAACCCTGGCCAGCTCGGACGACCTGATCGGCGTGACCGTCACCTGGGAGCCGAACGCGCTGGACGGCAAGGATGCCGAGTTTGCGGGCCAGGCACCGTTATACGACGCCAGCGGCCGCTTCATGCCCTACTGGACCCGTGGCGCCGGCGGCAAGATGCAGGCCGAACCCATCGTCTTCGACCCGAAGCCGGGCGCGAATGACTGGTATGACGTCCCCAAGCGCAGCGGCAAGCCCGTCTTCACCGAACCGTATCTGTATCCGGTCGACGGCAAGAGCGTGCTGATGGCCTCGCTGGTGGCGCCGATCATGATCGACGGCTTCAAGGGCGCGGCCAGCGCCGACTTCATGCTCACCCGCCTGACGACCATCCTGGCCGGACTGAAAGTGATCGAGGGCGGCAAGCTGGCCTTGATCTCGAACGGCGGCCTGTATGCCAGCCACCCCTTGCCGGCCCGCTTGGGCAAGCCGGCCGACGATGTGCCGGCCGCCGGCCTGGACAAGGTGCGCCAGGGCCAGCCCTACGAATATGAAGACGGCAACGGCATCATCCATCTGCTGCAGCCCCTGCTGATCCACCCGGACATCGCGCCATGGAGCGTCGAGCTGAGCTTTCCGAAAAGCGTGGCCACCGCGCCGGCGCGCGAACTGATCACCTATACCCTGCTGGTCGCGCTGCTGTGCGCGGCCGCCACGGCCGGCATCCTGATTCTCACCCTCAACCGCCTGACGCTGCCGCTGCGCCGGCTCGGCGCGACCATGACCGACTTGTCCAGCGGCGACGCCGACCTGCGGGTCAAGCTCGACGTCAAGGGCACCGACGAGCTGGCCGTGATCGGCCGGGGTTTCAACCAGTTCGTCGAAAAAATCCACGCCGTGCTGCTGCAGGTGCAGGCCAGCGCCGACAATGTGGCCCGCTCCAGCGCCGAGATCGCGCAGGGCAATAACGACCTGTCGGCGCGCACCGAGCAACAGGCCAGTTCCCTGGAAGAAACCGCCGCCTCGGTCGAGGAACTGACCGGCACGGTAAAAGAAAACGCCGACCATGCGCGCCAGGCGAATCAACTGGCCGCCACCGCCTCGGACGTGGCGCAGCAAAGCGGCCTGGTGGTCGGCAAGGTGATCGCCACCATGACCTCGATCAACGATTCGTCGAACAAGATCGTCGACATCATCAGTGTGATCGACGGCATCGCCTTCCAGACCAATATCCTGGCGCTGAACGCGGCGGTGGAAGCGGCGCGCGCCGGCGAACAGGGCCGTGGCTTCGCGGTGGTCGCCACCGAAGTGCGCAGCCTGGCCCAGCGCAGCGCCGCGGCGGCCAAGGAAATCAAGCTGCTGATCGACGATTCGGTCGACAAGGTGGCGGCCGGCAGCAAGCTGGTCGATGAAGCGGGCGCCACCATGGAGCATGTGGTCGACAGCGTGCGCAAGGTCACCGCCATCATGGCCGATATCAGCGTCGCCACCAGCGAACAAAGCGACGGCATCGCCCAGGTCAACCAGGCGCTGGCGCAGATGGACGGCGTGACGCAGCAGAATGCGGCGCTGGTCGAGGAAGCGGCGGCGGCCGCCGAAAGCCTGCAGGACCAGGCGCACCACCTGGCCGAGGTGATCGGCGTGTTCAAGCTCGGTGAGCAGGCACGCCAGCCGGCGCCCGCCATGGCTGCGGCACCCGTCACGGCTGCGGTGCGCAAGCCGGCACAACGGCTGGCGCCAGCCAAGTCACCGGCGAAGACACCAGCGAAAGCGCCAGCCAGGGCGCCGGCAGGCGACGACTGGGAAGCGTTTTAAGCTGGCGATACCGCCAGGCGCACGCCGCGGCACCGGCGTGCGCCATGCCCGCCGGCTGAAATGCAGGTGGACATAATATGGATTCAAGCGCATCATGCTTTTGTTAGAATCAGCTTCCCGCCCCATCGCTCGCCGCAGGCCGCGTCCACCCTGATTTCCTTCCATTCTTTTTGCCCGCTCCAGCCTGCCGGAGTCCAGGGCAGCCGCCTGCATATTCTGGAGCAACACCTGATGGATCATCCGTCTTCAACACCCGCACGACCTGCCGCAGTGCCGGTCACGCTGGCCAATTGCGCCGACGAAGCGATCCACCTGCCGGGCCAGATCCAGCCCCATGGCGCCCTGCTGGTCTTCGATCTCGATGGACTACTGACAGGCTGGTCCGGCAATGCCGCCAGCCTGCTGCAATTGTGCGTGCCGCCCTCACCCGGCTTGCCGCATGCCGCGCTGGGATTGCCGGCCGAAGCGGCAACGCTGGTGCAGGCCTGCCTGCAGGAAATCAGCGAAGGCGAAGCGGCGCCGATGATGGCCGCGACGCATGTCGATGGCCTGCGCGTCGACTGCATCGTGCATGCCCACCTGGGGCGGGTGCTGCTGGAATTCGAGCGCTGCGTGCAGCCGCCGCCGGAGGTCACGCGACAGGTATTGATGGCGCAGCAAATGTATGACCGCCTGAAACGCCAGAAAGACATCACTGCCCTGCTGCAGTTTGCCGTCGAGCAAGTGCGCGCCATGACCGGTTTCGACCGCGTCATGGCGTACCGTTTCCGCCCGGATGACAGCGGCGAAGTGGTGGCCGAGGCGCGGCTGGACAGCTGGCCGCCCTACCTGGGGCAGCGCTATCCGGCCAGCGACATCCCGGCCCAGGCACGGCGTTTGTACATCATCAACACGGTGCGTCTGATTCCCGACGTGAACTATGCGGCGGTCCCCATGTTCGGCAGCGCCGCCGGTGCCGCGCTCGACATGAGCCACGGCGTGCTGCGCAGCGTCTCGCCGGTGCACGTCGAATACCTGCAGAACATGGGCGTGGCCGCATCGATGAGCATCTCGATCCTGATCAACGACCGCCTGTGGGGCATGCTGGCCTGCCACCATGGCAACGCCCGCCATGTGCCGTATGCGGTGCGCATGGCTTGCGATGTACTGGCGCAGGTACTGGCGTCGACCGCGCAGGTACTCGACAGCCGCGCCCAGAGCGCGCACCTGGCGACCACCGCCGCCGTCTGCGAGCAGATCACGGCGGCGCTGCTGGTCGAGGAAGACCTGGCCAGCGTGCTGCCGCGCCATGCCACCGCGCTGGCCGACACCTTTGGCGCGCAGGCGCTGGTGCTGGCCCAGCATGGCAAGCTGCAATGCCATGGCGACATATCGCCCGAACTGGCGGCCGCGATGGTCGCGACCCTGCCGCAGCATAGTGACAAAATAGTGCAGCGCTGCGCGCGCGAGGACTGGCCGCCCGCGATCCACGCCGCGCTGGGCAAATGGGTCGGTTTGCTGGCACTCAGTTTCAATCCTGCCGGCAACGGCTGGCTGCTGTTGCTGCGTACCGAGCAGATCGAGAACGTGCGCTGGGGCGGCAAGCCGGAAAAAATCCTCAAGGTCGGTCCGCTGGGCGCGCGCCTTACGCCGCGCGGCTCGTTCAGCCTCTGGTCCGAAACCGTGCACGGCCGCTGCGAGCCGTGGGAATCGTGGCGGCTAGATGCGGCCATCGGCCTGCTGGCCGAATTGCATCGCGTCAGCCTGTTCGCCCAGGTCGAAGCGGACCGCGTGCGCGCGCTGCTGCTGGCCATGCTGGGACACGACCTGCGCGATCCGCTGCACGCGATCCAGATGGCGGCCACCATCTTGCAGCTTGACGAACGGCAACAGACGCTGGCGCGCCGCATCCAGTCGTCCAGCGCGCGCATGCAGCGCCTGATCAGCCAGGTGACCGACCTCAGCCAGCTGCGCAGCAGCAACGCCATGCCGACCCAGCTGCGCAGCGTCGACCTGGCGGCGCTGCTGGCCGACCTGGTCGACGAATCGCGTACCGCGCATCCCGGCGTCGAGCATTTGCTGGAGCTGCCGGCGCGCTGCATGGCGATGGTCGACGCCGACCGCATCGCCCAGGTCATCAGCAACTTGCTGGGGAACGCCTTGCACCACGGCGCCTGCCTGCGGCCCTTGCAGGTGGCGCTGGTACGCCAGCAAGACAATCTGGTCATCAGCGTCCGCAACGAGGGGCCGCCGATCAGCATGCTTGCCGCCGGCACCCTGTTCGACCCCTTCAAGGCGGCCGGCCTGCACAATGTGCGCAATCCGGGCGGCATGGGGCTGGGTCTGTATATCGTGCAGGAAATCGTCAAGGCGCATCGCGGCACCATCACCTATCATTACGAGGCGCCGCATGTGGTGTTCAGCGTGGTGCTGCCGGTCGCCGCACAGGATGCCCCGGCGCGTTTGCCGGCCGGATAGTTTTCGATAGTTTCAAGAAGGAAATATTTCATATAATCGCGGCATTCCGGCCTTTCAATGCCGTTACAGATTACAGGAAAGACATGAAAAAATCATTGAGCATCTTTGGCGCCTCCATCGCTGCGTCCACCATGCTGGCCGCCTGCGGCGGTGGCGGTTCTTCCGGTGCCGATACGGGAACCGTCACCGCGCCGCTGTCCGTGTATGCCGGCACCTGGCAAGTCCCGTGCGACGACCATGAACTCGATAGCGTGACGCTGACGGCCAAGGCCGATGGCACGCTGGAGGTGGTCACCAAGGCGGAATACTTTGCCACATCGAACTGCAGCGGCACGCCGCTGGCCACCCAAACCACCTCGGCCAATGCCAGCATCAGCTTCACCGGCTCGGCCGATTCGCCGATCAAGCTCACCACCAGCGGCGCCACAACCACCGTCAAGCTCGACAAGGTGAATGTCGCCATTCCTTCGTACAAAACTCTGATTACCGGCAGCGCGGTGCAATACCTGACCGAACTGGGGCAGGCAAAATGGTGCATCAATTTCAGCGCCTCGTCGCGCAGCTGCATCCTGGACACCGGCACGGAACCCGCTTCGGCGACATCGGGCGCCATGTATATCAACGGCAACACGCTGTATCTGCTGTCGCTGGCGAACGGCACCTGGGTGCCGGACGAAACTTATACCCGCAAATAGCAAATAATTACCAGCCGGTCTGGACGGGACGCCGGCAAACATGCATCTGTTTGCCGGCGACTGTGCAGGATCGTACATACATTGCAAAAAGACAAAGCTAATCTGTTTCAAACACAGGAGCTTGCAATGTCTGCCACCCCCGATTCCATTCCACCATCCGATGCCTTCAGCGCCGAGGCGCTCGCCGCGCTGCTGCCCTACCACACTGCGCCCCCCCTGGAACAACTGCAACGCCTGATAGCCGCCGGGCTCGATCGCTTGCCGCTGCCCGGCCATGGCGCCACCCTGCAACGCTGGCAGGCGCTGGCGGCGGTGGCCGGCATCGACCTGTCCCTGCTGAAATTGTACGAAGGCCATACCGACGCGCTGGCCATCCTGGCTGAAATTGACGGCGACGGCGCGGCGCCCGGCAGCAGCTGGGGCGTCTGGTGCGCGGAAATGCCGGGCGCGCGCGTCAAGCTGCAGCAGGGCGCCGATGGCCGCTGGCAACTCGATGGCCGCAAGGCCTGGTGCTCGGGCGCTGCCGGCCTCAGCCACGCGCTGGTCAGCTGCTGGAACGCGGCCGGCGAGGCCTGCCTGGCGTCGGTGGCACTCAGCCAGCCTGGCGTCACAGTCACGCAGGAAGGCTGGCAGGCGGTCGGCATGGCCGGCAGCGCCAGCGTCGACGTGCTGTTTTCCGCCGCCCATGCCACCCCTGTCGGCGCACCTGGCGCCTACCTGGCGCGGCCCGGCTTCTGGCATGGCGGCGCCGGCATCGCGGCCGGCTGGTATGGCGCCGCCTGCGCCGTGGCCGGCTACCTGCATGCGCGCGCCGGGCATGCCACGCCCGACCCGGTGCGCCTGGCGCAACTGGGCCGGATCGACTGCGCGCTGCGCGCCGCCGGCGCCCTGCTGCGTGAAGGCGCGGCCGCCATCGACGCCCAGCCGCAGCGCGATTGCATGGAACTGGCGCTGCGCCTGCGCCTGGCCGTCGAAGACTGCGCCACCCTGGTACTGCAATTGACCACGCGCGCGCTGGGCGCGGGCCCGCTGTGCCGCGATGCGCACTTTGCCCGCCTGGCCGCCGACCTGCCGGTCTTCCTGCGCCAGAGCCATGCCGAGCGCGACCAGGCCACCCTCGGCGGCATCGTCGCCGGCGTGGCCGAGCATCCGTGGGGGCTGTGACATGCGCATGCTGATGATCCACGAACAAGAGCGCCAGATCGAAGGCGAAGGCACGCCGGACGCCGACTGGCAGGCTTGGCCCGGCCTGGCCGCCCTGCCGCCCACCACGGCGCGCGAACTGGTGCCGGGCAGCGCGCGCGCCGTGGTCGTCGCGCCGCATCCCGACGATGAAATTGTGGCCTGCGGCGGCCTGCTGCAGCTGCTGGCGCAACAAGGCAGCGAGGTACTGCTGGTGGCCGTCACCGACGGCGACGCCAGCCACCCCGGTTCCAGCCTGTGGCCAAAAGAGCGCTTGAAAAGCGCGCGGCCCGATGAATCGGTGCGGGCGGCAAACGCGCTGGGCATCGCGCCGGCATGGCTGCGCCTGCACCTCCCCGACGGCGGCGTCACCGCGCGCGAAGCCCACCTGGGCGCCATGCTGCGGGAAATCCTGCGCCCGGGCGACACCGTGCTGACCACCTGGCGCTTCGATGGCCACCCCGACCACGAAGCCTGCGGCCGGGCCTGCGCCGCGGCGGCGCCAGCCTGCGGCGCGCTGCTGGTGGAAATGCCGGTCTGGACCTGGCACTGGGCCGCGCCCGGCGACGCGCGCGTGCCCTGGCAGCGCGCGCACCGCCTGCTCTTGCCCGACGAACTGCTGCGGCGCAAGCGCGAGGCCGTGCGCTGCTTTGCCAGCCAGATCGAGGCCGACGCTTCCACCGGCCAGGACGCCATCCTTGCCCCACATGCCCTGCAACGCCTGCTGCACCCTTGCGAGGTCTACTTCCGATGAACCTGCCATTGACCACCGGCGACGCGCGCGGCGCCTATTTTGAACAGCTGTACCAGGACGATGCCGATCCATGGCGCGTGCGCCAGCGCTGGTATGAAGCGCGCAAGCGCGCGCTGCTGCTGGCCTGCCTGCCGCAACAGCGCTACCGCAACGCCTATGAACCGGGCTGCGGCAACGGCGAACTGACGCTCGAACTGGCGCGCCGCTGCGAGCGCCTGCTGGCGGCCGATTTTTCCGCCGAAGCCTTGTTGCTGGCGCGGCAAAGGCTGGCCGACGCGCGCCAGGAAGGCAATGTCACCTTCGAGCGCCACCGCCTGCCACAGGACTGGCCGCGCACCACCAAAGGGGTGGAAAAATTCGACCTGGTCGTTATCAGCGAAATCGCCTACTACCTGTCGGCAGAGGAACTGGCGCAAGTGGTCGAGCACAGCGTGGCCGGCCTGGCGCCGGGCGGCAACATCGTCCTGTGCCACTGGCGCGCACCGTTTGCGCAGCGCATCCTGTCGACCGTGCGCGTGCACGACGCTTTCCAGCATGCGCCAGGGCTGCACTGCCTGGTGCGTCACGAAGAAGCCGATTTCCTGCTCGGCGTGTGGTCCAACGATGAGCGCTCGGTGGCGCAGAAAGAGGGTTTCGCATGATCGGCGTGGTGGTTCCCGTACATAATGAAGAAGCCTGCCTGGGCGCCTGCCTGGAGGCGCTGAAGGTCGCCGCCACCTGCGACGCGCTCGCTGGCGAAGCGGTCTGCATCGTCATCGTGCTCGACGCCTGCAGCGACCGCTCGCAGCGCATCGTGCTGGCGCACGCGATGCAGGCCGACGCCCGCTGGCGCCTGGACTGCATCGCCGTCGAGGCGCGCAACGTGGGCGCCGCGCGCGCCGCCGGCGCCAAACTGCTGCTCGAACGCGGCGCGCGCTGGCTGGCATTTACCGACGCCGACACCTGCGTCGCGCCGGACTGGCTGCGCCATCAGCTGGCCTTGAACGCCGACGCCGTCTGTGGCACCATCGCCGTCGACGACTGGTCGCCGCACGCCGATCATGCGGGCGCGCTGCGCGAGCACTTCGCCCGTACCTATACCGATGCCGACGGCCACCGCCATATCCACGGCGCCAACTTCGGCGTGTGCGCGCGGGCCTACCTGCGCGCCGGCGGCTTCGCGCCGCTGGCCTGCAGCGAAGACGTGGCGCTGGTCGCCGCCCTGCAGGCCAGCGGCGCCCGCATCGCCTGGAGCGCCGCCCCGCGCGTGACCACCAGCGCGCGCCGCGACGCCAAGGCTCGGGGCGGCTTTGGCGACACCTTGCTGCAGGTAGTGGGCGCGATGGGCGTGGCGGAAGTGATCGAAGGACTGGTGGCGTCGACGGCGCCAGGGCAGGCAATCGGTGCGTAAGGCGCGGTGTAGCTGCGCAAAAGCCCGTCAGCACACCGCGCCAGTCGGGCAGCGGACTAAAACATGCCCTCGCGCGGCCGCCCATCCGATGCGCCTTGCGGCGCCATATCCATGATGCGTTCGCCCAGCGCAATCCCCCACTCGCTCATCTGCCTACCGTGGCGCAGCGCCTGGCCCTGCCAGCGCGCCAGCGCAGCGTCTATCGCCGTGCCGGTATCGGCGGAACGCAGGCTGCGCGCCAGGCTCAGGGCGTTGGCTGCCGCCTTGGCCGCGCCGCCGGCCGTATGCGGACGCGGCACCGAAGCCGCGTCGCCCAGCAGCAGCACCCGGCCAAATACCATCTGCGGCACCTGCAGGTCGAGGATGGCTTGCACGAAAGGTTCGGGCGTAGCCTCGACCAGGCGCGCAAAGCTGGGCGCCAGATGCTGCGCCGCATCGTGGCGCAGGGCCGCGATGGCGGTATCCGGCATGGCGCCCGGCGGCAGCGAAAAGGCGTGGGCCACGCCATCGCGGTCGGTCAGCGCCTGGCTCAAGGCGGCGCCCGCGGCAATCTTGCGGTACCAGACCCAGTTGCGCCGGCGCTGTCCGGCCAGGGTCGATTCATTGTCGCCCGGCACCAGGTATTCAAGCAGCATATGATCGTCGCCCTGCTGGAAGGCAAAACTGTCGCTCAGCTTCGCGTCCAGTTCTGGCGGCAAGCTGGCTTCGGCGGCCAGGCCACGCCAGGCGACATAGCCGGCATAGCGCGGCGCGGCCTGCGGCAGCAGTTGCTGGCGCACGGTCGAACGGGCGCCGTCGGCACCGATCAGCAAGTCGGCCTGCTCCACGCGGCCGCTGGCAAAGTGGGCGCTGACCTTGCTGCCGTGCTGCTCGAAGCCGAGCAGCCGTTCGCCTGCCTGCAGCACGCCGTCCGGCAAGGCGCGCCGCATGCTGCCGTGCAAGGTGTTCCAGGAGGTCTGCACCTGCGGCATCATGGCGCGGCTGACGATTTCATCCTGAAGGTTCAGATAGATGCGCTCGCGCGAGGCCACGCCCAGCGGCACCGCGTGCGGCACCCGGGCAAAGTCGAATACGGCTTCCACCTCCGGCTGCAGCACGATGCCGCCACCACGGCTGTCCGGCACGCCGGCCGAACGCTCGAACACGGTAACGTCCCAGCCGATGGCGCGCAGCGAGACGGCGCTAAACAGGCCGCCGAGCGAGCCGCCGACGATCACGGCGCGTGGGCGTGGCGCGCTCATGGCGCCACCACCGCTGGCGAGGACGTCATGTTGCGGTGGACCGGCGGGTAGTCACAGTCAATCTGGGTGTGCGAGGCGGACATGCTGTTTTCCTTGGTGAGCGGGTTCGGCAGGACTCCAGCTTAGCGCAATGGCAAAAAAATGCACTTGCACTTCGGTATGGCCGACTCATGCTTTGGTATAAGCCTGCCCCGCTCCCGACGACGCTCAGGGTACCGCCTCCGGCTGCGCGGCGCCATTGGCCCGATACGCGGAAACCACGGGCGCAGCGCCATCGGCGACATCGTCCTGCGCCTCAGTAGCCGCCTGCCCGACCCGCTCCACCGCCGCCACCAGCGCATACTGCGACAGATGCTGGATCATGTGGCCCTCGCCCGGCAACAGGGTCAGCTCGCTGCCGTCGATATCGCGCTGCAAGCGCACGGAATTGTGCTGTGCGCTGGCGATCGCATCGGCGTCGCCAGCCACGATGGCCACCGGCATGCGCAGTTCCGGATAATGCGCATGCAGCATGGCTGCGCTCGGTATCATCATCGCCGTTTCCTCCGCTTCGGCGCGCAACTGCTTCGGCCGCAGCGCCATCCACGGCGACAGGCGATTGAAGCTGTCCGGCACCGCCGACGGCGCAAACGCGCGCTTGATCGCAAGCGGCCACATCAACCGCCCCAGCAAGGGCGAGATGGTATGGCTCAGCACATCGCCGATCACCGGGATGGCCGGCGTCGCAGTCAGCACGTCGAGCCGCACGCTTGGGTAGTAATAACCGGACGCCAGCACCAGCGCCTGCACCAGTTGCGGGCGTTGCAGGCCCAGCGAGATGGCCACCAGCGTGGCCCAGGAATGGGCCAGCACCACGGCGCGCTCCACCCCCAGCTGGTCCAGCGCGGCAGCCAGCAGCGCAGCCTGGGCGGCGGGTGTCCACCAAGTGCCGCGCGGCCGCTCGCTGTAGCCGAAACCGGGCCGGTCAAAAGCGATCACACGATGGTTCAGGGCCAGTTGCTCGACAAGGCCGGCGTGGCGGAAGTCTTCCGCCAGCACACCATTGCCGTGCAACAGCACCACCACCGGTCCCTCGCCCTGGCTCAGGTAATGCAGGCGAACGCCATTGACCTCGATAAACTCGCCGCTGGGCGGGTGCATGCTTTCGGCCCGGCGGCTCTTGCTGCGCACCACCAGCCACGCCGCGCCCAGGGCGGCGGCACCCAAAGCCCAGCGACCGATGCCGCCGCGCGGATTGATGTTGTCGGCTACACGCTTGTCCATGCTTCCTCCTGATTAGTTGGTGAAAATTACATGATGCCGATCCCCTCAAGGTCTGGCGATAGGAGCCTGGCGGCAGGTCGCGTAGGAAAAGCACTTACCCGGCAAGTACACTAAAAACCACAGATTGTCACAAAATGCCAGTGCAACATGGACAGAGTTACAAGTCAAAATATATAATTGCGATTGATTATCATTTAGATTCTTATTTACCAAGCTATCCTCTGGAGTTCCGATGTTCCGCCACCGCGCCACTGCCCACCCCCTGTTCGTCCTCCATCCTGTACGGCACGCCGCCCGGCTCACCTTGCTGTGCGCCAGCGCCGCCCTGCTGCTGCCGATCACCTCGGCGCAGGCCGAGACCGCCGTGGCGGACGCCCAGGCCAATGGCGCCGATGCCACATTGCCTGCAATCATCATCACCGGCACGGCCGACAAGGGCACGTCCACCGAGAACTCGCGCTCGCTCGCCTCCGGCAAGTCGACCGTGTTCAAGGGTTTCGAATCGAACCGCGAGATCCCGCAGCCTGTAACCGTCATCACCCGCCAGTTGCTCGATGACCGCGCCTTCTTCGACATGAACGAAGTGCTGCAGAACACACCCGGCGTGACGGTCGACTATGTCGACAGCGAACGGGTACAGTATTTCTCGCGCGGCTATTCGATCGACGCGATGCAGGTCGATGGCCTGACGATCACGCAAGGCGGCTCGATCTTCATCCAGCCGGACACCGCCGTGCTCGATCACGTGGAAGTGCTGCGCGGCGCCTCCGGCATGCTGCGCGGTTCGGGCAGCCCGTCGGCCACCGTCAATATGGTGCGCAAGCGCCCGACCAGGACTTTCCAGGCCAACCTGGGCCTGTCGCTGGGTTCCTGGGACCGCCGCCGCCTGGAAGCGGACGTGTCCGGCCCGCTCAATGAAGACGGCAGCATCCGTGGCCGTATCGTTGCAGTGAAAGACAAAAAAGAATTCTTCCAGGATGCCAAGGACGAAAACCGCAAGGTGCTGTACGGCGTGCTGGCAATCGACCTGAGCAAAAACACCACCTTGACCACCAGCCTGCAGCACACCGACCTGGACGCCACCGGCGCCTGGGGTGGCCTGCCGGGCGACTTCGACGGCTCCTCGCTGAACCTGCCGCGCAACACTTACCTTGGCGCCGACTGGAACCGCTGGAACCGCTACAACCAGCAAGCCTTCGTGGAACTGGAGCACCGCTTCGAGAATGAATGGACTGTCAAGCTGAGCAGCGAATACACGCGCATGCGCATGGACGACAACGGCTTCAAGCAAAGCTATTTCACGCGCTCGTCGACCACCAACCCTTACCTGTTCGGCGTGACGACCTCGCTGTACACCGGCGACGCCGGCGACCAGGAAGCCACCGGATTGACGGCCAATGGCCCGTTCACGCTGTTCGGCCGCAAGCACCAGCTGGTGTTCGGCGGCGAAAGCCTGCGCACCAAGACGCGCGGCACGGCCGGCCTGTTCAACCTGAACCCTCTGACCAATGTCGATATCCGCAACTGGAACCCGTACACCAGCTATATCGACCGTGACGTGACGGCCACCAATACCCTTCAGCCGACCTATACGCGCCAGCAAGGCCTGTTCGGCACCGCCCGTTTGTCGATCACCGATCCGCTGGCCGTGATCATCGGCGCGCGCGCCAGCTGGTGGGATTACAAGGCGCCCGCCTCGCCCGCCACCAACTACGAGATCAAGCACGAGATCACGCCGTTTGCCGGCGTCACCTACGACATCACGAAACAGATCAACGCGTATGCGAGCTACACCGAAATCTTCACGCCGCAAAACGTCAAGGACGTCAACAACAACCTGCTCAAGCCGATCACCGGCGAAGATTACGAAGCGGGCCTGAAAGGCGAGTTTTTGGGTGGCAAGCTGACCGCCTCGGCCGGCATCTTCCGCATCAACAACGAAGGCCGCGCGGTCGACGATACCAGCTCGACGCCGAACTGCGCGCCATCGAACCCGGGTGGCTACTGCCGCATCGCCGATGGCAAGACCCAAAGCGAAGGCTGGGAACTGGAAGTGGCCGGCGAAATCATGCCGGGCTGGCAAGTCTCGGGCGGCTATACCAACACCCGCACCAAATACCTGGTCGATCCGACCAAGGCCAATCTCGGCCAGCCGCTGCGCAGCATGGACCCGCGCCAGCAACTGCGCGTATTCAGCAACTACCGCGCCAGCGGCGCGCTGCAAGGCCTGATCTTCGGTGGCGGCGTGGCGGTGCAGGATAATTCATACATGCGTTCCGGCGCGCTGACCGCCACCCAGGGCGGCTATTCGATCTTCAACGCCATGGCCGGCTATGAGTTCAGGAACGGCTACTCGCTGCAGGTCAACGTCAACAACCTGAGCGACAAGGTCTACTACAAGAAATACGGCGCCACCGGCCTCGCCTACTACTACGGCGACCCGCGCAACGTGGTGGTGACCCTGCGCGCGAAGTTCTGAGCATAAGGTGAACATGAAAACGGCCGCTCCTGGAGCGGCCGTTTTTTCGTCACGACTGGCGCCGCCGCACGCGCCAGGTACTCCACCAGATCAGCCACAGCAACCCCAGTTGCACCGGCAGGCGCAGCCACAGCGCCCACAGCGGCACCGGGAACAATTCAGGCCGTTGCAGCATGTAGACATGCGCGGGCGTGACCGCGATGGTCAACAGGAACAGGCCGATGCCGGCCGCCTTGCGCGTCGGTGGGTACAGGATGCCGACGGCGCCCAGCAGTTCGAACACGCCGCTGACCAGCACCGCCGCCACCGGCCATGGCATCCAGGGCGGCACGATGGTCGCTTCGGTGTCGGTGGCCACGAAGTGCATGATGCCGCCGATAAAGAACCACAAAAAGACGAAGCCGATTCCCATCGCTTGTCTCCTGCCCGGCTTGTGCTCAGGTAAAGCAGTCATCGGCCATCCTTCGCAATGTGCTCAAGGCTGCCTGGCCGCCACCTTCGCCAGGGTGGTTTGCAGGGCCGTGAAATCGACCGGCTTGGTCAGGTGCAGGTCGAAGCCGGCCTGCTGCGAGCGCAGCCGGTCCTGCTCGCTGCCCCAGCCGGTCAGCGCGATCAGGGTGGCGTCCGCCATGCCGTCCATCTTGCGCATGGCCAGCGCCACCGCATAGCCATCCATGTCGGGTAAACCGATATCGAGCAGCACCAGCGGCACCGGCGATTGTGCCGCTTTTTCCAGTGCGCCGGCGCCGTCATGGGCCAGCATCACGTCATAGCCGCTGAATTCGAGCAGCGCGCTCAAGGTTTCCGCCGCGTCGATATTGTCGTCCACCAGCAGCACTTTCATGGCCGCCATCGGCGCCGCCGGCGCAGCATGCACGGGCTGCGCGGCAGGTGCCACCGCATCGTCCGGCAGCGGCAGGCGCACGGTAAAGCGGCTGCCGTGCCCGATGCCGCCGCTGGCCGCCTCGACCTGGCCGCCATGCAATTGCACCAGCCGCTGCGCCAGGCTCAGGCCCACGCCCAGGCCGCCCTGCGACATGCCTTCGCTGCCGGGCGCCTGTGCGTACAGGTCGAACACCGTGGCCAGCACCTCGGCATCGATGCCGACGCCATTGTCCATCACGTCGATCACTACCTGGCCCGCCACCGCATCGATGCGCGCCGTCACGTTGATGGCGCCGCCTTTCGGCGTGTATTTCGCGGCATTGTTGACCAGGTTGCTGAGCACTTGCGCGATCCGGTGGCGGTCCACGTGCAGCGCCACGCTGTCGGGCGGCAGGTCGACGGCCAGTTGATGCCCGCCGGCGCTGACCAGCGGCATGCTGATTTCGATCGCCTGGTTGACCACCGCGGCCAGCGTCACCGCTTCGCGCTTGAGTGTCAGCTTGCCGCTGGTGAGCCTGGCCATATCCAGCAAGTCGTCGACCAGGTGCACCATATGGTTGACCTGGCGCTCCATCATGCCGCGCAGGTCATGGCGCGAACCGGCCGGCGCGCCTGCGCGCATCAGTTCCAGCCCGGTGCGGATCGGCGCCAGCGGGTTGCGCAGTTCGTGCGCCAGCGTCACCAGGAATTCGCTCTGCATGCGGTTCTTCTCGCCCAGTTCGTCCGCCAGCGCCTCGGCGCGTTCCTGCAGCAGCTTGAATTCATGCACGTCGATGACGGTGCCGACATAGCCGAACGGCGCACCGCCCTCGTCGACGCGCGGCTGGCCGACGTCGATCACCCAGCGGTACTCGCCGTCGCGGCGGCGCAGGCGGTAGTCGATCGAAAACGGCGCATGGCTGGCGTTGGCGGCCAAAAATTCGTCCCGCGTGCGCTGCAGGTCTTCGCCGTGCACATTCTCGAGCCAGCCGAAGCCCAGTTCCTGTTCCGGCGGGCGGCCCGTGAAATCGCTCCAGCGCTGGCTCAGGTAAGTGGCGTAGCCGGTGGCGTCGGTGGTCCACAGCATCACCGGCGAGGCGTCGATCAGGGTGCGGAAATACGCTTCCTGCTTTACCGCTTCCTGGCGCTGCTGGTGGCGCTCGCGCGCCAGGCCCACCTGGCGCTCCACGCGCGCCTGCAGTTCATTGGCCGAAAACGGCTTGACCAGGTAATCGTCGGCGCCGGCGCGCAAGCCTTCGATCTTGGCTTCCTCGCCGGCGCGCGCCGACAGCAGCATCACCGGCAGGTGGCGCAGCGACTCGGTGGCGCGCAGCCGGGCGATCAGGCCGAAGCCATCGAGCCGGGGCATCATCACGTCGCTGACCAGCAAATCGGGCGGGTCGGCCAGCAGCAGCTCGAACGCCGCCTCGCCATCGGCGCAGGCCGTCACATCGGCATACGCGCCCAGCAGCGACTTGATATACGCACGCATGTCGTTGTTGTCGTCGGCCACCACGATGCGCGGGCGCGCGCGTGCCGCATCGAGCAGTTGTGGCGCGGTGTCCGGCGCCACGGATACGGCGGCGTCGGCATCGGGCAGCCAGCGCAAGGCTTCTTCCACGAAAGACGCACCCTGCTGCTGCGAACCGGCTTCATCGAAATCGCGCCCCAGGCGCTCGGCCGGCAGGTGATCGCTGCCGAACGGCAGGTCGACATCGAAGCGCGTGCCCTCGCCTTCCACGCTGTGCACGGCGATCGTGCCGCCATGCAGGCGCACCAATTCCTGGATCAGCGCCAGGCCGATGCCGGTACCTTCGTAGGTGCGCCCGGGCGCGCCTTCGATACGATGAAAGCGCTCGAACATGCGCGGCAGTTCATGCGCAGGGATGCCGCTGCCGGTGTCACGCACCGACAGCCGCGCCATGCCCTGGTGGCGGCGCAGGCTGACCGCCACCTCGCCCTCCAAGGTGAACTTGAAGGCGTTCGACAGAAGGTTGAAAACGATCTTTTCCCACATGTCGCGGTCGACATGCACCGGCTCGCCCAAGTCCTGCAAGTCCAGCGTGTAGGCCAGGCCGCCCTTTTCCATCGCCGATTCGAACACGCCGGCCAGCTCCAGCGTCACCTGGCGCAAGTCGGACGCCACATAGGTCGCCATCACCCGGCCGGCCTCGATGCGCGAAAAGTCGAGCAGGGAGTTGACCAGTTTTAACAGGCGCAGCGAATTGCGGTGCGTCACCTCGATGCGCTGGCGCTGCACCGGATCGAGCTGGTGGCGGGTGTCGGCCAGCGACTCGGCCAGCGGCCCCAGGATCAGGGTCAGCGGCGTGCGGAACTCATGCGACACATTGGAAAAAAAGGCCGTCTTGGAGCGGTCGATCTCGGCCAGCTCTTCGGCGCGGCGCTGCTCGCGTTCATACGCCAGCACATTGCCGACCGCCGTGTTGACGGCGCCGCCCAGCAATGCATAAAAATTGAAATAATCGGCATCCAGCGCGCGGCAGGCGCTGGTGCCGGCCACCAGGAAACCGAACAGCGCCTCCTGCCCCGGCAAGGCCAGCGGCAGCAGCATGGCGCTGCGCGGCAGCTCCTCGTACGGCCCGCAGGCGGCCAGGCCGAAGCGCGTCTCCAGGCCGTCGACCTGCCGCATCACGCCCGCTTGCGCGGTGGCGGCAAACGGCCAGGTGGCATCGTCAAACGCGGCGCTCGATGGCGCCAGCGCGCTGCCCACCGGCATGCCCGCGCTGCCGCGCAGCACCAGCTGCCCGCTGTCGGCGTCGATCTGGTAAAACAGCAAAAATGGTACGTCCAGCGCCAGGCTGTCGTACTGGCTGGCCATCAGCGCGCCCACCTCGGCGATCGTGCGCGCCGTGCCGATGGCCGCGCTCAGGTCGCGCAAGCCCTGCGTGCGCCGCGCATTGAGCACCTGGCCGGTCGACTCCGTGATCGGGTGAAACACGCCGCCGACCTTGCCCGATTCGTCGCGGATCGACGAAAACGAGAACGTCATGAAGGCTTCTTCCAGATAGCCGTAGCGGTCGAGGAACATGCGCTGGTCGCGGATATAGGCCCCATCGCCCTCATGCGCGCGGTCGAACGCTTCGCCGACCACCGGCAAGGCCGTGGCCCAGCACACCTTGAACGGCTCGCCCATCGATTCCGGATGCTTGGCGCCGCAGATCGGACGGTACGCATCGTTATAGATCTGCACATCCTGCGGCCCCCACGCCACCAGGATCGGAAAGGTCGACGACAGGCACAGGCTGACGGACGTGCGCAGGCTTTGCGGCCAGCTTTCCAGCGGCCCCAGCGAAGTGGCCGACCAGTCCATGGTGCGGATCAGGGCGCCCATTTCGCCACCGCCGGACAGCCAGTTCAGGTCGTGGTTGAGCGGAGGAATCGACGGCGGGGCAAGGGGCTGAGTCACGAGGGTTGTACCGGGCAGAGAGGTGATGCGATGAGTGGAGGAGTTTGGTGGCATATTATATGACGAGCGCAAGCCCGGCCTGGCAAACAACACGTCCCATCATTTGGCGAGCGTGTATTTGTCGATAAACTCGAAGGCATGGATATACAGCTCGCACAGATACTGCTTCACATCCTGCTCGAAGGTCGGCGAGGCCAGTTTCAGGTCGTCCTTGTAACCAAGCTGGGATGGCTCGTAGGTCGAGCCGATATTGAGCTTGGCTTTGCCGTGCAACACCGCCGTGCCATCGGCCTTGCCGGTCAGGGTAATCGTCACGACCGGCGCGCCGCCGCGGATATCCGTATTCGAGGCCAGCGAGAAAATCATCGCCGTGCTGTAGGAAGCGTCCGAGTGCGAGCTTTTCACCTGGCAGGTGCCGCCATCGCCGACGATCGTCAGCCGCTCCTCGTCAAAGATTTTTTCAAACCGTTCCATGCCCTTGATGGTGATGGCCAGGAAGGCCGAAATGGCCGCAAGGCGCGCTTTTTCCTTCTCCTCCAGCGCCAGTTTTTCCGCCAATTTCTTGCTCGCACGCTCCTGTTGCGCCTGCTGATAAGCTGACATGGCTCGCCCTCCTTAGTGGATGAGAACAATCATATAGCAAACGGGGGGATTGGCGATTTTGGCTTCGAACAGGCCGCATCCGAGGCCAGGGCCATGTTTGAAAAAAGTGGCCGCAACGAAATAATATGACAGCCAATTCCTACGCAAATACAGCCAGCGGCCTGATACGCGCTTTTGACCAGACCGCCTAAGATGACTTCTCCAAAGCATGTCGGCGAGCATGACGCTGACACGCTGAGGTTCCTTAACATAATGGAGATAGATCATGGCAAACTCGAACCAAAGTAATCAAGGCAACCAAGGTAAAAACGACACCCAGGGAAAGCAGTCGGGTCAAGCAAAGCAGGGAAATCAAAACGACCAAAGCCAGCAAAGCGACACCAGCAATCGCGGCTTTGCTTCGATGGATCCGGAGCGTCAGCGTGAAATCGCCGCTGAAGGTGGCCGCGCCGCGCATGCATCGGGCAATGCGCATGAATTCACCTCGGAAGAAGCACGCCAGGCTGGCAGCCAAAGCCATCGCAATGATGGCAATCAGCAAAGCGGCTCGTCAAACGCCAATTCCCGCAGCGGCCAGGGCAATGCCAACGACGGCAACACGGGCAATTCGCAAAGCACCGGTGGCACCCGTGGCGGCACGCCTGAACAGCATGCCGCAGCCGGCCGCCAGAGCCACAAGAATGATGGTTGATTTCCATCTGTAGGTTCAAACGATAGCGGCGCCTGGCGCCGCTATTTCCATGAGCTTACTTCACCAGCAAGGCATGCAAGGTATCGATATCAGCCTGCAATTTCTCAAACCGTTGCAGATGACCTTTTTCTTCTTCCGTATTTTGACGGCCAGAGGCGGCCTGGAGCATTTCCTTTTCCATGCCGGCCTTTTCCTGCAAGGCTCGAAGCGCTGACCAGAGTGCGGTTTCTATCGTCTGATCCTGCAACTCGGCCAGGATTTTGGCAGTAAAACTGTGTCCGGTATGGCAGCGATAACGAGGCGGTACGGCATCGTTTATTTTCGACAATGCACCGTTGCATTCCGGGCAGGTATAGCTGGAAGGTACGCCTATACGCTGCAGGTCTTCCATTCCCGCTTCGCCACGAACATAACGGTTTTCGACCTCCATCCACTCAGGCAGCGTGGGTCTTTCTTCAGCGGCAGGCATAGTATCGCTCCCTGATGTTTTCAGGCGTGTTGCGAGGGCCATCAGCGCGGGACCGATGGCATCGAGCGGGAGAATCTCATCGACAGCAACTTGATTGATGGCATTGGCCGGCATGTCCGGCACCTGCGCATCTTGCGGATCCTGCACGATGGCATAACCACCGCACAATTTTACCGCATGCAGTCCGGCCGTACCGTCGTCGAGATAACCGGTCAATATTACGGCGATGACATGACCATCAAACGCTGCGGCAGCAGAGCGAAATAGCGGATCAATCGCCGGGCGCGTGAAATTCTCTTTGGGGCCGTGCCACAACTGCGCGACGGGGCGCCCATCGATGCTGGTCACCGTGAGATGACGGTCCGGCGGCGCAATCAGGACCTGACCCGGCAATAAAGGCTCGCTATCCCCGGCGTGTCTTACCGGCAAGGTGCAGGACTTCTGCAGCAGCTCCGGCAACACACTGCGGCGCGCACCGATGTGCATGACAATTAATACCGTGGCATCCAGTGTCGCCGGCAGTATTGATGTGATACGGGTCAAAGCCTGCAAGCCGCCTGCCGAGGCACCGATGAGTATAAGTTTATGCATGCTCCCCTCCTGCTCCCCATGCTCGCCAAACGAAGATTTTTCTTCGGTACGGTAACGCACGTGCGCACCATAGCGATTTGGCAGAATTAAAAAAATTTCAACGGTGTAAAATTAACGTTATTTTTTACCGGAACTGAAAATGGCTACCTCTCAACGGTCACTTCAGAGCATCACTTCCGCCCAAAAAACCTTGATGCTCAGTTCACAGCAGTTTCCGATTGTCGGGATAGGAGCCTCGGCTGGCGGCCTGGAAGCGCTTATCGCTTTTTTTGAAAGTACGTCACCAGATTCGGGGGCGGCCTACGTGATCGTGATGCATTTGTCGCCCACGCATGAGAGCAATGCCGATGTCATCTTGCGGCGCGCAACGCGCATGCCGGTCATTGCGGTGACCAAGCCCATCCATGTGGAACAAAACACGGTGTATGTCATTTCGCCCAATCACTATCTTGAAATGAACGATGGCTATCTGCGCGTGCGCGATCGCAAGCCAGGCGGCCTTCCTGTGGCGATTGATCAATTCATGCGCACCTTGGCGATTACGCATCGTCAGCATGCAGTGGCCGTCATTCTGAGCGGCACCGGCGTGGACGGCATCAGCAGTTTGTCGATGATCAAGGATCAGGGCGGGGTTGTGTTTGTCCAGGATCCTCAGGAGGCAGGACATTCGGGCATGCCACGCGCCGCCATCGACACCGGCCTGGCCGACTTCGTGCTGCCGGTGGCGCAAATGGCCGGCAAACTGGCCACGCTCTGGCGTAACGCCAATGAAATTGACCTGCCTGTAACAGACGAGGATGAAGTGGAACAAGCGGCGGCGCCCAAACATCTTCAGGAAGAAATCTTGCGCGATATCCTCGGTTTGCTGCGCATAAAATCAGGACATGATTTTTCCAGATACAAGCGCGCGACAGTATTGCGCCGCATTGAGCGCCGCTTGCAGGTACGCGAACTTCATGAGCTGGGTGACTACCTCGGTTTGCTGCGCCAGGACGCCGGCGAAAGCCAGGCGCTACTGGCCGACATGCTGATCGGCGTGACCCAGTTTTTCCGTGATCGCGAAGCGTTTGAGGCCATCGAACGCGACATCATTCCTGAGCTCTTCCGCGAGCGCCAGGAAAACGAGATGTTGCGTGTATGGAGCGTGGCTTGCTCGACTGGCCAGGAAACCTATTCTCTGGCGATGCTGCTGGCCGAGCATACTGAAAAAATGAACCTGGACTATCAATTCCAGGTGTTCGGCACCGACATAGATGAGCGGGCAATTGGGCTGGCGCGCGCTGGCGTGTATCCGCCCAGTATCGTCGACGATGTGGGAGAGGTGCGTCTGGAACAGCACTTCACCAAGGAAGAAGGTCGCTACCGCATCAGGAAGCCGTTGCGCGACACTATCCTGTTTGCGTGCCAGAACATCTTGCGCGATCCCCCTTTTTCAAAGCTTGATCTGATCAGCTGCCGCAATTTGCTGATCTACCTTAACCGGGACACGCACGCCCAGGTACTTGAAATGTTCCACTTTGCCTTGAAACCGAACGGTTATCTGTTTCTGGGCAGCTCGGAATCCGCCGAAACCTTGGCAGAATTTTTTGTGCCGGTAGACAAAAAAAATCGCCTTTACCGTGCAAAGCCAACTGCGCGATTTCCCCGCTCTGCGATACCGATGGCGGTCGCCCCTGTCCAGCGCATCGTTGCAGCCAATATAGCGCCACCTGAAAAAAGCACATTCTCATACGCTTCGGTGCATCAGCGCCTGCTGGCCGAGTATGCGCCGCCCAGTGTACTGATCGACCACCAGTCGAGCATCGTCCATATGTCGGAAGGCACCCATCAGTTTCTACGCCATGCGGCAGGCGAACCGTCGCGCAATCTGCTGACTTTGGTTGAGCCAGAGTTACGGCTGGAATTGCGCACCGCCGTGTTTCAGGCCATACAAAGCGGTAAAAGCGTCGAGACACGTCGCATCAGCATGGCGCGCGGTGACCGTGCCTTCCATGTCAACATGACCGCACGCCCGGTCTATGACGTCAATACCAGCACGGATTTTGTGCTGGTGCTGTTTCACAAAGTCGAACTGACCACGGAAGAGCAGGATGGCGAGGCGGAAGCCATACGAGACGACACTATTTTTATCGGACTGGAAGAGGAATTACGCCGTGTTAAAGCGCAATTACAGGACACGATCGAGCATTCCGAGACTTCTACCGAAGAGTTAAAGGCGTCCAACGAAGAGTTGCAAGCCATTAACGAGGAGTTGCGATCAGCTACTGAAGAGCTGGAAACCAGCAAGGAAGAACTGCAATCGGTGAACGAAGAACTTGTCACGGTCAATTCCGAACTGAAAAACAAGGTTGAAGAAGCCGGCAAGGCCAACGATGATCTGCAAAACCTGATTACCTCGACCGATATCGCCACCATCTTTGTCGATCGAAGCCGGCGTATCAAGCGCTATACGCCGCATGCGGCCGACTTGTTCAATCTGATTCCGGGAGACGTGGGTCGCCCGCTGCGCGACATCACGCACAAGCTGGACTATCCTGACCTTGCAAGCGATGCGATCAAATCTTTTGAAACGCTGAGCGTGGTCGAACGTGAAGTACGCAGCGATGATGATCGTACATTCATCGCGCGCGTTCTTCCCTACCGGACAGCGCAAGATCGCATCGAGGGTGCCGTGTTAACCTTCATCGACATCACAGGGCGGCGTAAAGCGGAAGACCGGATGCGAAGTAGCGAAGAACGCATGCGACTGGTTGCCGCCAGCACCAAAGACTACGCCATCATGACAATGGACTCCGATGGCAGGATCACCAGTTTCAATAATGGGGCAGAGAGAATTTTTGGCTATACAGCGCAAGAAATCATCGGCCAACCCGGCAGCATTATCTATACAGCCGAAGACCAGGCCGCAGGTGTGCCGGAACTGGAAAAGCGCCGTGCCAGGGAGGAAGGACGCGCCGAGGACGAACGCTGGCATCAACGCAAGGATGGCAACCGCTTTTTCTGCAGTGGCGTCATGACGCCGCTGACGGACAGCGAATTTTTGGGGTACGCAAAGATTGCCCGCGATCTGACCGGCGTCATGGAGCGCGACAAGCAACGCACGCAGCAACTGGCCATCGAGCGTGACCAGCGCGCGGAGGCGCAGTCGCACAATGCCCTCAAAGATGAATTTCTTGCTGTGATGTCCCATGAACTGAAACACCCCTTGAATCTGATCCATCTGAATGCGGACCTGATATGCAGGCTGACGGATGCCCAGGTTAATCCGATGTTAAGCAAGGCAGCTGAAGTGATCCGTGCCTCCACAGTAAGCCAGGCGAAAATCATCAATGACCTGCTTGATCTGTCACGGCTTAAAACAGGGAAAATGGCGGTTAACCGGCAGCGTCTCGACTTGAATATCATGACGCAGACTATCTATGACGTCGTCCATACCGACCCCATTTCGGCCAATCTGCAAATTGATTACAGTGAATCGGAGAACCCGCTGTGGGTATATGCCGATCAGACGCGTATCGAACAAGTGATCTGGAACCTGGTCAACAACGCGATCAAATTTACCCCCGCCGGCGGCACCATCCATATTTCAGTGGCAGCGGAGAAGGAATTCGCCCGGCTGGATGTACGCGATAACGGCCAGGGCATTGCCGCCGAATTTTTGCCCAAAATATTCGACATGTTCGGTCAAGGCACGCCAAGCATTGTTCGCGGCACCAAGGGCCTGGGCATCGGCCTGGCCATGGTTCAGCAAATTATTGCTCTGCACGATGGCCGCGTCCAGGCAACATCCGAGGGCAGCGGACACGGCTCTTGCTTCACGGTCTGGCTGCCGCTTGATCGGCGGCAAACGGAGCGCGACGCCGTGCATGCCGCAGACGGGAAGATACCACTTCAAGGTGTCCGGATCATGCTGGTTGACGATAACGAAGATGTGATGGACGTGTTCGGTCAGCTGTTACAGTTTGCCGGAGCCACCGTGCTAGCAACGACATCGCCGCGCGAGGCGCTGAGGTTACTGGAAGTGGAAGAGGTTGATCTGCTCATTTCCGATATCGGCATGCCGGAAATGGATGGCCTCACTTTTATCAAGGCCGTGCGTGGAACAATCCGGGGAATGAACTTGCCGGCCATCGCCGTGACGGGGTTCGGGCGCCAGGCAGACATCGAAAATGCACTGGCAGCGGGCTTTAACAGTCATGTCAACAAACCCGTCGATGTCGATCAGCTTGCCGGCGTTGCGCGTAGTTTGTTACACCGGCATTGACAGCGATCCATTTCGCCTCGCAGCTGATCAACGGCCACGGTACTATCGCCTGCCAGCTAATTTTTTCTGCCCCCGTAACCTGTAGTCAGTATGTAATCAAGGAACCAATTCGTCCGTTAAAGCCCTAACAAATCAGCGAGCGCGCGTACAGAGTGTGCTCCCGAAGCACATGACAATGTAGCTTCGCACGAAACGAAAGGTCCCTTGAATACTGTAGTGATTACTTGATAAGGAGTTTTCCATGGCAATTCACCTCAAGAAAATAGGCAAACAGGTCATCGTCATTACCGGCGCCACCAGCGGCATCGGCCTGACGACGGTACGCATGGCAGCGGCCAAAGGCGCCAAACTGGTCTTGGCCGCGCGTGATCACGAAGCGCTGAGCAAGCTGGCCGATGAACTGCTCGCCACAGGCTGCGAAGCCCTGGCCGTGCCAACTGATGTGGGTTCGCATGCCGAGGTCAAAGCGCTGGGCAGAGCGGCAGTGGCGCGCTTCGGCCGGATCGACAGCTGGATCAATAACGCCGGCATTTCGATCTTCGGCAGAAACGCCGATGTGCCCCTGGCCGATCACGAGAAACTGTTTCAGACCAATTTCTGGGGCGTGGTGCACGGCTCTCTGGTGGCACAGGAACTGATGCGCGAAACCGGTGGCGCGATCATCAACCTGGGTAGCGAATTGTCAGATGTCGCGGTGCCGCTGCAAGGCATGTATAGCGCATCCAAGCATGCGGTCAAGGGATTTACCGACTCGCTTCGAATGGAGGCGGAAAAAGATGGTTATCCCTTGTCGGTAACGCTGATCAAGCCATCTGGCATCGATACCATGTTCACTGCGCATGCGCGCAATTACATGAAAAATGAGCCTGAGCTTCCCGCGCCGTTATATGCGCCCGAACTGGTGGCCGAAGCGATCCTGTTCGCGGCAGAAAATCCGCAGCGCGATGTCTTTGTGGGTGGCGCGTCAAAACTGTTCTCCGTGCAGGGCCAGGCCGCGCCGCGTTTGCTCGACAAATTCATGAACCTGCTGATGTTCAAGCAGCAGCAAAAAGAGCAGCTTTCCGCACCAGACCGCACCGACGCGCTATATCAGCCAAATGGCATGGAGCTGCAGCAACGCCAGGGCGGCCATCGCAGCAAAACGCACGAAAGTTCAGCCTATACTTATCTGACCACGCGCGGCAAGCCAGTGATGTTTTCACTGCTGATTGCCGGTACATTATTGGCAACATGGAAGATGAGCTCGTCCAGCGTGGCGGCATCGCGCAAATAAGCCATCGCGCCGTCCAAGTTTTGATCGGTCAAGGCTGCATTGAGGGATAAATAGCACGGATAAAATCGACCAAAAAAAGGCCCATCCGAAGATGAGCCTTTTTTCTTGATTCTCTTGGTCGGGACGGGAGGATTCGAACCTCCGACCCCGTGCACCCCATGCACGTACGCTACCAGGCTGCGCTACGCCCCGACGAGGTAAAGATTATAGCAGACGCTTTTGGGTTTTTGCCATGCTTTCCATGCGATTCATTGCCAAGATCAAAAACCCGCAGACACCAACTTATTCGCCCAGCATCAGTGCGCGCATCGCCGTGCGTATGCCTTCGACCAGGCCGGGGTTCAGCACGCCCGGGTTGTGCACATGGCGCACCGCCAGGCCTTGGTACATGGCGATCATGGCGTTGATGCGCCCTTCCACCAGGTCTTCGCCGGCGGGCAGGCCGCGCTTTTCGCGGGCGGCCGTGACGATGGCGAACAGCTGGCCGCGCGAGCGCTTGTCGGCGGCCTGCATGGTGGCGGCGATCTTCGGGTTGCGCGACGCTTCCGAGTGGATCTCGAGCGGCACCGCCCAGATGCCCGGGTCCAGGCATTCCTTCACCCTTTCTTCCACGTCGTCGATCATCGCCTGCAGCGGGTCTTCCCGTTGCGCCAGGTCGTGCATGATGTTCGACACGCGTTCCATGTTCTGCTCGACAAAGGCGGCGATGATGGCGTCCTTGCTGTCGAAGTAGTTATAGATATGGCCGGCGCTCATGCCGGCGGTCTTCGAAATTTCCGCCATGCTGGCGCCGTGAAAGCCATGCCGGCTGAAACAGCAGGCGGCCGCATCCAGCACCTGTTTGCGGCGGCTGTTGGCGCGCTCCAGGCTCGGATGTTTTTTCTCTTGATTCATGATTTTTCCCGTTGCGCGCCGGCCCTGCCCTTGCGGGCAAGACCGGCGTCGGCGTGCCCGTGATTACTGGGCAGCGCCAGCCGCTGCGACGGCTGTTTGCTCAGGCTGCCAACCACCGCCCAGCACCTTGTACAAGGTCACCAGGTTGGTCGATTTGGCCAGGCGCGCCGTGATCAGGCTTTGCTGCGCGGTGTACAGCGCGCGCTGGGCGATCAGGGCGTTCAGGTAGGTTTCCGCGCCCTGCTTGTAGCGCGCATCCTGGATCGTGTAGCTCTTGGTCGACGCCTCGACCAGCGCTTCCTGCGATTGCAGGCGCTCGTCGATGGTGCCGCGCTGGGCCAGCGCATCGGACACTTCACGGAAGGCGACCTGGATCGCCTTTTCGTATTGCGCCACCGAGATCTCACGATTCACCTTGGCGATATCGAGGTTGGCGCGGTTCACGCCGCCATCGAAAATCGGCAGGCTGATCTGCGGAATGAAACTCCAGCTGCCGCTGCCTGCCTTGAACAGGTCGGACAGGTTGTTGCTCAGCGAGCCGGCGGTGGCCGTCAGCGAAATGCGCGGGAAGAAGGCCGCGCGCGCCGCGCCGATATTCGCATTGGCCGCACGCAAAGTGCGCTCGGCCACCAGCACGTCGGGACGGCGTTGCAGCACGTCCGACGGCACGCCGGCCGGAATGTCGGCCAGCGATGTCACCGCGCCGAATTCGGCTTGCGGCAGCAATTCGGCCGGCACGCTGCTGCCGACCAGCAGCGCCAGCGCGTTCTGGTCCAGCGCGACCTGGCTGGTGTAGACGGCGACGTCGGAACGGGCCAGCTCGACGCTGGTCTGGGCGTCGTACTTGTCCAGGCCCGAGGTGGCGCCGGCATTGAAGCGGCGCTCGGCCAGGGTGTAGCTAGCCTGCTGGCTGCGCAGGGTGTCCTGCGCCACGCGCAGGCGCTGCTGGTCGGCCACCAGGTTCAGGTAACTGCTGGCCACTTCGGACACCAGGCTGATCTGCTGTGCGCGGCGGGCTTCTTCGGTGCCCAGGTATTGCTCCAGCGCGCTGTCGGACAGGCTGCGCACGCGGCCGAAGAAGTCCAGCTCGTAAGCCGAAATGCCCAGGTTGGCCGTGTACTGGCGCGTGATCGACGCTTCGTCGTTGGCGCTCTGGTTGCGCGGAATACGGGTCGCCGTCTGGCCACCCGAAGCCGACAGGGTCGGAATCAGGGCGGCGCGTTCGATGCCGTAGGTGGCGCGCGCTTTTTCGATGTTCAGGATCGATACGCGCAGGTCACGGTTGTTGGCCAGCGCCAGTTCGATCACCTGGCGCAGGCGCGCGTCGGCAAAGAACTCGCGCCAGGCGATGTCGGACACCGCCGTCGCGCCGGCCGGTGCATCGGCCTTGTACGACGGGCCGGTCGGCCAATTGGCCGGCGACGGCGCCGCCGGACGCTCGTAGGTCGGAGCCAGGCTGCAGCCGGCCAGCAAGGCCAGCGCCGCCATGGAAAGTAGCGTTTTTTTCATATTAATGTGCATCCTTGGAAAGCGTGACGGCTGGCGCCGTCGCCGGGGTGCTTGGCGTGGTCTTGTCGTCGGACTTCGAGAAGAAGCCGCGCACCAGCACGAAGAACACCGGCACGAAGAAGATACCGAGGAAGGTGGCCGACAGCATCCCGCCCAAGACGCCGATACCGATGGCGTTCTGGCTGCCCGAACCGGCGCCGCTGGAAATGGCCAGTGGCAACACGCCCAGGCCGAAAGCGATCGAGGTCATCAAAATAGGACGCAGGCGCAGGCGCACCGCATGCAAGGTCGCGTCCAGCAGCGACATGCCCGATTCCTGCATTTCCTTGGCAAACTCGACGATCAGAATCGCGTTCTTCGCCGACAAGCCCACCACGGTCAGCAAGCCCACCTGGAAGTACACGTCGTTCGACAGGCCGAACAGCCAGGTACCGAGCACGGTACCGATCACGCCCAGTGGCACCACCAGCAGCACCGAGAACGGAATCGACCAGCTTTCATACAGCGCGGCCAGGCACAGGAACACGATCAGCAGCGAAATGGCGTACAGCTGCGGCGTTTGCGAGCCCGATTCGCGCTCTTCGAGCGAGGTGCCGGTCCACGACAGGCCGATGCCAGGCGGCAGCTTGGCGACCATTTCTTCCATCGCATTCATGGCCGCGCCGGTACTTTGGCCAGGCGCCGGCGTGCCGAGGATTTCCATCGATGGCAGGCCGTTATAGCGTTCCAGGCGTGGCGAAGCGTAGATCCACTTGCCGGTGGCGAAAGCCGAGAACGGCACCATTTCGCCGGCGGTATTGCGCACATACCACTTGTTCAGGTCTTCCGGCAGCATGCGCGAATTGGCTTCACCCTGCATGTAGACCTTCTTGACGCGGCCGCGGTCGATGAAGTCATTCACATACGCACTACCCCAGCCGACGCTCAGCACGCGGTTGATTTCGTCGATCTTCAGGCCCAGCGAGGTCGCTTTCTGCTGGTCGATGTCGATCTTGTACTGCGGCGTATCTTCCTGGCCGTTCGGACGCACGCCGACCATGACCGGGTTTTGCGCGGCCATGCCGAGCAGCTGGTTACGCGCCGCCATCAGGGCGTCATGCCCCAGGCCGCCGGTGTCTTGCAGCTGCATGTCGAAACCGGTGGCGTTACCCAGTTCCAGCACCGCCGGTGGCGCAAACGTAAACACCATCGCGTCTTTCAGCTGCAGTAGCGCGCCCATGGCGCGGCCCGCCACGGCGGACGCCTTGGCGTCGCCGGCCTTGCGCTCGGACCAGTCTTTCAGGCGCACGAAGGCGATACCGGTGTTCTGGCCATTGCCGCCGAAGCTGAAGCCGGCCACCGCGAACACGGAAGCGACATTGGCTTTTTCATTCGTCATGAAATGCTTTTCGACCTGCTTGATCACGCCCAGGGTACGCTCCTGGGTAGCACCGGTCGGCAGCTGGATCTGGGTAAACAGGATGCCCTGGTCTTCTTCCGGCAGGAACGAGGTTGGCAGGCGCATGAACACCAGCACCAGCGCCACCAGCAGAACCAGGTACATCAGCATCGAACGCAGGCGGTGGGTGATCATGCTGCCCACGAAGCCCTGGTATTTTTCGCTGCTGCGGTCGAAACTGCGGTTGAACCAGCCGAAGAAACCCTTGTTGGTGGCGTGATGGCCCTTCTCGACCGGTTTCAGGATGGTGGCGCACAGCGCCGGCGTAAACACCATCGCGACGATCACCGACAGCACCATCGACGACACGATCGTAATGGAGAACTGGCGGTAGATCACGCCGGTCGAACCGGCAAAGAAGGCCATCGGCACGAACACGGCCGACAGCACCATGGCGATACCCACCAGCGCGCCGGTAATCTGCGACATCGACTTGCGCGTCGCTTCCAGCGGCGACAAGCCCTCTTCGCTCATCACCCGCTCGACGTTTTCCACCACCACGATGGCGTCATCGACCAGCAGGCCGATCGCCAGCACCATGGCGAACATGGTCAGCGTATTGATGGAATAGCCAAAGGCGTTCAGGATACCGAAGGTACCGAGCAGCACCACCGGCACGGCCATGGTCGGAATCAGGGTGGCGCGGAAGTTCTGCAGGAACAGGTACATCACCAGGAACACCAGGATCACCGCTTCGACCAGGGTTTTCACCACTTCTTCGATCGACAGCTTGACGAATGGCGTGGTGTCGAACGCGACCACGGCTTTCATGCCGGCCGGGAATTGCTTGCCCAGGGTATTGACCATGGCCTTGACGGCGGTGGCGGTATCGAGCGCATTGGCGCCGGTGGCCAGCTTGATGGCGATACCGGTGGCGGCGTTGCCGTTGTAGCGGGCTACCGTGTTGTAGTTCTCGCGGCCCAGCTCCATGCGTGCCACGTCTTTCAACAGCACTTGCGCGCCGCTGGTGGTGGTTTTCAGGAGGATGGCGCCGAACTGCTCGGCCGTCTGCAGGCGGCTTTGCGCCGAGACGGTGGCGTTCAACTGCTGGCCAGCAACGGCTGGCGCGCCGCCCAGTTCACCGGCCGACACTTCGGCGTTCTGCGCCTGGATCGATGTGATGACGTCGGCAGGGGTCAGCTGGAAGCTTTGCAGCTTGGCCGGATCGAGCCAGATGCGCATCGCGTACTGCGAACCGAACAGGGTGACGTCGCCGACACCAGGCACGCGGCTCAATGGATCGACCACGTTGGCGGCGACGTAGTCGCTCAAGTCGGTCTGGTTCATGCTGCCGTCTTCGGAGATGAAACCGAACACGATCATGAAGTTCTTGGTGGCCTTGGCCACCACCAGGCCCTGCTGGGTGACAGCGGTCGGCAGCAGTGGCGTGGCCAGCTGCAGCTTGTTCTGTACCTGCACCTGGGCGATGTCGGGATTGGTGCCGTTGGTGAACGTCAGCGTGATGCTGATGCCGCCGGTCGAATCGCTGGACGAGGACATGTAGCGCAAGCCATCGATGCCCTTCATCTTTTGTTCGATGACCTGGGTCACGGCGTCTTCCACCGTCTTGGCCGAGGCGCCAGGGTAGGAGCCGCTGATCGAAATCGACGGCGGGGCGATGCTTGGATACTGCGCAATCGGCAAACTGAGGATCGAAATCACGCCGGCAAGCATGATCACGATCGCGACCACCCAGGCAAAAATCGGGCGGTCAATGAAAAAACGGGCCATTAATATTCTCCTGAATTATTGGGCGCTGGCGGCTGGTGCTGACGCGGCTGGCGCGGCACCCGGTGCGGCAGGTGCGCCACCGGCGGCGGCAGGCGCAGCGGCAGGCACGGCGACGGCAGGCGCGCCCGGCTTGATTTTCTGCAAGCCTTCCACGATCACGCGATCGCCGGCGGCCAGGCCGGACGTCACGATCCAGCTGGTGCCGGAGGTGCCGTTGGTGGTGATGATGCGCTGCTCGACCTTGTTTTCCTTGTTCAGGACCATGGCGGTGGCTTCGCCTTTCTGGTTGCGCGAGACGCCCACTTGCGGCACGGTAATGGCTTTGTCATCGATACCGGTTTCCAGCTGGGCACGGACGAACATGCCTGGCAGCAGCTCGCCTTTCGGGTTCGGGAACAGCGCGCGCAGCACCACGTTGCCGGTGGTCGGCTCGACGCTGACGCCCGAGAACTGCAGCTTGCCCGGTTCGCTGTACTTGCTGCCGTCCGGCAGAATCAGATTGACCTTGGCCTGGCCGTCGCCGGCTTTCTTCAGGCTGCCATCGGCCAGCTGGCGCTTCAGGCGCAGCAGGTCGGTGCTCGACTGGGTCACGTCGACATAGATCGGGTCCAGCTGCTGAACGGTGGTCAGGGCTTCGGCCTGGCCAGCCGTCACCAGCGCGCCGGCCGTTACGGTCGAGCGGCTGGTGCGGCCGCTGATCGGCGCCGTCACGGTGGTGTAGCGCACATTGATATTGGCCGATTCCAGCGCCGCGGTGGCCGCTTCGACATCGGCCTTGGCCTGCTCGTAAGTGGCGACGGCATCGTCGTATTCCTGGCGGCTGACGCCCTCGATGGCCACCAGTTCCTTGTAGCGCGCGACTTTCGGACCGGAAGTGAGCAGGTTGGCCTTGGCCTTGGTCAATGCGGCCTTGGCCGAATTGTAGGACGCCTGGTAGCTGGCCGAATCGATCTGGTACAGCGGCGTGCCGGCTTTCACATCGGCGCCTTCGACAAACAGGCGCTTCTGGATAATACCGCCCACTTGCGGACGCACATCGGCCACTTGATACGCATTGGTCCGGCCGGACAGGTCGGCCACCATCGGCAACGCGGCCGGATTAACAGTAAACACGACAACCTGCGGCGCTTGCTGCGGCGGAGGAGCTGCCTGTTTTTTACTGCAGCCGGCCATGATTACAGTGGCGCACAGAACGGCAATAGCGCCGCTCGTACGCGGCGACGTCAGGGAAAATGTTGGTTGCATCTTGGACTTTCTGAAAAAGAAGCGGGCTTAGTGTCGTTAGAAATGAGGTAATTTATTAACGCAGATCAAAGAATGAACGATCATTCTAAAATGGTCAAGCAGATTTACAATTGATACATGGAAACTTTTTCCAATTCTTTGATGATCAGTACGGCAATGATTCAGTCACGGCAGTGGCTTGCCTTGCGTGAAACAGGGCTGGCAGGCGACGGTACGACGGTGCGGCGGGGAAGGATTTGCCTGACTACTGTATCAGGGTCGGGCTTTCTTTGCTTGCCAGCATGGCAAGCGTTGCGGCGGCGCAAAAAAACACGCTTGCGGCATGATTATTTACCAATCGTATCGAAACGACATGGCACAGCAAATCCGCTACCATGTTTATGTGGCCTGGATCGCCAGGCCGGATAAACATGGTATGGCCGAGGCAGCATGCCAGGCCGGGAAGGCGAACAGCGATGACGATACCGGCACCCATGCAAGCTCAGGTAGCACAACAGCATTCCAGGCCGATGCGCTCGACCGGCGTTCCCGGCCTCGATACCGTGCTGGCCGGCGGCCTGGAACCGGACCGCCTGTATCTGGTCGAAGGCATACCGGGCACCGGCAAGACCACGCTGGCGCTGCAATTTTTGATGGAGGGCGTACGCCTGGGCGAAGCGGTGCTGTATATGGCGCTGGCCGAATCCGAAATCGAGTTGCGCGGCGCGGCCCTGTCGCACGGCTGGGACCTGGCCGGCATCGGCATCGAGGAAGTGGCGCCCAGCGACGACATGCTCGACCCGGACCGCCAGTACACCATCTTCCACCCGTCCGAGATCGAACTGGCGGCCACCAACCAGCGCATCCTGGCGGCGATCGAAAAACACCGGCCAGCCAGGCTGGTGCTCGATTCTCTGTCCGAGTTGCAGCTGCTGGCGGAAAACCCGCTGCGCTACCGGCGCCAGGTGGTGGCACTGAAACAATACATGGCCAGCCGCCACTGCACCACCATGTTGATCGACGACCGCTCGGCCCTCGACGATGGCTTGCAGGTGCGCAGTGTGGCCCATTGCGTGATCTCGCTCGAACTGCAGAACCAGGCCTACGGCAACGACCGGCGCCGCGTGCGCGTGGTGAAATACCGCGGCGTGGCGTTTCGTGGCGGTGCGCACGACTACAAGATCGCCCACAGCGGGCTGGTGGTCTATCCGCGCCTGGTGGCGGCCGACACCCGCAGCGACACCAGCCGCGCCAGCCTGTCGAGCGGCGTGGACGAACTCGACGCCATGATAGGCGGCGGGCTGGAGGAAGGCATGAGCACGCTCATTTCCGGGCCGGCCGGCAGTGGCAAGTCGACCCTGGCGGCGCAGTTCGTGCACGCGGCCACCCTGCGCGGCGACCCGTGCGCCATGTTCCTGTTCGAGGAGGCGCGCAGCAAGCTGCTCAACCGCGCCGAAGGCGTGGGCATGCGTTTGCGCGAGGCGCTCGACACCGGACTGCTGGCCGTGCAGCAGATCGATCCGGCCGAACTCACGCCTGGTGAATTTGCCCAGGCGGTGGTCGACGCGGCCGAACGGGGCGCGCGCGTGATCGTCATCGACAGCCTGAACGGCTACATGAACGCGGTGCCCGACGAACGTTTTCAAAGCACCTACCTGCACGAACTGCTGAACTACCTGAACCAGCGCGGCGTGGCCACCTTGCTGGTGGGAATACAGCAAAACATGATCGGCCCGGCGACCACCACCTCGGTCGACGCCAGCTACCTGGCCGACAGCGTCATCATGCTGCGCTATTACGAAACGGAAGGCGAAGTGCGGCAAGCCATTTCAGTGTTCAAGAAACGCGGCAGCGCGCACGAACGCAGCATCCGCCGCTTCGAGATCGGCGCCCAGGGGATTGCCATCGGCCCGGCGCTGGCCGGCTTTCACGGCATCCTGTCGGGCATCCCCACCGTCGGCGGCACGCCTTTCCCGTAGGAAGCAGCATGGAACAGCGCATCCTGATCCACGCACCGGCCGGCCAGGACGCCGCGCTGGCCGCCAGGGTGCTGGCCAGCGGCGCCATCGACGGCGTGGCCTGTGACTCGATCAACGAACTGGCGCGGCAACTGAGCCTGGGCGCCGGCGGCGTGCTGACGGTGGAAGAAGCGCTGCATGCGGGCGCCTGGCAGGTGCTCAACGAGCATGTGCAGCAACAGCCGGACTGGTCCGACCTGCCCATCTTGCTGCTGACGCGCAGCGGCCAGGACTCGCTGCCGCTGCGGCAAGCCATCGCCACCCTGGGCAACCTGACCCTGCTGGAGCGCCCGGTACGCGCCCTGACCCTGATCACCTCGGCCCACGCCATGCTGCGCGCCCGCGCGCGCCAGTACCAGGTGCGCGAAAGCGCCCGGCGCAAGGATGAATTCATCGCCACACTGGGTCACGAGTTGCGCAATCCGCTGGCGCCGATCCGCAGCTCGGCCGCCGTGCTGAGCCGGCTGTATCCGGACGCTGGGGAGATCACCAAGGTCAGGGAAGTGATCGAGCGCCAGGTTGCGCAGCTGACGCGCCTGGTCGACGATTTGCTCGACGTGGCGCGCATCACCACCGGCAAGGTAACCCTGCAGCGCGAAGATGTGCTGCTCGGGCAGATCATCGGCCATGTGGTGGAACTGTGCCAGGAACCGGCCAGCGCCAAGGGCATCGCGCTGACGGTGGACTTGCCGCCACAACCGCTACTGCTGCACGCCGACCACGCGCGTCTGGTACAGATCTTCTCGAATATTGTCTCGAACGCCATCAAGTTCACGCCACCGGGCGGCCACATCCACATCAGCGCGCAGATGGCCGGCGAACAGGTGCAGGTGAGCATGGAGGACAACGGCATCGGTCTAGATGCCGAGGCGATTCCGCGCATCTTTTCGATGTTCGAGCAAAGCCGCGCGCCATCGGGACAGCTGGCCAGCGGCCTGGGCATTGGCCTGAGCCTGGCACGCCAGTTTGCCGAACTGCATGGCGGCAGCGTGCAGGCGTATAGCGCCGGCGCAGGACAAGGCAGCCGTTTCGTGGTCACCCTGCCGGCCTGGGAAGCGCCACAGTCAGTGGCCGCGCCGGCCGCACCGGGACCGGCGACCGCGGCCCCGGGCGCGGCCGTGCGGATACTGGTGGTGGACGACAACCGCGATGCGGCCGATGCGCTGCAAACCATGTTCCAGCTCGATGGCCATGCGGCGGTAGTCGCCTACGACGGCCAGCAGGCTTTGGCGCAAGTGGCGCTGGCCTGGCCGCGGCTGATCGTGATGGATTTGGGCATGCCGGGCATGGATGGCTATGAAACGGCGCGCCAGGTACGCCGGCTGGCCAACGGGCGCGACTGCCTGATGATCGCGCTGACGGGCTGGGGCCAGGGCGACGCCCGCCAGCGTACTTTGGAGGCGGGCTTCGACTTTCACCTGACCAAGCCGGCCGACTATATGGCGATTACCGCGCTGCTGGAGCGGCATTTGTCTGCCGCGCCACCAAACTGAATGGAGCTTATTTCCACTTGCCGCGCAAATCCTGCACCTTTTGCTGCAGCAACTCCGGCGTGGCGTCCTCGGGCGCCACCGGCATGCCGACCGCCAGCGACAGGCGCGAGCGCAGGCCGGCCTTGAAGGCGCGTTCGAACAGGTGGCCGTTGCGGTGGCTGAGCAGATGCCCCCACAGGCCGCGCAGCGCCAGCGGGATCACCGGCACTTTGCTGCGCGCCACGATCTTGGCGATGCCGCCCTTGAACTCGCTGATCTGTCCGGTGCGGGTGAGCTTGCCTTCCGGGAAGATACACACCAGGTCGCCTTCATGCAGGGCCTGGGCGATATCGACAAAGGCGCGCTCCATCAGGAAAGGATCGTCCTTGGCCGAGGCGATCGGGATCGCCTTGGCGGTACGGAATAACCAGCCCATCAGCGGCAGCTTGAAGATCTTGTGGTCCATCACGAAACGGATCGGGCGCGGGCTGGCCGCGACGATGACGATGGCGTCGACATAGCTGACGTGGTTGCACACCAGCACGGCCGCGCCCTCGGCGGGAATGCGCTCGCCATCGACAACTTTCACGCGGTGCACGGTCTGGATCAGGATCCAGGCCAGGAAGCGCATCAGGAATTCCGGCACCAGCGAGAAAATATACGCGGCAACCAGCGCGTTCAGGATGGCGGTGACGAGGAACAGCTGCGGTATCGTGAAACCCTGCCCCAGCAGCACGATGGCCACGCCGGCCGCCGCCACCATGAACAGGGCGTTGAGGATATTCATGCCGGCGATGGTGCGCGAAATGTGTTTCGGGTCGCAGCGGGTCTGGATCAGCGCAAACAGCGGCACGATAAAGAAGCCGCCAAACACGCCGATCATGACGATATCGAACAGGATGCGCGGCACGCCGGCCTGGCTGACAAAGGCCAGCGCATCGACGATCTGCGTATTCGCGTAGGCATTGCTGGCAAAGAACAGATCGATGCCGAACAGCGACAGGCCGATCGAGCCGAACGGCACCAGGCCGATCTCGACCTTGTGGCCAGACAATTTCTCGCACAGCAGCGAACCGGTGCCGATACCGACCGAAAACACCGTCAGCAGCAGCACGAACACGCTATGGTCGCCATGCAAAAAGTCTTTCGAATAGACGGGGAACTGCGCCAGGATCAGCGCGCCATAGAACCAGAACCAGGAGTTGCCCAGCATGGCCAGGAAGACGGGACGGTTCTTGCGCGAAAAATTCAGGTTGCGGAACGATTCGGCCACGAAATTGATACTGACCTTCAGGTCCGGCTCGGGCGCCGGCGTGCGCGGCACGCGGTAGCTGGCGATCAGGCCAAAAATGGCGACCACGATGGTCGCCCCGGCTACCAGTTCCACGCCCAGCGGCTTGTGCACGATCAGCACCGCGCCCAATATCTCGCCGAGCAGGATGCCGACAAAGGTGCCCATTTCGATCAGGCCGTTGCCGCCGACCAGTTCCTCGGGTTTCAGCTGCTGCGGCAAATAGGCATATTTGACGGGGCCGAACAGGGTCGAATGGATGCCCATGCCGACCACCGCCGCCACCAGCAGCCACAGGGTGTGCGTCATCCAGCCGGCGGCGGCGACCGCCATGATGGCCAGCTCCATCCATTTCACGAAACGGGCCAGGCCGGCCTTTTCGAACTTGTCGGCCAGCTGGCCGGCGGTGGCCGAAAACACCACGTAGGGCAGGATGAACAGGCCGGGGATCAGGTTGGTGATGGTGGACGGATCGAGCGTGGTCCAGCTCAGCGCATCGTAGGCCAGGATCACCATCAGCGCCGTCTTGAACAGATTGTCGTTGAAGGCGCCAAAGAACTGGGTCCAGAAAAACGGCCCGAAGCGGCGCTGAGACAATAAGGAAAACTGGCTGCTCTGACTCATGGCGTGGAAATGGGAAGTGAACGAATTGCTAAAATACAGCACTATCCTGCGCACGACAATCTGAATGTCGTGGTATTGCTTGTAATCAATACCGACCAAGGCCGGACATTACATGCTGGCAACTTCTTCGGAGAAATTGCCACATGGCTATAAGAAAACCCCGTTTCTTGATAATAAGGTAAGGTGCGCATACATCGGGTGCCGCTCGCGCCCTGACCTGCCAGGAAAGCCGACCTATGTTTGTATTGATACCGCTGGTATTGCTGGGCTTGTTGATTACCGCCTTTGTCGTCGCCCTGAAAAGCCGCCGCAAAGTGATGGAGCTCGAAGCCGTCACCGCGCGCTTGCGCCGCGAAGTCGACAGTATCCAGGAGCGCCTGACAGTGCTCGATCTTGGGCCGGCCAAGGCGCGCAAGCAGGCCGAGGCCACGGTGGAGGCCCGGGCCGAAGCCCGGGTGGAACCGGCGCCGCCAGCCGAGGCCGCGCCGCCGGTGCCGATCCCCGTGCCTGTGCCCGTGACTGTGCCAGCGTTGGCGCCCGAGTTTGTGCCACTGGCCGTGACCATTTCGCTCGACAAGCCCACACCTCGGCCGGCTCCCGAGCCTGCGCCACCGCCGCCGGCAGCTCCTGCGCAGCCCGCCAAACCCGTCCCGCCAGCGCTGGACCTGCCGAATACCCCGTCCTGGGTGGCGCCTGAAAACAGCCTGTTTACCAAGGCAAAAACCTGGCTGTTTACGGGCAACCTGGTCGCCAAGCTCGGCTTGCTGATTTTATTCCTCGGTGTCAGCTTCCTGCTCAAATACGTGTCGGCGCAAGTGACCTTGCCGATCGAGCTGCGCCTGGCCGGCATCGCGCTGGCCGACATCGCCCTGCTGGCCTGGGCCTGGCGCATCCGCGTCGCGCGCCCCGGCATCAGCCTGCCGCTGCAGGGCACGGCGCTGGCGATCTTGATGCTGGTCACCTTTGGCGCCTTCCGCCTGTACGAACTGATACCGGCCGGCCTGGCCTTTGCGCTGCTGTTCGTGCTGACCGCCTTTACCTGCTTGCTGGCGGTGCTGCAAAACGCCGTCTGGCTGGCCGTGTTCGGCATTATCGGCGGCTTTGCCGTACCGATCCTGGTGTCGACCGGCGGTGGCAGCCATATCGGCCTGTTCAGCTATTACGCGCTGCTCAACGCCGGCGTGTTCGCGATCGCCCTGAAACGCGCCTGGCGCGTCTTGAACGTACTCAGCTTCGGCTTTACCTTTGCCGTCGCCACCGCCTGGGGCGTGCTGCGCTACACGCCTGAAAACTACCTGTCGACGCAGCTGTTCCTGATCCTGTTCGTGCTGTTCTATGTCGGCATCGCAATTGCGTACTGCGCCCGCCAGGCGCCGCGCCTGAAACACTATGTCGATGGCACGCTGGTGTTCGGCACGCCGCTGGCCGCCATGGGCCTGCAGTATGGCCTGGTCAAGGACCTGCACTTCGGCCTGGCGTTTTCCGCGCTGGTGGCCGGCCTGTTCTATACCGGCCTGGCGGTGACGCTGTGGCGCCGCCACAGCGGCCACTTCAAGTTGCTGGCCGAGGCCTTCCTGGCGCTCGGCATCGTGTTTGGTACTTTGGCGATTCCGTTCGCGCTCGATGGCCGCTGGACCTCGGCCGCCTGGGCGCTGGAAGGCGCCGGCATCGTCTGGGTCGGTCTGCGCCAGCGCCAGCCACTGGCCTGGGCCTTCGGTTTGCTGGTGCAAGCCGGCGCCTGGCTGTCCTTCCTGGGCATTCTGGCCGACATGAATACCGAGCTGGCGCTGCAATCGAACCTGTGGCTGGGATTCTTGCTGCTGGCCGCCGCCGCGCTGCTGATGGCGATCAACTTCCGCCGCCAGCAAGGCGTGGTGCACGCCAAATTCCCACCGGAACTGATGCAGGGCCTGTCGGTGCTGTTCCTGGCTGGCGCCACGGCCTGGCTGCTGGCCGGCCTGTGGACCGAAATCCTGCTGCGCACCGACGCCATCACGCAACTGAACCTGCTGACCGTCAGCGCGCTGGCCGTCGCTGGCGGCCTGTTCTGGCTGGCGCAGCGCCTGCAATGGACGGTGCCGCGCTTGCTGCTGTTGGTGGTGCAGCTGCTGGCCGGCATCGTGTTGCTGCTGCGCATGGGCCTGGAATGGGATGAGCATCCCACCAACCTGTTCGAAGGTACTTTCCTCAGCGCACTGCTGCTGGGCGCCGCGGCGCTGGCGAGCAGCTGGTTCACGCAACGCCAGGCGCGCCTGGAAATCAATGCGAAACTGTCGCTGGCCGCGCTGCCGCTGCTGCAATGGAGTGGCCTGCTGTGGTTTGTCGGCATCCTGTTCCCGCTCACCAGCTGGCTGCTGCGCACCATTGATGGCGACCTCGGCATGCATCCGCATGCGGGCGAACACTGGCTGGCGCTGTACCTGATACTGGTCAGTGTCACAACCCCGCTGTTCGCGCTGCTGGCGCGCCGCCTGGCCTGGCCGCAACTGCGCTGGTTCACGCCGGCCGCCTGGATCGGCCTGGGCTTGTGGAGCGCCAATATGCTGATGGCCTTGTATCTGCGTGAATATGTGCCGACCGGCCTGTCCTGGCTGGCGCTGGCCTGCGCCCTGGTGGCCGGTGAATTCATGCTGCGTACTTGGTCGCGCGCCGGCTGGCGCATCGACCTGCGCATGCTGCGCTTGCTGCACACGGTACGCACCGCCGCGCCATGGCTGATGCTGTGGCCGGTAGGCGCGATTCACCTGGATGCCTGGCTGGCCGGCCAGGGCGACGCCGTCAGCCCGGCCTGGTCGCGCTATTTGCCGGCGTGGGCCATGATGCTGGCGCTGGCACTGCTGATACGCCGCTGCCGTGCCGGCGGCTGGCCGGTGGCGCCGATCGCCGGCTGGTACCAGCGCACGCTGATACCGCTGGGAGCGGCGTGGTCGCTGCTGCTGATCGCCGCCTGGAATTTTATCGACAACGGCGCGATGGCGCCCCTGCCCTATCTGCCGTTGCTCAATCCGCTCGATATCAGCAGCGGCCTGGCGATCCTGCTGGGCATCGCCGCCTGGCGGCTGCTGCAGGCGGGTCAACCGCTGTGGCTGGACCAATTCCGGGCGCGCGTGCCGGTGGTGGCCGCCTGTTTTGTGTACGGCTGGTTCAACCTGATGCTGCTGCGCACGGTGTCGAACTACATGGGCGTGCCGTACGAATTCGATGACATGATGGCCTCGCAGTTCGTGCAAGCCATGCTGTCGCTGGTGTGGAGCATCACCGCCCTGCTGCTGATGCGCCATGCTGCGCAGCACCAGCGGCGCCAGCAATGGAGCCTGGGCGCGGTGCTGCTGGTGCTGGTCGTGGCCAAACTGTTCCTGGTCGACCTGTCGAACGTGGGCGGCATCGCCCGCATCGTGTCGTTTGTCGGCGTCGGCCTGCTGATGCTGCTGATCGGCTACCTGGCGCCATTCCCCAAGGCCGAGACCACGCCTGAACCAAAACCGGAGGGTGCATGAAACTGAACTGGCTGTTATGCGCGGCGCTGGCCTGCGGCACGGCGCTGGCGCAAGCCACGCCGGACCAACCGTCCGACTACGGCTGGAGCATGCCGGTCAGCGTTCCGGCCGGTACCGGCGTGGCCCGCTTGCCGCTGCCACGGGAGGTCTACCTGCACGCGCGCACCGGCAACCTGGCCGACGTGCGCCTGGTCGACCGCGACGGCCAGCGCCTGCCGTTCGCCATCAGCACGCCGCCGGCGCAGGCGAACACGCAGCGCAGCAGCATCGCCGCGCGCATCTTCCCGGTGACGGGCAGCGCGGCGGGCGGCGGCGGCTTGCAAAACGTGGAAATCCGCACCGGCAGCGACGGCCGGCTGTTGTCGGTCAGCGCCACTGCCGGTGGAGGAACCGCAACTGCGGGCAAGACGCTGCAGGCGCTGATCCTCGATATCGGCCAGCAAGCGCCGGGCAGCCGCATCGGCGCGCTGCGCTTTACGCCGCCCGCCAACGCCGGCGATTACAGCGCGCAGGTGTTGCTGGAAGTGAGCGACGACCTGAAGCAATGGGATGGGGTCGGCACCACCACATTGAACTGGCTCAGCAACAGCGACACGCAGACGCTGGCCAACGACAGCATCGTCTTTGCGCCGCGCGCCTTCCGCTATGCACGCCTGAGCTGGCAGGACGGCCAGCCGCTGGTGTTTGCCGCCATCGCGGCGCAGGCTGTCAGCGAAACCGAGGCGGCGCCGCCGCGCGCGTCCATCGTGCTGCAGGGCGTGGCCGGCAAGCAAGCCAACGAATGGCGTTACGCCACGCCGATCGCGATTCCCGCCGACAGCATCGCCCTGCAATTTGCGCAAGCGAATGTGGTGCTGCCGGTGACCCTCGGTGTCTATCGCCAGAGCACTTACGTGCCGCAGCGCCGGCTGCATCTGCACCGCCAGACGCGCACGCAACCATCTGCGGGCGCGTATTTTGATCCGCTCCTGAGCACCAGTTTTTACCGCATCAGCGACGCCGGCAGGGAGCGCGTGTCGGGCGAACTGGCCATGCCGGTGGTGCAGACCACGCAATGGATCATGCGCCCGCAGACCGAAGGCACGGCGCTGCCGGCCAGCGCCCCTTCCCTGCGCCTGGGCTGGACGCCGGAAACGCTGGTGTTCCTGGCCGGCGGCAAGCCCCCCTATCGCCTGGTGTTCGGCAAGGCCGACGCCCAGCCGGTGGCGCAGCCGCTATCGCAAGTGGCGCCCGGCTACCGCGACGGCGAATTGCAGGCGCTGCCGATTGCCACCGTGGGCGTGCTGACGGCGAGCGCTGGAGCAGCTGATGCCCCGCTCGCAAAGCAGGACCAGGGCCCGCCATGGAGATTGGGCGCGCTGTGGGCCGCCCTGCTGCTGGGCGTGGGCGTGCTGGGCTTTTTTGCCTGGCGTTTGCTGTCGCAGATGAAGCAGGAGCAACCGCCGCAGTAAATGCTACTGGCGCAGCAGCGCCTTGAAGGTCTGCGGCATCCACGGCCGCGCCGCCAGCATGAAGCTGATCGCCAGCCGCTCTTCGCCGGGCAGGCGCGCGTCTTCCTGGTGCAGGCGCGAAAACTCCACCGCCACCTGCTGCAGCCGTTCCAGCAGCGCCGCGGTGGATTTTTTCGACAGCATCACGTTTACCAGGCGCAGCAGTTCGCTGTCGCCATCGAACTGCGAGTTCAAATAGTCGTCGTAGGCTTCTTGCTTGAAATAGGTATGGATGGGGCCGTTCGGTATCCACGCAAAGGTGCGCGCCACCAGCAGTTTGACCCGGTTGTTCGGCAGCAGTTCCAAAAAGCCGATCTTGTCCAGGCGCAGCAGGCAACTGACGGCCTGCGCTTCGCTGATGTCGTAGATGGCGATGATCTGTTCCAGCGGCAGCAGGTTCAAGGCCGAGACGGCGACAATGAACAGCCGTGTGTCATCGATGATTTCCTTTTCCTGCGCATACGTCAGCCCGGTGATCAGGGTCGGCGCCGCTTGCGCCGCCTGCACCGCCAGCGCCAGCTGCTGGAAATCGCTGTCGATGGCCACCAGGATCTGCTCCATCCGTTGCAAGGTAAATTGCTTGAGCGAAAACATGCGCTTGACGCTGGCCTCGGACACACCTATCCTGCGCGCCAGTTCGGCATACGTCACGGCGCGTGTCTTGAGCAGGCGTTTCAGGGCTTCGATCAGTGCGTGGGTTTGCTGCATGGCCATCCTTTGCTTGATAAGAAGCAACATGGTATCAAAAAGTGATACCCGCAGTATGGCTGCTCACTACGAGTAGCATTTTGATTGACCGAATAGCGGCCATCGACAATGATGACGTTGCCAATTGGCACACATGAAGGAGACATTGATGAAGCTGACCACCAAATACCTGCTGCCGTTCTGCCTGGCCTTGAGCTTGTCCGCCACCCTGCCGGGCCTGGCCCATGCCGATGGATCGCGCAATCTGTCACGCGGTTCGGAAGGGCTGAGCGAAGGCTCCGCCGTGGTCGTGGGCGGCTCGCTGTCGATGCTGGTGGCATCCGGCCAGGTGGTGGTCGCCAGCGTCGAAACGGTCGGCGAAGGCATCGTGGTAGTGCTGAAAGGCGCCTCCGAAGCGGGCGGCGCCTCGATCCAGATGAGCGCGAAAGCGGCCGAAGGCTTGTCGCTGGCGGCCGGCACCGTGGTCAGCGTGGTGGCCATGTCGACCGGCCATATGCTGGTGTTGTCCGGCAAGGCGATCGCCTTTATCCCGAACGAAGTGGGCAAGGCCCTGCTGCACCATTCAAAGGTATAACGCCATGAAACGCCTGACGATACTTGTTTTCAGCTTGCTGCTGGCCGGCGCCGCCCATGCGGGGCGTTCCTGCGAAGAAAAACCGACCGACGCCAACACGCTCGTCAAATCGATGGCGCTGGCGCAAAAGACCTGGCAGGCGCTCGACGCTTCCGGCGCGCAGGTGGCGCTGGTGGCGCGCGCCGGGCAGGACCTGTCGAAATACAATCTGCGCTATTCGCACATGGCGCTGGCCTGGCGCGACCATCCGAAGGGACGCTGGCTGGTCGTGCATGAGCTGAACGAATGCGGCACGGCGCAATCGTCGCTGTACAACGAGGGACTCGGCAATTTCTTCATGGACGACATCTTCATGTACGAAACGCTGATCATGGTGCCCTCCCAGGAAACCCAGCAGCAACTGGCGCGCCTGCTGACGTCGAACACGCCCAAGCGCCTGCATGAAGCGCACTACAATATGCTGGCCTACCCGTTTTCCACCAAGTACCAGAACTCGAACCAGTGGGTGCTGGAAACCCTGGCCGCCGCCAGCAACGAGCCGGGCAAGATCGAAACGCGGGCCGAAGCGCAAACCTGGCTGCGCAGCGCCAGCTACGCGCCGCAAACGCTCAGCATTCCCGCCGCCACGCGCCTGGGTGCGCGCATGTTCCGCGCCAATATCGCCTTTGACGACCACCCGTTCGAGCGCCGCATGACGCGCCAGATCGACGTCGTCAGCGTCGACTCCATCGTGCGCTTCATGCGCCAGCGCGAACCGCAGCTACAGGAAATCGTGGTGCGCGGCGACTAGTCAGGCACCAGCGCCGCCGTGCGCAGCACCGGCCGCTGCGCCAGCGGCACGGCGCTGCACAGCACGATGGACAACTCGGCATGCGCCAGCGCCACGCAACTGGCCGCCTCGCCATCCTTGCCGCCCAATTTGTAGCGCGCCTCGTATTCGCTCCAGCACCGGTAAAACGACGCCACCTGATCCTCATGCGCCATCGCCGCCAGGGCGTCAGCCACGGTGTCGCCAAAGGCCTGCCGCGCCAGCGCCGGCAGGTCGCGCCGGCCATCCATCACTTCGATATCGAGCCCCAGCGCCGTGCCGCTGCTCACCGCGCAGGCGATCCAGTGGCCGCTGTGCGACAGGCTGAACCAAGGCGCACCTGCCGCCGCCAGCGGCGCCTGCCCGGCCCGCTCTTCCAGCACGATGGACACGGCCGGCAGATCCATCGCCTGGCCCAGCAAGGTGCGCAGCAAGGCGCGCCCCAGCAAAAACTGGCGCTGGCGCTGCGGCCGCCTGAAACGCCGGTAGCGCGCCAGTTCCGCTGGCGACAGCCAGGACGCATACCCGGCAAGCAAGGCATCGTCGATGCTGCGCGCATCGAGCAGGCTGATGACGGCGTGCGCCGTGGTGAGTGGGTCTGTCATGGAGTGCCGCAGCAAAAATGGCAGTGTGCCACGCCGGCAAAAAAAATGGCAGCGCGGTTGCCCGTCGCTGCCAGTTGGCGCATGGCCGGCGGTACGATCAGTTTGCCGCCATGGCCTTGTCGTCGGCGCCTGTCGGGCCACCTTCGGCACGCACGTAGTTGGCTTTGACATACGCAGAAGTCAGGTTGGCGACGCGTGTGAGCATCAGGTTATCGTGCACACCGAGCATGAAACCGGCGGCCATGGCACTGGCGCGCTGGAAGAATTCCGGCCTGGCGATCTCATTGCCTTTGTTATCGCGAATAATTACGCGCATGCGCACGCCGGAACTGCCGGCCAGCGGCCCCAGAAATACACGTTTGACGCCGCTCTGGAATTGCATTTCTTCCACGATCGGCTCGATGGTCAGCACGCGGCCATTTTCCGGACCGGCATTCCATTTTTTCAGCGATTCGGCCAGGTCTTTATTGATATTTTCATTGATCTTTGCCACGCCGGCCAGATTGCCCTTATAGCCTTCGGCAAATACCGCTGGTTTGACTTCAATCCGGCCGAATGCGGAAAATGCTTCCGTCGGTGCAGGATTGCTCGTCGTCGATGCCTTTACGCGGGTGGCACAGCCTTGCACCAGGGACAATGCCAACAGACCAGCGGCCCAGAGTACGGGTTTGAGTGCTTTATTCATGTATTTTTTCTCGTATTAAATGGCCTTGGCGGCAAAAATATATTTTCTTAACAACTTTATAATCATATATTATGTCTTTCCCAATGGCAATTGTTTCTTTACCTACGACGAGCTATTCCCCGGCAAATTGATTGTGATTCAGTTCCGGTAACGCTTGAAAATCAGCGAGGTATTAATCCCGCCAAACGCAAAGTTATTCGACATCACGTAATCGCAGTCGATGGCGCGCCCTGCGCCGGCGATATAGTCGAGCGCCGCGCATTGCGGGTCGACTTCCTGCAAATTGATGGTCGGCGCAAACCAGCCTTCGCGCATCATCTCGATGCTGATCCACGCCTCCAGCGCACCGCAGGCGCCCAGGGTGTGGCCCATGTAGCTTTTCAGGGAACTGATCGGCACCTGGCTGCCGAACACCTCGAAGGTGGCTTGCGACTCGGCGATGTCGCCCTGCTGCGTGCCGGTGCCGTGCGCGTTCACGTAGCCGATGTCGGACGGCTGCAGGCCGGCGTCGGCCAGCGCCAGCAGCATCGCCTGGCGCATGGTGGCGGCGTTCGGCTGTGTCACGTGGCAGCCGTCGCTGTTGGTGCCGAAGCCCACCAGTTCGGCGTGGATGACGGCGCCGCGCGCTTGGGCGTGTTCCAGTTCTTCCAGGATCAGGCAGCCAGCGCCTTCGCCGATCACCAGGCCGTCGCGGCTGGCGTCGAACGGACGCGGCGTGGTGTGGCCGGCGTCATTGCGGGTACTGGTGGCGAACAGCGTGTCGAACACGGCCGCCTCGGTGGCGCACAATTCTTCGGCGCCGCCGGCGATCATGGCCAGCTGCTTGCCGCCGGCGATCGCCTCGTAGGCGTAGCCGATGCCCTGGCTGCCCGAAGTGCAGGCGCTCGATGTGGTGATCACGCGCCCCGTCACGCCGAAGAACACGCCGATATTGACGGGCGCCGTGTGCGCCATCATCTTGATGTAGGTGGTGGCGTTGATGCCCTTGGTGGTGCGCTCTTCCATCATGCGGCCGAAGTCGCCGATGGCGCTCGGCGTGCCGGCCGACGAGCCGAAGGAAATGCCCATCTGCCCGCTGGTCAAAAGCGGGTGTTCAAGCAGGCCGGCGTGCCGCAGCGCCAGTTCGCTGGCGCGCGTGGCCATCAGCGCGATGCGGCCCATGCTGCGCACGGCCTTGCGGTGATAGCGCTCGTTCAGTTCGAACGGCGCGGCCGGCGCGCCCAGCTGCGTGTTCAGGCCTTCGTAGTCGGCCCACTCCATCATGCGCACCACGGCGTTGCGGTATTCGCCCAGGCGCTGGCGGATGGCCGGCCAGTCATTGCCGATCGGGCTGATGCCGGCCATGCCGGTCACGGCGACGCGGCGGCTCACGCCATGCCTCCGTTGACGGAAATGACCTGGCGCGTGATGTAGCCGGCTTCCGCGCCGACCAGGAAACTGACGGCGGCCGCCACTTCCTCGGGCGTGCCGACGCGGCGCGCGGGGATCATCTTCAGCGCTTCGTCGAGCGGCACCTCTTTGACCATGTCGGTCTCGATCAGGCCCGGCGCCACGCAGTTGACGGTAATGGCGCGCTTGGCCAGTTCCAGCGCCAGCGCCTTGGTCGCGCCGATGATGCCGGCCTTGGCGGCGCTGTAGTTGACTTGGCCGCGATTGCCGATCAGGCCCGAGACCGACGCCATGGTGACGATGCGGCCAGGCTTGCGGCGCTGTACCATCGGCATCACCAGCGGGTTGAGCACATTGTAGAAACCATCGAGATTGGTCTGCAGGACGATGTCCCAGTCCTCGCCCGACATGGCGGGAAAGGCATTGTCGCGCGCCACGCCGGCGTTGCACACCACGCCGTAATAGCAGCCGTGTGCGGCGATGTCGGCTTCCAGCGCGGCAGCTGCCGCGGCACGGTCGCCGATGTCGAATTGCAGCACCCGCGCCGCGCGTCCCATTTCCACGATCTGCTGCGCCACCGCGTCCGCTTCGCTGCGGCCGCTGCGGCAATGCAGCACCACGTCAAAGCCGTCGCGCGCCAGGCGCAAGGCGATCGCCTTGCCGATGCCGCGCGACGATCCCGTTACCAATACACTGTTACTCATGCTGCGCTCCATTCGAACTATCTTGCAGAAATTGTTTTGCATTCTCGGGCTGGAACACCGTCACCGTCGCCTGCGCCAGCACGATGCCGGCGGCGTCGATGCGGCACTCGAAAGCACCCAGCCCGTTGTCGCCCTGCAGGGCCTGGTGCACATGCACCTGCAGCACGCTGCCGGCGACAAACCACGGCAGTTGCGCGTCGTAGCGGCGCGCGCCCAGCAGAAAACCGATTTTCACCGGCGCGCCGGCCATGCGCGCCAAGTAGCCGGCGTGCGCGGCGATCGCCTGCGCCATGTATTCGATGCCGACCCAGCTGCCCACGCCTCCCGCTTCGGCATCGTAGAACACGCTGCCGGCATGGATGCGCACTTCGGCACACAGGTTTTCGGCATCGGCCGACAGCACTTTGTCGAGCAGGCTCATGGCGCCGGAGTGCGGCACCAGGTCATCGATATCCGGAAAACTCATGCTCCCCTCCCCAGCAGCAGCGCGGCGTTAGAACCGCCAAAGGCAAACGAGTTGCTGAGCGCCCAGTCCAGCGGGCGGCCCAGGCGCGCACCGGGCAAGGCCAGGCGCAACGGCGGCAAGGCGGGGTCCGGCACGCCGCTCCACAGGTGCGGCGGCAGCAGGCCCTCGCGGTTGTCGGGCTGCATCGCCAGCCAGCACAGCGCCGCTTCGATGGCGGCCGCCGCGCCCAGCGCATGGCCGGTCAGGGGCTTGGTCGAGCTGGCGTAGACCTGCCCGCCGAACAGCTCGGCCACCACGCGCGCCTCCATCGCGTCGTTCTGCTGCGTGGCGGTGCCGTGCAGGTTGACGTAATCGACCTGCGACGCCTGCACGCCGGCGCGCGCCAGCGCCTGTTGTATCGCCAGCCGCGCGCCGCCGCCTTGCGGATCGGGCGCCGACATATGGTGGCCATCGGACGACTCGCCCCAGCCACGCAGGGCGACCGCGGCCGGCTCCTTAGTCATCAGGAACAGCGCCGCGCCCTCGCCGATATTGATGCCGTCACGGCCCTCGCCCAGCGGATTGCAGCGCTGCGCGCTGACGGAGGCGAGCGCCGAAAAGCCGGCCACCGTGAAGGAGCACAGGGTATCGACGCCGCCCGCCAGCACCGCGTCGCACAAGCCCATGCGCAGCAGGCGCGCCGCGCTGGCCAGCGCCTTGGCGCTCGATGAGCAGGCGCTGGAATGGACCCAGGCCGGGCCATCGATGCCCAGCTCCTCGGCCAGCATCAGCGCCGGCGAACCCATCTCCTGCTGGCCATAATGAAAGCCTTCTGGCAGGCCGTGGCCCGCCACATGGGCGCCGATCGCGCCTTCCGATTCGAGGATGCCCGAGGTGCTGGTGCCGATCACCACCGCCACCCTGCCCGCGCCGTAGCGCGCGATGGTCTGCTGCACGGCCGGGCGGATCTGCGCCAGCGCGGCCAGCGCCATGCGGTTGTTGCGGCTGCGCGCTGCCGGCGCATGGTGCGCCACCGACGGCAGCGGCGCGTCGACCACGCCCAGCGGCAGCATGCGTCCCGGCGAGTGGAGCGCGGTGGGCGCCACGCCGCTGTCGGCGGCGAACAGGCGCGCGCGTATCTGCTCGCGATTCCCGCCCAGCGCGCAGACCACGCCGCAGTCATTCAAATACACGGTCGGCGCAATCATCATTCGCCTTCCGGTGCGTTCTGTATCGTCAAATGATAACGGTAGCGCAGGTTGTCGAGCACCACCGTGCCGCTCCAGCGCGGCATGGCGCTGTAGTCGATCACGGTGACCGCCTCGCCGTCCAGCAGCAGGGTGCGGCGCAAGCCGCTGTCCTCGATGCGCCAGCCAGCCGGCAGCGCTTGCGCGATCGCCTCGCGCGGCCACAGGGTCAGCTGCATGTCTTCCAGCACATCCTCGGCCCGCACCTGCGCCGGCAGCATCACGTGGCGCCAGGAGGTGACCTCCTTGCCGTCATAGTGCAGCGACAGCACGCGCTGGCCGAAGGCCAGGCCCACCAGGTCCAGGTGCGTGGGATCGACTTCCAGCGCCGCATCGAGTTCGTCGATACGCCCCGCCCGCTCGACGCGCAGATGCTGCTGCACGCTGACCGTCGCGCCCAGCGCCACCGGCGCCAGTTTCAGGCCCAGGCGGGCCGGTGCGGACGGCGGCGCGCTGGCGCAGCCGGCCAGCGCCAGCGGCACCAGGAAAAGGCCAGGCGCTCGGGATAAGAATTGCATAGCCATCAGGCCACTCCTGCGGCATCGGCCGCGTCAGGTTGTTCAGGGGCGACAAAGCAGGGCGACAGCAGCCACACCAGCGCCGTGCCGATCAGCATGGTCAGGCCAAACGCCTGCAGCGCCGCCGTGTGGCTCAGGGCCAGCAGGCCGAAAGACAACAGGGTATTGGTGGCCGACAGGCCGACCGCCAGCCACGGCGTATGGTTGCGCTGTTGCGGATGCTCCTGCATGAAGATGCCGTAGTCAACGCCCACGCCCAGCAGCAGCATCAGCGCCAGCACATGGAACAGCTGCAGCGGTTGGCCCAGGTAGCCCAGCAGGGCCAACGCGGCCAGGCTGGCCAGCGCGGTCGGCGCCAGCACGCGCCAGGTGCGGCGGCCATAGCGCGGCATCAACAGGCCGAACACCACCAGGTAGGCGCCCAGCACCACCGCGCCCATGTAGATGCGGTAGCGGCCCAGCACCGACGAAATCTCGGCCACCTTGTCGACCCACTGCACGCCGGGCATGCCGCCGCCGGCTTGCGCCAGCAGCGGAATGGCCGCATATTGCATGCCGCGCAGGGCGACGATGGAGGCGTAGCCGCCCTGCACTTCGCCCAGCCACAAATGGCGCCACGGCTCGCTGGCCCGCACTTTCAAAAAGTCGTCGATGAGCAAAGGCGCGCCGGCCTGCGCCAGTTGCGCGCGTACCTTGCCAGCCCATTCAGGGCCTTCGTCGACCGACTGCGCCAGCAGGTCGAGCGCGCCGCCCGGCTTCAGAACGCTGGCGTCAAGCAGCGCGCGGCGCGCCTGTTGCGTCTGCAGCGACGGCACCCAGTTCGACATCGCCTGCACGCCGCTGATATGCCGCTGCTCGATCAGGGTCTGCAAGCGGCGCTTCAGCGCTTCCTCGCGCTGCAACACCACTTCCGCGCTGTCACCGCGCACTAGGTAGAACTGCACCGGCGTCGGCGCGTCGAGCAATTTACCCAGTTTCAGCTGGTCGCGGATCAGGTGCGCCGGCGGCGTCTGCAGCAGACGGATATCGTCATTGACACCGAGGCGCGCCATGCCGGCGCCAGCCAGCACCGCAAACGCCAGCACGCACAGCAGCGTGGCGCGGTTGGCGCGCGCCTGCGGCCAGTGCATGCGCACGGCGCCATAGCGGCGCACCAGCGCGCCGCTGCGCAAAGTGCCGCCTTGCACCAGCATCGGGAACCAGAACACCACCGTCAGCCACGCAAACACCAGGCCCAGCGCGGAAAACACGGCCATGTGACGCAGGCCGGGAAACGGCGTCAGCGCCAGCCCCATGTAGCCGATCACGGCCGCAAGCAGGGTCAGACACAGCCCCGGCAGCAGGCGGAGCAACAAGGCGCGCGAGGACAGCGCGGGATCGGCGCCCAGGCGGTTGCACAGGAAATAAATACCGTAATCCTGCGCCACGCCGATCAGGCTGGCGCCGAACACCAGCGTCATCAGGTGCAGCCGGCCGAACAGCAGCCAGCACACCGACAAGGCGCCCAGGCAGCCGATACCGATCGACAGCAAGATCAATGAAATCGGCTTGACCGAGCGGAAGGTCAGCCAGGTCAGCAGGATGATGCCGGCCAGCGAGCCCAGGCCGATGGTCGACATTTCGCCGGCCGCCTGGCTGCTGGCGGCCGCCGCATGCAGGATCACGCCGGCGCTGATGATCTCCACGCCGGGCACCGCCTGGCGCGCCATCGCCTGCGCCTGCGCCAGCAGCGGCAGCACGGTTTCCTGCGCGCCCAGCGAAAAAGCGGGCACGGTCAAGGTCATCGGCAGCAGCACATACTGGCGCTCGCCGTCGGCGACAAACAGATGGCCGTCGCGCGGACGCACCGGGGTTTCCTGCGCGCGTTCCTGCACCCAGCCGCCGAACAGGCCGAACGGGTCGTCCTGCCAGGCGCCCAGCTTCGGTCCGCCGAAAGGACTGTAGAGCTGACTCAGGGCCGAATCGCGCCAGAACGCCGGGGCCTCTTTGCGCAATTGCGCTTCCTGCGGCGCCGTCAGCAAGGTCAAACGGTGCTGCTGGAACAGCGCCAGCCAGTCGTTCTGGGTCTGCTCGTCGAGCGGCGTGGCGGCGAACAGCCCGGCGTGGCGCGCCAGCACCGCGCTATAGGCATCGGCCGCGCGCCGCGCATCGTTCCAGTCGGGCGCGCCGACCAGCACCACCAGGCGCTGCTGGGCCGAATCGACCATGTGCGTGAAGGACGCCTGCAGCACCGGGTCGCGCTCCTGCACCGGCAGCAAGGCCAGGATATCGGTCTCGGGGGCGATGCGCTTGACGCCCCACAGATAGGCGTTATGCGCCAGCAGCAGCGCCACCACCATTGCCCAGGCGATGGCCAGCAGGCGGCCCTGGTGTTTCAAGGGCGTCAAAACAGCGCCGCCTCTTGCGCCGTGATGGCAGCCGGTCCCGTTTCAATCGCCGAAAACACGATGCTGGTGCGGTCGCCGCTCGCTTCGCTGATGCTGATGTTTTTCACGAATGCGCCGCCATCGAGGCGGATGCCGCCGATCGCCTTGGCCAGCGCCGGCTGGCGCGCTTTCAGGGCCACCTGCCAGGTATTGCCGTCGATGCTGCCGTCCACTTCAAACAGCGTGTCGAGCTGGGCCAGGTCGCCAGCCAGCAGCGAAAACAGCACGCTGTTGATCATCTTGACCACCGGTTCGGTCTTCGCGTCGAGGCGCATCGCCACCCGCTCGCCCTGGAAATGCACGATCTCGTCGCGCGTCAGGCGCAAGGTATTCGGGAACGGCTGCAAGGTGCGCCACAGCACGCCCTTGCCGGCCACCACGCAAAAGCGCCCGTTCGACGCCAGCGGTTTTTTCATGCCGGCCAGCTGCTTGCTCTGGTCGAAGCGGCCGCACAACTGCTGCGGCTTGGCCAGCATGGCCTCTATTTTTGCCACCGGCGCGGCCGCCTGCGCCGGCGCCACGGCCAGCCACAGGGCGGCCAGCGCCGCTTTCAATATAACTTTCATGCAGGGTCCAATCCCAGTTTTTCAAACAATACCGGCGGCGAGACAAAACACATCTCGCCGCTGGCGATATCGACCGCCACCTGCGTGGTGCTGGCGCGGTTCAATCGCTTGCCGGTGGCGCTGTCGCTCACCGTGTACTCGATCTTCAGGCGGTTTTCCCATTCCACCAGGTCGGCGCGCAACGTCAGGCGCTGGCCAAAGGTGGCCGGCGCCACATAGCGCAGATGCATGTCGATCACCGGCCAGGCATAACCGGACGCCTTCATCTCGACATAGTTGTAGCCGATGCTGTCGAGCAGCGCGCAGCGCACCACTTCCAGGTATTTCACGTAGCGGCCATGCCAGACGATTTCCATCGGATCGAGGTCGAAGAACTGTACCTGCATCTCCACCTGCGCATGCCAGCGGCTGGGGGCGGCGCTTTTGCCGCGCACCTTATGCATGCTCCACTCCATACAGCGGCCAGGCTTGCGTGCGGATGCGTTCGAGCAGCACCCGCAGTTCAGGGTCCAGGCGGCGGTCTTCCACCACCGGCGCGATATCGTCGGCCAGCGCGGCCAGCATGGCGCTGATCTGCGCCTGCGGCGGCGCCTCCGGCGTCAGCTGGCAGCGCAGCCAGACGCCCTGGCGCACGGTGATCAACAGCGCCGCAGCCACCTGCTCGCACAATTCGAGCACGCGCAGGCAGTCGCGCGCGGCAATCGTGCCCATGCTGACCTTGTCCTGGTTGTGGCATTCGGTCGATCGCGAAAATACCGAGGCCGGCATGGTCAGTTTCAAGGCTTCGGCGGTCCACGCCGAGGCGCTGATCTGCAGCGCTTTCAGGCCATGGTTGATGGCCGCGCGCGCTCCGGTGGCGCCCGACAGATTGGCCGGCAGGCCCTGGTTGTAGCGGCTGTCGACCAGCAGCGCCATTTGCCGGTCCAGCAGGTCGGCCAGGTTGGCGACGGTGTTTTTCATGCTGTCCATGGCAAACGCGATATGGCCGCCATAGAAATGCCCGCCATGCAGCACGCGCTCGCCTTCGGCGTCGATGATGGGGTTGTCGTTGGCGCTGTTGAGTTCATTCTCGATCGACGAGCGCAGCCACGGCAGGGCGTCGGCCAGCACGCCGATCACGTGCGGCGCGCAGCGGATCGAATAGCGGTCCTGCAGGCGCTTGCCGTTGCGCTCCCAGCTATCGGTGGGCAGGTCTTCGCGCAGCCATGCCGCCACCTGCTGCATGCCGGGATGGGGTTTGACTGAAAACAGCGTCTCGTCGAAATGGTGGGCGTTGCCGTCCAGCGCGTACGAGGCCATCGCCGTGATGCGGGTCGTCAAACGCGCCAGGTACTCGGCCCGCTCATACGCCAGGCAGGCCAGCGCCGTCATCACGGCGGTGCCGTTCATGATGGCCAGGCCTTCCTTCGGGCGCAGGCGCAGCGGCGCGATGCCCGCCTCTTCCAGCGCTAGGGCGGCCGGCACCTGCTCGCCGTCGCGCCACACTTCGCGCTCGCCGCACAGCACCGCCGCCAAGTAGGACAGCGGGGTCAGGTCGCCGCTGGCGCCGACCGAGCCTTCCGACGGAATCAGGGGCAGCAGGCCGGCGTCGAGCAGGCGCGCGATCTGCGCCAGCAATTCCACGCTGACACCGGAATAGCCTTTCGACAGCGACGCCAGGCGCGCGGCCATGATGGCGCGCGTCTGCGCCGGCGTGAAGAATTCACCGAGGCCGCAGCCGTGGTAGGTGTACAGGTGATGCGGCAGTTCGGCCACCAGTTCCGGCGGCACGGTGACGGTGCACGAGTCGCCATAGCCGGTGGTCACGCCGTAGATGGTGCCGTCCTCGCGCAGCAGGCGGTCGAGGAAATCGGCGCCGCGCGCAATCGCCGCGCGGAACACCGGATCGCTGGACAGTTCGGCGCTGGCCCGGCCGTGCGCGATGTCGGCGATGTCTTCGATACGCAGGCGTTCGCGGTCGAAGCGGACGGCGCGCCGGGTGTTTTTCAGGTCAGCGAGATGCATCGGGAGTATCCAGTCTTGAAGTAGCGGGGAGTTGCCAGAAATCGTAGAAATTGAACCATTCGCGCGGCGCGCGCAGGCAATGGTGTTGCAGCCGCGCCGCATAGGCCGCGGCCAGTTCGGCCAGCATCGCGTCACGTGCCTTGCGCGGCAGGTACAGCGACTCGCGGAACGGTTCGAAATGCACTTCCGAGCGCTGGCCGATACGCATCGAAAACAGCAGGTAGACCGGGCATTGCAGCACGCTGGCCAGCACGTACGGGCCGATCGGGAACGCAGCCGGCGCGCCCATGAATGGCGCGATCGCCACCCTCGGCTGGGGCGAGACGGGAATCCGGTCGCCGGCGATCACCACGAATTCGCCCTGCGCCACCTTCTCGGCCAGCAGCATGGCGGTGGCCGGCGTCATCTCGGTCACTTGCAGCAAATTGAGCTGGCTGTCCGGGTTCAGCCGCGCCAGCATGCGGTTGAAGGCCTGCGCATGGCGCGTGTGCACCAGCACCGTCAGCTTCAGGCCGGCGCGCCGCCGCGACAGCACGCGGCACAGTTCCAGGTTGCCCAGGTGGGCGCAAATAAGCAGGGCGCCACGGCCTTCGTCGAGGCAGCGCTCGATGCCGTCCAGGCCGGCGCCATGCAGGCTGACGCTGCCGGTATCGAACAGCCCGCCCCACAGCAGCATCTTGTCGAGGATGGTTTCGGCAAAGGCGGCGAAGTGGCGCAGCACGCCCAGCGTACTGGCGTCGGCAGTCGCGCCGCACGCGGCCACCCGCCGCAGATAGGCGCGCGACACGCGCCGCGCGCGCGGCTTGCTCAGCACATACCACAGCAGCACCGGATACAGCACCACCCGGAACGGCCAGCGGCCGAACACGCGGCAGATCCAGAACAGCAGGCGCATGCCAGCCACGAAGCTCACTTCGTTGAAGCTGGCCCAGTGCCCGTCCGATTTCGCTGCCGCCGTCATCGCGCACGCCAATGGCGGGCCAGCAGGCGCGGCACGCGCCACAGCATGCCGAAGAACAGCCGCGTGTGCATGCGCGTGATCAGCACATTGTCGCGCCACAACTGGAAGTGCGAGACGCCGTCGCTGGGGTAGCCCACCCGCGTCGGCAGGTTGACCATCGCCAGCCCGTCCCAGTACAGGCGCACCAGCACGTCGGTGTCGAAATTCATGCGCTGGCCCAGCGCCTGCCGCCGCGCCAGCGCCATCAACGGCACCAGCGGATAGACGCGAAAGCCGCACATGGAATCGCGGATCTGCAGTGACAGGGTATTGATCCAGACCCAGATGTGGGTCGCGTAGCGGCCATAGTAGCGCGCGGCCGGCACCGAGGTGTCGTACACCGGATGGCCGACCACCACCGCTTCGGGCGCGGCCCGGGCTTGCGCCAGGAAGCGCGGCACGTCGCCGGTGTCATGCTGGCCGTCGGCGTCGATCTGCAGGGCGTGGCTGTAGCCCTGCGCCTGCGCGTGGCGGCAGCCCGTCATCACCGCGCCGCCCTTGCCCAGGTTGTGCGGGTGGCGCAGCAAGGTCACTTGCGCCGGATGGGCGGCGGCCAGCGCGTCGAGCGTGCGCGCGCCGGCGGCCAGGCTGGCGTCGTCGACCAGGATCAGCGGCACGCCGTGGGCCAGCAGGCGCGCCACCACCGCGCCGATCGCATGTTCATGGTTAAACACGGGAATCACGATGCAGGGTTTGAAAGCCAGCTCAGTCACCGCGTGCTCCGGCGCGGCCAAAGCGCAGCAGGGAATGGCAATAACCGATGCCGTCGCGCGCTGTCAGCAGCTCCAGCCCCGCCGCTTCGGCCAGGCGGATATAGTCGCCGCTCTGGTAGATCTTGCTGTTGCCGCTGGCCATGGCGGTGAAATACGGCGAGGTGTTGATCAGGCAGTAGGCGGCGATATCGTATTGCTGGCGGTCCCAGAAGGTGTCCATGATCAGTACTTGCCCGTTCGGCCCCAGCGCCTGCGCCACGCGGCGCAGGATGCTGGCGATCGCCGCTTCGGAAAAACAGCTGAGAAACTGGCTCATCCAGACCAGGTCCATGCCGGCCGGCAGCGCCGCCCCGTCGTCGAGCAGGTCGCGCGGATGCAGCTGCGCGCGCGCGCGCACGCCGGCCTCCTGCAGGGTGGTATCGGCCACCGCCAGCTGGCGCCCGAGGTCGACCAGGTGCAGCTCGACGCCGGGGTGATACGCCAGCGCCGCGCTGGCAAACTTGCCGGTATTGGCGCCGATGTCCATGATGCGGCGCGGCGCGGTGGCGAAGACGTCGGGGAAGATTTCGGGAAACGAGGTATCCGAATAATGATGGTCGAACGCGAACCAGCTGGTCTTGGCCGGCTCCGGCATGCTGGAGAGGCCCTGGTACAGGGTCGACCAGTCGCCCAAGGCGGCCAGGCCCAGCGGCTGTTCGGCGTCGAGCGAGCGGTCCAGGTCAAACAGGCCCTGGTAGCACACGTCGTGGTTGAAATCGAGGTTGACCTGGGTGATGCTGTCGGTCAGCACGCAATAGCCCACCTTGTCGAGCACATAGGCGCCGTCGCGCAGATACACCACGCCGGCCGACAGGCACGATTCGAGCGCCACTTTCAGCGCGTATTCGGTCCAGCGGCCGGTGGCGGCCATGTCCACTAGCGTCAGGCCGCTGTGGCCGGTGTCCGCCAGCGCCTGCAGCATGCCGCGTTTCCAGGCATAGCGCACGCACTGGAACACGACGGGGCCAAAGGCGATCTTTTGCGCCTCGAATCGGGCGGCAAAGGCGCTCTGGCGCTCGGGTGAGAATTTTTTATCTAACATGCGCTCGCTGCCGGTGGAAGTGACGGTGGAAGTTCGCCGGAACCGGTATCGGCCACGGCGTCAGGATGAAACAACAGGCGGCCGCTGGCGTGCTGCCCGGCGTCCGACAGATAGCGAAACTGCAGGCTGTTTTTCAGCGCGTCGTACTGCAGCTCCAGCCGCAAGGCGCTGCCCGGCAACACGGGCTGCTGGAATTTCAAGGCATGCATGGCCCGGAAACGCGCCGGCAGCGCCAGGTGCAGGCGCGCAAAATGGCGCGCCCAGTCCACCTGCACCACGCCGGGCAACACCGGCGCGCCGTCGAAATGGCCGTCGAAATAAAACAGCTTGGCCGGCACGAACAGCGCCAACGTGACCGCGCTGGCGCTGCCTTCCACCGCGCGCACCTCGGGCAGGCGCGGCTTTGCGGCAGGCGCCAGCAGCGCCAGCAGCAGCGCCTGCGTGGTCTTGCCCAGCGCATTGATCGGCAACTGCTCCAGGTAGCGCCAGCGGCGCGGCATGGCCACCGCCTCCAGCTGGCCGTGCAGCGCCTGCCGCAGTTGCCGGTTCAGCGCCAGCTTGCCGTCGGCCGCCAGCAGCGCGCGGCCGGCCGCGCTGCAAACGACAAAAGCGGCGACCTTCTGGCGCTCGCCCGGTGGCGCCTGGCACAGCACCACCCGCGCCTCGGCCACCAGCGGCGTGGCCAGCAGCGCCGCCTCGATGGCGGACAGCGAAATGCGCTTTTCCTCGATCTTGACGATGCGGTCGCTGCGCCCCAGCAGCACGAAGCGGTCGCCATCCGCCAGCCGCGCGCGGTCGGCCAGCGCCAGCCAGCCGTCGTCGGCCAGGTGCGCCGAACGCACCTGCAGCGCGTCGCCGTCATCGAGGCGCCACGCCACGCCGGGAAACGCCAGCCAGCTGTCGTCATCGGGCGCCGCCGCCGAACGCTGGCGCCAGGCCACGCCGCCGGTTTCGGAACTGCCGTAGATTTCCAGCGGCACACGGCCCAGCAAGGCGCCGGCGGCCAGCGCGCTGTCGAACGGCAGCGGACCACCCGACGAGAACACGGCGCGCAGCTGCGTGCCGGCCGCGCGCCAGTCCAGGTGATCGGGCAGGCGCTTGAGGTGGGCCGGACTGGCCGCCAGCACGCAAGGGCCTTGCGCCAGCAGCGCCGCAAGTTGCTCGGGAAATGCCACGCTGTGCGCATGCACCGGGCGCCCCGCCGCCAGCGGCCACAGGACCTTGAACAGCAAGCCGTAGATATGCTGGTGCGTGACGGTGGCAAGCACCGCCGCGCCGGCCGCATGATGGCCGAACAGCTGCTCCAGGGTGGCCACTTCGCTGCCCAGTTGCGACAGCTTTTTGGGAATCGCCTGCGCCGCACCGGTGCTGCCCGAGGTGTGCACCACCAGCGCGGGAAAATCATCGTCCAGCACGCGCCAGCATGGCTGCGCGCAGCTGCCGGCCGGCGCCATCGCCGGCGCATGTTCGGGCGGGAACTGGCCCAGGAAAGCGTCAACGTGGGCCGCCAGCGCGGCGCAGCTGGCCGGCAGCACGTCGGCCGTCAGCCAGACCGTCTTGCCCGCCTGCCAGGCGCCCAGCAAGGCGGCGCCGAACTCCAGGCTGTCATCGAGGTAGAGCGCGACATGGCGGCCCGGCAGGCGCGCCAGAAAACAGGCCCAGTCGGCCATGCGCGCGGCCAGCTGGCCATGGGTGACACAGGCGCCGTCGCGCCAGCCGGCCGGCATGGCGGACGGACGGCGGCTGAGCGCCTGTGCAAGGCTGGCCAGGTCGGCAAGGGGCAAGACTGATTCAGGCATGGCGGATTCAGACAGGATTCATGCGCTTGAAGCGCAGCCGCACGAGATACTCGCCGGCAAATAACAGGCCCATCAGGACATAGGCGATCACGCCCGTGTACAGCGACCAGGCGGCATCGCTGGCCCACAGCGCCAGGCCCAGCGCGATGGCGCCATTGATGACAAAAAAGCCGCACCAGACTTGCGTCACGCGGCGCGTGTAGCGCACCGCGGCCGGCGGAAAATCGGGCTCGCGCAGGCGCGCCAGGCGCTCCACCACCGACGGTGGCGCGATCAGGCTGTAGCCGAAAGCGGCCAGGAAGACCACGTTGACCAGCACCGGATACAGTTTCAGCGGCAGCAGCAGATTGCTCCACAATGCGCAGGCGGCCAGCAGCAGCGCGCCGGCCACCGACCAGCGCGCGGCGCGCTGCAACTTCAGCGCGGGCAGGCGGCAGGCCACGGCCAGCAGCAGCAAACCGGCCAGCCAGCGCGGCTCGACCTGGCCCTGGCCCATCCAGATCGCCAGCGGGTACAACACCGTCAACAGCACCGCCACCACATTGAGCAGCATGCGCGTTATACCGCCTGCTCCGCCGCCGACATCGCGCGCAAGGCTTCGACCACATCGTCGATGGTACGGATGGTCTTGAACACTTCCGGCTGCAAGCGCTTGCCCGTCAGCTGCTTGAGCTTGACGGCCAGGTCGACCGCGTCGATGCTGTCGATGTCGAGTTCCGAGTACAGGTTCGACTGCGGCGTCAGCGCCGCCGGATCGAGTTCGAACATCTCGGCCAGCAATTGCACCACCCACGCAGTCAGTTCATCGCGGCTCATTACACTCATGTCTACCATTTTGCTGCTCCTTACTTCTTTCTGTGACCGTCAACCATGGCCGCCAGCGCCCGTACCGAGGCGAAATGGCGGCGTGTATCGGCCGAATCGGCCGACAGGGAAATCCCGTATTTCTTTTGCAGCGCCACGCCCAGCTCGAGCGCATCGATCGAATCGAGCCCCAGGCCTTCGACAAACAAGGGCGCATCCGTATCGATGTCGGCGGCGCTCATGTCTTCCAGTTGCAGCGCCTCGATGATCAATTCCTTCACTTCCTGTTCAAGCATGTTGTTCCTGTATCGAGCTAAAGTAATGTTGCAGATAATTGGTCAGATGGCGCGCCGCCATCACGTCGGACGCGCCGTCGCCGGTAAAGGCCGTAATCGCCAGGTCGTCCTGCACCGCGATCTCGAAATGCGCGCGCCGCAGCGGCACGCGCCACCATGGCGCGCCCTTGCCCAGGGTCGGCGGCTGGCAGCGGATCAGCACCGGCGTGACGTCGCAGCGGCCGCGCACCGCGACATTGGCCGCGCCCCGCTTGAGCGTGATGTCGCCGCCGTGCGGCGTGCGCGTGCCTTCCGGGAAAATGATCAGGTTATTGCCGCGTGCCAGCGAGGCCACGCAGGCATCGATCAGCTCGGCGCCGCCGGCATTGTTGATATAGCCGGCCGCGCGCACCGGCCCGCCCGTAAAAGGGTTGTTCCACAGGGCCGACTTGACGATGCAGTCGGCGCGCTTGACGTAGGCCATCAGGAATATCGTGTCGATCAGGGTCGGATGATTGGCCAGGATCAGCATGCCGCCCCGTTCCAGTTTGTCCAGGCCGCGCAGCTCGTAGCGCAGCACGCCCAGCGCGCGCATCAGGCCGATATACGCGCGAAAGCTGCAGCGGATAATGGCGCGCGCAGCGGCCACGCGCGCTTCGCGCCGCCATACCAGCAGGTGCAGCAGCGGGAACACCAGCACGCGCAGCAGCAGGCCGCCGATGCCGAAGGCGGCAAAGCTGATGGCGGTGGCCACGGTGCGCCAGCCTACCGACACGGCAACGGCCAGCGAGCGGTGCTCACGCATGGCGGCTCCAGCGCCAGCACTGGCGGTTGGCGGCATGTTCGTGGACGGCCGCCTCACCGAGCACAAAGCGCAGGGCGGCCAGGCTGGCCGGCATCGCGCCGTTGCTGATGCTGTCGTGCGCCGCGCGCGGCCGCCAGGTCAGGCTGATGTCGCCGCCCTGCCCGCTGCCCGCCTGCAGCAGCCAGGCAAACGCATGCGCCTGGCCGTGTTCATCGTCGAACAGCGCAAACAACTCCGGCAGCGGGCTGTCGGCCGCCAGCAGCAAGACCTGCGGCGCGCCATCGGCCAGCAGGCCGCAGGCCTCGATCACGGCCGCTTCGACACTGGCGGCGCCGGCGGCCAGCGCCAGCTGATTGGCCTGGTCGTTGCGGGCGATGGAAAACAGGGCGGCGCTGGCGTTATGCACGGCCATGCCGAACGCCGTCGGCGACAGCGGTTCGCCGTGCGCCAGGCTGGACAGCAAATCGATGGCGCGCACCACCTCGCCATGGCGCGAACAGAAGACAATCGGAATATTGCGCGCCTCGCCCAGGCAGGCGTAAGCGACTTCGAGGGCCATCTTGCCCAGCTGGCCGGCGCGGCGGCGCAGCAGCGGCGCCATCTGGCGCACGCCAGGCTCGCCGCTGGCGGCGATGGGAACTGGTGTTTGCGTCCACGCCTGCCATTGCTGCGGCGTTTCCAGGCCAGGCGCCCACGCCACCTGACTGGCAATTGAAAAACGGACACCTTCGGCGCACATATGCATTTTCCCGCGAACAGAATAAAAAGATGAACTCGCGTCTGAACTGCATGGAAAGCCCCGCCGTCGTTCTTTTCAAATTATAAACGAAGGGAGTCAGAACAACTAAGATAAATGGTCGTGGGGAAACTTTTTAAAAGGCAAAAATCAAATCGGGGAAATTACCGGACCAGCCCATATTGTTACTATCAGTAACATTTATGGATTTGATGCGCTGGCACCATGCGGCCAGCCCCTTGCGCGCGTGGGTGCACCGGCGGCAGCGGTGCAAACCGCCTGCCTGGAAATGATGTTGCGGATAAGCAACGATGGGCTTGATGCAATGCCGGCTGAAAATGAAGCCGGCATTGCCTGATTATCATGCGCGCCTGCGATGCGGCAAAATGGCGCGCATCGCCATCATGTTTAAAACACCCAGAGTTTATCGGCCGGCATATGCAGCCAGTATTTGCCGGCCTCGAGTTTATGGCGCGAATACGCGCGCAGGCTGAGGTTGTCGCCTTCGCCAGCCTGGCCGCCGCGCTCGAACAGGCACTCCCAGCGGTCGCCCAGGTACATGCAGGTCAACAGCGGCAGCTCGATCGCGTTCTCGACCTGGGTGGCGTTGACCTTCACTTCCTCGACCCGTATCATGGTGGTGACGTCAAGGCCGCTATTGACGCCGCGCGCCACGCCCTGCATCGGTGCGCCGTCGATCCGCAGGCTGACCCGGCTGCCATCACGGCTGGTCACCTTGCCCGGCAGGCGGTTGTTGCTGCCCATGAATTCGGCCGTAAACAGGGTATCCGGCGTTTCATACATGCTTTGCGGCGTACCCTGCTGTTCGATCTTGCCATTATTGAGCAGCAGGATGCGGTCGGAAATGGCCATCGCCTCGCCCTGGTCGTGCGTCACCATCAGCGCCGACAGGCCAAGGCGCACGATCAGTTCGCGCAGAAAGGCGCGCGCTTCCTCGCGCAGCTTGGCGTCCAGGTTCGACAGCGGTTCGTCGAGCAGGATCACGGGCGGGTTGTACACCAGCGCTCTGGCGATCGCCACGCGCTGCTGCTGGCCGCCGGACAATTGATGCGGATAGCGCTCGCCCAGGTGGCCCAGGCCCAGCTGCGTCAGCACTTCCTTGACGCGCCCGGCGATGTCTGAGGTCCCCATCTTGCGCAGCTTCAGGCCATAGGCGACGTTGTCGAACACGGTCTTGTGCGGCCACAGCGCGTACGACTGGAATACCAGGCCCAGGTTGCGCTGTTCGGCCGGCATCTCGAAGTTTTTCGCGCCATCGAACACATTGCGCGCGCCGATTTCGATGGTGCCCGCCTTCGGGCTTTCCAGCCCGGCGACGGCGCGCAGCAAGGTGGTCTTGCCGCTGCCCGAAGGCCCCAGCAAGGCGACCACTTCGCCTTTTTTCAGGTGCATCGATACACCTTTCAGTATCTGGTTGGCGGAGGCGCCGGTGCCATAGTCCAGGTACAGCTCATTGACGGTCAGTTCATTCATGATAGGGTCTCAATCTCTTTTTAGTTATGTAACTTGACGCCAAAGCGCAGCGCGATGCCCAGGCCAATGGCCACCAGGGTGATGTTGATGAACGACAGCGCCGCCACCAGGTCGGTCGAGCCGCCGGCCCACAGCGACACCAGCATCGCGCCAATCACTTCGGTGCCGGGCGACAGCAGGTACACGCCGGTCGAGTATTCGCGTTCGAAAATCAGGAACACCATCAGCCAGGCACCCAGCAGGCCGTATTTGATCAGGGGCAGCGTGACGTCGCGCGTGACCTGGCCGCGGTTCGCGCCAACCGCGCGCGCCGCCTCTTCCAGTTCCGGCCCCACCTGCAGCAGCGCGGTGGAAATCAAACGCATGCCGTACGCCATCCACACCACCGAATACGCCAGCCACAGGGCGAAGATGGTCGAGCGCACTTCGCGCAGCACCGGGATCACATGGCCGCTCAGCCACAGGGCCACGCCGTTGTCCATGCCTTTCAATATGCCGTCGAGCCAGGCCGGCACGAACAGGAACACCCACAGGAACGACAGGCCGGCCAGCAAACCCGGCACGGCGCGCGGCACCAGCACGCTGTAGTCGAGCAGGCGGGTGATGCCGTCCTGCTTGCGGTGCATGGCCAGCGCGATGAAGCTGTAGCAGCCGACCGCCAGCGCGCCGCCGACCACGCCGATCAGGATGGTGTTGACGATGCCGCGCACCAGCGAAGGCTGGTCGAAAATGTCGCGGAAGTGCTGCAGGGTCAAGACGTCGGCCAGGTGCACGCCTTCGCCCCAGTACTGCACGAAGGAGCGCAGCACGATGCCGGTCAATGGCAGGATGATGGTGAAGATCAGCCAGCCGGCCAGCAGCGCGAACGCCAGCCACTTCCAGCGGCCCAGCGGCATCGCCTTGCTGCGCGCGCCCTTGCCCTTGATCGACACGTATTTGTTGGCGGATTTCAGCAGCCAGCGCTGTATCATCACCAGCGGCATGGTCACCATCACCAGGCAGACGGCGACGGCGGCCATCAGGTGGTACGACGGCGTGCCCAGTTTGTTGGTCAGCTTGTACAGATAGGTCGGCAGCACCAGGTGGCCTTCCGGGTCGCCCAGCACCAGCACCAGGCCGAACACCTCAAAGCCGAGGAAGAACACCAGCACGCCGGCATACGCAAGCGCCGGCATGATCATCGGCAGCGACACATTCATCATCACCTGCACCGGCGAGGCGCCGGCCACGCGGGCCGCTTCCTCCACGTCCGAACCCAGGCTTTTCAGCGCCGACGAGGCGTACAGGTAGACGTGCGGCACGTGGGTCAGGCCGGCGATGATGACGATGCTGGTAAACGAATAGATATTCCAGGGCACGAAGCCGAGCAGCTCCTTGGCCCAGGTCGAGTAAAAGCCCACCGGTCCCATCGACACCACATAGCCAAAGCCCATCACCATCGGCGACACGAAGATCGGCACCAGCAGCATCGGCGCGACCCAGCCGCGGCCCGGCAGATCGGTGCGCACCATCAGGAACGCCAGCATGCCCCCCAGCGGCACGGCGATCACGGTCAGGCCGAAGGCCAGCATCAGGCCATTCTTGAAGGCCATCGAGAAATCGGGATCATCGAAGATGAAACGGTAGGAATCGAAGCCGAATTCGCGCACCGGCATGAAGAACGGCGCCGACAAAAAGCTTTGATAGAAAATCAGGAACAGCGGCAGGAAAATGGCGACCAGGGTGATCGCCACGACCACGCCGCGCGGCCAGTTCAGGCGCGACAAGGGAGAGCGCGACCGTGCAGGCAGCGGCAAGATGGCAGTTTGCATGATGAATCCAATGAATGAGGGGTGCGGCATCCCTCCGCTGGCGAACGCCTGCGAAGGGCCAGGACGGCGTTACTTCTTGCCGGCTGTTTCTTTCCATTGCTTTAAGAAAGCCATGCGCTTGGCCGGTCCCAGGAACTGCAGGATGATCGGGTGCACCGGGATCGGCTTGACGTTGGCGGCGCCGATTTCCTTGATCAGGTCGTTTGACGTGGTCTCGCCCGTGACGTCAGCGCGGATCGCGTACAGCTTGGCGCCGTTGGCGATGATGGTCTGGCCGCGTTTCGACAGGATGTAGTCGAGCCACAGCTTGCCGGCGTTGACGTTCTTCGCGTTCTTGTTGATGAACTGTACCCGCGACAGGATCAACGTGTAATCCTTGGGCAGCACCACGCCGATCGACGGGTCGGTCTTGGCGCGCACCAGGGCGTAGGAACCGAGCACGTTATAGCCGATCAGGTTTTCGCCCGACGAGATACGCTCCATCATGGTGCCGGTCGAGGACTGCACGCGTACCTTGGCGGTGCCGAAGGCGTTTTGCAGCGCCAGGAACTGCGGGTATTCCTTGGCGTCCTGCGACATGAACATGAAGCCCACGCCCGATTTTTCGATATCGTAGGTGGTGACCTTGTCCTTGAATTTCGGCGTGGCGATCAATTTCGCGAAGTCGTCGTGATTCTTCGGCACTTCCTTCGGATCGAGCAAGCGCTTGTTGTAGACGATGGCGGCCGGCTCGAACGTGGTACCGTAGGCCTGGTCGTCCCACATGGCCCAGCCGGGGATCTTGGTCGCTTCGACCGACTTGTATTTCAGTGCATAGCCGTCCGAAGCCAGGCGCATCTGCAAGTCCATCGCCGACGACCACATCACGTCGGCCGTATTGCCGCCGGCGGCCACTTCGGAAATGAAGCGGTTGTACACTTCGGTCGAATTCATGTCGTTGTATTCGACCGAAATGCCGGGGTACAGGGCGCTGAAATCCTTGATCAAGGGCGCTGCGGCCTTGCTGTCGGTGGCGCTGTAGATCACCACCTTGCCCTCTTTCTTGGCCGCGTCGATGATCTTCTGATAGTCGGCCGGGTAGCCGGCCGGTACCTGGGCGAAAGCGGCGCCGGTGCTGCCGGCGAAAGCGGCGGCCAGGGCGATGGCGAGAATGGTCTTGGTTTGCATGGTTGTCTCCGTCTGTGATTGTTGTGGGGTGCTGCTATTGCTGTCAGCGCATCAGGCCCAGTTCGGCGGCCTGCCTGGAGTAGCGTTCGACTGCCTGGTTCACGTACTGTGTCAATTTGTCGCCCGTCAGCGCGAACGGATACATGCCCGCCTGCGTGCGCCACTGGGCAAACTGCGGCGTGGCCATGGCGCGGTCAAAGGTCGCCACCCAGCGCTGGTAATCCGCTTCCGGTACTTGCGGCCCCATCCACAGGCCGCGGATGATGGGCCAGACCACGTCGATGCCCTGCTCGCGCGCCGTCGGCACGCCGGCCAGCACGCCGGGCAGGCGTTTTTCCGACAGCACCGCCAGCACGCGCGCATGGTTGGCGCCGGCGTTCAGGGTCGCTTCCGAGGTGTCGCCCGACATCACCTGCACGTAGTCGGCCTGCATCGCCGTGAAGACTTCGCCGCCGCCTTCCAGCGCCACGAAGCGCAGCACTTTCGGGTCGATGCCGGCGTGGCGCGCCACCAGCGCCATCTTCAGCCAGTCCTGGCTGCCGATGGTGCCGGACACGCCGATCAGCACCTTGTCGGGGTGGCGCTTGAGCGCGGCGATCAGGTCGGCCAGGGTTTTATAGGGCGAATCGCTGCGCACCGCGATCATGCCGTAGTCGGCGCCCAATGCCGCCACCCAGCGCACATCGCCCGCCTTGGCGTTGCCGAACTTGCCCTGCGCAAGGTTCAGCAGCGAGCCGCCCGAAAACGCCACCAGGGTGTTCGCTTCGGCGCGCCGGCGCTGCGAGCCCATCGAGCGCCAGGCCACCGCGCCGATGCCGCCCGGCAGATAGCTGATGCGCACCGAAGACGCGAACGGCGCCGCCGCAGCCGCTACATCAGGCTGCAGCAGGCCATTCCTGGCCAGCTTGCAGGTCAGGTCCATGGCGCCGCCCGGCTTGGACGGCACCACGCAGTCGACTTCGGGCGCGGCCGCCAGCGCGGGCAGCATGAACAGCGCAAGCAGCAGCAGGAACGCGGTGCGCAGCATGGCCATGGCTTAGAAGCGGTGCTGGATGCCGGCGATCAGGCCGCGCTGGGTGTCGCCGAAACCGGCGTCGTCGCGCGACAGGCTGACCAATTGGCCATGCTTGGCCTTGGCGTAGGCGCCCGCCACATACAGATCGGTACGCTTGGACAGGGCGTAGCGCAGGCGCGCCACGTACATGACCGGGTCGGCATCGAGGTTGGCGGCGACGTTTTTCACGTCCTGGTAGTAGACCACGCCAGTCAGGGTGATCACCGGCGTGGCCTTGTAGCTGACGCCGCCCCAGTACATCGTGCCGCGCACGTCGGCGCGGTTGGCGGCGGCCGGATCGAGCTTGTAGTCGCGCGCGGCGGCCTGCACTTTCCAGGCGCCCTCTTCATACATGGCGGCCAGGTGCAGCACCGTGTTCTTGTCGCGCGCGCCGCCGGCGATCGCATTGCCGTTGATACGCTCATAGGTGGCCAGCACGCTGACCGGGCCGCTCTTGTAGTTGACGGCGGTCGACAGCTTGGCGCTGTCCGAGGTGCTGCTGCTCTGCTCGCCAAAGCCGTACGAAGCGCCGTAAGTGAAACCGCCGGTCTTGCCCGAATACTTGACCAGGTTGTCGAAGGCGGTGGTCATGCCGTATTTGCTGGGACCGGTCGCATTGCCGGAAGTGGCCCAGGAGTAGAACGGCGCATAGGCCATCGGGTCGTAGGGCAGCACGAAATCGTACACGGTGGTAAACGAGCGGCCCAGCACGACGCGGCCGAACGCGCCTTCCAGGCCGACGTTGGCCTGGCGCTTGAACAGCGCGCCGTCAGCCGCGCCGGTATCGACCAGGATGCCGCCTTCGAGGTTGAACACGGCTTTCAGGCCGCCGCCGAGGTCTTCGCTGCCGATGATGCCCCAGCGCGAGGTATTCATGCCGCCCGAGCTCACTTGCGTGACCGAATCCTTCGACGGGCCGGCGTTGCTGGTGGTGCTGACGCCGGCGTCGAGACGGCCGTACAAGGTGACGTTGGACTGCGCCTGGGCGGCGCCAGCGGTAACAAACAGGGCCAGGGCGGCCAGCGGTAATGCGATGTTCTTCACAGGAGTCTCCCTTTAGTTATATTTTTTGGTGATATGCCTGATTCATTTGCTGAATCAGGATCACACTATATGAGCTGCATCCTTTCAATTGGCTTTCAGACTCGGCGCTGTCGCCGGCCAGCCACAAGCGGCCCCACCGGCCCCGCGCCTGGCTTACACTGCACCCACAACAACGAATGGCGGAGACCATGCGCATACTATTAGTGGAAGACCATCTGGAGCTGTCGCACTGGCTGGCGAAAGCCCTGCGCGACGCGCACCTGACGGTGGAGACAGCCCATAACGGCGCCGACGCCGACGCCCTGCTGCATACGCAGGATTACTCGCTGGTGCTGCTCGACCTGACCCTGCCGAAAATGGACGGCCTGGACGTGCTGCGCCGGCTGCGCGCACGCGGCGGCACGCGCGCGAAGACCCCCGTCATGATACTCACGGCGCGCGGCGGCATCGATGAAAAAGTGCAGGGCCTGAACCTGGGCGCCGACGACTACCTGGCCAAGCCGTTCGAGCTGGCCGAACTCGAAGCGCGCGTCAAGGCGCTGCTGCGCCGCAGCCAGGGTAACGAGGCGCTGGTGCATACCTGTGGCGCGCTCAGCTTCGACACCATCACGCGCATGTTCAGCTATGGCGGCGCGGCGATGGCCCTGACGCCGCGCGAACACGCGGTGCTCGAAGCGCTGATCTCGCGCCTGGGGCGGGCCGTGTCGAAAGAAAAACTGTTCGATGAAGTGTTCGCGCTGGCCGACGACGTCAACCTGGACGCGATCGAACTGCTGATCCACCGCGTGCGCAAGAAACTGGAACAGGGCGGCCTGGCCGACGCCGCCGCCATCACCACCCTGCGCGGCATCGGCTACCTGCTGCAGCCGCGCAGCGCGATGCCGGCCGCCGCCGCCAAGTGAACCAGGCCGCCACCCGACGCCGCCCGAGCTGGCTGGAACGCTTGCAGCGCCACCTGCAAACGCGGCGCCTGGGCAGCCTGCGCAACCAGCTGCTGCGCTGGCTATTGATCCCGCTGGTGATGCTGGTGCTGCTCGACGCCGTGTTCGTCTACCGCAATGCGCTCGACGCGGCTGACATGGCCTACGACCGCTCCCTGCTGGCGTCGACGCGCGCGCTGGCCGAACGAGTCTCGATCGACGGCGGCAAGGTGGTGGCCGACGTGCCTTATGTGGCGCTCGACAGCTTCGAGACCGATACCCTGGGCCGCATCTACTACAAGGTGACCGGCATCCATGGCGAGCTGGTGTCGGGCTATGGCGACTTGCCGGCGGTGCCGGCGAATGTGCCGCGCTCGCAGAATTACCCGGCGCTGGTGCGCTTTTATCACGCCGACTACCACGGCAAGCCGATCCGCATCGCCGCCCTGCTGCAGCCCGTGTATGACGATTCCATGCGCGGCATCGCCCTGATCCAGGTCGGCGAAACGCTGGACGCGCGGCGCGGCCTGTCGAACCAGATTCTGCTCGACACCTTGCTCTGGCAGGCGGCGATGGTGCTGGTGATGGCGGCGCTGGTGTGGTTTGCCGTGCGTCTGGTGCTGCAGCCGCTGATGCGCCTGAAAACCGAAGTCGAAACGCGCGCCCTGTCCGACCTGTCCGATGTCGATCCGGCGCTGGTGCACCGCGAGATGCGCCCGCTGGTGTCGGCCATGAACGGCTCAATGGCCAGGCTGCAGCAGCTGATCGCCAGCCAGCGCCGCTTTATCGCCGATGCCTCGCACCAGCTGCGCACGCCGCTGACGGTGCTCAAAACCCAGGCCGAACTGGCGCTGCGCGCCTGTGACCGCCAGCCCGACAATCCGCAGGCGGTGGCCGCCCTGCGCGACATCGTCGCCAGCATCGCCGCCACCACCGATTCGACGGTGCTGCTGGCCAACCGCCTGCTGACGCTGGCGCGCATCGAGCATGGCGGCGAACACCTGCTGATGGACACCGTGTCGCTGCGCGAACTGGCGCAGCAGGTGGGGCTGGAGATGGCCATGTCGGCCGTCGGCCGCGAGATCGACCTGTCGCTGGAAGCCGACTTGGACGCAACGGTGCAGGGCCAGGCGCTGCTGCTGCACGAATTGCTGGTCAACCTGGTCGACAATGCGCTGCGCTATACGCCGCCCGGCGGCAGCGTGGCGCTGCGCGTGCATCCGCCCGGGAAGCCAGGCCAGGGCCCGGTGCTGGAAGTGCAGGACAGCGGCGCCGGCATTCCCGAAGCCGAACGCGAACGCGTGTTTACGCCGTTCTACCGTGTGTCGTCGGCCCTGGAACGCAATCCGGGCGGCGCCGGCCTGGGCCTGGCCATCGTGCGCGATATCGCCGCCCTGCATGGCGCGCGGCTGGAACTGGGCACGGCCGATAACGGCCAGGGTCTGCGGGTACGCGTGCATTTCAGCGCGGGCGCAGCGCCGGCGCCTGACGGGAAAAATATTACTCTCAAGATATCAATGTGAAATTTTTGGCGTTTTATATCGTGTGCGCCTGACATAAAAAATAACTTTGTTATAAAATCCGGCTCCCACCAAGCGATGAATCCCTCGCCGCATTGGTGATTAACCGGATTAATCATGAAAAAACAATTGTTCGCGGCCGTCGTTGGCGCCGCCCTGGCCCTGCCACTGTTTGCACAAGCGCAAAGCAGCTATGTCGGCGTGAATGCCGGCCGTTCGGAATTGAAATTGTCGGGTGACCTGGGTTCGGGCAAGGAAGACAAGACCGGCTACAAAGCGTACGCCGGCTACAACTTCACGCAAAATTTCGGCCTGGAAGCCGGCTACGCCAATTTCGGCAAGCTGAAAGACCGTGATGCCGGCACCGCCGTCAGCATGGAAACCAGCGCCTTCTACCTGGCCGGCACCGCCACCATGCCGATCAACCCGCAGTTCTCGGCTTTCGCCAAGGCTGGCGTCACGCAAAACCGCACCAAGGCCACCGTCAGCGGTTTCGGCCTGCGTTTCAGCGGCAAGGAAGATAAAACCGCCGCCATGTTCGGCATCGGCGCCGCCTACCATGTCAACCAGAACGTGTCGGTCGTCGCCGAATACGAAAACTTCGGCAAGACCTACAGCGAAAACGGCGCGAAACTGAAAGCGTCGATGCTGTCGGCCGGCGTGCGCTACCAGTTCTAAGCAGTCCTGTCGGGCCAGTCGCTGGCCGATATCAAGAACCGGCTGAGGTGTCGCACCTCAGCCGGTTTTTTTGTGCGCGCATGGTGTGCGAACGCAGCCGATGTTACCATCGCGCCCTCTGTATCCAACAAGGACACCCGCCATGATGACCAAAGAAGAAGTGACCGAACTGTTTGACAATATCGCCGAAAACGCGCCCTGGGATCTGACCCAGCCGCTGCTGTGGGGCTACTACTTCACCAACCCGACGCCGGAAGCGCTGGAACAGGCGGCCGGCCTGCTGGCGATCGACGGCTATCGCCCGGTCGAGCTGTACCAGCCGGAACTGGAAGACGCGGCCGCGCCACCGGTGTGGGTGCTGCACGTGGAAAAAGCGGAAGTGCACAATGTCGACAGCCTGCACGCGCGCAATGGCGAACTGCAGCAGTTTGCGCTGGAGCAGAAGCTGGCCAGCTATGACGGCATGGATGTGGGGCCGGTCGGCGCGCCGACGCTGTAAGACGATAAAAAACGGCGCCTGCGGACTAATGCCGTTCAGTTAGTGTCACCACGCTCCCGGTAAACCTGCAAAAGGGATTAAAACCCCAGTCGCCTGCACAGGCTCTCCGGGCCAAGCGGGTCTGAAAAATGTCGAGGGCAAGGCGCAGCGACGAAGACAGTACGCATGTACGGCGAGGAGCTGCAACGCCGCCATCGGCATTTTCTCGGGCTCGCGTCTCCGGCCCGCCATTTTTACGTTTGTACACCTTACACATTTGCATGCGTCGGACAGCTTAAGTGAACGGCATTAGCGCCCGCGGGCGCCGTTTTGCATGGCAGGCAGCAGTATCAGCTGAGGTTTTCCAAGCGAATCTTGGTCACCGTGCCCACCACCGTGTTCAACGCTTCCATCTGTTCGATGGCGGCCGTGACGTTTTTCTCCTGCGTCTGGTGGGTCAGCATGATGATGTCGGTATGCGTCTCGCCTTCGGCCGGCTCCTTTTGCAGCATCGCATCGATCGAAATGCCGCGGTCGGCCAGGATGCGCGTCAGGTCGGCCAGCACGCCCGGCTGGTCGGCTACATGCATGCGCAGGTAGTAGCTGGTGGTGATTTCCGACATCGGCAGGATCGCGATATCGGTCATCGCGTTCGGCTGGAAGGCCAGGTGCGGCACACGGTGTTCCGGGTCGGCCGTGGCCAGGCGGGTGATGTCGACCAGGTCGGCGATCACCGACGAGGCGGTCGGCTCGGCGCCGGCGCCGCGGCCCGAATACAGGCTGGCGCCGACGGCGTCGCCATGCACCAGCACCGCGTTCATCGCGCCTTCGACATTAGCGATCAATCGCTTGGCCGGGATCAGGGTCGGGTGCACGCGCAACTCGATGCCTTCCACGCCATCGACGGTGGCGCGCTTGGTGATGCCCAAGAGCTTGATGCGGTAGCCCAGTTCTTCGGCGTAGCGGATATCGATCGCATTGAGGTTGCTGATGCCTTCCACGTAAGCCTTGTCGAACTGCACCGGAATGCCGAAGGCGATCGCCGACATGATGGTGGCCTTGTGGGCCGCGTCCACGCCTTCGATGTCGAAGGTCGGGTCGGCTTCCGCATAGCCCAGTTCCTGCGCTTGCTTGAGTACGGTGGCAAAATCGAGGCCCTTGTCGCGCATTTCGGACAGGATGAAATTGGTGGTGCCGTTGATGATGCCGGCGATCCATTCGATGCGGTTGGCCGTCAGGCCTTCGCGCAGCGCCTTGATGATCGGAATGCCGCCGGCGACGGCCGCTTCGAACGCCACCATCACGCCTTTTTCCTGGGCGGCGGCAAAGATTTCATTGCCATGCACGGCCAGCAGGGCCTTGTTGGCGGTGACCACGTGCTTGCCGTTGGCGATCGCCTGCAGCACCAGGGTTTTTGACAGGTCGTAGCCGCCGATCAATTCGACCACGATATCGATGTCAGGGTCGTTGACGATGATGGCCGGATCGTTGACGACCTTGCAGGCGCCCTGAATCAGGCCTTCGGCGCGCGCCACGTCGCGCACGGCGACGGCCACCACTTCGATGCCGCGTCCGGCGCGGCGTTTGATTTCTTCCTGGTTGCGCTTTAAAACGCTGAACGTGCCATAGCCTACATTGCCCAGGCCCAACAGGCCGATCTTGATGGATTTCATAATGGTCTTGTGCTCATGAGTGGCACGGGCAAACCGCCCGCGCCAGGTTGATCGATGCTGCTGCTGGCCGGTTCAAACCCGGCTGTGACGCTTGCGGTAACCTTCGAGGAAGCGCGCAATGCGTCCCATCGCCTCGGTCAGGTCGTCCGAGTTCGGCAGGAAGACGACGCGGAAATGGTCCGGCGCGATCCAGTTGAAACCGGTGCCCTGCACGATCAGCACCTTGGCCTCGGCCAGCAATTCATAGGCAAACTGCTGGTCGTCGGCGATCGGGTAGACGGCCGGGTCCAGCTTCGGGAACATGTACAGCGCGGCTTTCGGCTTGACACAGGTGACGCCCGGGATATCGGTCAGCAGCTTGTGCGCCAGGTCGCGCTGTTTCAACAGGCGCCCGCCCGGCCCGACCAGGTCCTGTATGCTCTGGTAGCCGCCCAGCGCCGTCTGGATCGCAAACTGCCCCGGCGCATTGGCGCACAGCCGCATCGAGGCCAGCATGTTCAGGCCCTCGATATAATCCTTGGCGTGGCGTTTTTCGCCCGAGACCACCATCCAGCCGGAGCGGTAGCCGCAGGAGCGGTAATTCTTCGACAGGCCGTTCAGGGTAATGAACAGCACGTCGTCGGCCAGCGAGGCGATCGACACGTGCTCGGCTTCGTCGTACAGCACCTTGTCGTAGATCTCGTCGGCGAAAATGATCAATTGATGCTGGCGCGCCAGTTCGACGATCTGCAGCAGCACTTCGACCGGGTACAGCGCGCCGGTCGGGTTGTTCGGGTTGATCACGACGATGGCTTTTGTTTGCGGCGTAATCTTGCGGCGCATGTCCTCGATATCGGGATACCACTCGTTTTCTTCATCGCACACATAGTGCACCGGATTGCCGCCCGACAAGCTGACCGCCGCCGTCCACAGCGGATAGTCGGGCGCCGGCACCAGCACTTCGTCGCCACTGTTGAGCAGGGCGTTCATCGACATGACGATCAGTTCGGACGCGCCATTGCCCAGGTAAATGTCGTCGATGGTGACGCCGGCGATATTCTTGCCCTGCGTGTAGTGCATGACGGCCTTGCGCGGCGCGAACATGCCTTTCGAATCGGTGTAGCCGGCGGCGTTGTGCAGGTTGAGCATCATGTCGCGCACGATCTCGTCCGGCGGATCGAAACCGAACACGGCGAGGTTGCCAATGTTCAGCTTGGTGATCTTGTGGCCTTCTTCTTCCATTTGCCTGGATTTTTCCAGGACCGGGCCGCGGATGTCGTAGCAGACATCCGCCAATTTATTCGATTTCTGAATCGGTCGCAAAATAAATCCCTGTC
>Ga0308163_10000328_pt1 | contig 102376 bp, 100 predicted proteins | sample PhyTR1_FD_201037 | JGI IMG/M metagenome (GOLD analysis project Ga0308163, IMG submission 201037) | Phyllosphere microbial communities from UC Gill Tract Community Farm, Albany, California, United States - DLSLT.R1 | ecosystem: Host-associated > Plants > Phyllosphere > Unclassified | place... | reverse complement strand
CTCAGCGTGTCGGAGTCGAGCAGAACGTAGGCCTCATCGGTCGGACGAGAGGTCTCAGCGCTCACACTTCCCGGCGGCAGGAGGAAGGTGCGTTGGGCAACACCGACACCGATGAGAGCCGTCGCAACGACGAAGGCGATGATCGCGAATACAAAGCGCACAGATTACTCCAGACAAAGACATTAAAAGATAGCCGATCAAGCCTGGCGCTGCACTCAGACTACGCCCAGCACGCGTTCGACGTCTGGTCTCAGGTGCAGTCCCAGAGCACGACGGACGTGGATTTCGGACTCACCACCGCGATGCCCGTGGTGAAAGTCCCGAGCCGGGTGCAGTGCGCGTTCTGCACCGTCTCTGCGACCGGGTCGGTAGCCGGTGCATCCTGCTTCACAGCGAAGAGGTGGTCGGAGCCCGACGAGATCATCTGCTCGAGTTGCACCTTCGTGAACACGGGCACGGTTCCCGAGTACCCCCCATCGGTCAGCACACTGTCTCCGGTCGCATTGATCACCTGAGCGGCGAGTGCCCACGAGTCCGTGACGAAATCCGGTCGACCATCGACTCCGCCGCCTGCCTTACGCGCCGCCGTCACGAGGTCGCCCACTTTCGGCGAGAGTGTCGCGGATCCTCCCCACAGTTGGGGCGGGGACGGTCGGAACGAAGCCGGAGCCGCCTCGTTTCTGAGCGGCTTGATTCCGACGTATGCGTCTCCACCAGTGCCGTTCCTGGCAGGGTCGATGACCTGCAGCGAGAAGGCTGCCGGCCCACTGAGTATCAGCGCGGCGGCGAGAAGGGGAACCGCAGCCCCGAGGCGAGTGCGGCGCTGCGCCGCGACGGAGAGAAGCGAGCGGCCACGCCATCCTGTCACCGTGAGCACGATCCAGGAGGCAACGCACACCGTCGCCATGGGGATCGCGAGAACCGCCGGGAGAGAACCCTCGAGTGCGAGGAACAACGACCATGCGGCTTGCACCGCCAGAACGAGGCAGACCGCAACCCGTGTTCTGCGGGTCGGCGCGCGCAGCAGCCGAACGACCTGCTTCCATCCGACGGCGGCCAGCAACGCGAGCTGAGTGCCGATGGCGGCGACATAGGCCGTATGCGGGGTGTGAGCCACCGAGAGAACAGCCGTGGCGGTGATCAGCCAGACGGACACAACGCCGAGCATGGCGAACGAGGCAGACGGCGCGCTGGCCCGGCGCGGCCACGACTGGATCAGCCCGAACACGATCGCGGCGATCGCTATGGGGTACAGCCATCCCACTTGCGTGACATACAGCGGGTCGATCAGCTTGGTCAGGGAGGCTCCCGCCGCTGACGGATCCGAGGGCGCCGCGAAGAGGACGGGCGCTGACATGCCATGTGGACCGGTACCTCCCACAGCGCCGGGCACGGCGTGCGGCAGCAGCCGGTCGATCCCGTTGTAGCCGAAGACCATGGCGAAGGCATTGTTGCTCGTCGAACCGTCGATGTACGGGCGCTCGGTGTCGGGAGTGAGTTGCAGTACGAGAACCCACACGAGCGAGGCGGCGATCGCAGTGACCGACACGACAGCGGATCGCCAGAGACGGCGCGACCAGCGGCCCTGCGTCGACAGGAGACAGCCGATGACGAAGGCGGGCAGGATGAACCACGCCTGCATCATCTTGGCCTGGAACCCCACGCCCACGAAGACGGCCGAGACCAGGAGTGGCCATAGCCGCGCGGTGAGCAGAGCGCGCTGAAAGAAGAGCAGCGCCGCCGTGAGAGCCATGGTGACGAGCCCGTCCTCCATCGGATGCGCGAACATCGATACGAAGATCGGGGTGGTCGCCGCAGCGGCTGCGGCCACGAGGCCCGCTCCAGGCCCCGCCCATCTCAGGCCGATCACCGAGCAGCACCACACGGTGATGAGCCCTTCGAGAACCTGCGGCAGAGCGAGCGCCGAGGTCGACATGCCGAACAGCCGGATGCTCAGCGCCTGCGGCACCGCGAACCCGCTGAGCTTGTCGAGCGTCACAGTGGCGGCGGGATCGAACGCCCCGAACAGCATCGCGTGCCAGGACTCCGACATCGAGCGCGCCGAGGCCTCGTAGAACGCTGCATCGCCGCCCTTAGCCAGATTCCACAGCAGAAGGGCGGCCGAGACGAGCAGGATGACGACGAGTCCGGTTCGGAATCGCCACGGTTGACCCCACCATCGAGGAAGGCTGTCAGTGTGAGAGGAGTGCACGAGCTATAGGGTGGGGCCGGTCGATGAGCGCAGGCTCGAGACTCGCTGTGGCGCGGCTGTGACGACCTGCCAGGCTCGGGTACTTCTACTCGATAGAATTCGGGACACTCCATCAGCGATATCCGACAGCTTCGGGCAGGGCAGGTTTTCGTGAAGATCCACAACGCATTCACCCTGGGACTTGTCGGCACGCTGGGTGTCGGCGTCGGCATCCTGATTCTCACGTCGATCGAGTCGCTCGCCACGATCCTCACCTACATCGGTGCGGCCATCTTCATCGCACTCGGCCTCGATCCCGTGATCTCGTGGTTCGAGAAGAAGAAGCTTCCTCGCTGGCTGGCCATCATCGTGGTCTTCGTCGCGGTGGCCGGAATCATCGCGGGTCTCGTGTTCGCCGTCGTTCCGATCATCGTCGACCAGCTCGGCCAGCTGTTCGACATCGTGCCCGTTCTGGTGAGCAGGGCGCAACAGGGCACATGGGTGTCCGATCTCTCGAATCAACTCGGCGGGTTCGACGTGCAGGCCGTGATCGACCAGGCCACCAAGTACCTCACCGACGTCGGCAATTACTCGATCATCGCCAGCGGCGCCCTGGCTGTGGGCGCGAGTATCGCGAACGGCGTGTTTGGCACCGTCATCGTGCTCATTCTGACCCTGTACTTCACGGCGTCGCTCAATTCGATCAAGCGGGCCACGTATCGCCTTGTTCCGGCCTCGCGGCGCGAACGCTTCGCCGACCTCAGCGAGCAGATCACCGACGCCGTGGGTCGCTACGTCGTCGGGCAACTCTCGCTCGGAGCCATCAACTTCGTGCTCAGCTACGTGTTCCTGTCGATCATCCAAGCCCCGTTCCCCGCCGTGCTCGCCTTCCTCGCCGGCATGCTGTCGCTCATCCCCCTCGTCGGAACGCTCTCGGGCTCGATCATCATCGCGCTCGTCTGCCTCATTCCCGGGCTGGGGTCACTGCCGACGTTCATCGCAGCAGCCATCTACTACTTGATCTACATGCAGGTCGAGGCCTACCTGCTGAGCCCGAACATCATGAATCGCGCCGTCTCCGTTCCCGGGGCCGTCGTGGTGATCGCGGCTCTCGCCGGCGGCACGCTGCTCGGCATTCTTGGCGCCCTCATCGCGATCCCGGTCGCAGCGTCACTGCTGCTGATCATCAAACAGGTGGTCATCCCTATTCAGAACGAACGGTGACGCAGACTCAGCTCTCGTAGCTGTCGGGCAGCGGAAGCACGGCCGGGTTCACCCGGGCCACGATCTCGCTGAGCACCCTGCGCGTCTGCGATTCGCCTACCCAGAGGTGCTTGCCGCCCTCCACGGCGACGAGCTCGATATGCGGCATCGCCGCGAAGCGAGCGGCCGCCTCGGGAGGGCGAAGGTAGTCGTCGAGCTCGGGAATGAGCGCTGTGACGGGCACATCCACATCGTTCCACGCCGCCAGTTCCGCCTCGGAGGTTCGATGCAGGGGCGGCGAGAGCAGGATGACTCCGTCGACGGTGTGCTCGATGCCGTACTTGAGGGCCAACTCGGTTCCGAACGACCAGCCGACAAGCCAGGGGTGAGGGAGCGCGCGCTCTGCGACGAACGCCATGGCCGCCTTCACGTCCCAGCGCTCCGCGACGCCGTGGTCGTATACGCCCTGGCTCGTTCCACGGGGCGACGAGGTGCCGCGGGTGTTGAAGCGGAGCACGGCCAGATCGGCCAGAGCCGGGAGACGGTTCGCCGCTTTGCGCAGAATGTGGGAGTCCATGAATCCGCCGCCCGTCGGAAGCGGATGGAGAGTGACGAGGGTGGCGACCGGGTCTCCCGATTCCGGGAGCGCGAGTTCTCCCACCAACTCGAACCCGTCGTCGGTGTGCAGCACGATGTCTTCGCGAATGGCGGGAAGCACGGTGGTGCTGCGGATGTCTACGATGCTCACGTTTAGTTTCCGATCTTCCAGCAGTGGCTGTGCCAATGTCGGCGTCCGGCGAGATCGCTCGCCTCGCCCATCAGACCGTCCGCACGCCATGCGACGATGTGTGCCGTGCCTGCGACAACCGGCAACGAGCATCCGGGGCAGACGTAGTCTTTGACAGCCTGCGCGGGCGACACCGATTGCACGTTCCACGAACCGCTGCGGCGATGCTCGATTCGACGACCGCCGGTGAGGATGCGGCTGAGATCGATCTCTGGCTCGTCGTCATCGCCGGCCCCGCGTCGACGAGGTCGGTTGCTGCGGGGCATGCATCAATCCTAAGTCAGTGCCCCGACGGGTCGTCGTCGCGCGAGTGGTCGAGGCCGGCTTCTTCGAGATCGAGCATCTCCTGTGCGCGCATCAGGGCTATCGACGAGTAGCCGCCACGGTTACGGGCCGCGACCAGCGCGGCGCGTTCGTGCAGCAGGATGTCGCGCCTGACGAGCGCATACTGTTCGTTCGCCGCCGGACCACTCTCGTGCGGCCCCGAGAGTTGCTCCCAGGCGTAGTCGCTGCGCCTTGACGACTCGACCCGCACGCGTTCGATGACGGCAGGGTCGAGCGCTCCCCCGGCCACCTCTGCCAGCGAAGGGTCAGCGAGACGCTCCGAGCCCTTGAGGCGGATGTGGTCGACGAGTTGCGCGAATTCCTCTCGCTGCTTGTCCCGAGCCGGGCCCTTGACGCCGGCGAGGCGGATCACCGCGGGCAGACTCGCGCCCTGCGCGACGAGCGTCACGATGGCGACGGTGTACGCGATGAGCACGAGCTGCTCTCGATACGGGATGTCCTCGGGCAGGGACTGGGCCGCGGCGACCGTGACGACACCCCGCATTCCGCTCCACGAGAGCACAACGCCCTCTCTCGCACCGAGCGCATCAGGATCGGGATGTCTTCTCCGAAAGCGACCGACCGCCGTCATCGCCGCCACAACAATAAAGCGGATGCCGATGAGCACGACAGTGGCGAGCAGACCGAAGAGCACCGCCTGGGGCACGTCGAGCCGATGGTGCCGCATTCCCTCGACGATCGTCTTGAGTTCGAGGCCCATGAGTAGGAACACGCCGTTCTCGAGCAGAAACTGGAACGTGCGCCAATTCACGCGCTCGCTCAGCCGTGCGGGAGCCGAGAAACTCGTGGCTCCGAGGTGGCCGGTGATGAGCCCCGCGGCCACCACGCTGAGCATGCCGGATGCGCCGATCGTCTCGGCGGGAATGTACGCGGCGAACGGCACCACGAACGAGATCGCAGTCGCGAGCACGGGATCGGGCACTCGCGCCCGAACGAAGACGGTGAGATATCCGATCGCGACGCCGAGGCCGACCCCGAGCACGACGGAGTAGGCGAAGGAGCCCAGAATCTGCCACGCACTGATTGCTCCGGCCGTCGCTGCGATCGCCGTTCTGAGCAGCACGAGGGCGGAGGCGTCATTGACGAGGCTCTCGCCTTCGAGAACAGCGAGAAGTCGAGGCGGAAGGCCGAGGCGCTTGCCGATCGACGTCGCGGCCACGGCATCCGTCGGGCTGATCACGGCCCCCAACGCGATGGCCGACGCCAGGTTGAGGTCGGGAAAGAGCGTGAACAGCAGAAAGCCCGTGCCGAACGCGCTGACGACCACCAGCACGACCGCAAGGGCCGAGATGCTGCCGATGTTCGAGCGCAGATCTGCGAGAGGCAAGCTGATCGACGAGGCATAGAGGAGGGGCGGCAGGACACCCGAGAGGATGACCGCACTCGCGACGTGAACGGGCGGCATGCCGGGAAGAACCGAGATCCCGATGCCGAGAACGGCGAGGATGAGAGGAGCGGCGACCTTGACCTTCGGAGCGAGCAGCGACACCGCGACGATGACGACGACACCGAGAACCGCGATCAAAGCCAACCCCATGGGGTCAGCCTATTGAATCAGCACCGCTGAATCAGTACCAGCCCGAACTCTGCGAGTGTCCCCATGCTCCACAGGGAGTCTCGTAGCGGCCGGTGATATAGCCGAGCCCCCAGGTGATCTGCGTCGCAGGGTTCGTCTCCCAGTCGGCGCCGGCCGATGCCATCTTGCTGCCCGGAAGCGACTGCGGAATGCCGTAAGCGCCGCTGCCCGCGTTGTACGCGTTGTAGCGCCAGCCCGACTCTTTCGACCAGAGTGAATACAGGCAGTCGTATTCGGTGCTCGGCCATCCGCGGTCGGCCACCATCTGAGCTGCGATGGCCTGCGCACTTCCGGGGTCAGGTGCAGCCGCGGGCGGCGCATACCCTCCCCCGCCTCCACCGGTCTTCGCCGGCGTCTCGGCGGGTGCCGGCGTGGGAGTCGGGGTCGGCGTGGGCTTCGGCGGCTCGGTCACGGTGAACCCGTCGCGAACGATCGACGCGGCCTGGCTCGACGAGGTGACAGTCTGCGACGGCAGGTTCGAGCCCGGCTCGAGAGCGACGGTGAAGTACTCCGAGGCGGCGACGCCAGAGTACGGGTCGACGACGTTGACGAGAACGGATGCGCCGACGGCGGCGACACCCAGAAGCTGAAGGGCGAGCCGACCAGGCCGCGAGGCGATGCGCGCCGGGCGCGGAGTGACGGGATCGAGAACCCGGATCGGGGCCACGCCGTTCGCCTGAACGGGCACTGAACTCACGCGGGGCTTCAGAGAGACCCCCGCGGATGCGTCACGTTCACGATTTCTACCCACGATTATTCGACTTTAGCGAACTTCTGGCCGAATTGCAGACGGAGGGGAAGATCTCAGCGCACCGACAGCATCACGTCGATCACGGCGTCGAGCACGAGATCGACCTGGGCTTCGGAGTATCCGCGCGTGCGCGACCGGAACGAAACCTGACGCACATCGTCGACAGACACCGGAGTGCCTTCCCTGAAGTAGCCGATGAGCCGCTCGGCAAAGGCGTCGACGTCGCGTTTGTCGTAACCCAACTTGAACGGTCCGCTGCCTCGGAATCGCTGCTTCGCCGGCCTCTCCAAGCGAGCCAGAATCTCTCTGGCCTTGTCTCGCGCCTCGGCGAACCAGGCCTCGTCGCCGACAGACGACGAGATCTTCTCCCGCTCGCGGGCAGCGAATGCCTCTTCGAGGCGCTCGAGAGCGGCGTCGACCGCGAGAGTCGAGTATCCCCCCTTTTCGAGCCCGAAAGCCATATGCCGGATGCCTTCGGCTGTGATGATCGTGCCGGTGTCACCGGGCTCGGCGCTGTACGCGATACGAGCGGCGGCCAGGAACTTCTCGACCTCGTCGATCTTGTAACCCGGCCTGGAAGACCGCGCTCGGGGAAACGTTTGACTCACGGTCACCATTCTGTCAACAGTTGTCGATCGACGCCTACGCGAAGACGATGAACAGCACGTAGGCCGCCGCGGCGGAAGGCAGGATCGAATCGAGTCGGTCGAGGAAGCCGCCGTGCCCAGGCAGCCACGTGCTCATGTCCTTGATGCCGAGGTCGCGCTTCAGCAGAGACTCGGACAGATCGCCCGCGGTGGCACTCAACACCAGGACCGTTCCGAGGATGAGGCCGAACCACCACGGCATGTCGAGCAGGAAGATCGAGAGCAGCACACTCGAGGCGACGCCGAAGATCCACGACCCGGCGAAACCCTCCCAGGTCTTCTTCGGGCTGATGGTCGGCGCCATCGGATGCTTTCCAAAATTCAGTCCCGTGGCATACGCGCCCACGTCGACCGAGACCACCACGATGAGGAAGGTCATCACCCACCATTGACCGTCGTCGTTGCGGAGGAGCAGGGCCGCGATGCTGCCGAGGAATGTTACGTAGACCTGAATGAACACCCCGCCCGACATGTCCAGCGACACGCTCCGCATGGATGCGCGGTGCCGGGGTATCGCGAGCTCGGCCAATCTCCACAGGACCACCAGCAGCACGCCGCCGATCATCGAGATCCACTGCCACTCTTCGCCGAAGTAGAACGACACGGGCACGACGACGACGGCAGCGAGAACGCTCGGAATACGAGGCACGTCGCGCCCGGCATGCCGCAGGGCCGTGGCGAGTTCGAACACGGTGAATGCCACGAGCACCGTGGCGAAGACGACGAAGATGTCCTTGATGAAGAGCAGGCTGAAGACCATGACGAGCCCCAACGCCAGGCCGATGCCGATCGCGCTGACGAGATTGCGCCCGGAACGGGCGGTGATCTTGTCGTTCGCTCGATCGAATTGGTCGCGCCGCTCGCGCACCTTCGCCTCGAACTCGGCGCGGGTCATGCCAGGATGCTTGCGCGCCGAGTCTGCTTCGGATGCGGGAGTGTCGGGATCGTTCGTCATGCGGGTCGCCTAGATCTCGAGGAGTTCGACTTCCTTGCGCTTCAGCGCGTCGTCGATGCCGTCGACGTGCGACTTCGTGATCTGCTCCAGCTCTTTCTCGGCGCGTGCCACCTCGTCGTCGCCGACCTCGCTCTTCAGCGCGTCGAGTTCGTCTTTGGCCTTGCGTCGGATGTTTCGAAGGGACACCTTGCCATCTTCGGCCTTCGTCCGCACGATCTTCACGTACTCCTTGCGGCGCTCCTCCGTGAGCTCCGGCAGCGTGACGCGGATGACATTGCCGTCGTTCGACGGGTTGGCGCCGAGGTTGGGAGTGTCGCGGATCGCCTGCTCGATGTCACGCAGCGCGCCCTTGTCATAGGGAGTGATGAGCATCGTGCGAGCTTCGGGGTTCTGCAGGCCGGCCAGCTGGCTGAGCGGGGTCGGCGTGCCGTAGTAGTCGACCAGGATCTTCTGGAAGAGGCCCGGGTTCGCGCGCCCGGTACGAATGCTCGAGAAGTCTTCCTTCGTGTTGTCGACGGCCTTCTTCATGCGCTCTGTTGCGCCGGCCAGTACATCCGCGATCACGGCAACTCCTTCTTTTGGTTCTTCAGTAGTTTAGGGCGACGTGCTCGGTCAGTCGTGCGACGTGCTGACCAGGGTGCCGATGCGCTCGCCGAGAATCGCCCGGGTCACATTGCCCTGCGGCTGCATGCCGAAGACCATCATCGGCATCTTGTTGTCCATGCAGAGGCTGAACGCGGTGGAGTCGACGACCTTGAGCTCGCGCTGCAGAGCGTCCAGATACGTGAGCCTGTCGATCTTCTTCGCGTCGGGGTTGGTGCGCGGGTCGGAATCGTAGACGCCGTCGACCCCGTTCTTCGCCACGAGGACGACGTTCGCGCCGATCTCGAGCGCGCGCTGCGCCGCGACGGTGTCGGTCGAGAAGTAGGGCAGCCCGGCTCCCGCGCCGAAGATGACCACGCGACCCTTTTCGAGGTGACGCTCTGCCCGCAGCGGAATGTACGGTTCGGCGACCTGCGTCATGGAGATGGCGGACTGCACACGCGTGGCAGCACCCGCCTGCTCGAGGAAGTCCTGGAGGGCGAGCGCATTCATGACCGTGCCCAGCATGCCCATGTAGTCGGCCCGGCCGCGGTCCATGCCTCGCTGAGAGAGCTCGGCACCCCTGAAGAAGTTTCCGCCGCCGACGACGATCGCGATCTCGACCTGCTTGGCCGCAGCCGCGATCTCCCTCGCCAATTCGCTGACCACGTCGGGATTGACTCCGAGGGAGCCTCCACCGAAGGCCTCACCAGAGAGTTTGAGGAGTACCCGGCGCCGGGGTTCTGATGAAGTCATGTGTGTGGATCCCTTTCGATCTCGTCCTGCAAATTTTAGTGGGCTGGCCGGGCTAACCCTCAGCCGGGATCGCGCAGGTCTCCTGTTGGGCGGTGGAACCCGTGACGCCGTCGAGCACGGGAGGCGCTGCGGCATCCGGTGTCGCCGGGTCTGCGGGAGCCGCCGGATCGACAGGGGCGGCCGGATCCACAGGAGCCGCGGGATCCACCGGAGCGGTGGGCGCTGTCGTGGTTCCGATCGGTTGCGAGTCGGCGCCCAGAGTGAAGGGCTGGTCGGCCTTGATCAACGCGAAGAGTGTGTCGGCCGCGTCTTGGGTGGGCACGACCTTGCCCGGATAGTCGGGGTCATCCGTCGTTCCCGGGTACTGAACGAACGTGATGTTGTTGAGATCGATCGTTCGCAGCGACTGGGCCAACGACACCATCGTGTCGACCCTCGCGAGTTCCGATGAGAGCGTGAAGTACTTCTTCTCAGAGACCACGTTCGCCAACGAATAGAGCTTGCCGAAGTCACTCAGGGTGTCGTTGCTCTTCAACTGGCGCACGAGCGACGAGAGATACTGCTGCTGCGATGAGATGCGGCTGAGGTCGCCGCCGTCGCCCACGCCGTGACGAGAGCGAAGGAATCCGGCCGCCAGACCGCCCTTGACATTGGTGACGCCGGCCGGAAGATCGAGGTGCTGCATCACCCCGTTCTCGTCGGGATAGACGATGTACTTGTCCTTCACCGGTCCGGTGAGACAAATCGGAACGCCCCCGATGGAGTCGGTGAGCGCGATGACGGCGTCGAACGTCATCGACACCGCATAGTCGATGGGAAGGCCCGTGAGTTCTTTGACGGTCGACGCTACGCAGGGAAGACCGCCCCTGCCCCACGCCTCGTTGATGGGCGCGGCGCTCATGGCGTCGCCCTTTTCGCACTCCGGATGCGCGATGATCAGATCGCGCGGAAAGCTCACGGCGACGGCCGTCTTATGATCTTGCGACACGTGAAGCAGCATGTTCACGTCATTCAGCGTCGCTCCCTCGCGATCGCCGTAGAGATCTTCACTCTGGTTCGCATCGTTGTCGGCGGCCACGATCAGCACGTTGAAGCCGCCCTCGTGAGCTCCGATCGCGGGCGGCGCCTGGTCGTCTTCCTGCTCCGGATGAATATCGACAGAGTTGGCCTCGAGCTTCGAGGTGAAGGTCCACGCGCTGACGGCCGCGATTCCGCCCGTGCTCACCAGCGCGACAGCCGCCACGATCGCCACAAGACGAAGGATGCGCACCCAGGCTCCGCGCAGGGGCATACGGCCATGGCGCACAGGCGATGCGGTCGTCTTCACAGGCGAGTCTCCTTGGGGCTGGGGCTCACCCGACAGAGCGGCCACGATTGATCCTACTTAATAGCAGAAGGCCCACCCCGCACGCGGGATGGGCCTTCGACTAGTGCGTAGCTCGAGGTGCTATGCGCCGACCTTGAATCGAGCGAAGCCCGAGACGGTGATGCCGGCATCGGCGAGCACCTTCTTGACCTGCTGCTTGTTGTCCTTCGCGTAGTCCTGCTCGAGCAGGGCGACCTGCTTGTAGTAGGCGCCGAGGCGACCCTCGATGATCTTCGGGAGGGCGGCCTCGGGCTTGCCCTCGCCACGCGAGATCTCTTCGACGATGCGACGCTCGTTCTCAACGGCCTCTACCGGCACGTCCTCGCGAGCGAGGAATTCCGGGTTGGCGAACGAGATGTGCTGAGCGATCGAGCGCGCCGTGTCGGCATCCGAACCCGTGTAGCCAACTACCACGCCGACCTGCGGGGGCAGGTCCTTCGAAGTCTTGTGCAGGTAGATGGCGAAGGCGTCGCCCGTGACGACGGCCAGACGACGGAGCTCGATCTTCTCGCCGAGGATCGCCGCCTCGTTGCTGATCAGATCGGCGACGGTTCCACCGGTCGCGGGGGCCGCGAGGGCCTCCTCGACCGAGGTCGCGCCGGCAGCGACGGCCGCGTCGAGCACGGCGTCGGCCAGAGCGACGAACTTATCGTTCTTCGCCACGAAGTCGGTCTCGCTGGCGAGCTCGATCAGGGTTGCGGTGTTGCCGCTCTCCTTGGCCGCGACGAGGCCTTCGCTGGTGGAGCGGTCGGCGCGCTTGGCGTTCGACTTGGCACCCTTGAGGCGAAGGATCTCCGTCGCCTTTTCGAGGTCTCCGCCGGCTTCGACGAGCGCGTTCTTGCTGTCGACCATGCCGGTGCCGAGGCGCTCGCGCAGGGTCTTGAGGTCAGCCAGGCTGAAATCTGCCATGGTGTGCTTCCTTACTTGACTAAAGAGGTGAGATATCGAGGAAGGCGCGAACTACTTCGCGGGGGTCTTCTCGGCGTCGGTGGCCTCGGCCTCGAGGCGGGCCTCGGTCGCAGCGTCGGACTCGACGGCGTGCTCGGGAACGATCGACGCGTCTGCCGCGGCCTCGTGCTCGGCCACAACGGCGTCTGCGTCGTTCTCTTCGGTGGGGGTCTCCGCGGCGATGACGTCGGCGACGGCGGCCTTGGCGGAGTCGGACTCGACGGCGTTCTCGACGAGACCGTCGACGGCCTCGATCTTCTCAGCCTCGGTCGACGGGTTCTCGGATGCCTGGAGAAGCTCGCGCTCCCACTCGGCCAGGGGCTCGACGGCCGAGACGTTTCCGGCTTCTTCGGGCTTCTGGTGACGCTGGATCAGGCCCTCGGCGGCAGCGTCGGCGATGATGCGCGTGAGCAGGCCCACTGAACGGATAGCGTCGTCGTTGCCCGGGATCGGGTACTGAACGTCGTCGGGGTCGCAGTTGGTGTCGAGGATCGCGATGACGGGGATGCCGAGCTTGTGCGCCTCGTCGATGGCGAGGTGCTCCTTTTTGGTGTCAACGATCCAGATCGCAGACGGCGTCTTCGTGAGGTTGCGGATACCGCCGAGGCTCTTCTGCAGCTTGACGAGCTCGCGCTTCTGAATCAGAAGCTCTTTCTTGGTGTAGCCGCGAGTGGTGTCGTCGAAGTCGACCTCTTCGAGTTCCTTCATGCGCGCAAGACGCTTGGAGACCGTCTGGAAGTTGGTGAGGAGGCCACCGAGCCACCGCTGGTTGACGTAGGGCTGGCCGACGCGCTGAGCCTGCTCGGCGATGGAGCCCTGGGCCTGCTTCTTCGTTCCGACGAAGAGGACCGTTCCGCCGTGGGCGACGGTCTCCTTGACGTAGTCGTACGTCTTGTCGATGTGAACCAGCGACTGCTGCAGGTCGATGATGTGGCTGCCCGAGCGCTCCGTGAGGATGAATCGCTTCATCTTCGGGTTCCAACGACGGGTCTGGTGTCCAAAGTGAACGCCGCTGTCGAGCAGCTGGCGAATGGTTACAACGGCCATGAGCCGTCTCCTGTTCTTCGACGGCGGCTGCGCACGTCGCAGTTCATCACGAACTGTTCGCGCCACAGGCACACGTCAATCGGTTTCTTACCGTCGACCTGTTGGCGACGGTTCCTGGTGCCCAGCACGCCTCCGACCACCGATCACACACTCCTGCAGAACAGGAGGGAGAGGGGAGGACCGAGTGGAGTCGTGACGAAAGTCAGCGGGCACGCGTAGTCACCCCGACGGATCGAGGTGCTCCGGAAACTATATCACCCCTGTTGCTTGGCGTAGTACTCGCGTAGCTCGGCCGGATCGGCAGCCTCGAGTCGACGCGTGAAGTCGCTGCCGAAGCGGGCGACGACGGGAAAGTCGCCGAGCGGCACGATCGAGTGGACCACCTGATCGGAGTACACATGCACGAGCGTGATCGACTGACCGCCGTCGCGCCCGACCAGCGTCGACTCCGGTGCCGAGACATCCATCGTGTAGCAGGTGGCCGCGGCGACCGCCACGGGAATGCCCGCGAACAGACCGTGGGTGGAGTAGTGGAGATGCCCACCCAGGATCGCGCGGATGTCGCTGCCCCGGATGACGTCGGCGAGTTCGTTCTGTCGCTGCAATTCGAGCACCTGCATGTAGGCGACGGGACTCGGAACTGGAGGGTGGTGCAACGCGAGGATCGAGCCGTGAGGAGCACTGGTGGCCAGCTGCTCGCGCAGCCATTCGAGCTGTTCTGCTGTCAGCTCGCCGTGGTGGTAGCCGGGCACGGAGGTGTCGAGCGTGATGACTCTCAGCCCGTCGAGTGAGACCACCCTGTCGATGGGTGCTGCGTCGCTGTCAGAGTCGTGGCTGGCCTCGCCGAGCAGTCCTGCCCGGAACGCCGATCGGTCGTCGTGGTTTCCCATGACCCACAGGATCTCGGCGCCCATGCGTGCGGCGGCCGGCTCGACGATGTCGCGAACCCGGCCGTAGGCATCCGGTTCGCCGAGGTCTGCGATGTCACCGGTGAAGACCAGCGCGTCGATGTCGATTCGAGACGCTTCGAGCGCGCTCATCGCCGCTTCGAGGTTCGAATCGGTGTCGATGCTGCCGTAGAGGGGCCGACGCCCGCCGAGAAAGTGAGTGTCGCTGATGTGCGCCAGCACGTGGTCGGCTGGAGGGTATTGACCGAGCTGCATGGGTGCAGCTTATTTGGCGCCGCCGACTCCGTCTTTTTCGCGGCGGCGACCACGCACGACGCTGAGGCTGCCGGTCTCCTCCAGCGCCACGCCCTTCGTCTCGGGAATCTTGAAGAAGACGAAGAAGAACGACAGCACGGCGAAGGCCGCGTAGAGTCCGTAGGCCAGCGTCAGCGAGACGTCCTGAGAGATGATCGGGAACGTCATGGTGACGGCGAAGTTCGTGAGCCACTGTGCAGCAGCCGCGACGCCGAGGGCGCGACCTCGGATGCGGGTCGGGAAGATCTCGCCGAGCAGCACCCAGACGAGCGGGCCCCAGGAGGCGCCGAAGGCGACCACGAAGAGGTTGGCGCCGATCAGCGCGATGATTCCCCACGCACCCTCGAGGCTGGGCTTGCCATCGACGAGCTGCGCCTGGCTGAACGCCAGCGTCATCGAACCGAGAGCCACCGCCATGCCGACCGAGCCGAACAACAGGATGGGTCGACGACCGACCTTGTCGACGAGGAAGATCGCGACGAAGGTGACCGCGACATTGGTCACCGAGGTGATGACCGAGATCGTGAGAGAGTCGCTCTCTTTGAAGCCCACACTCGACCAGAGGGTGGTCGAGTAGTAGAAGATCACGTTGATGCCCACGAGCTGCTGCAGCATCGAGAGGATGATTCCGACCCAGACGATGGGCAGCAGACCGAACCGCTTTCCTCGCAGGGAGCTCTTGTCGGCGTTGGCCGCGTCTTCGCGAATACCCGCCTCGATGTCTGCGACGGCCTTGTCGAGCTGGTTGGCGGGCGTGATCGAGGCCAGAACCTTCGTGGCCTTCTCTTTCTTGTCGGTCATCAGAAGGAAGCGGGGCGACTCCGGCAGCCGAAGAGCGACGAGACCGTAGACGATCGCGGGCACGGCGCACACGAGGAACATCCACCGCCAGGCGTCGAGGCCGAGGAAGAAGACCTCGTTCGCGCCGCCGGCGACGTTCGCCAGAACCGCATCGGACAACAGTGCCGTGAAGATACCGACGGTGATCGCGAGCTGCTGCAGCGAGGCCAGGCTGCCCCGGATCGCCTTGGGGGCGATCTCGGAGATGTAGGCGGGGGCGATGACAGAGGCGATGCCGATGCCGAGGCCGCCGATGAGGCGCCACACGGTCAGGTCCCATGCGGCGAAGGCGAATCCGGAACCGAGGGAGCTGACGAGGAAGAGGACGGCGCCGATGAGCATCACCGGGATGCGTCCGAGACGGTCGGCCAGTCGGCCGGCCAGATAGGCGCCGACCGCACAGCCGAGAAGAGCGGAGGCGACGGCGAAGCCGGTGAATGCCGCGGTCAGGCTGAAGTCGTCTTGAATCGCATCGACCGCGCCGTTGACCACCGAGGAGTCGAATCCGAAGAGGAAGCCTCCGATTGCTCCCGCCGCCGCGAGCGCGATGACCTTGCGCCTGAGCTTCTTATCGGTTTTCACGTCGGTGTCTGCTTGTCCTGCGACCCCACTGGTTGCCATGATCTGCTCCCTCTTGTGACCGACAGTGCGCGCATCACGACGCTGTCCCTAACACTTCGATCTTGGCACGAACTCTCCCCCGTTCGGGGCATCCTGCCTGTCCCTGCCCTCCCCCTTGACAGGCTGGCCTCTATGCATCGCTCCGGTATCCACTTGTCGATCGGGCGGATCGCCCTTCACCTGGCGGCGCTTCTCGTCGCCTCGGGTGTCGGCATGCCGCTGACGGTCTCCGCCCACTCGGCGTGGGCATGGCCCATAGGCGAGCCTCACGTCATCGTCCGCGAGTGGCAGCAGCCCGTCGATACCTACTCCCCCGGTCATCGAGGCATCGACATCCGGGCATCGGCGGGCGACGCCGTCGTCGCGCCCGAGTCGGGAACCGTGCACTTCGCCGGGCGTGTGGTCGATCGTTCGGTGCTGTCGATCATGCATCCCGGTGATCTCATCTCGAGCTACGAACCCATCGACACCACACTGAAGAAGGGTGATCACGTGACACGCGGTCAGCAGATCGGCACCGTCTCGTCGTCTGGTCACTGCGCCGAATCGTGCCTGCATTTGGGCGTTCGACACGCGGGTCGTTACATCTCGCCTGTTCTGCTGCTCGAGGCACGTCCACGAGCGATCCTGCTGCCGACCTCTGGCGCTGGCTTCGGTGTCGTCGGGGGTGCGGTCGGGGTCGAGCGACGGATGCGCCGGGTCAGGCCCGCGGGTGCGCCTGACGGTAGGTCTCGCGCAGCCTCTCGGTCGTCACATGGGTATAGATCTGGGTCGTTCCCAGGCTCGCGTGACCGAGCATCTCCTGCACCGCGCGCAGGTCTGCGCCGCCGTCGAGAAGATGGGTGGCCGCGGTGTGCCTGAAGGCGTGAGGTCCCTCGGGCCCCGAGCCCGGAACATCCAGGAGCAGCTTCGAGACGAGCGCATAGACCGACCGGGTGCCGAGCCGCGCGCCGCGCGCGCCCAGATACACGGCCGACGAACGAGGGCCGCCGCTCGCCCGCGCCGCCAGCGCTGGCCGCCCGCGCTGCAGATAGTCGACCAGCGCCAGATGGGCAGGTTGACCGAACGGAACGACCCGCTCCTTATTGCCTTTCCCCAGCACACGCACGGTGCGTCGGTCGAGGTCGAGGTCGCCCGTATCGATGCCCACGAGTTCCGAGACGCGCAGCGCCGACGCGTAGAGCAGCTCGACGATGGCCAGGTCGCGAAGCGCGACCGGTTCGCCGTCGAGGGTTCGAGCCACCAAGGAGTCGAGCACGCCGTCCATCGCGTCTCGCGACAGAACGCGCGGGAGGCTGCGATCGGGCTTGGGCGCCCGCAACCGCGCTGCGGCGTCTACGGTCTGCTCGTTCCCCCGCGAGAGCCAGGCCGAGAAGCTCTTCGCCGTCGCCGATCGTCTCGCCAACGTGGCCTTCGAAAGCCCCGCCTGCGAGGCCGCCCACAGCCAGTCCCGGTACACCTCGAGCGTCACTTCGTCACTGTCGTCGATGGTTCTCTGCTCCGCGAAGGCGGCCAACGCCGCGAGGTCCGAGCGATACGCCCGGACCGTGTGCGGCGAGTAGCCACGCTCGCCGACGAGATACGACACGAAGTCGTCTATCGCGCGTGCGAGCTGCATGCCTTCAGCATGCCGCGTTCGGCGCTGATTCGCTGGCAGGCCCGCCCTCCGACGCGAGCCCCACGCTCAAACAGCTACCAGGTGCAGCACGAGCGCCTGCTCGGGCAACAGGAGCGGCATGGTGAGTCCGAGTTCTGAGAGCACGCGGCCGGGCAGGGTGATCTCGCCGTGAGTCCACCACGCGGGCGGAGCATCCTGCAAGACACGGGGCCACTCCCCGAGCTTCACGGCACGAACGCGATACACGAGCTGTGGATCGAGCCCGGGGAAGGTCACCGGCGCCACACCCGAATCGCGGGTCGCGGCAACCGTGACGACCGCGAAGATCGCGCCGGAGGCATCCGGAGCGACGATGCCGTGCACCTGACGAGCCGGATCGACGTCGTCGGCCCGCACGAGGACTCCCGAGTGCAGGAGCGCCCGCTGCTCCCGATAGAACGAGGTCCAGGCGCGGATAGCGTCGAGCTCCAGCTCGCTCGCCGTGGTGATGTCCCACTCGATGCCGGCGTGGCCGAACAGCGCCGTCGCGAGGCGGAAGCTCAACTCGTGGCTGCGGCCCGTGGTGTGCGCGGTCGGTGCCCCGAGGTGCACGCCCAGAAACTCGGGCGGCACGAGTCCCGCCGTGTAGCGGTAGATCGACTGGCGCTCGAGCGAATCGTTGGTGTCGCTCGGCCAGACCCGATCGGTGCGTTCCAGCACTCCGAGGTCGACGCGGCCGCCACCGGACGAGCACGATTCGATCTCCACGGTCGGAAACTGCTGCCGGAGAGCATCCATGAGCCGGTAGCAGGCGAGCGTCTGACGGTGTGCCGAGCCGCCGAGCAGATCGCGGTTCTGATCCCACTTGAGGTACGCGATCGGGTACTCGTCGAGCAGGGCCGCGAGCTGTCCATACACGTGGGCGAACGCATCCGGGTTCGACAGGTCGAGCGCCTGCTGAAAGCGCCACGGCTGGGGCAGCTCGGCATTGCCCGCCGAGAGCACCCACTCGGGGTGGGTCCGGAATACATCCGAGTCGAGGCTCACCATCTCGGGCTCGACCCAGAGACCGAAGTCCATTCCGAGGCCATGGACTCTGTCGATCAGGGGGTGCAGGCCGTCGGGCCACTTGGATGCGTCGACGACCCAGTCTCCGAGCGCGCGCCGGTCGTCGGTGCGGCCCTTCATCCAGCCGTCGTCGAGCACGAAGCGCTCGACACCCACGCTGGCCGCAGTCTCGGCCAGCCTCGTGAGTTTCGCGAGGTCGTGGTCGAAGTACACGGCCTCCCAGGTATTCAGCATGACTTTGCGTTCGCTGAGCTGGCGTCGGGCACGCACGAAGCCGTGCAGGCGTCGCGTCAGACCGTCGAGGCCGCTGTTCGACCAGGCCGAGACGAGCCACGGCGAGCGATAGAGCTCACCCGTCGCCAGGCGCACCTCGCCCGGTTCGAGCAGCTCCCCCGCACCGACGAGAGAGTGCCCTGTCGCCGATGCCTCAGCCCACAGGCGCTGGTCGCCGCTCCAGGCGAGATGAGATCCCCACACCTCTCCGTGCCGGAAACCGAAGTTCGGGGTGCCCGCCACCATGAGGAAAGCCGCGTCGTGACCGGGCCTGCCGTGTCTGCTGTCCCTCGTCCAGGTTCCCAGCCCCAGATCGTGGCGCTGCGGCTGGCGTTCGCGCGGCCAGCGGCCGGTGAAGTCGAGCAGCTCTCGTGCCCGCGAGGGCACCGGAAGAGTGGCGTCGAGAGATGCCAGCGAGTAGACGCTCGATCCCTCGTTGCGCACGCTGAGCCGCTGTCTCAAGACCCCGTCTGTCGACAACTCGATGTCGATCTCGACGACGAGCCCCGTCGCATCCGCCTCGCCGTGAACGGGCGGGATGCTCTCGAGAACGAGGGTGATGCTCTGGTCGGTGCGCTCGGCCTGCCTGATACGGAGCGCGGCCGTGTGCTGCACGCCGAGGGCTGAGATCTGCGTGCCCTCGTGATAGCCCGCGAGCCCGGGTCTGCCCGACCAACCGTCGGCCATGAGAGGCACGACCCTCTGGATCAGGGGTGAGTCGATGGAGCTCGGACCGACGGCACGCTGTTGCGCCTCGACGAGATTCTCGAGGGCGCGATCGTCGAGCTCGCCCAGATCGGCTCCGAAATGGATGACGGCGGGCACGGCCGTGCCGCGGGCGTCCAGCACGAAGCTGGTACCCGCGGCACGGAGGTGGTAAATCATGTTCACCTGTAGATCATGCTCACTTGTTGACGGGGATCGCAGCCGCGTCGAGTGCGTCGATGGTCTTCTTCTGACCCGTCTTCAGCGCGTCGGTCAGCGTGCCGGTACCACCCAGCACCTCGCCGAAGCCGTCTGCGACGTCACCGTAGGTCTGCGTCATCGTCGGGCCCCAGACGAAGTCCGAGTTGGTCTCGTTCGCGGCGGTCGCGAACGTGTCGTAGATCTTCTGTCCGCCGTAGAAGTCGACGCCCTCGCTGAGAACGGGCAGCTTGAGTCCGGCCTTCGTCGCGGGGTAGAGGTTGGCTTCCTTGTTCAGGGCCGTGAGGGCCTCGTCGCTGGTGTTGAGCCAGAGAGCGAACTGCGCCGCCTCGTAGGGGTGCTTCGATCCCTTGAGCACGGCGGTCGAGGAACCGCCCCAGTTGCCGGCCTTGTTCTCGCCAGCCTTCCACTGCGGCATCGGCGCAACGGCCCAGTTGCCGGATGTGTCGGGGGCGCCGCTCGAGATCGAGTTGGCTCCCCAGACGGCCGAGATCCAGGTCCAGTCGCTGCCCGTGTTGTAGGCATTGTTCCACTCATCGGTCCAGGCCGGAACCTTGGAGACGAGGTCGGTCGAGATGAGGCCCTGCCAATAGTCGGCGACCTTTTCGGACTCGGGCGACGTCAGAGTGACGTCCCACTTGTCGCCCTCGTTCGAGAACCACCGACCGTCTGCCTGCCAGACGAGACCGGCGAACCAGTTCACGTCGTTCTGCGGGAAGTTGGTGATGTATCCGCCCTGCGAACGGATGGTCTTGGCTGCCGCTGCGTACTCGTCCCAGGTGGTCGGCACGGGGATGCCGGCCTTCTCGAACAGGTCCTTGCGGTAGTACATGGCCATGGGGCCGGTGTCCTGCGGAATCGCGTAGACCGAGTCCTTCTCGCCGAATGTCACCTGGTTCCAGGTCCAGTCGATGAAGTCGTCCTTGCTCTCGGTGACGTTCTTGCACGAGGCGATGTTGGTGAGGCCGTCCTGCACGCGGAAGTTCGGCAGGGCGTCGTACTCGATCTGGCCGAGGTCGGGCGCGTTGCCGGCGCTCAGCTGGTTGAAGAAGTTCTTGTAGGTGCCACCGTTGCCGTTCGGGCCGGTCTGAACGGTGACCTGAACGTCGGGGTTCTCCTTGTTCCAGATGTCGACGACCTTATCGATTCCGGGGATCCACGACGTGTAGGTCAGGTCGACCTTGCCGTCGCTGGGAGCACATGCGGCGGCGTCGCCGCTGGCGCTTCCACCGCTGCCGCCTGCGGCGCATCCCGTGAGGCTGATAGCCGCGAGAACACCGAGCGCCACGATGCGCTTGCTGTTTTTGATATGCATTTTCTCTTCCTTTGACTGTGCGGTTCTGTGGTGAGGGGTCGTGCGGGTGACAGCGGCTACTTGACGCTGCCGGCCCCCAGACCTCCGCGCCAGAAGCGCTGGAGGCTGAGGAAGGCGATGATCAGCGGGATGATCGACAGGAATGCCCCGATGATGACGAAGGTGCGGATCTCGGGAATCTGGTTGACCTGCGAGTTCCAGGTGTAGAGGCCGAGGGTCACGGGGAACAGCGTCTGGTCGCGCAGCATGATGAGCGGCAGGAAGAAGTTGTTCCAGATGGCCACGAACTGGAAGAGGAAGATCGTGACCAGCGCCGGCGTCATCAGTCGGCGCGAGACCGAGAAGAAGGTGCGCACCTCGCCGGCGCCGTCGAGACGCGCGGCCTCGAGGAGTTCGTCCGGCACGCTCGCCGCGGCGAAGATGCGAGCCAGGTAGACGCCGAACGGGCTCACGATGCTCGGCAGGAACACCGACCAGAACGTGTTGGTCGCGTTGAACTGGCTGAAGATCAGGAACAGCGGCAGCGCGAGCGCGGTGGCCGGAACCAGGACACCGCCGAGCACGGTGTTGAAGATCAGTTCGCGACCCGGAAAGCGGTACTTCGCCAGGGCGTAGCCGCACATCGCCGCGAAGAGCGTTCCGAGCAGTGCGCCGAAGCTCGCGTAGATGATGCTGTTCAGCATCCACTTCAGGTAGACGCCGTCGTTGTAGGCGAAGAGGTCGCCGATGTTGGTGAACAGATTGAAGTCGGCGAACCACAGTCCGGCCGTGCTCGAGAACTGCTCGCGCGACTTCGTCGAGCCGATGAAGAGCCACCAGATGGGCACCAGGAAGTAGAGCGTCGAGATGCCCATCACGATCATCGCCGCGGTGCGGGAGGCGAGCTTCTCTTTGGGAGCTCCGGCAGATATCTGGGTCACTGGTCGCCCTTACGCTGGGTGAATTTGAGAAAGACGAACGACATGATGAAGGTGGCGAGCGCCAGCACGACCGACATGGCTGCAGCAAGGCTCACGTTCGGAACGGCCGAGGTCGTATAGACGGCGATGTTCGGCGTGAATGTGCTCGACACCGACGAGGTGAAGCTGCGGAACACCTGCGGCTCAGCGAGCAGCTGCAGCGTTCCGATGATCGAGAAGATCGCGGTGAGCACGATCGCCGGCATCACGAGCGGGATCTTGATCGACAGCGCGATCTGCAGCTGGTTGGCGCCGTCGAGTCTGGCCGCCTCGAAGATCTCGCTCGGCAGAGCGAGCAGCGCCGAGTAGATGATGAGCATGTTGTAGCCGACGTAGACCCAGGTGACCACGTTCGCGATCGACCAGAGCACCGTCTCGGGCGCGAGCAGGTCGAATCCAGAGGTGAAGGCGGCGAACGGAGAGAGGTTCGGCGAATACAGGTAGCCCCACATGATGGCGGCGATGACGCCGGGCACGGCGTAGGGCACGAAGAAGGCCAGTCGGAAGAACTTCTTGCCCTTCACGAGCGGCGAGTCGAGCAGCAGAGCGAGAACGAGCGCGAAGCCGAGCATCACCGGCACCTGCACCACGCCGAACAGCGCGACCCGGCCGACGGATGCCCAGAACGCCTCGTTCTGGAACACCAGGATGTACTGGGTCAGCCCGCCGAAGACCTCGACCGGCTTGCCGAAGGTGCCGTCGCGCTCGACGACGAGCAGGGACTGCCCAATCGCCCAGCCGATCGGCAAGAGGTAGAAGGCAGCGAACAGCACAGCAAAGGGAGCGAGGAAGATCGCAATCGCCCTCTTGTGTTTGACGGGTGTGCGGCGGGCTTTCAGTCGCGGCACCGAGGTGGTCGTCACTTCTTAGTTCCTGCTCTCTCTCACGACGCGCACCGCGCCGGCCGGCACGTCGAGCGTGCCGTTCTGCGCGGTCTCGTTCGTAGCTGATGCGGGCGTGCCGATCTCGGCGCCCGTGAGGATCTCGGTGCCACGCGTTCGATACTCGAACGCGGCATCCGTGTGGTTGATGATGAACACCCAGCTGTCGGATGCTCCGACCCGGCGCACGATCTCCACGCCGACAGGGTGCGCCACGGGTACCGCGACGCCCGCCTCGGTGGCGGCACGCACGAGCGTTTCCGCGAGCGATGCCTCGTCGAGGGCCGTCGCGAGATACCACGCCACTCCACTGCCGACCGAGTTGCGCGTGACGGCAGGGACTCCGGGCACAGGGCCGTTGTCGAAGACGGAGATCGCCTCTGCGCCCTCGAGCCGCAGGCGCTCCGACCACAGACGAGCGCTCTGCCCGTCGCTCAGCTCGAGAACCGTGGACGCGTGCAGGGGAACGAATTCCTCGCTCCTCACGCCGAGGAGCTCGCGGAAGGCTCCGGGATAACCGCCTGGGCGTACCCGGTCGTGCTCGTCCACGATTCCGCTGAAGAACGTCACCACGGCGTGTCCGCCGGCCGCCACATAGTCGGCCAGAGTCTGGGCCGCGGCATCCGTGACGCTATAGAGGCTCGGAACGACGACGAGCTTGTAGGCGGCGAGAGAAGCGCCTGGCGCCACGATGTCGACCGTGACACCGGCGCCGAGGAGAGCGTTGTACGCCGCGTGCACCTGTGCCAGGTAGCGCACCTCAACAGACGGATGCGAGTCGAGGTCGGTGGCCCACCACGCCTGCCAGTCGAAGACGATGGCCACCTCGGCGTCGACGACGCTGCCGGTGACCTCGGCAAGACGGGTGAGGATGTCTCCGAGCTCGACGACCTCGCGCCAGACACCCGAGTCCGTTCCCGCGTGCGGCAGCATCGCCGAGTGGAACTTCTCGCTCCCCTGCAGCGACGCTCTCCACTGGAAGAAGCTGATGCCGTCGGCGCCGCGAGCGACGTGGCTGAGCGTGTTGCGGATCATCTCGCCCGGTGCTTTGGCGATGTTGAGCGGCTGCCAGTTGACCGCCGAGGTCGCCTGCTCCATGAGCATCCAGGGGCGGCCGCCGGCCAGGCCGCGCGTCGCATCCGCCGCGAACGACAGTTCGGATCGCGGGTCGCCCAGGCGGTGGTCGAGGTAGTGGTCGTTCGCGATGACGTCCATGTGAGGCGCCCAGGCCCAGTAGTCCTGATTGCGGATGTGCGCGGTGACCATGAAGTTCGTCGTGACGGGTGCGGAGCTGTGTCTGCGGAGGATCGCCTGCTCCGCCTTGTAGTGCGCGAGCAGCTCGTCCGAGCTGAACCGCATGAAGTCGAGCGCCTGGCCCGGGTTGCCTGTCGACACGGTGAGCCTCGGCGTGCGGATGTGCTCCCACGACGCGTAGCGCTGGCTCCAGAACGAGGTGCCCCAGGCGGCATTCAGATCGTCGATGCTGCCGTAGCGCTCCTCGAGCCAGCCACGGAAGGCGTGGGACGAGATGTCGCAGTAGCAGTGCGCGTTGTGACATCCGATCTCGTTGGAGACGTGCCACAGGCGCACGGCGGGATGCGCGCCGTAGCGCTCGGCGATCTTCTCGACGAGTGCGAGCGCGTGCTGCCGATAGGCGGGCGAACTCGGGCAGAACGCCTGTCGTCCACCGAACTCGCGCGTCGTGCCGTCGGCCATCATGGGCAACGATTCGGGGTAGTCGGCGCTGAACCACGGCGGCGGGCTCGCCGTCGCGGTGCCGAGGTTGATGCCGATGCCGTGCTCATGAAGGATCTCGATGATCGCGTCGAGCGCATCGAAGTCGTAGCTGCCCCGCACGGGTTCGAGCTGTGCCCAGCCGAAGATGTTCAGCGCGACCAGCGTCACGCCGGCCTCGTTCATCAGGCGGGCGTCCTCGAGCCAGGTCTCTCGACTCCACTGCTCGGGGTTGTAGTCGCAACCGAAAGTGAACGCGGAGACGTCGCCATCGATCAGGGTGGCTACTGCGGTCTCGCTCACGGTACGGGCTCCATTGTCTGTTCACGCTCGATCCCGAGGCGTCGCCATCTGGGAACGCTCCCAGTTCTGCTCGATCGGAAAATCGAAGTCATTTCTGGGAACGCTCCCAGAATAAACACACCGTCATCGACGTGTCAATTCCGGAGCACCCGATCGGTCGCACCCAGCAGACTTTCAGCCCAGTACAGTGGGCATATGACCGCCCGCCGAGCCGCAGCTGCACGCGCGACCATCAACGATGTCGCGGCAGTCGCCGGCGTCTCGCGGGGCACGGTGTCCCGGGTCTTGAACGCCGAAGCGTATGTCTCGGAGGCGGCCCGCTCCGCTGTCATGGATGCGATCTCGAAGGTCGGTTACGTTCGTAACAGCGCGGCCCGCAACCTGGCGACGCGGCAGTCGCACGCCGTGGGCCTCGTCGTGCACGAGCCCCACTCGCTCTTTCTCGAAGACCCGAACATCGGCAGCATTCTGCTCGGCATCAACTCCGCGCTCTCCGACGCCGACTACCAGCTCGTCTCACTCGTCATCGACTCCGAACGCGACAGCCACCGGGTGGCCGAGTACCTGAGTGGCGGCTTCGTCGACGGCGTGATCATCGTGTCGGCACGCGCCCACGATCCCATCGCCAAGGTGGTCGCCGAGCTCGGCATCGCTGCGGCCTTCGTCGGCCATCCCGTCGACGTCGAAGGCATTCCCTATGTCGGCATCGACAACTTCAGCGCCGCCAAGGCCATCACGACGCGGTTGAAAGAGACCGGACGGCGACGCATCGGCATGATCGCCGCAGGACTCGATCGCGACTCCGGGCAGGATCGCATGGCGGGCTTCCGTGCGGCGCTCGGCGACGCCTTCGACCCCGAGCTGGTGGTCACGACGCCGCTGTACGCGCACACGAGCGGCATCGACGGAATGCGTCTGCTGCTCGACCGGGCGCCCGACGTCGACGGCGTCTTCGCGGCCTCGGACGCCATGGCCGCAGGCGTGCTCGATGTTCTTCGCGAGGTCGGACGGTCTGTTCCCGGCGACGTGGGCGTCGTGGGATTCGACGACAGCGCCTGGGCGACCCGAGCGCAGCCGCCGCTGTCGACGGTTCACCAGCCGGCCGGGCAGCTCGGTCGACGGGCGGCCGAAAGCGTGCTGGCTCAGCTCAGGGGCGAGACGGTGGATACCGCGGGCACGTTCCTCGAGACGGCCATCGTCTGGCGCGACTCGGCCTGAGGCCGCCGCCGTCGTGAGCGGTGGCCCCGCTCACGCTCTGTCGAGGAACTCCCCCAGGGTCTCTGGCTGATGACCCGTCAGCAACAGAACATCGTCGGTGATGCGCGCCTGCTCCCCGGCAGCCATCGCCGTGTAGGTCGACACCCAGGCATCGACCTGCCACGACGGCGCGCCGTAACTGGCACGAGACTCGTAAGCCTCGGGCAGCGTCTCGTCGTGGAACGACACCGTGCGCCCCGTCTTCTGCGTGATGATGCGGGCGACGTCGTCGAGACTCAGCGCCTCGCGACCCGTCAAGTCGTAGGCGGCGCCGCGGTGCGCTCCCGGATCGCGCAAGACCGCGAGCGCGGCGTCGGCGAGGTCGGCCCTGCTGGCAGCCGAGACACGACCGCTGCCGGCCGGCCCGCGAATCACTCCGTCTTCTCCCGCCAACAGTGCGAAGAAGTCCATATAGAAGTTGTTGCGCAGAAAAGTGAAGTCCATTCTGGACTCTCGGATGTGCTGCTCCGTCGCGAAGTGGTCGCGCGCCAGAGTGAAGACCGCCTCCGGGTGCGCGCCGACGAACGATGTGTAGACGATGTGGGTGACGCCCGCGGCCGCAGCAGCATCGATGAACGAGCGATGCTCGTCGACACGGTCGACGCGCTCGGCGCCCGACACCATGAACAGGGTTTGAGTACCCTCGAGCGCGGCCCGGCTCGCTGCGCCGTCGCGGTAGGACGCCTGACGCACCCGCGCACCGGCGAGCTGAGGTGCTCGGCTCGCGTCGCGCACCACCAGAGTCTGCTCGCGTCCGAGATCGGCCAGAGCCCTGGCTACCCGTCCTCCGAGATGACCTGTCGATCCGGTGACCGCGAGCGCGGGGGCGCTGTTCGAGTGTGACTCTGCAAGATTCATGTCTTCACGCTACCGTTTCTGCTTCTTCCAGCCGGCCTCGCCCTCTACGGCCAATCCGTCGAGGGCCAGCAGACCCAGGACACCCTCTGTCGCCCCCATCGACATGCCTGTGCGCCGTGCCACATCGGTCGTCGTGCGGGCCAATCGAGCGCTCAGCGCGTCGAGGACACGCACCTGATCTGGCGGCCGCCGATCCGATGCAGCGTCGAGGCCGAGGTCGAGCTCGGGCTGCGACGCATCGCCCGCCATGCCCGTTGCGAGCTCGAGCACCTCGTCGACACTCGTCACACAAGTTGCATCGAACTCCCGGATCAGACGATGGCAGCCCGCTGACGACGGTGACGTGACGGGGCCAGGGACAGCGCCGAGAGGTCGACCCACGGATGCCGCATGGGCTGCCGTGTTGAGCGAGCCCGAGCGGCGCCCGGCTTCGACGACGACGGTGGCGACACTCGACGCCGCAATCAATCTGTTGCGCTGCAGAAATCGCCATTTTGTCGGGGGCGAGCCGCAGGGCAACTCAGACACGACAGCGCCGACTGTGGCGATGCGACCCAGCAGGGCATCGTGACCGCTTGGGTAGAAGCGATCGACGCCTCCGGCGAGGAAGGCGACCGTGAGCCCGCCACTCGCGAGCACGGACCGATGGACCATGCCGTCTATGCCATACGCGGCGCCCGACACCACGGACACTCCCCTGTCGCTCAGCCCTGCTCCGAGTTCCATCGCCATATGCTCCCCGTAGCCGGTGGCCGCTCTCGCGCCGACGAGGGCGACCGACGACGGAAGCGACGCCAGCGCTGCATCGACACCCCGTACCCACAGCGCGATCGGGCCGTGCGCGCCGAGGTCGTCGACCGCCGAAGGCCAGACGCCGTCTGTCGGAAGAACGAGTCGGGCCGAGACCCTCGCTGCCTGCCGAAGTGCCGTGATGACGGAACTCGAGACAAGACGCGGCCGCCACCGCTCGAAAGCGAGCGCGAGGTCGTGCGGTGCGACAGCCTCGACCCCTGATCTGCTGATCTCCGCTGCGACCCGATCGATGGTCCACGAATCGACGAGCGATGTCAGGGCCGTCACCGCGCCCACCGACGCGACAAGTGCTCCCGCAATCGAATCGCCCGGTTCCGCAATGCCTGTCCACGAGGCCCTGGCGAAGATCTCCGCTGCGGTTGCCTCGTCGACCTCTGCCCCGCTGACAGCCGACACCGCAGCGGCGAGACCCATCACCTGCCTCGAGTCCAGCCCGAAGACGGTCACGACTGCAACGACTTTCGCAGATACAGCGCGCGCCCGACGTGTTCCGCCGTCGGCGATTCCACGGCGTCGAGGTCGGCGACGGTCCACGCCAAGCGCAGCACGCGATCGTAGCCTCGCATGGTGAGCCCGCCTCGTTCGAGTGCTCTGTCGAGTGAGGCAGTCGTGGCGCGATGAAGCCGACGTGGGCCGGTGCGTAGCCAGGAGCCGGGAACCTGCGAGTTCACCCTCCACGGTGTCTTGGCGAGCCGGGCCGCCGAACGGGCCCGCGCCTCGATGACGGTCGACCGCGCCGTGGCCGTGTCGAGTCGCTCGGCACCGTCGGCCATGCGGAGTTCAGCCGCCGTGATGCGCTGCACCCGCAGCTGGATGTCGATGCGGTCCATCAATGGGCCCGAGATCCGGCCGAGGTAGCGGCGGCGAGCATGAGGGGTGCAGGTGCACTCGGAATCGCGCGCACCGTACTGGCCGCACGGACACGGATTCGCCGCGAGTACGAGCTGGAACGTCGCAGGAAACGAGGCGACGGCGTTCGCACGGTGGATGCTGATCACGCCCGTCTCGATCGGCTGCCTCAGAGCATCGAGCACCGACGAATTGAATTCGGGGGCCTCGTCGATGAAGAGGACTCCGTGCGAGGCGCGGGCGGCTGCCCCCGGTCTGATCTGCCGCGAGCCCCCGCCCACCAGCGCCGCCGCCGTCGCCGTGTGGTGCGGGCTCTCGAGCGGAGGCCGCGTGATGAGCTGCGAGCCGACGACCTCGCCGCTGAGCGAGCGAAGCGAACTGACCTCGAGGGATTCGAGCGCGCCGAGATCGGGAAGCAACCCGGGTAGCCGAGCGGCGAGCATGGTCTTGCCGGCACCGGGTGGGCCCAGCATGAAGAGGTGGTGACCGCCCGCGGCCGCGACGACGAGCGCCTGCGTCGCGTCGCGATTGCCGACCACGTCGGCCAGCTCGAGCACGGGCGTCTCGGTGGCGCTCTCTCTCGCGAGCAGGATCGGCTCGACGGGCTGAGGCTGGAGGCTGCTGCCGTGAAAGATCGCTGCGTCACGGACAGAGGCGACAGGAATGACCGTGATACCGGGCACGAGCGCGGCCTCGTCGGCGTTACCCGTGGGCACCATGAACCGGGTGAACCCCAGCCGAGCTGCGGCGGCCACAGCGGGCAGGATGCCGCTGGTCGGCCTGAGCCGCCCGTCGAGGCCCAGCTCTCCGAGATGCACGACCCTTCCGATCGACTCGGCGCTGATGCTGCGCGCTGCTGCGAGCAACGCCATGGCGATGGCGAGGTCGAAGACCGGCCCGAACTTCGGCAGAGCGGCCGGTGACAGATTCACCGTGATGCGCCTCGCCGGCAAGGGGCATCCGGCATTGCTGGTCGCATGCCGCACCCGCTCACGAGCATTCGAGAGCGCCGTGTCGGGCAGACCGATGATCGTGAACGAGGGAAGCCCCGGCGTGATGTCGGCCTCGACCTCGACCATCTGACCGGTCAGTCCCAGCAGCGCCACGGCGGTCGTCGTGCCGATCATCGAAAGACTCCGCGGAGATGCTCGACGACGGGCACGCCGCCCTCGCGGATGAGCACGGACACCGCATCGATCCGGATGACGCCGGGACGCGGGCCTCGCTGCGCGTCGCACCAGGCGGTGGCGAGCCGTCGCAGCCGTGCCAACTTCGCATCGGTGATCGCCTCGAACGGATGCCCGAAGGCGGTCGACGATCTGGTCTTGACCTCGACGAACACGGTGTCGCGGCCATCGACGCCGACCAGGTCTATCTCACCCTGCTCGCATCGCCAATTGCGTTCGAGAACGGTGAAGCCCTGGTCTGCGAGGTAGCTCGCGGCCACGTCTTCGCCCTGGCGACCCAGGGCATCTTTTGCTTTCATTCGCGCCTCCGCCATCGAGGATGGCAGCGCGTGAATTCCGCCAGACGTTACTCCGAGAGAACGGGCGAAAGCCACTCTCCACAGGGCAAGCCGAGGAGAGGACGCCTACTCGTCGAGCGCGAGTTCTTTCGGAAGCTCGAAGTCTTTCGTCGACAGCTCTTCGACGTTGACGTCTTTGAACGTCAACACGCGCACGCTCTTGACGAAGCGGTCGGAGCGGTAGACATCCCACACCCACACGTCGTTCATCACGAGCTCGAAGTAGAAGTCGTGCTCGGTGTCGCGGCGAACCAACTCGACGTCGTTCGCCAGATAGAACCGGCGCTCGGTCTCGATCACGTACTTGAACTGCGAGACCACATCGCGGTATTCGCGGTAGAGGGCCAGTTCGACTTCGCGGTCGTAGTCCTCGATCTCATCATCTTCCATGGTGCGCCCAGTCTACGGCGTCGAAAGGAGGGCGGGTTCCTTGAGCCAGCTACGGCGATGGAAGTCGCTGGCGCCGTGAGTGGCGATGGCCTCCATGTGCACGCTGCTGCCGTAGCCCTTGTTGCTGTCCCAGCCGTAATGAGGCGTGTCGGCGTGGCGGTCGATCATGAGGCGGTCGCGGTGCACCTTGGCCACGACGGATGCCGCGGCGACCGACGCGCAGTCACGGTCGGCTTTGACGCGGGTCACGACGTTCAGGGGTGTGGAGAGGGCGGGGGCCAGCCAATCGTGGGAGCCGTCGAGCAGGATGACGGAACCGGCGACATCCACCCCGCGCCCGTAGAGCAGGCCGAGCCCGCGTTTGGCGGCGAGGCCGAGGCACGCGATGATGCCGAGCTCGTCTACCTCTTGCGGGCTCGCGAGCCCCACGGCGCTGTCGAGCGCCCAGTCGGCAGCGAGAGGAGCGATGCGCTCGCGCGCCGCCTCGGAGAGCATCTTCGAGTCGCGCAGTCCTGCCGGAATGGGCGCACGCCTGCTGGCGCGGATGACGCAGAGGCCCACGGCGACGGGGCCGGCAAGCGCTCCCCTGCCGACCTCGTCGATTCCGATGACGAGGCTCGCGCCCCGGCGTTCCAGGCCGCGCTCAACGGTGAGGGTCGGGTCGGAGACAGCTATTTCGATCCCTCGCTCTCGACACCCGCGAACACATCGGAGTAGTTGTCGAGGAACGTCCAGCGGTCCGTCGGCCACGTGATCCACAGAGCGCGCCCCACGACATTGTCGATCGGCACGAAGCCCTTGCCGGGCTGGTCTTGGTTGAACCGCGAGTCCTTGGAGTTGTAGCGGTTGTCGCCCATGACCCACAGGGAGCCCTCGGGAACGGTCACGTCGAACGCCACGGCGGAGGCGGCCGTCTGCCCCTCGGGCAGCTTGATGTAAGGCTCATCGAGGGGAACGCCGTTGACCGACATCTGACCGAGAGCGTTGCAGCAGGTCACATGATCGCCCGGCAGGCCGATGACCCGCTTGATGAGGTGGTCGTTCGCGTCGCTCGCCGCGAGGCCCACCGTCTCGAGCACCCAGTCGAGGGCTGCTGCGACGGGCGCCTTCTCGGGCTCGACAGTGGCGGGAAGCCAGCCGCCCGGATCGGCGAACACGACGACATCGCCGCGCTCGATCGGCATCAGGCCGGGCTCGAGCTGATTGACCAGAATGCGGTCATTGACCTGAAGCGTGTTCTCCATCGACCCCGAGGGGATATAGAACGACCGCACGAGGAAGGTCTTGATCAGCACCGACGCCAGAACGGCGACGAGGAAGATGATGAGGATGTCGCGAAGGAACAGCAGTGTGCTGCGCTGCCTGCGCGAATTCTTGTGCCGGCGTGACGTACGCGATGGCATGGTCGTTTCTGTCATTTAACCGCCTGAGCTCCCTGCCATTTTATGGGCAGGGAGCTCAGGGATGTGAATCGAAGGACCGACGCGTTTCGGCTGTCAGTTGATTCGAAGGCGAAAGTTACGCGTCGCGCTTCTCTTTGATCTTGGCCTTCTTGCCGCGAAGGGCACGCAGGTAGTAGAGCTTCGCGCGGCGAACGTCACCGCGGGTGACGACCTCGATGTGGTCGATGACCGGGGAGTGAACCGGGAAGGTACGCTCGACACCGACCTGGAAGCTGACCTTGCGCACGCAGAACGTCTCGCGAACGCCCTCGCCCGAGCGGCCGATGACGACGCCCTGGAAGACCTGGATACGCGAACGCGTACCTTCAACGATGTTGACGTGCACCTTGACGTTGTCGCCGGCGCGGAACTCGGGAATGTCGCTACGCAGCGATGCCGCGTCGACGAAATCGAGAATGTGGCTCATGATGATGATTCGCTCTCTGCAACCGCCACAGGTCGACTACGGGGTAAAAGAAGTGTGAGTTTCGGTGCCATCGTTTATCGCAGACTCCCCTGTGGCAGAGTCGGGCCGAGGCACAATCGTTTATTCTGCCACACGCGGCGCCCGCGCCACAATCAGTGGGTGTCGCGGCTCGTCTCGATCACGATGTACTCGCCGTCGTTCCGGATGCCCGCGGGCACCTGGTTGGGGCGGAATCCGGCACCCGGAGCGGCCGGCGGAACCTCGAACGAGGCGAACGCATCCTGAACTCTCTTGCGGGCCTCGACGAAGAACTGCCACACCGCGGCCCAGAACCCGCCGATCACAGCCACGATGAGCACAACGGATGCGATCGTCGAGGCGGCCGTATTGAGGCCCAGAGTGATCGCCGCAGCCGAAATGACGGTGAGAACGGCCACGTCGATCCACGAGACGAGTTTGGATGCGCGGACACCCGGCCGCGCATAGACGATTCCGGCGATGGCGGCCAGCGCCACGAACAGCACGATGGCGGCGAGGAGAACACCAAGGGTTTCCCAGGCACCTCCGCCGAAGACAGCGCTGCCGACCAGCAACCACGCCGGCAGAACGACTGCTGCGGGGAACAGAACCGAGTAGAAAGCCCGACGAATCATCACCTCTTCAGGCTAGGCGCGGCAGCTCGGGAATTGGCTGGGATCATGTGCGCCTCGGGCGAACACGAGAGCGGGCAGAATAGAGACATGATCGAGTTGCGCACGCCCACAGAAATCGACGAGATGCGGGCTGCGGGGCGCTTCGTCGCCGACGTGCTCACCGAGCTGAAGTCCAGGGCCGCCGTCGGCATGAACCTGCTGAAGCTCGATGCGATCGCGCACGAGATGATCCGGTCGCGTGGAGCCGAGTCGTGCTACATCGACTACCACCCGTCGTTCGGCGCCAGCCCCTTCGGCAAGGTGCTCTGCACATCGGTCAATGACGCCGTGCTGCACGGCCTCCCCCATGACTACGTGCTCCGCGACGGCGACCTGCTGAGTCTCGACTTTGCGGCATCCGTCGACGGCTGGGTGGCCGACTCGGCGGTGTCGATCGTGGTGGGAACGCCTCGCGCCGAAGATCTGCGGGTCATCGAGACGACAGAACGAGCGCTGGAAGCCGGCATCGCGGCTGCCCGGCCGGGAGGACGGCTCGGCGACATCTCCGCGGCGATCGGACAGATCGCTGCGGAAGCCGGATATCTCGTGAACACCGACTTCGGCGGTCACGGAGTGGGCCGCACGATGCACGGCGACCCACACGTTCCGAACAGCGGTCGACCCAATCGTGGTCTTCCCCTGCGCGCCGGCCTGGTCATCGCGATCGAGCCGTGGTTCCTCGAGTCGACCGACAAGATCGTCACCGACAAAGACGGCTGGACCCTCCGCAGCGCCGACGGATCACGGGGCGCGCACTCCGAGCACACTGTCGCCATCACGGAAGACGGCCCGCTCATTCTGACCGCTCGCTCCTAGCCGCCCACGTCTGCTCAGTCGACGAGTTCGAAAGCCGCGAGCCCTCCGACGTACGACTTCGGAAGGGGACGTGCGAATTCGTCGCGTCTGGAGGTGGAGTAGCCGAGCGTGACGAGCGACTCCACGAGCTTGGTGGCCGCGCTCACCCCGTCGATGACGGGAACGCCGACCTCGCCCGAGATATAGCTGCACAGATCGGCCATCCCCGCGCATCCGAGCACGATCGAATCGGCCTTGTCTCGCTCGACGGTCTGCCTGCACAGATCGATGATCACCTGCGCGGCACCGGTCGCGGGGTCGTCGAGAGCGAGCACGGGGATGTCGCAGGCGTAGACGCCCACGCATCGATCGGCGAAGCCGTAGTGGCGAACCAGATCCTGGGCTCGCCCCACCGTTCGTGACAGCGACGTGACGACGCTGAAGCTCCGGCCCACCAGCGTGGCGGCGTGCATCGCCGCTTCAGCGATTCCGACGACCGGGCCGCCCGCGAGCTCGCGAGCGGCATCCAGCCCCGGGTCGCCGAAGCAGGCGATGACGTACCCGTCAGACCCCGCGCGCTCACCTTCGGCGATCTCGTGAAGCAGACCGGGAACCGAGAGCGCCTCGTCGTAGTGACTCTCGATCGACGCCGGGCCCATCGACGGGTTCACGGCGCTGATGCGCGTTCCGGGCCCGGCCACCCCCCGGGCACACGATCCGATCATGTCGGTCATGGCCCGGGTGGTGTTCGGGTTGATCACGGTGATGTGCACGAGTGCGTGTCCGTTCGATGGTGCGGTGGAGGGAGTTACTGGATGACCGAGGCTGTCTCGTGCTCCTCGGCCGCCTGCATGCTGCGGGCCGCTTGGGGGCTGATCTTCTCGGCCAGCCAGTAGACGACGAGTCCGATTCCGCAGCCGATGAACCAGGCATACGAGGCCGCGCCCTGCAGAACGGGGATGAACACCGTGCTGGCCGCGAGAACCGCTCCGACCGCCGTCGCGATGACCGCGTTCGGGTTGAAGCCCTTCTTGTACCAGTAGCGCCCCTTCTCGCTCATCGTGTAGAGGTCGTCGACGTAGACCGTCTGCTTGCGCACGATGTAGAAGTCGCAGATCAGCACGCCGAACAGCGGGCCGATGAACGCACCCAGTGTGTCGAGCGTGTAGTGGATGATCTCCGGGCTCGAGTACAGGTTCCACGGCGTGATCAGAACGCTTCCGACGGCGGCGATCATGCCGCCCATGCGCCAGGAGATCTTCTGAGGTGCGACGTTCGAGAAGTCGAAGGCCGGTGAGACGAAGTTCGCCACGATGTTGATTCCCACCGTCGCGATCGCGAAGGTCAGAGCGCCGAGGATGATGGCGTAGACGTTGTCGATGCGGGCGACGGTCTCGATCGGGTCGGTGATCAACGTGCCGAACACCGGAACCGTGGCAGACGCGCAGATCACGACGAGCAGCGAGAACACGAGGAAGTTCAGCGGCAGGCCGAGAAGGTTTCCACGCTTGACCGCCTTGAACGACTTGCCATAGCGCGAGAAGTCGCCGAAGTTCAACATCGGGCCGGAGAAGTACGACACCACCAGCGCGATGGCGCCGAGCATGACGGGAACGGCATCCCAGCCCTGGAACTTCACGGAACCGAGGTTCAGGTCGATGTTCTCCCAGCCCGCCTGTGACACGAGGTAGATGGCGAGGATGATCATCACGACGTAGACCGCCGGGCCGCAGAAGTCGATGAACTTGCGGATCGACTCCATTCCTCGCCAAAACACGAAGGCCTGAGCGACCCAGAGAATGAGGAACGCGATCCAGCCCAGCAGCGACAGGCCTGCGAAACCGACGGTGTCGGCATCCGCAATACCTGCCAGGTCGGGCCAGAGCTTGAGGGCGACGACGACGAGTGCGGCCGAGGCCAGATAGGTCTGGATGCCGTACCAGGCCACCGCGATCAGGCCGCGGATGATCGCGGGGATGTTGGCGCCGAGGACGCCGAACACGGTGCGCGAGATCACCGGATAGGGCACGCCCGACTGCTGACTCGGCTTGGCGACGAGATTGCAGAGGAAGTAGACGATGGTGATGCCCACGAGCAGAGAGACGAGCACCTGCCAGCTGGCGAGCCCGAGCGCGAAGAGGCTGCCCGCGGTGACGTAGCCGCCGACGCTGTGCACGTCGGACATCCAGAAGGCGAAGAAGTTGTAGGCGCTCCAGGTCTGCTTCTTGAGCGGCGCGAGATCCTCATTGCTGAGGCGTGGATCGTGGAACGCTTCGACGACGCCGCTGCCCGTGGGCAGCCCGGCAGCCTCGAGCACGTCGCCGGGCTTCTCCCCGTGGGGGTTGATGACCTCGGTCATGGAATTCTCCGGTTTCTGATCAGTGGTGCGACAGTGTGGTTGGAGGGTGGTGGTCGGCGGATTCTTCGATTCGATCCACGTTCCCTAACCGGCAGCTCCCCAGGGCTCCGTCAGTGCTCATAAAGCTATTGCTTAACACGTCATGCACGATTTCGTGCCTGTTACAGGCGTGTGACAATTGACGGGTGGAGAACGTGCTCGAGTCCGGAGACGCTGCAGCGCTCAGCGCGAACGAGTCGCTCGGGCGCAGGCTCCGCGAACTCCGAATGCAATCAGGACTCTCGCTTCGAGCACTCGCCCGCTCGCTCGACATCTCGGCCAGCGCCGTGTCGCAGATCGAGACCGGCGTGATGGTTCCCTCGGTGAACCGCCTGATCGCGATCGTGACCGCCCTCGGCGTGCCCCTGTCGGCCGCCTTCGAGGCCCCGGGCGCAGAATCGGCGGCGGCATCCACCACCGCGACGCTCGGCGACCGGCTCGCCCGCCTCGCAGATCAGCCCGTCGAGGGTGACGGCTACGTCATCTCACGCGCCGGCCGCGTGCCCGACATGAACCTCGAGTCGGGCGTGGTCTACCGCAGGCTCTCTCCCGGCCCCGTGCCCGGCCTCGAGATCTTCGAATCGACCTACCCCGCGGGCTCGACCGGCAGCGCCCACGGCGACCTGATCCGGCATGACGGCTTCGAGATCGGCAGCATCAGCTCGGGCACGCTCACCATCACCTTCGAGGGCGAAGACGTGACCCTGTCTGCCGGAGACTCGATCACGTTTCCCGCGACGAAGCCCCACCGGCTCAGCAATCGGTCAGGCGAGTCCTGCGTCGCCGTCTGGCTGATCGTTCACTCGTAGAAGATCTGGCCTGACCCGCGCGGTGCGTTCGAGCTGCTGCTCGCGACGCCACTCGGCGATGAGGCGGTGGTTGCCGCTGAGCAGCACGGGCGGAACCGCACGGCCTCGCCACTCGGCCGGCTTCGTGTAGCTCGGATATTCGAGAAGACCGTCCTCGTGCGACTCCTCGACCAGACTCTCGGGGTTTCCGACCACGCCCGGAATGAGCCGGCCGATCGCCTCGATCATCGCCATGACCGCGACCTCACCGCCGTTCAGCACGTAGTCGCCCAGGCTCACCAGCCGAACCTCGGCCCTCTCGGCCGTGTCGTCGAACACGCGCTGATCGATGCCCTCGTACCGCCCGCATCCGAAGACCAAGTGCTCGCGCGTCGAGAGCTCGCGCGCCATCTTCTGAGTGAACACCTCGCCCGCCGGCGAGGGAAAGATCACCAGCGGGGCCACGGATGCCGTGGGTTCGGCGTCGAGGATCGCGTCGAGCGCCTCGCCCCACGGCTCGGGCTTCATGACCATTCCCGCTCCGCCGCCGAACGGGGTGTCGTCGACCTTGCGGTGCCTGTCGTGAGTGTGGTCGCGCAGGTCGTGCACACCGAGCTCGATGAGGCCGGACTGCCGCGCCTTGCCGAGAAGCGAGATGTCGAGCGCGTCGAAGAAGCTCGGAAAGATCGAGACGATGTCGATACGCATCCTGAAAGCCTAGCTGCGACGGGCGCCCCGGTCGCGCAGTGCGCAGTCGATGAAACGGGCGGAGATATCGATAGACCGGCGGCCGCTGACCGACGGTTCATCTAAATCTCCGCCCGACGATCACTCGTCGGACGGAATGAGGCCGGCAATTCGATGCCGGGCGGCCCAACGGTGCTCATTCCGCCGCACAACGGCGCGAATCGCCCGTTCGACGGAGGGCCACTCATTCATGACCTGGCCATAGGTGACGCGAAGGACGACATATCCCCGTTCGATCAACTCGAGGTCACGACGGCGGTCCTCAGCGTAGGCCTGAGCGCTCGTGTGCCAGGTCTTGCTATCCAGCTCGACCACGAATCGATCCCCGATGAGGAGGTCGACGCGTCCAACCGTTCCGATGCGCACTTGTGTGCGGTGCGGAATGCCCAATGCTCGTAGACGCAGTCGCGCCTTGGTCTCGAGCCCGGATTGCGCGGTCGCATCGATGAGCTCAAGATAGCGACGGTATTTCTTGGGAAGCGATTCGATGATCCGCCGAACCTGGTAGATGCCGACGAGGCGATTGTTGAGCGCCGAGTCGAGGGCGACGATCACCTCTTCTCGAGGCTGGCAGATGATGAGGTGCCTCAGCGCCGCGGGAACGCTGTCGACTGCCAGGTCCAACTCTCCAGCCTGCAGAACGGCGGCGCCGCGATGCAGCCGAACGCCATAGCTCGCCGGTTTCGACAGTCGCACGGCTCTATCGTGCGGCGCCGAGAGATGGCTTGCATGTGCGTCAACGGACACATGCAGAAGCCGGTCATCGACGCACCAGACACCTTTGCGCCTCAGCGCTGACACGCATGTTAGATGCCCGCCCACTCGAACCGCCGCGACCAGTTCCGGGTCGGCGTCTGAGGCCGCATACCAACCGCGTCGGGGGTTCGTGAGAAAGCCAGACTTCACTGCGTTCGTCAAATCGGAAGCCGCGAAGCCGTGAGCGGACAAGGCGCTGCGCGAGGCGACACCGCCATAGCCACCGATGACATCGAGAAGTGCTTGCATCAACACATGCTCGCCGCTTCCGAAGTCCGGAAACGGCGGCCGAAGCTATCTGTGGAAAACACGAACGGGCGGAGATTTCGACCCTCCAAACGCCTCTCGGCGCCGGTGGTGCGTAATCTCCGCCCGTTCGGATGAAGCGGCTACTCGGCCGGGCCGTCTTCAGGCGAGGGCTCCTCTGTGGGAGCCTCCTCGTCGTCGTCCGACTCGGGCAGCTCCTCGAGGAGGCCCGGAGGCGGTGTGATCGTCATCGTTCCCGCCGCGATGTCGACCGCCGGAATGATCGCCTTGACGAACGGAACCAGCACCTCGCCGGATGCCTGCTCGATGACCAGCAGATCTTGAGCGGGCATGTGGTTGACCTGGCGCACGACGCCGATCTTCTCGCCGTCGCGGATCACGTCGAGTCCGACGAGCTGGTGGTCGAACCAGGCGTCTTCTTCGGCGGACTGCTCGTCGGAGTCCTGGTCGATCCAGAGGATCGCCTTGACCAGTCCTTCGGCGGCGGTGCGGTCGGGCACGCCCTTGAAGAATCCGACGGCATGGCTGTTGAACCACTTGAGCTCGATGAGCTCGAGCGTCTTGCCGTGCCACGGAGATGATGTAGGCACTTGGAGGGTGAACACCGCGCCCGGCACGAAGCGTCGTGCGGGGTCGTCGGTGAAGAGTTCCAGCTTGATCGCCCCCTTGAGCCCGTGGGCTTTCAGGAGGCGACCAACCCGGAGTTGCTGCGTCTCGTTCTTAGAAATCGGTATCCACCACGTCTACACGAACGCGCTTGCCATCAGCGAGCGCGGCGACGAGTGTGCGGAGAGCCTTGGCCGTGCGACCCGCACGACCGATCACGCGGCCGAGGTCGTCGGGGTGCACGCGCACCTCGAGAACCTCTCCGCGCGGTGAGCTCTTCGCAACGACATGCACGTCGGCAGGTTTGTCGACGATGCCCTTGACCAGGTGCTCGAGAGCAGGAGCGAGCAAGGCTAGGCCTTCTCTGCTTCAGCCTCGGGAGCCTCGTCGGCAGCCGGTGCCTCGTCGGCGGGAGCTGCGGGAGCCTCGACCTTGACCTCAGCCTTGGGCTTCAGAACCGGCTTCTTCTTCTCGTCGGCGACGAACGGCTCCTTGGGCTCCTTGACGCGCACGGTCGAAACCGCGTCTTTGTCGCCCTTGAACTTGCCCCAGTCACCGGTGAGCTTCAGCAGCGCGGCGACCTGCTCGGTCGGCTGAGCGCCGACGCCGAGCCAGTACAGCGCACGCTCGGACTCGATCTTGATGACCGAAGGCTCTTCGGTGGGGTGGTACTGGCCGATCTCCTCGATGACACGACCGTCGCGCTTGGTGCGCGAGTCGGCGACGACGATGCGGTAGTACGGTGCACGGATCTTGCCCATGCGCTTCAAACGGATCTTTACAGCCACAATTCTTCCTAGGTTTTTCTCTCGGCCCTGATGGGCCTAAATGTGGGTGAACTGGCAGCCGTGAGCGTGGGGTGCACACTCGGCGTAAAAAGTTCTCGAGGGTTCTGCCACAACCTGATTAGAGGGTCGGGCGGGCAGACTCGACAGATCATTCTGTCAGATATTCGCCTCGTGCGCGTAATTCCTGAGCGCTATCCGTCGAGTCTGTCAGGATGAGGCGACCCGCTGCTATCGATCGGAGCCGCACATGCAGATCTCGTTCGCTCCCTCCGAACGCTCCACGCTCGGCATCGAGTGGGAGATCGCGCTCGTCGAGCAGAGCTCAGGCGACCTGGTCAACGTCGCCGGCGACGTGCTGCAGTCTCTGCGTGGACCAGACGGCCAGGATCACCCGCGCATCACCGAAGAGCTGCTGCTGAACACCGTCGAGCTCGTCACCGCCGTGCACACACGGGTATCGGATGCGGTCGACGACCTCCAGGGACAGCTCGCCGAGGTGCGCGCCATCACCGATCCGCTCGACGTCGAGCTCATGTGCGCGGGAACCCATCCGTTCGCCCAGTGGTTCGACCAGCAGATCACCGACAAGGAGCGGTACCACAAGCTCATCGACCGCACTCAGTGGTGGGGCCGCAACATGATGATCTGGGGCATCCACGTGCACGTCGGCGTCGAGAGCCGCGACAAGGTTCTTCCTCTTCTCAACGGACTGCTCAACTACTACCCGCACCTGCAGGCCCTCTCTGCATCGAGCCCGTTCTGGGCCGGCGAGAAGACGGGCTATGCGTCGAATCGTGCGCTCATGTTCCAGCAGCTTCCGACCGCAGGCCTCCCCTACCAATTTGACGAGTGGAGTCAGTACGAGTCGTACGTCGACGACATGAAGGTCACGGGCATCGTCGACGACCACACCGAGGTTCGCTGGGACATCCGACCGTCGCCCCAGTGGGGAACGCTCGAGATGCGCGCCTGCGACGGCCTCTCGAGCCCCGAGGAGATCGGCGCGGTCGCGGCCCTCATCCAATGCCTCGTCGAGCACATGTCCGACCGGCTCGACGCGGGCGAGACCCTGCCGACGCTGCAGCCCTGGTACGTACGCGAGAACAAGTGGCGCGCTGCGCGCTACGGTCTCGACGCCGAGATCATCGTGGATGCGCAGGGCTCAGAGAAATTGGTCACCGACGACGTGCGAGAACTGCTGGTCACACTCGCGCCGGTCGCCGAGCGGCTCGACTGCGTCGACGAACTGGCCAAGGTGAACCTGATCCTCGAGCACGGCGCCAGCTACCAGCGTCAGCTGCGCGTCGCGGAAGAGAACGGTGGAAGCCTCAAGGCCGTGGTCGCGTCGCTCACTCGCGAACTGCGCCACGGCCTCGGCACGGTCGCGCCCTGAGCTTGTCGAAGGGACGCCCTTCGACAAGCTCAGGGAACGGCAAGCTCAGGGAACGGGGCTAGGCGTTCTTCTCGTCGCGCCAGGCGAGCAGATCCTTGACCGGACCGAGATCGATCGACGGCCCGGTGATTCCGAGGGTGAACAGCGTGACACCCGCCTCGGCCTTCTCATCGAGCACCGCGGCATCGGCCGAGCCGAAGGCGCCCGCGAGCTTGACGTCGTTCGAGATCTCGATCTCCGAGACGTCGCGGCCGACGTCCGATGCGTGTCCGCGCAGAACCTCGAGCTTGTGCCGGAGAGTAGGTACGTCGGAGAAGCTGTGCCAGATCGTGGCGTGCTTCGCGACGAGCTTCAGAGTCTTCTTCTCGCCGCCTCCGCCGATCAGCACCGGGATCTTGCGGGTGGGAGCCGGGTTGAGAACGCCCCAGCGCGCCTCGATCCGCGGGAGCGCCTCGCCCAGCGCATCCAGTCTCTGCCCGACCGTGCCGAACTCGTAGCCGTACTCGTCGTAGTCACGCTCGAACCACCCCGAGCCGATACCGAAGACGAGCCGCCCCTCGGCTCCCGGAGTCTTGGCGCTGATGTGATCGACGGTGCGCGCCATATCGGCGAGCAGGTCAGGGTTTCTGTAGCTGTTGCAGGTGACGAGCGGACCGAACTCGATCGTCGACGTCTGCTCCGCCCAGGCGGCGAGCATGCTCCAGCCCTCGAAATGAAGACCCTCAGGGTCACCCGACAGCGGGTAGAAGTGATCCCAGTTGAAGGCGATATCGACGCCCAGTTCTTCGAGCTGGCGAAGAGTGTCGCGGATCGTCGTGTAGTCGGAGTGCTGGGGCGCGATCTGGATGCCGATGCGCACGGGGCGCGAGGTGTTTGTGGTCATGATGCGAGCCTACTTATCACGCCTGTTCGAGAACTCACCTTGCGGCATCCGGCATCGCACCTCACAATGAACAGGTGAAGTCGATAGAGCCGAAGTCTGCGAACGTGCGCCCTCAGCGGCCCCGTCGCAACATCGTCTCCCGGCTCCTCCCCCCGGCCGCGCTGCTCTTCGTCGGTGCTCTCGCCGTGGCCACATCGCTTCCCGCCGCGGCTTTCGGGCCGGGCTCCTCGTTCGGTCTGACCGGAGCGACGGGTGGTCCGCAGTCGCAGGATCAGCTGCTCTCGGTCGACGCCTCCGCCGCCGACGCGAGCGTTCTGCGCGACGGCTACACCGTCAACACTCCGACTCCGACACCCACCCCGACGCCTGTGGTCAAGGCCGCGCCCGCGTCGACGGGTGGAAGCCCGGGAGGATGGGGCTGCCAGCGAGACGCCCCCGCCGAGACGACGCGTCTCACGTGGCCCTACGATCACCCCGTCAAGATCGGTGACGGCTTCGGCCCGCGCGCCGAGGGCATGCACGACGGAGTCGACATGCTCGCCGGCAACGGAACACCGATCCAGGCGATCGGCGACGGCGTGGTCACCGCGTCGGGCTACAACGGCTCTGCGGGCAACTATGTCGCCATCGCGACCATGGTCGGCGGCCAGCGTCTCTGCAGCATGTACATGCACTTTCAAGACGGATCGGTGACCGTGACGGTCGGCCAGGAAGTCACCGCGGGCACCGTGATCGGCCTCACCGGCGACACGGGCAACGCCAGCGTCGAGCACTGCCACTTCGAGCTGTTCTTCGCCGACGGCGTGCGGTTCGACCCGATTCCGTACCTGACGGCGAACGCCAGCTACTAGGCGTTCGGCTCCCTGGCGCGTCCCTTCGACAAGGTCAGGGAACGGGGCTCGTTCGTCGAGCCAGTCGAGACGAGCCCTTCGACAGGCTCGCCCTTCGACAGACTCGCCCTTCGACAGGCTCGGGGAACGATGGAACGCCGCTAGCGGCCCAGGAACTTCTGCAGCGAGGCCAGCTCTTCTTCGCTCGGAGCGCCCGGGGCCGACTTGCCCTTGCCGAGCCCCAGACCGAAGCCCGAGCCGCCCGCGGTGACGGGCGCGGCATCCGGCTTGATACCCGCCGCGCGCGCGGCGTCTTCGGCCGCCCGCTTGGCCGGGTTGCCCGACTTCGAGCCCTTCTTCTTGGCGACCTGCTTGCGGCCGCCGTGGGCGCCGGGAACCGGACCCATTCCGGGGATGTTCGGCATGCCACCCTTGGCGACGGTCTTCATCATCTTGGCCGCCTGCTCGAAGCGCTGCACGAGCTGGTTCACGTCGGTGACGGTCATTCCCGAGCCCTTGGCGATGCGCAGTCGACGCGAACCGTTGAGGAGCTTCGAGTTCTGCCGCTCGGCCTTCGTCATCGACTGGATGATGGCCTCGGTGCGCACGATCTCGCGCTCGTCGAAGTTCTCGAGCTGCTGCTTCATGCCTCCCATGCCGGGGAGCATGCCCATCATCTTCTTGATGGAGCCTGCGCCGCGCAGCTGCTGCATCTGAGACAGGAAGTCTTCGAGGGTGAACGTGTCGGTGGCAAACTTCTCGGCCATCTTCATGGCCTCGCCCTCGTCGAAGGCCGACTGGGCCTGCTCGATGAGGGTCAGGATGTCACCGAGGTCGAGGATTCGGCTCGCCATGCGGTCGGGGTAGAAGGGCTCGAAGTCGTCGAGCGACTCACCCGTCGAGGCGAAGATGATCGGTCGACCGGTGACAGAGGCCACCGAGAGCGCCGCCCCACCGCGGGCGTCACCATCGAGCTTGGTCAGCACGACGCCGGTGAAGTCGACTCCGTCTTGGAAGGCCTTGGCCGTGGCTACGGCGTCTTGACCGATCATGGCGTCGATGACGAAGAGCACCTCATCGGGGTCGACTGCCTTGCGGATGTCTGACGCCTGCTTCATCATGTCGGCGTCGACACCGAGGCGACCAGCCGTGTCGACGATGACCACGTCGTACTGCTTGTCGATGGCGAACTTGATCGAGTCTTTCGCGACCTTCACCGGGTTGCCGGTTCCGTTGCCCGGCTCGGGTGCGAAGACGGCGACTCCGGCCTGGCCAGCGACGACCTGCAGCTGGTTGACGGCGTTGGGGCGCTGGAGGTCGGCGGCGACCAGCAGAGGCGTGTGGTTGTCTTTGGCCAGCCACTTGGCGAGCTTTCCCGCGAGGGTCGTCTTACCTGCACCCTGGAGGCCGGCGAGCATGATCACGGTCGGCGGTTTTTTGGCGAACTGGATGCGACGGGCCTCGCCACCGAGGATCGCCACGAGCTCCTCGTTGACGATCTGCACGACCTGCTGTGCCGGGTTGAGCGCCTTGTTGACCTCGTCGCCCAGCGCGCGCTCGCGCACCTTGCCGGTGAAGTCCTTGACCACCTCGAGCGCGACGTCGGCGTCGAGCAGCGCACGGCGGATCTCACGGACGGTCGCGTCCACATCGGCAGGGCTCAGCTTGCCCTTGGTGCGAAGGTTCTTGAATGTCTCTGCGAGCCGGTCAGACAGGTTTCCGAAAGTAGCCATGGTTCGACAAGTTTACCTGGCCGCCGACGATCGCGTCTCGACAAGCTCGACGAACGGAACACTTCGGGGATCATTAGCCAAGCTAATGAGTTACGCTAACTACATGACACCACTCTCGCTGCCCGCCCTCAGCTCCGAGCTGCGTGGAGTGACGATGCACCTCTCTCGCAGGCTCCGCAACGAACGAGCCGACATCGACCTCAGCGACTCCCAGTTCAGCGTGCTGGCCTATCTCGTTCGCACCGGAGCGCACACGCCGAACGAGCTGAGCGTGTGGGAGCACGTCACTCCCCCATCGATGAACCGCACCATCAACGCGCTCGAAACCGCCGGTCTCGTCGCGCGAACACCGGATGCGTCGGACGGCCGCAAAGTCTTCGTCACGGCCACCGAGAACGGCTTCGCGGTCGTCAAGGAGACGCGGCGCAAGCGCGACGCGTGGCTCCACTCGAGGCTCTCAGCACTCACGGCCGAGGAACGTCGAACACTCGAGGAGGCGACGGTCATTCTGAGAACGATGGTGGCTCCGTGAGCGCGATGTTCCGCTCGCTCTCGAGCGTCAACTACCGCATCTGGTTCGCCGGAGCGCTGGTGTCGAATGTGGGCACGTGGATGCAGCGCACGGCCCAGGACTGGATCGTGCTCACGGAGCTGACCAACCACGACGCGGCGGCCGTGGGCATCGTCATGGCGCTCCAGCTCGGCCCGCAACTTCTCCTCGTGCCGTGGTCGGGCCTGATAGCCGACCGTCTCGATCGGCGACGCACCCTGATGGTGACCCAGGCATCCATGGGCGCCCTCGGGCTGGGGCTCGGCCTCATCGTCGTGACGGGCGTCGCCCAGCTCTGGCATGTCTACCTCTTCGCCCTACTGCTGGGCATCGCCTCCGCGATCGACGCCCCCGTGCGGCAGACATTCGTCTCCGAACTCGTCGGCGGCTCGAATCTGTCGAACGCCGTGGCGCTGAACTCGGCCTCGTTCAACGCTGCTCGCATGATCGGCCCCGCCGTCGCGGGCCTTCTCGTCGCGGTGATCGGCGCGGGGTGGGTCTTCCTGCTGAACGCGGTGACGTTCGGTGCGGTACTGGCCTCACTCGCCTTCATCAGGGTGGATCAGCTGCGTCAGAGCAAGCGGGCGCCGCAGGGCAAGGGACAGCTGCTCGAGGGTTTTCGTTATGTGCGAGGTCGGCCGGATCTGCTTGTGATCTTCGTGATCGTGTTCATCATCGGCACGTTCGGCATGAATTTCGCCATCTTCACCTCGACCATGGCGAGCGTGGAATTCGGGCGCGGACCCGAGGCATTCGGCCTGCTCTCGTCGGTCATGGCGGTGGGATCGGTGACGGGAGCGCTGATGTCGGCTCGACGCGACCGACCACGGCTCCGACTCACGTTCGTCGCGGCGGCCGCGTTCGGTGTGAGCTGTCTCGCTGCCGCCATCATGCCGAGCTACTGGGAATTCGCCATCGTGCTCATCTTCGTGGGGCTCTCTGCTCAGACGTTGATGACGACGGCAAATGGCACGGTGCAGACGACGACCGCGCCCGAGATGCGCGGGCGCGTGATGGCCCTCTACATGGCGGTCTTTATGGGAGGTACTCCGCTCGGCGCGCCCGTCGTGGGCTGGGTGGCGAACAGCTTCGGCCCTCGATGGGCGATCGGGGTGGCCGCCGCGTCGGGGCTCGTCGCCGCTGCGATCGGTCTCGGCTGGCTCATCGTGTTCCGGCATCTGCGGTTGCACTACGACCGCGCGGAACATCCTCACTTCGTCCTGAGCCACGACGGTCGACCCTACGAGCGCAGCAGCGACCCCGAGACGACAGTGGAGCTCGAAGAGGATCTCGCGCTCGATGAGGCGGATGCGCGGAGATCGTGAGAACTGATCGCCGTGCGCCGCGCGACCGGCGTCAGGCGATATCGACGACGGTGACTCCCGACGACCGATCCCCCGCCGCTATGGCTTCGAGTGCCGCGGGAGCATCGGCCAGCGCGATTCGGTGCTCGATGAGACGGTCCGGGTCGAGGGCGCCACTCAGAACGAGGTCGAGGAGCGCGGGATAGTCCGACGCCGGCATTCCGTGGCTGCCGTGCAGCGAGAGCTCCTTGGCGATAATCGCCGGGAGCGGCACTGCCGGTTCCTCTGAGAACAGGCCGATCTGCACCTGGCGACCGAGGGGCGCGAGTGCGAGCACGCTGAGCCGCATCGTCGCCTGCCTGCCCAGGGCCTCGACCGAGACCTGAACTCCGGATGGGGCCGCGGACTCGATCGCCTCGAGGATCTCCGACTCAGAGAGGTCGGATGAGTCGATGGTGCGTGCCACTCCCAATGACGAGGCCCGCTCGAGTGCGTCGGGGTCGATATCGACGGCGATCACCTCGGCACCGAGTGCGACTCCGATCATCGCGGCGCTCAGCCCCACCCCGCCGCAGCCGACGACGAGCAGTCGCTCGCCGCGCTGCAGTCTCGCCCGGTGCACGAGACCTCGATAGGCAGTCGCGAATCGGCAGCCGAGAAGGGCAGCGGCACCCGAGTCGAGCTCGTCAGGAACCCGAATGAGGTTGACGTCGGCATTGTGCAGAGCCACGAGCTCGGCGAACGACCCCCAGTGGGTGAACCCGGGCTGCGTCTGATTGCGGCAGACCTGGCCGTTTCCGTCGGCGCATTCCGGGCAGCTTCCGCAGGCCGAGACGAACGGAACGGTCACCCGCTCGCCCACCTGGAAAGTGGCGACCTCCGGACCGACGGCGGCGATGCGTCCGACGAGTTCGTGACCCGGAACATGCGGGAGGGCGATGCCGTCGTCATGGCCCAGCCATCCGTGGGCATCGCTGCGGCAGACTCCCGTCGTTTCGACCTCGACGACCACGCCGGCGGCCGAGGGAACGGGATCGGGCACATCGCGGAGCTCGGGCGCTCCGCCGAACTCGGTGAATACGACAGCGCGCATGGGACTCTTTCTCGCGGGGAACGCCTTCGACGATACCGGCCATGATCGCTGTCGGCGTCAGTCCCTAGACTCGGGGGCATGCGCCACGGAATCGTCATCCTGCCCCAAGACCCCTGGTCTATCGCCCGCCGAAAGTGGCAGTCCGCCGAGGGGCTCGGCTTCGAGCACGCCTGGACCTACGATCACCTCTCGTGGCGTTCGCTCGCAGACCAGCCGTGGAACGCGACCGTTCCCACACTCACGGCAGCGGCGGTCGTCACGGAGACCATCCGCCTCGGCACCTTCGTCTCATCGCCGAACTTCAGGCATCCGGTGCCCTTCGCGAAAGAGGTGGCAACGGTCGATGACATCTCGGGCGGCCGATTTCTGCTCGGCATCGGGTCTGGAGGAACGGGCTTCGACGCCTTCGTGCTCGGTCAGCCCGAATACACACCGGCTCAGCGGCACGCGCGCTTCGCCGAGTTCGTGACTCTGCTCGACGAGCTGCTTCGGCACGAGGGCGACAGCGAGCGCGGCATCTCTTTCGACGGCGAATGGTACGAGGCGGTCGACGCACGCATGGTCGGCGTTCCGGCGCAGCAGCCACGCGTACCCTTCGTGCTCGCCGCGAACGGGCCGAGGGGCCTCGCGCTGGTCGCGCAGCAGGGTCAGGGGTGGGTCACCACGGGCAAAGACGGCGCCACTGGCGGGGAGTGGTGGACTGCGGTGGCCACCCTCGCCGGCCGTCTCGATGACGCGGCGGATGCCGCGGGCCGCGACCCGGCATCCATCGACCGGTATCTGTCGCTCGACTCGGGCGGCCAGTTCTCGCTCGAGAGCGTCGGCGCCTTCGACGACATGGTCGGGCGTGCGGCCGAGCTCGGGTTCACCGACGTCATCTCGCACTGGCCGAGGCCAGAAGGCACCTATGCGGGAGACGAAGAAGTGCTCTACGAGGTCGCCTCGCGGTTCTGAGCGGTTCTGAGCGGTTCCTCGCGGTTCTGAGCGGTTCTAGCCGACCAGGTTCTGAGCGAACACGTGTGGGGTGAAACCGGTGAGGTCGTTGATTCCCTCGCCCTGGCCGATGAGCTTGATCGGAATGCCCGTCTTCTCCTGCACCGCCAGCACGAAGCCTGCCTTCGCCGAACCGTCGAGCTTGGTGAGCACGAGGCCCGTCACCCCCGCGTGCTGGATGAACGCCTCGGCCTGGGCGAGACCGTTCTGGCCCGTGGTCGCGTCGAGCACGAGAAGCACCTCGGCCACGGGCGCCTGCTTCTCGATGACGCGGCGGATCTTGCCGAGCTCGTCCATGAGCCCACCCTTGGTCTGCAGGCGGCCGGCGGTGTCGATGACGACGATCTCGGTGCCGTGCAGCTTCGCGAACTCGATGGTCTGAAAGGCGACGGATGCCGGATCCTGGCCCTCGTGCTGCGGCCGCACGATGGCAGCGCCGGCGCGCTCGGCCCACGTGGCGACCTGCTCGACCGCGGCAGCACGGAAGGTGTCGGCCGCCCCGATGACCACCGTACGTCCGTAGGTGGCGAGGAACTTCGCGAACTTGCCGATCGTTGTGGTCTTTCCAACGCCGTTGACGCCGACGACCAGCACGACGGCCGGGCGCTCGGAGAGGTGCAGGGTCGTGTCGAGCCTCGAGAGCCGCTCCTCCATGGTCTCGCGGAGCATGCGCTGCAGGTCTTTGGGGTCGGTCGTCTTGAAGCGGTCGACCTTGGCCCGCAGGTCGCTCACGACGGAGTCGGTGACGTCGGGCCCGAAGTCGGCCTTCAGCAGCGCGTCTTCGAGGTCCTCCCACGTATTGGCGTCGATCGTGGGCTTGGTGAACATGCCCCGGAGGGCGCCAGAGAGAGACCAGGGGGTGCGTTCAGCCATACGACAACACTAGCGGCGCGCGTTCAGCCCACGGCCTGCACAAAACCGTCGGAGCGCTCGGCCTCGGCCGCGAGATGGGCGAGGCGCTCGGGCAGCTCGATTCCCTTGCGTGACATGGACTGCGCCCAGAGGCGGCCCGCCCTGTAGCTCGAGCGCACGAGCGGCCCCGCCAGAACGCCGAGGAATCCGATCTCCTCCGCCTCCTGCTTGAAGGCCACGAACTCCTCCGGCTTCACCCAGCGCGACACCGGAAGGTGGCGAGGGGTCGGACGCAGGTACTGCGTCAGCGTGATGATGTCGGTGCCGGCGTCGTGCAGATCGCGCAGTGCCTGACTCACTTCGCCGGGCTCCTCGCCCATGCCGAGGATCAGATTCGACTTCGTGATCAAGCCTGCGTCTCGGGCCTGCGTCAGAACGTCGAGCGAACGCTCGTATCTGAATGCGGGGCGGATGCGCTTGAAGATGCGCGGCACCGTCTCGACGTTGTGAGCGAAGACCTCGGGCCTCGACGAGAACACCTCGGCGAGCAGATCGCTGTTTCCCGAGAAGTCGGTCGCCAAGATCTCGACACCCGTGCCGGGATTTCGGCGGTGGATCTCGCGCACGGTCTCAGCGTGTAGCCAGGCACCCTCGTCGGGGAGGTCGTCGCGGGCGACTCCGGTGACGGTCGCGTAGCGCAAATTCATCTTCTCGACCGATTCGGCGACGCGCCTCGGCTCGTCGGTGTCGTAGTCGGCGGGCTTGCCGGTGTCGATCTGGCAGAAGTCGCATCGGCGGGTGCACTGAGAACCGCCGATAAGGAACGTCGCTTCGCGATCCTCCCAGCACTCGAAGATGTTCGGGCAACCGGCCTCCTGGCAGACGGTGTGCAGCCCCTCGTCTTTCACGAGGCTCTGCAGAGCACGGTACTCGGGGCCGAAGCGTGCCTTCGTCTTGATCCACTCCGGCTTCTTCTCGATCGGAGTCTCAGCATTTCTGATCTCGAGACGCAGAAGTTTGCGTCCTTCGGGCACGGCGCTCACGCGGCGACCTCCGCAGCTGAAGCCGAGAACCCAGCGATCGCCGACGAATCGGCGAAGCGCTCGGCGATGAGCGGCGCGACATCGCTCGGTGTGACGATGTGACTGAGACATTCGCTGATCGTCGTCACCCCCGCGTCGCGGATGCCGCACGCCACGATCCGCGAGTAGGGCGCGAGGCTGTTGCTGCAATTCAGGGCGAATCCGTGCATCGTCACGCCGTGGGCGATCCGGATGCCGATGGCCGCGATCTTGAGATCGGTTCCGTTTCTCGAGAACCAGACCCCCGAGCGCCCCTCGACGCGCCCGCACTCCACGCCGAGCTCATCGAGCACCTCGATGAGAACGCCTTCGAGGCGGCGCACGTAACCGACGACATCGACGGGCTCCGCCAGTCGCAGGATCGGGTAACCGACCAGCTGGCCGGGCCCGTGCCAGGTGATCTTGCCACCCCGGTCGACGTCGACGACCGGAGTTCCGTCGGTGGGCCGCTCCGACGCATCCGTTCTGCGCCCAGCGGTGAAGACCGACTGGTGCTCCAACAGCACGAGGGTCTCCGGCCCAGCGCCGGCGACGACATGGTCGTGGAGGCGACGCTGAAGCGCCCACCCGTCGGAGTATTCCACCGCGTCGTCGCCGAATCCGGCGAGAAGAAGCTCAGTCATTCGGGCAGTCTAGCTATTTACTAGACGCAGTCCAATTAATAGCATCGGCCGCGCCGGTCCTTCGTCGAAGACGAGGTGGAATCGTGTGCAGAGCGCCGAAAGAAACCAGGGCGAATCCGACTTCGGGCAATGAGGTCGCAGGCAGCCACAACCAGACATACGGCTCCTCGCCCATCTCGCCGCGCGAGAATCCGGGAAGGAGGGACACCGCAAGAACGCCGAATCCCACAGCCGCGATCGCGGGAAAGACCGGCGCGTGGCGAAACCACCATCGACGCGCGGGAGGCAGAAGCCTGAGGGGAAGTCCCACGACGAAGGCACCCAACCCGCCCGCCAGCACGCTGGCTACGGCGCCGATGAGCACGAATGTGATCCAATTCGTCGCCCCGAGCTGACCGTCGCTGGCCAAATCGACGACGAAGAAATAGGGGACGATAGCCGCGACCATGACGCCGAACTGCAGAAGGATCAGCGGCGCCATCTCATCGTGTTCCGATTCGGTGCGCTGACGCCGACGTCGCTCGACGCCGAGATCGATCTCACGCCACCGTCGAGGAGTGATATTGATCGCCGAGAACGCGGCCAGAAGAAAACCGGGCACAACCAACGCGCGCAGAGGAGAACGGATGTCGGTGGGAGCCGCCGATAGGCCGTGTGCCACCTCGGAGATCGTGGGCAGATACGCACACATGAAGAGTGCGCTACCGACGAGCACTCCGAGAAGCGGCCACGCGGGGTGGAGTCGCTGTGGCCATCGCCCCCAAGACCACGAACGCAGTACCGCCGTAACCGGCACGACCGCCAAGACGACCTGGAGAAGAATCAGCGGCAGCACGACGGCCACGAATGTTCCAGAGTCGAGACCGCCCACGAAGCTGCCGTCCAGCGCCCGGGAGACGGAGGCGAGCACCACGGTCACAACCAGAAGCACGAGCGTCTGTCTCAGCAGAACGGCGGCGGGCTCCACCGGCTCCGACCGCATCATGCCGGCTGGTTGTCGCCGACGCGCTGGCCGACGACCGCAGACACCCCGTCTTGCCTCATCGATACGCCGTAGAGAGCGTCGGCGATCTCCATCGTTCGCTTCTGGTGCGTGATCACGATGAGCTGACTCGTCTTTCGTAAGTCTTCGAAGATGGTGAGCAGCCGGCCGAGGTTGGCGTCGTCGAGGGCCGCCTCGACCTCGTCCATGATGTAGAACGGGCTGGGCCTGGCCTTGAAGATCGCGATCAGCAGCGCAACAGCGGCCAGCGAACGCTCGCCTCCCGACAGCAGCGAGAGCCGCTCGATCTTCTTGCCGGCCGGTTTGACCGAGACCTCGATGCCGGTGGTGAGCAGATTCGTCGGATCGGTGAGACTGATGCTGCCCGTTCCGCCCGGGAAGAGGATCGGGAACACCTCCTGGAAGGCAGCCTTGGTGTCGGTGAATGCCTCGTCGAAGATCACCTGCATCTTCACGTCGATCTCGTCGATGATCGTGAGCAGGTCGGCACGGGTTTTCGTGAGATCGGTCAGCTGCTCGGTGAGGAACTTGTGCCGCTGCTCGAGCGCGTCGAATTCCTCGAGCGCGAGAGGGTTCACCCGGCCGAGCTCCGCGAGCTTGCGTTCAGCCTTCGCCAGTCGGGCCTGCTGCTGCGCGCGGTCAAAGGGGATGCCCGCGGGCTGCCCTTCGACAGACTCAGGGAGCGAACCTTCGACAGGCTCAGGCAGCGGTGCGTCCGAGGGGATCAGCTGGTCGGGGCCGTACTCGGAGACGAGAACGTCTTCGACGAGACCCAGCTCGCTGCCGACGCGCTCGAGCACGCTCGACAGGTGCAGCTTCTTCTCGTAGATCTGCAGTTCGAGACCGTGCACGTTCTCGGTGATCGCCTGCAGACGCTCACGCAGTGCCGCCTCGTCGCGGCGCAGGGCGAGTAGTTCCTGATTCTGCTCCGCACGCTCCGCCTCGGCCCGGCCCTGTTCGAGCCGCGCCTCGGCGACCGACGCCTCTACCGAGCTGAGCACGGCAGGCAGGGATTCGACGACATCGGTCGCGGCCTCGACCTGACGACGACGAATCACGGCTCTCCGCGCAGCCTCCTCGGCCGCGGCACGGTCTGCTTCGACCTGCTTCTCGAGCGCCGATCGACGAGCCTCCTCGGCGCGTACCCGCTCGCGGGCGGTTTCCAGCTGGAGCCGCGCCCCGATCTCCCGCTCCCGGGCACCCTCGAGCTCGGCATACAAGGCATCGCGCTGACTCACGTCGAGCATGGGCCGAGGGCGTGACTGCGCCGTCTCGAGCTCCTCCTTCGCCGTCGCCGCAGCCCGCTCGGCCTGCGCGACGGTCTCCTCAGACGCCGAGAGCGCCGTGCTGAGCCGATCGAACTCGCCGGTGGATGCGTCGAGCTGAGCCTTGAGCCGGGCGAGTTTCTCGGTCTGAGCAGCGAGCGCAGAGTCGAACTCGCGCAGCGCTGTGAGGGCATTCGCCGACTGCTCCTTCGCGACCTGCACGATTGCACGCTGCTCGGCGAGGGCGAACTTGGCCCGCTCGATCAACGAGCGCGTCTCGTCGAGGCTCACCGACGCGGTGTCGCGTTCGGCACGCAACTCGATGCGACTGCGCTTGGCGCCGGATCCTCCGCGCAGCACGTACTCGGTCAGCACATCGCCCGATCGCGTGATGAGAGTGGCTCCCGCGTGCGTCGACACCGTCGGCCAGACCTCGCGGGCCGTGGCGAGGTCGTCGACGATCAGGGTTCGGGCAAGCAGACCGCGCACGCCGGCGGGCGCCGTGATCACGTCGACGGCCGCGACGACCCCGGTGGCATCGGATGCGATGGGCGAGGTGGCGCCGTCGCCTGCGGCAGCGGATTCGGACGGGTCGGCCACGACGATCTCGACCCGGCCGAGCTCGTCGCTGTGCGCCAGATCGATAGCCGTGCGCGCGGCATCCGGTGTCTCGGCCAGAACCGCGTCGGCCAAGGTGCCGAGGGCCGCCGCGATCGCAGCTTCGAAGCCCGGCTTGGCGGTGACATTGTCGGCCACCAGACCGAGAACGCCCGGAACTTTCGCCGCAATCAGGTCGGTGGTGCCGTCTTTCTGATCGAGGGCGAGCGTCAGAGCGCTCGTTCTGGCCGCGAGCGCGTCTCGTTCGCGCTCGTGGCCGTGCAGCGTCTCGCGCAAGACCTCGATCTCGGCTTCGGCCTCGAACAGCCGGGCCTGGGCGAATTCGTAGGCCTCGTCGAGATCGGTCTCGGATGTGCCCGAGACGGCGGCCTCGGCCTCGAGCAGGGCGAATTCGGCCTGCGCCGACTCGCGCCGCGCTGTCGCGGCCTCGAGGGCGTTGGTCTGGCGCAGCACCTCGCCCCGAACGGCCGCGAGTCGTGAGTTCGCCGTGTCGACCTGACCCTGCAGCTTAGAGATCTCGAGGTCGTGCCTCGAGACGAGGGCGCTCTGCGCCGCGATCTCCTCATCGACCGAGTCGAGCGCCGAGCGCGCGGTCACGGAGCCGGCCTGCGCTGCGGTGAGAGCCAGCTCGGCCGCGGCGACCTCGCCGCGAAGCCGAACGATCTCGTCCGCCGCATCGGCGACCATCTGCGGGGTGACGGTGGGCCCGGCGGCCGTGCCCTCGGCATCCGAACCCAGCAGCGCGAGCCGCTGGTTCGCCAGGGTGAAGAGCCCGCGCAGGCGCTCCTGCACCGACTCGAGGCCGAAGCTGGTTCGCCGTGCGATGTCGACGGCGTCGCCGACCTGAGCGCTCTCGATTCGTGCCACCCGAAGCTGGTTCTGTTCGAGTCGCTCCTGCAGCACGATGCGCTCGGTGCGTCGCTCGTTCTCTGTGCGTCCGTGGTCTGAGAGCGCGGTGCGCAGCGTCACGACCTCGTCTGCGAGAAGTCGGGCTCGGGCGTCCCGGACGACCATGGCTATCGACTGCGCTTCTTTGGCGACCTCGGCCTGGCGGCCCAGAGGTTTGAGCTGACGACGGATCTCGCCGGCCAGGTCGCTGAGTCGCGTCAGGTTGGCCTGCATCGCCTCGAGCTTGCGCTGCGTCTTCTCTTTGCGGCGACGGTGCTTGAGAATTCCCGCGGCCTCTTCGATGAACCCGCGACGCCCTTCGGGGGTCGCGTGCAGCACGGCGTCGAGCTGGCCCTGACCGACGATCACGTGCATCTCGCGCCCGAGACCCGAATCGCTCAGCAGCTCTTGCACATCGAGCAGTCGGCATCCCTCACCGTTGATCGCGTACTCGCTGCCCCCGTTGCGAAAGAGTGTGCGGCTGATCGTGACCTCGGAATAGTCGATCGGCAGGGCCCCATCGGAGTTGTCGATGGTGAGGATGACCTCGGCCCGGCCCAGCGGGCCCTTGGTCGCCGTACCGGCGAAGATCACGTCTTCCATCTTGCCGCCGCGCAGGGTCTTAGCTCCCTGCTCGCCCATGACCCAGGCGAGGGCGTCGACGACGTTGCTCTTGCCCGATCCGTTCGGGCCGACCACGCAGGTCACCCCGGTCTCGAACGCGAAGGTGGTGGGGTGAGCGAACGACTTGAAGCCTTTGAGGGTCAGGCTCTTGAGATACACCCGAGACCCTCCGCTTCGTTCTGACTGCCCGTGATTGCTCTACGGTACCGAACCCGCGCGAAACCGGGGGCGAGGCTCGTCAGCAATGCTCGAACGCGTAGTCGGCTTCGCCCTTCGCCACGAGGTTGCGGTCGCGCAGAATCGTGGTGGCGGGCCGGTCGTCGGATGCGCAGATCTCGTCGAACGGGGCCGAGAGGTCGTCGGTGTATTCGATGTCCACGACCGCATCGCCGTAGACGTCGGCGTACGCGCCGCACTCCTCGAACCGCACGCACTCCTCCGTGACGGCGAAGTCGAAGCCTGCCTCCGCGCGTCCGCGCTCACCCAATTCGGCCGAGTTCTTCTGCCCGATCGCCATGAGGTGACCGTGAGCGCGGTCGGCGAAGAGCTTCGCGAGCGCCAGGTTGTCGTCGATGCCGAGGCGCCCGTCGCTGCGCGAGTACGTGTCGAGATTGTCGATCTCGACGGCGTCGAAGCCCTTGTCTGCGCAGGTCTCGATCGAGGCGCCGATCATGCGCGAGATGCGCTGTCTCTTCTCAGGGCTCGAGGTGTCGAGAATGAATTCGTCGGGCCAGTTCGGGTCGATGATGGCCTGCCCGTCGTCATCACGCAGCACGAGGTCGGGGTTGTCCACGCTCCACCGCTCGTCGTCGCCGGGCTGGGACTGGAAACCGTTGACGTAGCAGATGGAGTACACGCCTTTCGCGGGCTCGGAGGTGCTGTCCCGCGCGACCATCTTCACCGCGTCATCGACGTCGTAGCTTCCGCCGAGCTGATAGTCGGCGGGCTGGCCGAATGGGGGAAGCGTGACGGCGTCGGATGTCGCGACAAGGTACCCACTCCCGGCTGGGTCGGGAACAGCGTCCGGCTCCGATTCAGCGGAGCAGGCCGAGAGAAGACCGACGAGGGCGACACTTGCGACGATCGCCGTCAGCACTGTCTTGTCGAAGCTCCGCATAGCGCTCATGCTAGGCGGCGTACGCTTGATCCGCCGCCTCGTATCCGTGCTGGCGGGGCCTCCCCGAATGATTGGACACTCCAAAAGGAATGACTCATCCCCCGATCGTCTCCCCCGGAGCCGCGCTGACCCCGGCAGAGTTGAGCCGGTATTCGCGCCAGCTCACCCTGCCTCAGATCGGCATGGACGGACAGCGGCGGCTCAAGGCTTCGCGCGTTCTCGTGCTCGGCGCGGGCGGGCTGGGCTCGCCCATTCTCACCTCGCTGGTCGCAGCGGGCGTCGGAACGATCGGAATCGTCGACTCCGACACCGTCGAGCCCTCCAATCTGCAGCGCCAGACGCTCTTCAGCACCGCCGACGTAGGCAGGCAGAAGGCCGTCGCGGCGGCCGATGCCTTGGCCGAGCTCAATCCGCTGATCGACGTCGTTCCTCTCGTGACGCGCCTGACGTCGGCGAACGTGCTCGCCCTTGTGGCCGACTACGACGTGATCGTCGACGGCACCGACAACTTCGAGACCAGGTACCTCGCCCACGACGCGGCCAAACTCCTGGGCAAGCCCTACGTCTGGGGCTCGGTGCTGCGCTTCGACGGCCAGGCGACCGTTTTCTGGGCTGCGCCCCCGGCCTCCCTCGGCCAGGGCGTCACCGTGCGCGACCTCTTCGCCGAGGAACCCGAGGCCGACGAGGGCGAGACGTGCGCGACCGCCGGCGTCCTGGGCTCGATCTGCGCCTCGATCGGCTCGGTCATGGCGACCGAGACCATCAAACTACTGCTGGGCTTTGGCGAGCTGCTGCTCGGCCGGCTGCTCGTGCACGACGGCCTGGATGCGACGTGGCGCGAGATCCGCTTCGGCCCGGCCGCTCGCGGCGCGGCTCCGCGTGAGCGCGCGGCGAGCTCATCCTCCCCCGCAACAGACACCCCGCAAACGAAAGGCACCCCCGTGACCCAGCCCGACGCATCCACCGCCCAGCCCGAGCCGTCTGCCGACCGGCTGACCCCCGCCCAGCTGAAGGCCCTGCTCGACGCCCGCGAACGAGGCGAGCAGAACTTCGTACTGGTCGACGTGCGCGAGCCGTGGGAGCGCGACATCGTGGCGATCGAGGGCTCGGAGCTGATTCCGATGAGCCAGCTGCTCAGTGACGAGGCGCGCAAGAAGATGCCCCAGGACGACCGGGTGATCCTCTACTGCCACCACGACGGCCGCTCCGGCCAGGCCCGCGACTATATGGCGCAGAACGGCTGGTCGAACATCTCAGACCTCGGCGGTGGAGTCGACGCCTGGGTCACCGAGATCGAGCCCGACAAGGCCCGGTACTGAGGCGCCGCTGTCGTGCGTCGATGATCTGCGCAGGCGCAGTCGTCATGTCGTCTGAGGGCATGATCGAGACGGCGGCATGGGGAGTTGTGCCCATAGACCACACCCCGCGGCCTGAGTAGAGTCGCACGAAAGTGGGGGCGGAAAGGGGCCGATGTGTCTGGATTCGTTGGAGCGGACGTCGCCGAACTTCGGAGCCTCGCGCGCACTGTCGAGGGCGGCAGCGAGCAGCTCGCGGCTATTCGAGCGTTACTGTCGCAGAGCATCGGTCAGTCGGCGTGGGACGGGCCCGATGGGGCCGACTTCACCGCCGCGTGGCACAGCAGACTCGCGCCGGGACTCCAGAGAGCAAGCGAACGGCTTGCCACTGCCACCGAGACCCTGAAGCGCAATGCTGACGAGCAGGATCAGGCCAGCCAGGACGGATCCGGTTCGAGCTCATCGAGCAACGCGACGCCGGCGTCGTTCGACACGGGATCCGGTTCGGGCGACTCGCCGACAACGACCTCCGACGGCCAGTACACGATCGGGCCGCCCTCACGACCGGATATCGCGTGGGATGAAGACTTCGAATACGACTCTAAGGATCCGGAGCCGGGAGACTACGCTTCTGCGGCCGCATGGAAGGCCAGGCTCGCGGGAGCGGGCGTTTTGAGGCCTGACCTCGACGATGCGATGGACGCGTACGGACACTATTGGGACAACAACGGCGACCCCTTCGAGTTCGACTACGAGGAGGCGGTCAGGGAGGATTCCCATGTCGCCGACAACGTCGACGGGGAGATCACCAGGGCGCAGGCGGCGGCCGAGGAGTTGATCAAATCCGGACAGAGCATCTTCGAGTTCACCGGCGCACCCACGGCGTCTTCGGCATACCCCACCACCGAAAACTGGGCCAAGACCATCGGCGCCTACCAGCAGTGGAGCAGCGCGGATGTCGCCGTCGATGGAGATAAGGTGACGATGACGGTGACGGTTCACGCCGAAGATCGATACAACTTCAATGCCGGACAAAGTGATATCGCTTCCGGTCAACCCGATGACGCGAACGGCAGGTTCACGGAGCTCGGCTGGGCGAAGCCATTCGACAGCTCGGGCTCGGTGACTCGAACAGTCACCTGGACTGTCGGGGACCCGACCTCGGCCCAGATCTCGGAACCGGAGAAGCCAAGTGAACGTTGACGCTCAGAGAATGCAGTGGCCACGCGCATCCGCGTTTATCGCGGCTGCCGCTCTGGTGACAGCCCTGAGCCTCGCGCTCGGCGGTTGTGCCATCGCTCCCCCTCACGCCAATTCGCGAACCCCGGAGACCCCGACAATGACCGAGACGACCATGAAGCGCGGCGGCACCGGAGAACTCCGCACCGACCTCGAACCTCTCACCTCACGCTTTGACTTACTGACGGGCGCAGAGTCGGCCACCTGGCTTTCCGGGACCTTGGGCGATGATTCTGTGCCCGGGCCGTCGATCTACTGGATCGACGCGATCGTCACCCTCCCCGAGGCCGACGCGCAGAAGATCGTCGGGGAATACGAGGTGACGCAGACGACGACCACGCCCACAGTCGAGTCGCCTCTAGACGAAAAAGTGCCAGAAGGCCCGTACCTCGCTTCGCCTGCTCTCGACGCTGCGTTCTCACAAGGCACGTTCCGGAGCACCGTGCATCTGGCCGCGGATGGTCGCACTCTCATCGTCCGCAGCGTCTTCCAGTGACATGAACGACAAAGAGATTCTGCACGACTATCTGCGGCGCGGACGCGACAGCCTGCTCCTCAAGGTCGAGGGGCTCAGCGACTACGACATCCTCCGACCGCTGACGCCTACGGGCACGAACCTTCTCGGTCTGATCAAGCACGTGGCGAGCGTTCAGCTCGACTACTTCGGCGTGACGTTCGCTCGTCCGGCCGATCGCGCGGTTCCCTGGCTGGCCGAGGATGCGGCAGACGACGCCGACATGTGGGTGCCCGCCGCCGAGTCGCGTTCCGAGATCATCGAGTTCCACCATTACTCGGCGGCGCACAGCGACGCCACGATCGATGCGCTCGCCCTCGATTCGGTGGGCGAGGTGCCGTGGTGGCAACCGGAGAAGCGCCACGTGACGCTGCACCAGATCCTCGTGCACGTGATCGCGGAGACGGCTCGGCACGCGGGCCACGCGGATATCCTTCGCGAGGGCATCGACGGAGAGGTAGGCCTGCGAGTCGCAGACCCGAACGTTCCCGCGCGCTCGGTCGAGGAGTGGGCGGCCTACCGCGAGTTGATCGAGGCTGAGGCCCGCCGCGCGTAGCTCGGGCCACCGGCAGGTACCGCTACGGACAGTGGGTACCGGCACACCTGCACCACCAGTCCGCGCGGGGTACTACTACTCGTGATCGGGAACCCAGCCGTACACCGCAAGATCGTGCCGGGAGTCACCGACCTGCATCGCAGAACGCAGCGTCCCCTCATGGGCGAAGCCCAGGCGCTCCGCGACGCGTCGACTTCGACCGTTCTGCACCGCGGTCTTGATCTCGATTCGCGGCGCACCCGCGTGCTGAAGGTGACCGACCATGGCCGCAGAGGCTCGCCCGACAAGCCCACGGCCCTCAAACGCCCCGTCAATCCAGAACCCCAACTCGGTAACGAGCGAGTAGGAGTCCGTTCGCGCCGTGACCGCCCCGACGAGCTGGTCGTCTAACCGGATCGCAGCGGGCACGGCACGTCCGAGCGAGTACTGGGAGACCAACCACGTCGTGTAGGCGGCTAAGGCGTCCCTCGTCTGGTCGCCCTGAGCCCACTGCTCCCACTTCCGCAGCCGATCCAGATTGCGTTCCGTCAGGGCGAGCATCTCGTCGACGGTGCCCAGATCCCGCAGAACAAGAGAGGCGCCGCCACCGAGGTCGAAGGGAAGAAGAGTCGGAGCGATGTCGAGCGCCATGAGTCGAGAAGGTCAGCCGCCGGCGAACGGGGGCAGCACGTCGAGGCGGTCGCCGTCTTTCAGCACGATGTCGCGATCGGTGGTGGAGACCTCGTTGAGGATGAACGAGCAGCGCGCGAACACGGCCCGAGGGTCGTCGCCGAGCTCGTCGAGCAGAGCGCCGATCGTGTGTCCATCGCCGATAGGACGCGTCTCTTCGGCTACACCCGTTGCAGCCTTGGCCGCGGCGAAGTACCTCACCTGAACCTGCATGTCAGCCGCCGATCGCACTCATGGAGCGGGCCGGCTGCTCGAAGCCGGAGGCGTTGATGCCGTGCCCGGATGGCTTTGCCCACATGGCCGCACGCCAGAGGTCGGCGATCTCCTCGTCGGTCGCTCCTCCGCGGAGCAGCGCGAGCAGGTCGGTCTCGCCCTCGGAGAAGAGGCAGCTGCGAACTCCGCCCTCGGCGGTGATGCGCGTGCGGCGGCAGTCGTCGCAGAAATTCTCGGTGACGCTCGCGATGATTCCTACCATGCCGAGCAGCTCACCGGTCGGGTCGGACTTCTCGCGCACCTGGTACAGCTCGGCCGGGGCACCGTCGCGCGGAGCCTCATCGGGGGTGAGCACGTAGCGCGCCTCGAGCTTCTCGCGGATCTGGGCGGCGGTGATCATGCCGTCGCGCGTCCACGTGTGGTCGGCATCCAGAGGCATCTGCTCGATGAAACGCAACTGGTGGCCGCCTGCCAGAGCCCACTCGAGCAGCTCGACGCCCTGGTCGTCGTTGATGCCCGGCATCAGCACGGCATTGATCTTGGTGCGTTCGAGACCCACGGTGCGCAGTTCATCGATGCCCTCGAGCACGCGGTTGAGGAACGGCCGCCGGGTGATCGTGGCGAAGGTCTCGGCGCAGATCGAATCGAGCGACACGTTGACGCGGTCGAGTCCCGCAGCGGCGAGCGCCTCCGCGCGACTCTTCAGTCCGATCGCGTTGGTTGTGAGAGAGATCTCGGGGCGAGGCTCGAGGGCCGCGCAGTCTTCGATGATCTCGACGAGGTCTTTGCGCAGCAACGGCTCGCCGCCCGTGAAGCGGATCTGACGCACTCCGAGCTCGTGCACGGCGATGCGGGCGAGGCGCGCGATCTCCTCGCGGGTCAGGAGCTTGGGCCCAGCCAGGAACGGCAGCCCTTCGGCGGGCATGCAGTAGGTGCAGCGCAGATTGCACTTGTCTGTCAACGAGATGCGCAGATCGGTGGCGGTGCGACCGAAGCGGTCGAGCAGGCCGGGCACGGCAGGGCGATCGGATGCCTGCGGCTGGCCAGACGTCACAGTCGTGCCGCGGATCGGGATCGTCGGCATGCCGAGCGTGATGCTCATTCACCCAGCCTACGTCGTTCCTCGGCGGCGGGCCCGTGCTCCTGCTCCCGACGTTTGTCGAAAAAGGGAGGAGTCAGACTGCGCCGAGTCCGAACGTCAGGAGACGAGTGAACTCGGTCTGGGGATTCAGAAGCACCTCTCGTGCGGCGCCCTGCTCGACGATCCGTCCACCGTCAAGAACGATCACCCGGTCTGCGAGCGCGAGGGCATCGAGCGGATCGTGGGTGACCATCACCACCGTGCGCTCGGCGAGCACTTCAGACAGAAGCCGTCGCATCGCCGGAGCCACACCCGCGTCCAGGGCGCCGAACGGTTCATCGAGCAGCAGCAGTTTCGGCTCGGTCGCCAGCGCCCTGGCCACCGCGACGCGTTGGGCCTGGCCGCCCGAGAGCCGACGGGGGCGCCGGTCGGCCAGCCCCGTGGCATCCACACGCTCGAGCCAACGCTCGGCGATGCGTCGGGCCTCGCCCCGATCACGGCCCGCGCCGCGAGGGCCGAATGCAACGTTGTCGCGCACGGTGAGGTGGGGGAAGAGGAGAGCCTCCTGCGCGAGCAGCGCGACACCGCGGGAGTGCGGCGACACCCAGACGTCGCGAGCGTCGTGGCCGGTCGAGACCAGGGTCGTGTCGCCCAGACGAACATGCGCCGAGTCGGGCCTCAGAAGACCGGCGAGTACGTCGAGGAGGGTCGACTTTCCGGCACCGTTCGGCCCGAGAACGGCCAGCGTCTCGCCCTCGTCGAGCGAGAAGCGCACATCGAGCCGATCGGGCTCCACGACCGCGTGCACATCGAGGCTCATCGAATCTCCCTGCGCCCATAAGTGACGATCATCACGACGACCGCAACGACGACGAGCACCAGAGCGAGGGCCACGGCCGCATCAGGATCGGTCTCGCGCTGCAGGTAGATCTCGAGCGGCAAGGTTCGCGTGACGCCCTCGAGGCTGCCCGCGAAAGTCAGAGTCGCCCCGAACTCGCCGAGCGCCCGGGCGAAGGCGAGCACCGCCCCGGTGACCAGGCCGGGCAGCACCAGGGGCAGGGTCACCCGGCGAAATACGCTGCTAGGCGATGCACCCAGCGTGGATGCGACGGCCTCGTACCGCGATCCGGCCGCACGCAGGGCCGCCTCCAGGCTCAGCACCAAGAAGGGCAGCGCGACGAAAGTCTGCGCGAGCACCACGGCGACTGTCGAGAAGGCGATGCTCACGCCCATCGTCTCGAGCGAGGAGCCGAGAAGCCCTCGTCGCCCGAAGGCCGCAAGCAGCGCGATGCCTCCGACGACCGGCGGAAGAACGAGAGGAAGAAGGATCAGCGCGCGGAGAATGCGCTTGCCGGGGAAGCTCGTTCGCGCGAGAACGAGCGCCAGAGGAACGCCGAGCAGAACGCACAGCGCGGTACTCGCGACTGACGTGCGCAGGCTCAGCGCAAGCGCGGCCAGAGATGAGGGGCTGGTGACGAGCACCGCGAAGTTCGGCCAGTCGACGCGGGTGGCGAGGCTCACGATCGGAATGACGATGAGCAGTGCCCCGACAGCAGCGACAACGGCAACCCACGCAGGGATGCCGCCGAGAGTGGAGCGCTGCCGCACGCGTTCGGACATTACGGCTTGGCGAAGCCCGCGGAGGCGAGGATCTTCTGACCTTCAGCCCCGGCGATGAGGGTCGCGAATTCTGCTGCGAGCTCGGGCTGCGCGGCCCCCACCGTGACTCCCACCGGATATTTGTTCACGGCCCCGGCCGCCTCGGGAAAAGTGATGCCCTCGACCGCGTCGCCGGCAGCCTCGACGTCGGTCACGTACACGAGTCCGGCATCCGCCTCGCCCGACGAGACCTTGCCGAGCACGTCGGTCACGGCGGACTCCTCGCTCACGGGGCTGAGCGTGATGCCGGTGGCCTGTTCGATCTTCGTCGTCGCCGAGCCGCAGGGAACCTGCTCGGCGCAGATGACCACCTTCGCGTCGGGTTTGGTCAGATCCTGGAAGGAGGTGATGTCAGCCGGGTTGCCTCGAGGTACCGCGATCTCGAGGGTGTTGCTCGCGAAGAGCTGCGGTGTGCCTCGGATCAGCTTCGCGTCGGTCAGCTTCGCCATGTTCTTCTCGTCAGCGAATGCGACGACGTCGGCCGGCGCTCCCTCGATGATCTGGGAGACCAGATCTGCCGAGCCTGCGAAGGTCAACGAGACGGTCACTCCGGGGTGCGACTTCTCGAACTCGGACGCGAGCTCGGTGAAGGTGCCCTTGAGCGACGCCGCGGCGAAGACCGTGAGCGTCTGGTCGACGACCGAGGTCTGACTCGCCCCGTTCCCTGAGCCTGTCGAAGGGGACGCGCATCCCGCGAGCAGACTCACGGCACCGACGACGGCGAGAGCCGAGAGGACGACCTTTCTCACGACGTGCTCCTGGATGCCTCGACGATGACGTTGGTGGATTTGATCACGGCAACGGCGATCGAGCCGGGCTTCAGGTCGAGGTCGCGAACCGCCTCGGTGCTCATGAGCGACACGACGCGATGGGGTCCGCACTGCAGCTCGACCTGGCTCATCACCAGGTCGCTCGTCACGCGGGTGACCAGTCCGACGAAACGATTGCGCGCCGAGCTCTTCATATCGGACGGATCGACCGAATGAGCCGAGTTCTCTTGCGCCAGACGCGCCAGGTCGACACCGTCGACCACTTTGCGCCCGGCCTCGTCGAACGACGAGTCGAGCACGCCCTTCTCTATCCAGCGCCGAACGGTGTCGTCGCTGATACCGAGAAAGAGCGCGGCGTCCCTGATCCGAATTTGCGTCACAAAAACGAGTTTAGTGACTCATTAGCGGATGGAGCGCACGATTATGGCGCGGCCGCGATGATCAGCTGCGCCACCAACACCACAAGAACCGCCACACCCACCACGAGCGCGATCAACGAGACCCGGTTTCTAACTCGCCGGAGTCCGACGATGCCGAGTATCAGCGCGACGATCGCTGCCACCAGGTTCAGCACCGACGCGATCACGGAGAATCCGAGGTACCACGCCGCGTCGTCGCTCGCGTCGCCCAGCGCCACGATCGTCGCGACGACGAGGACCACCGCCGCGACCAGCCCGATCGAGGCAAGCACGGTGAAGACGATGGTCACCACCCTCAACGGATTCGATAGAGACTGCGTCGATGCAGGTGCGGTAGATGACATTCGTTACTCCTCGTTGGCTGCGGACCGGCAAGCGAGTCGAGAAGACCGGGCGACGCCGTCGTGTCGACCCTAGGGGCCAGCCGTCAGGCCGGTCACCCCCACCTTCGGGGCGTGCTCCAGATTTTCGGTCGCCCGCCCGCGCCCGCTGCGGGGCCGATGAGCGAGAATGAGTGCATGGCCTCACGCTCGCTCGACCAGCACGCCGCCGCCGTTCGGCAGCTGCTGGCGCCCCTCGGTCACGATCGTGCCGTCGAGACGATCTCCCTCTCCGCCTCCCGCATCGCCGCCGCGCCCGACGCCTATCGGCAACGCACACTCGCCCACGATGTCGTCTCTCCTGGCGACCTTCCGCCGTTCGACAACTCGCAGATGGACGGCTACGCCGTTCGGGCGGCCGAGCTGTCGGGGGCGACCCCGGATGCCGGCGTGCGGCTTCGCGTCGAGACCCAGATCAACGCGGGAGACACGATCTCGGCCATCGAGCCCGGAACCGCTGCACCGATCATGACGGGGGCTCCCCTGCCCGCCGGCGCAGACGCCGTCGTTCCGATCGAGCGCGCTACCCCTTCGCATTTCCGTTCGGCCGCAGAGACCGACGGCGGCTCGCCGCTGACCGTCGAATTCACGTCGGCTCCCGGTGCAGACGAGTTCGTTCGGCGCCGTGGAAGCGACGTCGCGCGGGGCGAGTTGCTCCTGCCGCAGGGTTCCACGCTCGGCCCGGCCCAGCTGGGAGTGATCGCGGCGTCAGGACTGACGAAGGTCGACGTGCTGCGCCGCATCCGGGTTCTGCTCATCGCAACCGGGCACGAGATCCGCGAACCGGGCACGGCCCTGCAACCGGGCCAGATCTACGACTCGAACAGCGCGGTCTTGAGTCAGGCGCTCATCGATGCGGGCTGCACGGTGGTCGCCTGGCCGTGCCGCTCCGACGATGCGGCCGATCTGCTGCACATCATCGAGAAGGGCGCGCCGACGGCCGATCTCGTGATCACCGTCGGAGGAGTCAGCGCCGGAGCGCGCGAGGTGGTGCGCGACGCGCTCGGCCCGCTCGGCGTCGAGTTCTCGCATGTGGCCATGCAGCCGGGCGGACCCCAGGGGCTCGGGCTCGTCGAGGCGGCCGGGCATCCGAGCGGAATCCCCGTCGTGACCTTCCCCGGCAACCCGGTGAGTGCGCTCGTCTCATTCGAGATGTTCGTGCGCCCCGTGCTTCGCCGCCTTGCCGGGTCTGCTCGTGTCGAACGCGAGGTGCTGCGCCTCCCCCTGGCCGAGTCCGTCGATTCGCCCGTCGACAAGCATCAGGTGCGCCGCGCATCCATCGACGCCGACGGTCGCGTGCGACTCGTCGGCGGACCGAGTTCTCACCTGTTGCATTCCTACGCGGCTTCGACCGCCCTTGTTCACCTTCCGGTCGGGCTCGGCCACGCCGACGCAGGCGACCCGGTCGACGTCTGGAGAATCGATGACTGACGAACCCGCCCTCACCCACGTGCGCGCCGACGGCGCGGTGCTGATGGTCGATGTGACGGATAAGGCGGAGACGTCGAGGCGCGCGAGCGCGGTGGCCACGGTCATCACCCGCCCCGACGTGCTCGAGCTCCTCCTCGCCGGCGAGCTGCCGAAGGGCGAGGCCCTCGCCGTGTCGCGGGTCGCCGGAATCATGGCGGCCAAGCAGACATCGTCGCTCATCCCGCTGTGCCATCCGCTGCCCCTCTCGGGAGCGACGATCGACTTCGAACCCGGCGACGACCGCATCGTGATCACCGCCACGGTGAAGACTCGAGGAGTCACCGGCGTCGAGATGGAGGCGCTGACCGCGGCGTCCGTCGCCGCGCTCACCCTGTACGACATGATCAAGGCGGTCGACAAGCACGTGGTGATCACCGACATCCGGGTCACGGCCAAATCAGGCGGCAAGTCGGGCGACTGGACCGTCGAATGACGAGCAGCGCCGCCGAACCCCGCGAACGCAGAGCCCGCGTCATCGTTGCGTCGACCCGGGCCGCCACCGGCGTCTACGACGACCGCAGCGGCCCGGTAATCGCCGACTGGCTTCGACGGCGCGGGTGGGCAGATCCGGTCGTGCAGGTGGTTCCGGATGGCGACGAGGTCGTCGCCGCACTTCAGGATGCCGTCGGGTCGGGCGCTGACCTCGTCGTGACGACGGGCGGCACCGGGGTCAATCCCACCGACCGCACGCCGGAGGCGACGCTGCCTCTGCTCGAGCGGGAGTTGCCGGGAGTGATCGAGGCGATCCGCCGACGCGGGGCCGAATCGACGCCGCTCGCCTCTCTCACCCGAGGGCACGCGGGAATCGCGGGCGGCCGAACCTTCGTGGTGAACCTTCCGGGCTCGACCGGAGGGGTAAAAGACGGACTCGCCGTGCTCGACGAGCTTCTCGACCATGTCATCGATCAACTGCACGGAGGCGACCATGAGCGCTGACATCCGCTCCTCACTGACGCACTCCACACCCGAGTCGGGCAGCGACTTCGGCGAGTCCGCACCCGCTGTGGTCGCCTTCGCACGAGTAACGGATGCGGTGGTCACCGTCGACGAGTGCGTCGCTGCCGTCGAGAACGACCACGCCGGAGCGGTCGTGACGTTCGCGGGGGTGGTGCGCGACCACGATGAGGGCAAGGGCGTGACCTGGCTCAGGTACTCGGCGCATCCGACGGCCGACGCCGTGTTGCGCGAGGTCGTCGCCGAGACGGCCCTCGCCTACCCGGGCACGACGATCGCCGCGGCGCACCGCGTCGGAGATCTCGCGATCACCGATGTGGCACTGGCGTGCGCCGTCGCATCGGCGCACCGCGGCACTGCCTTCGCCGCGTGCGCCGCGCTCGTCGACGAGATCAAGGCGCGCGTGCCGATCTGGAAAGAGCAGGGCTTCACCGACGGCACCACCGAATGGGTGGCCGCGCTCGGCTGAGGTGCTGCTGGGGTGCGTCTCTACACGCCGGAGGAGAGTCCGGCCGCCCTCGATGCTCGGATGACGATGGCCACGAGACCGGCGACGAACGTGGCGATCGCGACCCAGTAGGCCGGCAACGCCACGAGCCCGATCAGATCGAACGTCACGGCGAGCACGAGCGCGACAAGGGCCGGCATCAGGGCAGCCGCGTGGCCGACTCGCCACGACTCCTCGTCGCGCATGAGCGAAGGAAGACGGAGTCCCACCATCGGATTAACGGTGAGCGACCCGCGCTTGGCAGCCAGGCAGATCGCGGCGATCAACGCGAGAAGGCCGGCGGACAACCAGCCGAGGATAACCAGCGCGGCAACAGAATCCTGCGTTTCCATCTCTCCATTCTTCACCCGGGTCCGCACAACACTCTTGCCGTTCCGCAAACATCATTTGTATGATGTTTGAGCGCACCCCCCTTTCGGGTGTGTCCCGTTGCACAGTGCCGTGTTCGGACGACGCGGCGTAGACGGGCCCTCCTGATTAGGAGTCACCAATGACGATCGGCTCTCTTCGCGGTGCTGCCCTGACGGTGATCGGTGTTCTCGCGACATCGCTCGCTGTCGCCAGTCCCGCTTCGGCAAGCAACAACACCATCTACGCCTCCCCCGACGGTTCGGGCGACGCGTGTTCATCTGCGCAACCGTGCGCACTCCCTACGGCAAAGGACACGGTGCGAAGTCTCGTCGCCGCGAGCGGAACAGACATCACCGTCGAACTCGCCGACGGCGTCTACCGCGTCGGAGAACCGCTCGAGTTCCGGGCCGAGGATGCCGGCGGTACCGACGGATCAGTGCGCTGGGCGGCGGCGGCGGGAGCTCATCCCGTCATCTCTGGCGCCCAACCTGTCACGAACTGGCGCGTGCATGACGCCGACGCGGGCATCTGGGTGGCCGACACCCCGCAGGGCGTTGATACCCGACAGCTCTACGTGAACGGAGTCTTCGCGCAGAGGGCATCGCGACAAATCCCTGGCGCAGACATCGCGATGGATTCGTCGGGCATCACGTTGACGAACGAGAACCTCGCGTTCTTGAACGACGTGCCGCAGCAGGATCGAATCGACTTCGAGGCGAAGGGCGACTTCACCTATCGGTACTCCCCCGTCGAGTCGATCGCCGGCAACAAGGTCACGATGAAGCAACCGGCCTGGGACAACAACACGTGGGGCTGGGACACGCCTCAGTACGCGCTGTTGGGCGGATCGACCTACTGGCTCTCGAACTCTCTCTCCTTCCTCGACGAGATGAACGAGTGGTACGTCGATCCTTCGGCCGGCCAGCTGTACTACAAGCCCGGAGCGGGCGTCGACCCGAATGGGCTCGATGTCGAGCTGCCCCGAGTCGAGGCACTGATGAGTATCGGAGGAACCTACGACAAGCCGCTCGAGAACCTGACGTTCGAAGGCATCACCTTCACCGGCACTTCGTGGCTCGGTCCCAACGAAGACGGCTACGCGACCCAGCAGAACGGGTCGTTCATGAAGGGCACCTACGACTACCGACCCGCTGACGCGTTCACCAGCTGTTCGCGTGGATGCGAGCAGTTCGAGCGTGCGCGCGCAGGCTGGTACCAGCAGCCCGCGGCGGTGCAGGTCTCGGCGGCGTCGAACGTGCGGTTCGAGGGCAACTTCTTCACCAACCTCGGCTCGTCTGCTCTTGGGGTCGGCAACGACGAGAACGCGACCATCAGCGGTGTGGGCCTCGGCGTCAGCAACATCGACGTCATCGGCAACCGCTTCGCCGAGGTGGGCGGTCATGGCGTCTTCGTCGGTGGAAACCGCGCTGACGCGCACCACCCGAGCGACCCGCGCATGCTCAATCACGACGTCACCGTGGAAGACAACACCGTCTCTCGCGCGGCCGTGGAATACAAAGACAACTCGGGCATCCTCAGCACCTACGTCACCAACGCCCACATCCAGAACAACGAGGTCGCCAACGTCGCCTACGACGGCATCGACACAGGCTACGGGTGGGGCATGAACGATGCAGGCGGATCCGGCGAGTACACAAAGCGCGGTTACTACAACTGGAACACCCGCTACGAAACACCCACGACGTTGAAAGACAACGTGGTCGCGGGCAACCTCGTGCACAACACCAAGTCGCAGTTCGCCGACGGCGGGTCGATCTACAACCTGTCTGCGAGCCCGGGCTCGGTCACCGAGAAGAACTACCTGTACAACGTGTCGGGGGTCGGCCTGTACCTCGACGAGGGAACACGGTCGACGACCTATCGGCAGAACGTGCTGCAAGGAACGAACCCCTGGTTGTTCACGAACGCCTACAACGCGACGAATACCAGCGACAACCAGATCACGCAGAACTGGTACAACTCCGGCGGCGCTCAGATACCGAACGCCGAGGCCAACCGCAACGTGATCGTCGACAACGAGCAGGTCTCGGGAACGAACTGGCCGACGGCAGCGCAAGACGTCATCTGCGCCGCGGGTGTCGATCCGGAACGCCGCACGGCGCTCAACGGCAACCTGTTCTCCGAAAACCCCGACTGCGGCAGCTCGGGTGAGCCCGTCGCGGCACCCTACTCGACGAGCGCATCCTCAGCACAGGACTCGTTCTTCGCCCAATCCGGGGAGCAGTTCGCGATTCGTGCGACCGGTACCGATGTCTGGGGAGGCGGCGGTCAGCGCGACGACCAGTACGGCGCCATCTACCAGGCCGACGCCATCACAGCGGCCTCGAACGTCTCGGCGCGAGTCGACACCGTCGGCGACGCGAATGGATGGGCCAAGTCCGGCGTCATGATGCGCAACGACATGGCGGCTCCCGGTGCGTCAGCGGGTTACGCCGTTGTCGCGGTGACGCCGCGTAACGGCGTCATCTTCCACTGGGACGCCGATGGCGACGGATACCTCGACAACTCGTCTACGGCGAGCGTCAACACCTTCCGTCCCATCTGGGTGAAACTCGAACGTCTGGGTGGCGCTGTAAGCGCGTTCTACTCGTACGACGGAGCCAACTACGCACAGGTGGGCACCGCGGTGACCCTCACCGGCGCCGAGGCCGTGCAGGACGCCGGGATCTTCTCGACGTCTCACGATGCCGCCCAGTCGGCGATCAATGTGTTCAGCGATCTGACGGTCGAGACCGACACGGTCAAGCCCGAGGTGACGCTCGTCTCGCCGACCTCGGCGGGGCCGTTCGGAACGCTCGCGGTTCAGGTCGATGCGACCGATGACCGCGGGCTCGCTCAGATCGTGGCCAACGTCTACAATGACGGAACGCTCGTGAAGAGCACGCAGTCGGCGATCGCAGGTGACAGAACGGCAAGCCACTCTGCAACGGTCGAGTTGCCCGACGGCGCCTACACCGTGAAGTACAACGCACACGACCTCGCCGGCAATGTGTCACAGACGGGCGAGTTCGCCTTCACAATCGACGCGACGAAGCCGAAGGCGACAGTGAAAGACGGTCCGGAGTTCACCGTGGCCACCGGGTCGAGCTACGACAAAGTCAGTTTCAAGCTCTTCGATACGGGACTGATCGACAGGGTCGAACTCAATGGCGTCGTCAAGTATCTGTCGAACAACGCGTGGTCAGATGTGAACTTCGTGACCCCCGGCGTCTTCGGCGCGAAGTCCGGTGAGAACACGTTGGTCGTCTACGACGTGGCCGGCAATACCGAGACGGTGACGTTCACACTGAACTGATCGCTCAAGAAGATCCCTCGCTCGACTCCCGAGCGAGGGATCCTTCGTGCCCGTCACCGCACGACACCGGCGTGCAGGGGAAGCGTGTGTGGCAGGTTTAGGCTGACAGCATGACCGTGGACCCCGCGCCGGCGTCTCCGGCACTGCGCAGCTCTGCGCCGCGCGTGCCCGCCGCCCGACTGGGAGTGGCTGTCGTTCACGACCTCGTGACTGAGATCGTCACCGGCGAAGTCGCTCCGGGCGAGGCGCTGCCGACGGAGGAACGTCTGGCGCAGCACTTCGGGGTGAGCCGCACCGTCATCCGCGAGTCGGTCAAGCGCCTCGAAGAGAAAGGGCTGATCACCCCCACCCCCGGCCGAGGCACGATCGTCGAGCCGACCACGTCGTGGAACATCCTCGACAGCGTCGTCCTGTCTGTGATGCTCGAGAACGACGACTCGCTGGGTGTCCTCGACGACCTCGCGGTCATCCGCGGAGCGCTCGAGGGGGCGATGGCCGCCGCCACGGCATCGCGTCACTCCGACGACGAGATCGCTCAAGTGCTGTCATCCCTCGAAGAAATGGAGCGCACCGTCGACGACCTCGACGAGTTTCCCGACGCCGATCTGCGGTTCCACTTTCTCGTCATGACGCTCTCGCGCAACCAACTCGCCAGCAACATCACGAAGATTCTGTTCACACGGGCGCGTCAGTCGGCCCGGTTCCTCGGACATCAGACGTCGGACGCGCATCAGATCACGCTCGACGAACATCGCCGGGTCTACGAAGCGATCGCTACGGGCGACGTCGCAGGTGCGGAGCAGGCGATGCGTTCGCACATCATCGATGCATGGCAACGACGACGCTTTCCCACCCGCCGCGAAACCTGAGTGACCGCCGCCGGCGACACACCACAGCGTGTCCAGCGCGGTGAGTTACACGCTCGACACATGGGTGAGGTGTACTGGAACCCAGCACCACCGCAATCATTCGGTACGAGGAGACGTACATGGACCTCAACACCGTGAACCGGGTCGTTCCGGCCAGAAGCCGGGCAGACCTCCAAGAGCTCGGCGAGGGCGCCGTACCCTTGGCCGGCGGAACGGTGCTGTTCGCGGAGCCCGACCCCCGCATCCACACTCTCGTCGACCTGCAGACCTTCGGCTGGGCGCCGTTCGAGGTCACAGACGAAGGGCTCACGGTAGCCGCGACGACCACGTTGACCGAGCTCTCCCGGCTGCCCGACGACCACGAATGGCGTGCCCACCCCCTCTTCTATCAGTGCTGCACCGCCCTGTTCGGCTCGTTCAAGGTCTGGAACGTCGCCACCGTGGGCGGCAACATCTGCACCGCGCTGCCGGCCGGGCCCATGACCTCGTTGTTCAGTGCGCTCGATGCCGAGGCGCTGATCTGGAGGGCCGATGGCAGCGACCTGCGGCGACCAGTGAGCGAGCTCGTCACGGGCAATACGACCACCTCTCTCGGCTCCGGCGACGTGCTGCGTTCACTCCACGTCTCCCCCCGATCACTCGGCTCCGCAACGGCATACCGAAAGATCGCCCTCTCGGCCATCGGTCGAAGCGGAGCTGTCGTCATCGGCCGGCTCGACCCCGTCGACGGCAGCTTCGTGCTCACGGTGTCGGCCGCGACCGTGCGCCCAGAGCAGCTGCGCTTCGCCGGCCTGCCCACGGCATCCGACCTGCGTAGCGCGATCGAAGGTATCGACACCTGGTTCACGGATGCGCATGGCGCGGCCGACTGGCGGCGCGCGGTCAGCGCGTTGCTGGGCGAGGAGATCCGGCTCGAGCTCACGGAGGCATCTCGATGACGTTCTCGATCAACGGCGAAGAGTTCGACTCGGAGCCCCGTGCCGGCCAGAGCTTGCGCACCTTCATTCGCGACCAGCAGCACTTCGAGGTCAAGAAAGGATGCGACACCGGAGACTGCGGTGCCTGCTCCGTGCTCGTCGACGGCACTCCCGTGCACTCGTGCGTGTATCCGGCCTTCCGTGCCGAAGGAAAAGACGTGACGACCGCCGCGGGGCTCGGCATGCCGGGTGACCTCTCACCCGTGCAGCAGAGATTCGTCGATCACGCCGCATTCCAGTGCGGCTTCTGCACAGCGGGCATGGTCGTCACCGCATCGACCTTCGATGACGACGATCTGGCCGAACTGCCGCGCCTGTTGAAGGGCAATCTCTGCCGGTGCACCGGATACCGCGCGATCCACGAGGCCATCGACCACGTGCACACCGACGCGTGCGGCGTCGAGCTCGAGCCGGGCGTCGCGGCGCCGGAACCGCGCACGACGCCGGTGATCAAGACCGGGCCGCGCGCATCCATCGGAACCTCGGTCTCGGCGCCGGCCGCCGAGCGGGTGGTCAGCGGCCAAGAACCGTTCACGCTCGACGTCGCGGTAGCTGGGCTGCTGCATCTCGTCGTGCTGACCTCGCCGCACGCGCACGCACGAATCACGGCCATCGACACGCGTCGCGCATCCGCCCTGCCCGGGGTGCACGCCGTGCTCACTCACGAGCACTCCCCCGACACCCTGTTCTCGACCGCCCGGCACGAGTCCCGGCTCGACGACCCGGATGACACGCTGGTGCTCGACAGCGTGGTGCGCTTCCGCGGCCAACGCGTCGCCGCTGTCGTGGCCGAGTCTGTAGGCATCGCCGAGGCCGCCGCGCGACTCATCGAGGTCGACTACGAGGTGTTGCCGGCCGTCTTCGACCCGCACCTGTCGACGCTCGACGGCGCCCCGAGCATCCACGGAGACAAGAACGGCACCACCTCTCGCATCGTCGACCCCACGCACAACCTGGTCGCCGAGCTGCACGGAGAGTACGGCGACGTGGCCGCAGGCCTCTCGGAGGCAGCGCACACGGTCACCGGAACGTGGCAGACCCAGCGCGTGGCCCACACGCACCTCGAGACCCACGCCACGATCGGCTGGATCGACGAGGACGAGCGGCTGGTGCTGCGCACGAGTTCGCAGGTTCCGTTCCTGGTGCAGACCGAGATCTGCCGTCTCTTCGATCGCGACCCCTCGACCGTGCGCGTGTTCACAGCGCGAGTCGGCGGAGGCTTCGGCGGTAAACAAGAGATTCTGACCGAGGACATCGTGAGCCTCGCCGTTCTCACGACCGGTCGGCCGGTGCAATACGAGTTCACTCGCGAAGACGAGTTCACTCTGTCGCCCACGAGGCACCCGATGGAGGTGCAGGTCACGCTCGGCGCAGACGCGGCCGGCCTGCTGACCGCGCTGAAGGTCGAGCTGCTCTCCGATACCGGCGCCTACGGAAACCACGGCCCGGGCACCATGTACCACTCGTGCTCAGAATCGGTGAGCATGTACAACGTGCCGAACAAGCGGGTGGATGCCCGCTGCGTCTACACGAACAATCTTCCGTCGGGCGCCTTCCGCGGCTACGGACTCGGGCAAGTGATCTTCGCCATCGAATCGGCGCTCGACGACCTGGCACGCCTCATCGGCATCGATCCGTTCGAGCTGCGCAGGCTCAATTCGGTCGGGCCCTCCGATCCCCTGATCGTCACCCATGTCGAGGGCGACGATCTGATTCTCGGCGGCTACGGACTCGACCAGTGCATCGATCTGGCCGAACAGGCTCTGGCGAGGGGCAACTCGACGGTTGCTCCGAGCGGCGCCGAGTGGCGGGTTGGCGAGGGCATGGCCTCGTCCATGATCGCCACGATGCCCCCGCGCGGCCACTTCTCCGAGGTCACCGTCACGGCGGATGACGACGGCGGCTACACGGTCGGTGTCGGCACCGCGGAGTTCGGCAACGGCACCACCACAGTGCACACCCAGCTCGCCGCGAGCGCGCTGTCGACGACCCCCGCACGCATCCGGGTCAAGCAGAGCGACACCGATGCTGCACGCTACGACACCGGCGCGTTCGGCTCTGCCGGCACGGTCGTCGCGGGCAAGGCCGTGCTCGCCGCGGCGGAGTCGCTCGCGCGCGAGCTGCGACAGCTCGCCGCAGAGCGCACGCAGACAGCACCGGATGCGTGGACGCTCGACGACGGCACACTCGTCTCGGCAGAGCACCGGCTGTCGGTCGCCGAACTCGTGGGACCCGAGGGGCTGACCGCCACGGCGAACGAAGACGGCGCTCGGCGCTCGATCGCGTTCAACGTGCACGCGTTCCGCGTCGCCGTGAACACACTCACGGGCGAGGTGCTCATTCTTCAGTCGATTCAGACCGCCGACGCCGGATTTGTCTTGAACCCCGCTCAACTGCGCGGCCAGATCGAGGGCGGCGTGGCCCAGGCCATCGGCACGGCGCTCTACGAGGAGATCATCAACGACGGCGAAGGCACGGTGCTCACCACCGTTCTGCGCAATTACCACATCCCCCAGATCTCCGATCTGCCGGTCACCGAGGTGTACTTCGCCGATACCCACGATCCACTCGGGCCGTTCGGCGCCAAGTCGATGAGCGAGGCGCCCTACAACCCGGTCGCCCCTGCCCTCGCGAACGCGATCACCGATGCGATCGGCCGCCGCCCCATGGAGCTGCCGATGTCGCGCGACCGCATATGGCGGTTGCTGCAGGACTAGGTCGTCGTCGAGCGCGGGTGTATTCGCCGAGAGCGGGGGCACAACCACCGCGTTGCGCGCGAACTCCCGCTCTCGAGACTACGAGCCTGCGACTCGAATCGCCGCCGTGCGGTGGATGGGGCCCGTCTGCGACCGCAGCGACGCCCCGCCCGCCCCGGTGCGCGTCGCGATGACCTCGGCGAGGATCGACACCGCCGTCTCCTGCGGGGTGCTTCCGCCGAGGTCGAGCCCGATCGGAGAGTGCAGTCTGGCGAGCTCCTCTGCACCGAGACCCGCCTCCTCGAGAGCGTTGATGCGCCGCTCGTGGGTGCTGCGCGACGCCATCGCCCCGACGAAGGCGACCGGCAGCCGCAGCGCCAGCTCGAGCAGAGGAACATCGAACTTCTCGTCGTGAGTGAGCACACAGATCACGGTGCGCGAATCGGTGAGGGTGGAGCGGAGATACTCGCTCGGCCAGGCGACGACGACCTCGTCGGCGGAAGGAAAGCGCTGAGGCGTGGCGAACAGAGGCCGCGCGTCGCACACGGTCACGTGGTAACCGAGCAGATGGCTGGCATCGGCAAGCGCCGCAGAGAAGTCGACCGCCCCGAAGATGATCATGCGCGGGGCCGTGGCGGCCACGACGAACAGCACTCGCACTGCGTCGTCATCACAATCGATGTCGAGCGTGCCGAACAGCCCCGACGACACCCGCGCGGTCAGTTCGTGCAGGATGCGCTGCGCGGTCGCTCGGTCGAGACCGTCGCCTTCGGCCTCATCCGCCGAGGCTGTCGCGGCAATCACGTGTCCTGCCGCCCGCCCCGCGACGACGATCGCGATGCCCGCCGGGCGTCCATCGCGTGTCGCCTCGAGTTCGCGCACGACCGACGCGTCGAGCGCACCGCGAGCGCCACTGTCTGCCGTGACCTCGTGCACGAAGACCTCGATACGCCCGCCGCAGCTCAGCCCCGCCTCGAAGGCGTCGCCGTCGGTGAAGCCGAACTCCGCGAGAACGGGAACGCCCGTCTCGAGCACCCCCTCGGCAGCCTGGTAGACGGCCCCCTCGACGCATCCGCCCGAGATGCTGCCGAGCACGCGCCCCTGATCGTCGACCGCCATCGAGGTGCCGAGAGCTCGCGGGGCCGAGCCATCCACGGTCGTGACGGTCGCGACGGCGATACGCCGACCCGCGCCGAGGGCCTCGAGCAGGTCTGCCGCGATATCGAGCATGGGAACGTCACTTTCGACTTCGAGAACGGCGATAAAGCCTCACCTCGACTGACACAATCCTGACACACGGAGGTGCTAGAACTGGTCAATGCTCCTCATCAGCAATGCCGTCACAACGATGATCGACGAGACCCACGAGAGCGCAGACGATCTCGCCCTGGCCGACGGAGTCGTGGTCTCCGCGGCCGTGGCGGCAACCGGCGAGAGCGATGAGGTCGACGTTCTTGACGCATCCGGCTGCGTCGTGACGCCGGGTCTCGTGAACGCTCACCACCACCTGCTGCAGAGCGCGTTCCGAACACTGCCCGGCACACGCGGGGTCGCTATGAGCGACTGGCTGCCGACGATGGCGGCGGCATACGCCCGCGTCGGAATCGATCCTGAGCTGGCACGCGCTGCCGCGCTCGTCGGCGTCGCCGAAGGTCTGCTCTCGGGGGTCACGACCGTCGCAGACCACCACCTCACATGGCCCGCGGGCTGTGACCATGTGGGCATCGCGCGCGCCACCGCGTCGGCCGCCGCGGAACTGGGCGGCAGACTCGTCTTCGTGCGCGGCTCGGCTCGCGACGACCCCGAGGAAGCCGCGCTGTCAGCGGAGCGCATCGTGAGCGCGCTCGTGCCGCACGGCGAGGCCGGCATCTCGAACGACGGGATGCTGCAGCTGGCCGTCGGACCGGCCGGAGTGCACAGCGACAGCGAGCAGACGTTCCGACTGCTCGCCGAGGTGGCCGACCGGCACGGACTGCGCCGGCGAACCCAGGCCAACGAGCAGGTCGACGTGGCGATCGCGCTCGAGAAGTACGGCCGGCGCCCGATCGACCTGCTCGATGAGTGGGGGTGGCTCGCACCCGATGTCACCATCGCCCATCTCTGTGCCGTCACGCCCGAGGAGATCGCGCGGCTCGCATCCGCCGGTGTCACCGCGACTCACGCGCCCGGCTGCGATCTGCCGATGGGGTGGGGAATCGCCCCTGTCGCCGCGCTCCGCGAGGCCGGCATCTCCGTCGGGCTCGGCACGAGTGGGGGCGGCAGCAATGATGCGGGACATCTGCTGGCCGACGCGCGTCTCGCCATGCAGGTCGCCCCTCTGGTCGGGCGTCCTCTCGCCGCACGCGAGGTTCTCGGCATGGCGAGCGAGGGGTCGGCGCTCGGACTCGGGCGCGAAGAGCTGGGGCACCTGCGCCATGGCGCCGCAGCAGATCTGTGCGTCTGGGACGTCTCCGGCGTGGCCGATGCCGGTGTCGCGGATCCCGTCGCGGGCTTGCTGTGGGCCAGCCCCGGTCGCCGCCCGAAGCACGTCGTGGTGGGCGGACGCGTGGTCGTGCGCGACTACGAGCTCGTCGGCCACGACCAGCGAGACCTGGCCGCAGCGCTCACGACGCTTCTGTCCGCGAGAACCGTCTGAGTCGGGGTCAGAGCTCGAGCACCAGGCGCGGGCAGGCCGCCCGAGACACGCAGATCATCATGACCTCGTTGTCGCCCTGCTCGTCGGGGGTCAGCACCGAATCGCGATGATCCACCTCGCCCGAGACGACGGGCGTCTCGCAGGTTCCGCACGTTCCCTCCCGACACGACGAGAGAACGAGCACTCCGGCCTCTTCGACGACATCGAGTATCGATCTGTCGGGTGGCACCGTGAGGGTCTCCCCCGACAGCGTGAGTTCGACTTCGAACGAGTCGTCGAGCACGGGCGCTCCCGCGTCTCGGGCCTCGAATCGCTCGAGGTGCAGGCTGCCGTGCGGCAGCGAGGCGGATGCGTCTTCGACCGCCGCGAGAAGGCGGGCCGGGCCGCAACAGTAGACGAGGGTTCCGTCGGCGGCCTCTGCGACGAGCGCCGCGACATCCATTCGACTCACCTCGCCCTCGTCGGAATCGGCCGCGAACGCGCGCACCCGACCTCCGAACAGAGCCTCTAACTCACCGAGGAAGGCCATCGTGCGCCGCGACCGACCAGCATAGGCGAGAGACCAGGAGGCTCCCGCTTCGTCGGCGGCGTGGATCATGGGGATCAACGGCGTGATTCCGATGCCCCCGGCGATGAAGAGGTAGCTCTCGGCGGGCACGAGCTCGAAGTGGTTGAGCGGGCCGCGCAGACGCACCCTGCTTCCGACGGAGAGCTCCGTATGCATCGCGCGTGAGCCGCCGCGCCCGTCGTCGTCGAGCAAGACCCCGATGCGATACGAGCGCCTGTAGGCCGGGTCTCCACAGAGGGAGTACTGCCGCTCGACTCCCTCGCGCACGACGACGTCGAGGTGCGCGCCCGGAGTCCACGAGGGAAGTTCCGATCCGTCGACGGCGCGGAACTCGATCGTCTTCACGCCGTCGGCGACATCGGTGATACGACTCACGACGGCGTCGATCTCAGAGAGGTGGAGGGTCATTGGGATGGTGGCTTTCAGTGAGAAGATGCTGCTTCGTTCACTGTGACAGTACCCTTGACGAAGACACACTTCGATCGCTGACGTCGAGCATTCCTCGGATCGTCATGCGAGGAAATGTTCGTGTTACGTGTCCGAAATATCCACTGCTTAGAGTGGACACGTAACCGGCCGGCGTGGGCCCCAAGAAGTTCATCGGAGGGCACACAATGAGCGCATTGCCGAGGGCCGTCTCTCTCCTCCGCTCCGCGACTCTCGACGATGGCTCCGTCGTCGATGTCGAGATCACGGGCGACACCGTCGCCAGTGTGAGGCCAGCGGGCAGCGCGAGTTCCGCAGCCGCATCCGAGACCCTCGATCTCACCGGCTTCGTTCTGCTCACCGCGCCCGCCGAACCACACGCACACCTCGACAAGGCGCTGTCGTGGGATCTGATCGATCCGCCCATGGGCGACCTCGGCCTGGCCATCGAATCGTGGAAGGACTACTCGGCCACGATGACGGTCGAGTCCATCGCAGACCGCGCTCGTCGCGCCGCGCTCATGCTTCTGCAGAACGGCACGACCGCCATACGCTGCCACGTCGACGTCCTCTCGGGCGACTCTCCGTTGCGCGGTGTCCAGGCGCTGGTTCAGGTACGCGACGAGCTGCGCGACCTGATGCACATCGAACTCGCCGCCCTCGCCGGGCCGGCCATCCCCAGCGCCGATGTCGAGGCGGCACTCGATCTCGGAGTCGACCTCGTGGGTGGCGCACCCCATCTCGCCGACGATCAGAGCGCCGATCTGCAGCGCCTGCTCGCCATTGCTGCGCGTCGCGGCATGGGCGTCGACATCCACACCGACGAGAGTCTCACGGGCGGGTACACGCTCGCCGAGCTGGCTCGCACCGTGCGCGACTGGCCCGAGTCGATGCCGGTCACGGCCGGCCACTGCGTGCGCCTCGGAACTCTCGAACTCGACGAACTCGATCGCATCATCGACGAGGTTCTCGCCAGCGACATCGGCATCGTGACTCTGCCCATCACCAATCTCTATCTGCAGGGCTGGCAGCATCCGGTATCGACGCCGCGCGGCCTCACGGCCGTTCGCAGGCTTCTGGATGCCGGGGTTCGGTTGGGTGCGGGCGCCGACAATGTGCGTGACCCGTTCAACCCGGTGGGCCGCAGCGATGCCCTCGAAACCGCCTCTCTGCTCGTGACCGCCGGGCATCTCACTGTGCCCGAGGCCTATGCCGCGGTCAGCGAGGGGGCCCGCTCGGTCATGAATCTCGAGCCCGCCGGCGTATCCGTCGGCGCGAAGGCCGAGCTGCTCGCCGTTCGCGGCGCAAATCTCGCGGATGTGGTCGCGAACGCGCCCGCCGACCGGTATGTGATCCACGCGGGGCGCCTCGTCGCCTTCAGCGAGGTCACGCACCACACTGCCCTTCCGACTCGGTCCATCGAGCCGGCCGAACTCCTTCTCGAAAAGAGGTGATGAGCCCGATGACCCTGACGACAGAACCTCCTGCCGAGACGACGACGACCGAGCTTCTCCATTTCTCCGACGTCGCCATGACGTTCCCCAACGGCACGACAGCGCTCTCCGGCGTCGATCTCACGGTGAAGAAGGGCGAATTCGTCACCGTCGTCGGGCCGTCCGGATGCGGCAAGTCCACGCTTCTGCGCATCGCCTCCGGGCTCACTCCGGCGACGGCGGGCGAGACGAATGTCGCCACCAAGCGCATCGGCTACGTCTTCCAAGACGCGACGCTCCTCCCATGGCGAACGGTGCAGGCCAATGTCGAGCTACTCGCCGAGCTGAACGGCATCCCCAAGAAAAAACGAGTCGCCGAGGCAGCGAAAGCCATCGAACTCGTGGGACTCGCGGGCTTCGAGAAGCAGCTGCCCAGAACGCTCTCGGGTGGAATGCGCATGCGCGCGTCCCTGGCACGGTCGCTGACACTCGACCCCGAGCTCTTTCTCTTCGACGAGCCGTTCGGAGCCCTCGACGAGATCACACGCGAACGCCTCAACGACGAGCTGATCAAGCTCTTCACCGAGCAGCAGTTCGCCGGGCTCTTCATCACCCACTCGGTGTCGGAGGCCGTCTACCTCTCGACCAGGGTGGTCGTGATGTCGGGCCGCCCGGGCAAGATCGTCGAGACCTTCGATGTTCCCTTCGCGTACCCGCGCGATCCCGAGATCCGTTTCACCCCCGAGTTCGCCGAACTCGCCGGCGAGGTCTCGCACGCGCTCAGAAAGGGACACTCGTGACCACGACCGCTCCACCGACCGGGCCGGTCGCCACGAACCCCAAGATCCGCACCATGTCCCGCGCATCCGATATGCCGAAGCGACGCGGCGGCCGATTCCCCTCGTGGGTGCCGCCCGTGATCGTCTTCATCGTGATCCTCGCGATCTGGTACTTCGTCAGCTACGTGCTGCTCGACCCGGCACGCTCGTTCCTGGTTCCCGCACCCCACGTGATCATCGAAGAGGCGTTCCTCGACCCGAAGGTCTTGGGCGACATCATGGGGGCGCTGGGACGTTCGGCGGGAGTCGCCCTCACAGGGCTCGCGATCGCGATCGTCATCGGCTTCGTCTGGGCTGTCGCCATGAGCCAGGCCCGCTGGATAGAGCGATCCCTCTTTCCGTACGCCGTCATTCTTCAGTGCATTCCGATTCTGGCGCTCGTGCCGCTCATCGGTTTCTGGTTCGGCTTCGACTTTCCCGCCCGCGTGATCGTCTGCGTCATGATCTCGCTGTTCCCGATCGTGTCGAACACGCTCTTCGGGTTGCAGTCGGTCGACAAGGGCCAGCGCGAGCTGTTCCAGCTGCAGAAGGCCAGTCGCTGGACCGTCCTTCAGAAGCTCGAGTTTCCCGCTGCACTCCCGGCGATCTTCGCCGGAATGCGCATCTCGGCCGGACTCGCGGTCGTCGGCGCCATCGTGGGCGACTTCTTCTTCCGCCGCGGCGAACCCGGCCTCGGTTCGCTGATCAGCAACTACCAGTCCCGAGTGCAGGGCCCCGAACTGTTCGCCGCCATCATCGTCGCCTCGCTCTTCGGCGTCGTGGTCTTTCTCGTCTTCGGCTGGCTGGGCAAGCTCGCCGTCGGTCGCTGGTACGACTACAGCAAGTAGGCCACCGGCAGTCGGCGATACCCGACCCATCCGTTTCACAGCAGCACCCTTCACAGCACCGAACCGCTTCGCACCCTGCACATCACACAAGGAGATGAAATGCGCATCACTCGATCGAGGTCACTCATGGCCGCGGGCCTTCTCGCCTCAACGGCACTCGTCCTCACCGGCTGCTCGGCCGGCGGAACCGACACCGCAACCGACGCAGCCAAAGACCTCAAGATCGGCTCGGTCGACCTCGCTGCTGCCGGATGCCCCGCAACCATCACGATCCAGACCGACTGGAACCCGGAGGCGGAGCACGGCCACCTGTACTCCATGTTCGGTGACGATGCCGTGGTCGACGCAGGCAACAAGAGCGTCTCCGGGCCCCTCTACTCGAAGGGCGAATACACGGGAGTGAACCTCGAAGTGCGCTCCGGCGGCCCCGCGATCGGCTTCCAGACCGTGACCTCGCAGATGTACACCGACGACAGCATCACCCTCGGCTACGCGAACACCGACGAGGCGATCCAGCTCTCCGCCGACATGCCCACCACGGCCGTCTTCGCTCCGCTCGAGATCAACCCGCAGATGATCATGTGGGATCCGAAGACGTACCCCGATGTGAAGACCATCGCCGATCTCGCGAAGGCCGGCGCCATCATCAAGTACTTCGGCGGAGCGGCCTACATGGAGTACCTCAAGGGCGCGGGAATCGTTCCCGAAGCCCAGGCAGACGGCGGTTACGACGGAACGCCCGCCAACTTCGTGACCGCGCAGGGCAAAGACGCGCAGCAGGGCTTTGCGAGCGCCGAGCCCTACATCTACGAGAACGAGGTCGACGCCTGGAAGAAGCCGGTCGCGTACCAGCTGATCCACGACGCCGGCTACCCGATCTACGCAGCGGCCGTCTCGGTGCGCTCCGCTGATCTCGAGAAGCTCTCGCCCTGCCTCACCAAGCTCGTGCCCGTTCTGCAGCAGGCAGAGGTCGACTACTTCGCCGACCCCACCGCGACGAACAAGCTCATCCTCGACCTCGTCGACCAGTTCGATACCGGATGGGTCTACGACGAGGGCGTGGCCGACTACTCGGTCGACACGATGAAGAAGCTCGGCCTGGTCAGCAACGGAGACAACGCCTACATCGGCGACTTCGACGAGGCTCGCGTTCAGAAGGTCCTCGACATCGATACGCCGATCTTCACCAAGCTCGGCACTCCCCCGGCTGAGGGTCTGAAGACCTCCGACCTCTTCACCAACGAGTTCATCGATCAGACCATCGGCCTGAAGTAACACGTAGCTGCAGAACCGTCGGCCCTTCATCGGTCGCCTGGCGCACACCCCGAGTGAGCGACAGGCGGCCGGTGATGGGCCATCATCATTCGGCACCATCTAAGGACCCGCACCATGACCGACCTGACCGAGCCCATCGCATCCCTCACCACAGAACTCACCGCGATACTGGGTGAGCGCGGCGTGACCACCGAACTCCGCGCCCGTGAGAAGGCCTCGGCCGACGGCTCGTACCTGTCGCCGATCATCACCGAGCAGCTTCCGCTTGGTCTCGCCGACATCGTGGCGTTCCCGACGACGGCAGAGCAGGTGGCCGAGGTGGTCGCCGCGGCCGTTCGTCACGGCGTGGGAATCACTCCTCGCGGCAAGGGAACCGGCAACTACGGCCAGGCCATTCCGATCGAGAACGGTCTCGTGCTCGACCTGTCGAAGCTGCGGGGCGTCGTCGAGGTCGGCGACGGGTACCTCACAGCGTTGGCCGGTACCCCGATCGTCACGATCGAACAGGCCGCGCGCGAGTCGGGCCAGCAGATCCTCATGTACCCCTCGACGGCACAGTCCTCCATCGGGGGCTTCCTCTCGGGTGGCTCGGGCGGCACCGGATCGATCGCCCACGGCTCCAACCACGAGGGCTTCGTTCTCGCTCTCGACGTCGTTCACGCCACACCGGATGCGCAGCTCGTGCACGTCGACGGCGACGACGCGCAGCCGTATGTGCACACCTACGGCACGGCGGGCATCATCGCCCAGGCGACCATCGCGCTCGAGCCGCTGCAGGACTGGCGGGGTCTGTTCGCCAGCTTCGACACCTTCTCCGAGGCCATCTCCGTCATTCGCGAGATCGGGCAACTCGAGCCGACTCCGCGCCTTGTCTCTGCCGATCTGCCGGTACTCGCCAATGCGCTGCCCGCCGACCCGGGCATCCCCAAAGACCGCGCGAGCCTTCGCGCCATCATCGACATCGCGGCCGTCCCCGCCGCGACAGCCCTCATCGAAGCCGCGGGAGGCCGCGTAGAAGAGGTGCGCGAGGGCCCGCAGACCGCCATGAAGCTGAGCATGATCTCGTACAACCACCCCATCGAGTGGCTGCAGAAGAGCGACCCGGGCAGGTACTTTCACATCGAGGTCGCCGGCGACGCGCTCGTCGACCGCATCGACGAGGTGCACGCCGTGTACCCCGGCGGCATGCTGCACATCGAGGCTCAGAAGAACCGCCCGATCGGCATGCTGGCGGGCATCTACGAGAGCGCCGAGAAGGTCTACGAGGGCTTCGACAAGCTCGCTGCGATCGGCGTCGGCGTGCACAACCCGCACGTCTGGTTCGTCGACCACGAGGTCGAGCGCACTCTCGCTCTCGCCGAGAGCACCGACCCGCGCGGGTTGCTGAATCCCGGCAAGCTGCAGGGAAAGCCTGCCGCCGGAGCAGGTTCATGAGTGGCGCCCACGCGGGCGATCCCGTCGTGAACGACCTGGGAACGCGCAAACTGGTCGAGCTGTCGGGGCCGGCCGCGACCGCGGCGCTCGACGCCGACTCCGTCGTCGTCATTCCTACGGGGGCGATCGAGCACCACGGGTCGCATCTTCCTCTGATGACCGACTACCTTCTGGCGGATGCGATCGCGAACGCCGCCGTCGAGCGCGCCGCATCGCAGGGTGTCGCCGCGTGGATTCTGCCGACCCTGGCGTACACCAAGAGCGACGAGCACCACTGGGCATCCGGAACCATGTGGCTCACCTGGGAGACGATGATGAACACCATCGTCGACCTGGGCAACTCGATCGCCGCCACCCCCGCGAACAAGGTGGCGTTCTTCAACGGCCACGGAGGAAACCTCGCGTTGCTGCAGGTCGCCTGCCGCGAGCTGCGCCGCCGCTTCGGGTTGCAGACCTTTCTGCTCGGGCCTATCGTGCCGCCAATGGCAGACGGCACGGGCGACGGACCCGACGAGCTGGGACTCGGCATCCACGGCGGCCACAGCGAGACGTCGCTGATCATGCACATCCGACCCGACCTCGTCGATCTCTCACTGGCTCAGCGCAGTGTTCCCGAGCACCTGGCCGACTACGAGCACATCGGGTTCAAGAAGCCCGTGTCGTTCGGCTGGCTGTCGAACGACTTCGGAACCGACGGCGTTCTCGGTGACCCGACCGCGGCCAACGCGGCGTACGGGGCAGAACTCTTCGAGCACTCCGTGGAGCAGGCCGCTGCCGCGTTCGCCGAGATCGCACGCTTCGACCCGGCGGGGCCGTCGGCGTGAGCGTTCCCCACTCTGGGGCGCTCATCCCCGACGAGGCGTTCGCGGTCTTGACGGGCTGGCTTCCGGCCAATGACGACCACGCGCGACCGCTCATCTCGCTGGCCACCGTCGACGCCGACGGTCGACCGGATGCGCGCAGCGTGCTACTCAGCGAGTTCGATCGAAGCGGGTTCTTCGTGCACACGGATTCGCGCTCGCGCAAGGTCGCCGATGTGGAAGCTCACCCCGAGGTGGCGTTCTCGATCGCATGGCCGGCCGATCTGCGGCAGTTGACGGTGCAGGGTGTCGCGCGACGCGCCTCGCCCGACGAGGAAACCTCCGCCTACGCTCGACGGTCTCGGTATCTGCAGCTGCTCGCATGGCTCAATACCCCCGAGTTCGCGCTGCTGCCCACGGGCGAGCAAGAAGAGAAGTGGGCGGCCTTCGAGGCCGCTCACCCGGACGGCACCCTGACTGCCCCGGATACGTGGCTCGGGTTCGTGATCGAGCCCACGCGGCTCACCTTCTGGGAGGGAAACCCGCGAGCAGCCAGCCGTCGGACCGAGTACATGCTGACCGACGACGAAAGCTGGGCCAGGCATATTTTGCCCGGGTAGCGTCGGCGTCGTGAAGAGCCTCTCTCAGGGTGCAGGAACCGGAACCGGCGCCTCGGGTCCCACGTAGCGGGCAGATGGGCGGATGATCTTCGAGTCGGCAGACTGCTCCAGCACGTTCGCGGTCCAGCCGAGCACTCGCGCGGCCGCGAAGGTCGAGGTGAAGAGTTCCCGAGGCAGCTCACACAGCTCCATCACTATCGCGGCGAACCATTCGAGATTCGTGTGCAGCTGTCTGCCCGGCTTCAGCTGTTCGAGCAGCACCGGGATGCGCTCCTCGACACGGATGGCCAGTTCTACCCGGGCACCGCCGAAGCGGCGTGCCACCTCTTTCAGCATCGCGGAGCGCGGATCCTCGGTTCGGTAGACAGGATGCCCGAATCCCATGATTCGTTCGTTCGCCGCGATCCTTTCGGCCACCCACGCATCGACGTTCTCCACCGTTCCGATTGCGTCGAGCGCATCGAGAGCACGGCTCGGCGCACCACCGTGCAGCGGTCCGGACAATGCGCCGAGGGCTCCGACGAGGCAGGCAGCGGCATCTGCCCCCGTGGATGCGATGACGCGGGCCGTGAACGTCGATGCGTTGAATCCGTGATCGATGGCGGCGACGAGATAGGAGGAGAGTGCGGACACCTGCAGAGGCGATGCCTCGCTGCCGCGGATCATGTAGAGGTAATTGGCCACATACCCCAGCTCCGGCCTCGGGTCGAGCGGCAGCTCTCCCGCAGCCATCCGGCTGATCGCGGCGATGATGACCGGCGTCTTCGCCGCCAGCGCGATGAGGTCACGACGGCGGTCCGCCGGAGAGAGATCGAAGAGTGGCCGCACGCCGCGGTCGAGACCCTCGGCGGTCAGCGCCATTCGCAGTGTCGCAAGCGGATCGGTGAGAGACCCTCGACCGGCGACACGAATCACGTCGTGCAGATGGGACGAGATCTGCGCCGCGTCATGCACTTCCTGCGCGAATTGCAGGCTCTCGTCGCGAGTGGGCAACTCTCCGTCGAGCAGCAGCCGCCACACATCTTCTACCGACCGTGTCGTGGCGAGCTCCGTCGCCGAATACTGCCGGTAGTGATAGAAGCCCTCCGTGCCGCGCACATCGCTGAGAGTCGTCTCGGCGACGACGACGTTTGTCAGTCCCCGGGGCACGTCGATGAGGGAGCTGTCCATTCGAGAGGCCGATTGCATGGCTGTTCCCTTCGTCTCGTGTCGTTGATACGTTCACATCACCAGCAACATTGATTTTCGACAAGTCAATGTTGATCCGATCAACCCGTCACGAAAGCGAACCATGGAGACCCTTCCCGGGCTGACGGCAGCGCAGGCTTCCGCACGGTTAGGGGTCAAGAGAGCGACTGTCTACGCCTACGTCTCTCGCGGCTTGCTCTCGAGCGTGCGCAGCGAGACGGGCGGATCGGTCTTCGATGCACTCGAGGTCGAGGCGCTCGCAGCCGCGAGATCGCGTCGACCATCGAGCGACCGAGCCGATAGCTCGACCATGGCAGGCCGGCCGCTGATGGTGCTCGACTCCGACCTCACCTTGATCGAGAACGACGAGTTGTTCTTTCGAGGGCGCCGAGCAACCGACCTTGCCCGACGCTTTTCCCTGGAGGAGGCGGCGGAGCTCTTCTGGGGCGGCGACCTGACGCAGACCACCAACGACTACGCCGTAGGAGACGAGCTTCACCGACGGCTCGTGCAGACGGCAGAGGTTCTGGGGTCGCACGCACGACTCATCGATCGAATGGCGCTCGCAGTGACGGTCGCCGGATCTGAGGATCCCCTGCGCGACGATCTCGCTCCCGACACCGTGCTCTCTGCCGGCCGGCGGATTCTCGCCGCGATGGTCGACTGTCTGCCCAGCCTCGGCACCGAGCCGCAACGGAATTCGCCCCTCGCGACACGGCTGTGGTCGAAGCTCTCGGCGGAGGCGGCGACAGCAGCAGACCTGCGCATAGTGAACGCGGCCCTCGTCTTGTCGCTCGACCACGACCTGGCGGCGTCGACGTTCGCGGCACGGGTCGCGGCCTCGGCCAGGGCGGATCCCTACTCCTCAATCGGTGCGGCCCTGGGCGCGTTCAACAGTGCCCTACACGGGGGCGCGAGCATCCTCGCCGTCGACCTGCTCTCCGATGTTCTTCTCCATCACTCCCCCGAGGCAGCCCTGCGCCGGCAGATGTCGAGCACGACCGGCATCCCGGGCTTCGGCCACGTGCTCTATTCGCAGCGCGATCCGCGCGCCCAGCACTTGTTCGCGCTGATAGATGCTGAACCGTCGTACAGCGCAGGAGTCGACGCTGCACGTCAGGTGATCAGCGTGGTGCGCGCCCGCACGACCCGGATCGCGAACATCGACCTCGCCCTGGCTGCGCTCGCCGTCTCGCGCGGTCTCCGCCCGGATTCCGGGCAGGCGATCTTCGCCGTCGGACGGACCGTGGGGTGGATTGCGCACATCGTTGCCGAGTACGCCGAACCGCCACTCCGGCTGCGGCCCGAGTCGCGTTACGTGGGCCGAACAGCGGCGCACATGGACACCTGAAAACGATCGGCACGAGGCACGGGCACAAACGCCACCGCACGTCAGAGAGCCAGGCGCTGGGCCGTCTCCGCGAGCGCAATGGCGAACTCCGCCTCGCGGCCGACTCCCGCCCCGCCCGACAGATTCACCCCTGCGACTCCCTCGATCTCGAGCAGCTGCAGGCTCAACTCGACTGACGCGCGGATGCCCTCCTCGCGCGGATCCGCAGCCGACAGGATGCGCTCCAGATATCCCTCGGGCAGCACGAGCGACGGGAACGAGTGCAACAGCCGCGCGCTCGCATGATCCGTCACCATCGGCACACACGGGACGAACCCGGCCGTGACTCCGAGGTCGTGCGATTCGCGCACGAACCGGCCCACGGCATCCACGCCACCGCAGTGATTCACGAAACAGACATCGGCACCCGCGCGGGTCTTCTCGAGCAGCCGGGCGGCGCGCAACTCAACGGGGGGCGTCGTCGGCGACTCCCCCACCGATACCAAGTGGCCCGCGGCACGCGCCAACGCGGCGACCTGAGTCGAGTCGAGATCGAAGACAGGTGCCGCATCGGGGCGCCCGCCGAGCAGCGTGTGGTCGCCGGTCACGCAGTGCACCCCGGCGACTCCAATGTGCGCGAGCCCCGCGAGCTCGCCCTCGATCGCGACGCGATTGCGGTCGCGGCAGTTGATGCCCGTCCAGACCTGCAGGCCCGCAGCGCGGATGAGCGACGCCCGGTAGCTCGGCGAGAACTGCACCCGCGCATGACCGACGTCGCCCGCCAGCGCAGCATCGACGGGGCCGGCGAGCAGGGCCGCGCACTCTGCCAACGACTCGGCATCCGTGGCCTTGGCCGGAAAGTCGGCCACGACGATCGGCCTGGTCGTCATCAACGCCATCATCTCGACGGCGCCGGATGAGCGCGGCACCACATCGGGCTCGGCCGGCGCGCCGCCGTGCCAGATCACGAGAGGGTCGTCGAGGAAGACGCAGCGGGAGTCTCCGACTTCGCAGCTCCCGTCGAATCCGACTCCGCCGCACGGCCCGTACTCCATGCTTTTCGGGCATCCGGCGTGCGCGGCCGCAGGGCTGAGAAGCGATTCCACGAGGGTCCTTCCGACCGGTCGCACACTGCCGATGTTTCATCAGCGGTGATGCGAATATTTCATGTTAGCTCCGGCGTGTAACACGGGTGTTTCCGAACCTGCCTCGGCGGTGGACGCCCCATCACTAGGCTTGATTCGTCGATACGACCGCCGAAGAACCAAGGAGACGACGACGCCATGCCAGACAGCTACGACCTGGTCGTGAAGGCCGAGAGGGTACTGATCGATGGCGAGTTCCGCTCCGCGTCGGTCGCCACGGCTGGCGGCGTGATCGTCGCAATCGCAGACCTGGATGCGTCGTTCGACGCCGCAGAGACCGTCACGCTGCCCGGCGACCAGGTTCTCATTCCGGGCATCGTCGACACCCACGTGCACGTGAACGAACCCGGCCGCACAGACTGGGAGGGCTTCGCCAGCGCAACCCGCGCGGCTGCCGCGGGCGGAGTGACCACCATCATCGACATGCCACTGAACAGCATCCCGCCGACCACCACGGTCGAGGCGCTGGAGCTCAAGCGCCAGGCGGCTGGCCCGCAGGCCACGGTCGACGTAGGGTTCTGGGGCGGCGCGATCCCGTCGAGTCTCGGATCGCTGAAGCAGGTGCACGACGCCGGAGCGTTCGGCTTCAAAGCGTTCCTGTCGCCCTCCGGCGTCGACGAATTCCCCCACCTCGAGACCGAGCAGCTCTTCGCCGCCGCCCTCGAGATCTCGGAGTTCGGCGGTCTGCTCATCGTTCACGCCGAAGATCCCGCCGTGCTCGACAAGAGCGATAGCCACGGCGGCACCGGATACCTCGACTTCGTGGCCAGTCGCCCCGACCTCGCCGAGGAAGACGCGATCGCGCATGTGATCGAGGCGGTGCGCGTCACCGGAGTGCGAGCCCACATTCTGCATCTCTCGAGCGCCCGCGCGCTTCCGCAGATCGAGGCGGCCAAGGCCGAGGGGCTTCCGATCACGGTCGAGACCTGCCCGCACTACCTAAGCTTCTCGGCTGAGGGCATTCCCGACGGAGGCACGCAATTCAAGTGCTGTCCTCCGATCCGCGACGCGGGCAACCGCGAGCTGCTCTGGCAGGCGCTCGAGTCGGGGCTCATCGACATCGTCGCCTCCGACCACTCCCCCTCGACCAAGGAGCTCAAGTTCGCCCACGGCGGCGACTTCGAACTCGCCTGGGGCGGCATCTCGGGCCTCCAGCTCAGCTTCAGTGCCGTGTGGACCGGCGCCCGCGCGCGCGGCATCCCGCTCGAGTCGGTCGTCGAGTGGATGTCTACCAAGACGGCCCGCTTCGCCGGGCTCCCGCAGAAGGGCCGCATCGAGGTGGGCGCCGCCGCCGACCTCGTGGCCTTCGCGCCCGACGCCACGTTCACCGCGAGCGCCGACGCACTGCTGCACAAGAACAAGGTCTCGGCCTTCGACGGCTCCGAGCTCACCGGACTGGTCGCCGTCACGTGGCTGGCCGGCGTGCCGGTCTACACGAGCGGCGCGGTCGCCGACCCGTCCGCATCCATGCCCACCGGCCGGTTGCTCACGCGCGTCTGACGCGACAACCGACCTCTACTCACCCTTTTCGACCGCAGGAGCACACCATGGCTATCGTTCTCGGACCCAACCAGTACGGCAAGGCAGAGAATCGCGTCGTGCGCATCACGCGCGACTCCGCACGCCATGAGATCCGCGACCTGAACGTGTCGACGGCCCTGCGCGGAGACTTCTCTGCGGCGCACCTCGTGGGTGACCAGTCACAGGTGCTGCCCACGGATACGCAGAAGCAGACCGCATATTCGTATGCCAAGGAGAAGGGTGTCTCCTCGATCGAGGCATACGGCCTCGAGCTGGCGCGGCACTTCGTCGACGATGTCGTTCCGGTCGAGGGCGCGCGCGTCGAGATCGAGGAGTATGCCTGGGAGCACGCCGTCGTCGACGGCGAGGAGCACGAGCACACCTTCGTGCGCCTGGGTCAGGAGGTGCGCACCGCCTCCATCACGGTCGAGGGAAAAGGCGCTGAGCAGAAGACCTGGGTCATCGGCGGCCTCAAAGACCTGGTCATCCTCAAGTCCACCGGCAGCGAGTTCCACGGCTTCCTCAAAGACGAGTACACCCTGCTCGAGCCCACCACCGATCGTGTGATGGCCACCGCCCTCGTCGCGCAGTGGCGCTTCGCCGAGACCGGCGTCGCGTGGGAGGACATCGACTGGAACGACGTCTACGCCGGAGTGAAGCGCATCCTCATCAAGAAGTTCGCGACCATCCAGTCGCTGGCCCTGCAGCAGACGCTCTACGAGATGGGCAAGGCCGTGCTCGAGGAATATGCGTTCATCGCCGAGATCAAGTTCTCGGCCCCCAACAAGCACCACTTCCTCTACAACCTCGAGACCTTCGGCGTCGAGAACAACAACGAGGTCTTCCACGCCGACGACCGCCCCTACGGGCTCATCCAGGCCACCGTCATGCGCGACGACGCACCGGATGCCGGCCCCGCGTGGACGCCCGCGGCGAACCTCGCGTAGACACCCCGTGAGCACCACCTACCTCGGCCACATCTTTCACGTCGCAGGCTCCCCGACCGTTGCCGATGCGCGAGCGCACCTCGTGTCGCTTCCCGACGGCGCACTGGTCGTATCCGACGCCGGCACGATCGAATGGATCGGCGCGGCCCAAGACCTGCCGCCGACGTTCGATGGAGCATCCGTCGTCGACAACCGAGGCGGATACATCGTGCCGGGCTTCGTCGACGCGCACCTGCACTTTCCGCAGACGTACTCCACCGACTCCTACGGCGGCGGCCAGCTACTGGAGTGGCTCGACAACTGCATCTTCCCGGCTGAATCGCGGCTCGCCGACCCCGAGTTCGCCGAGCGCATCGCGCGCGACTTCACCCGTCGCCGCGTCGCCGTCGGAACGACTGCTGCCATGGTCTTCGGCTCCGCGTTTCCGCACGCTCAGGATGCCCTCTTCCGCACCACGCGGGATGCCGGGCTGCGCGTGGTGTCGGGCCGCGGCATCCAGACCGTAGGACCGGAGTCGGCGAGTGCGCTGATCACGGGCGAGGCCGAGGCGCTCGCTCTGGTGCGTGACGAGATCGATCGGTGGCACGCCGTCGACACCGGCGACGCAGCGACAGCGCGCATCCAGGTCGCGATCGTGCCCCGGTTCAGCCTGTCGGTGACGCGGGAGACCCTGCGCGCGCTCGGCGAGCTGTACGACGAGGTGCGTTCCTCTGGCGTGTACTTCCACAGTCACCTCAGCGAGAACGACAGCGTCGTGGGCGGAGAGATCGCCGCGGTGAAGGCGGTCTACGAGACAGAGAGCTACCTCGACACGTACGACGGCAGGTTCATGCCCGGGTCGAACGAGGGCGGCTCGTCACTGCTCGGTCGGCGCAGCATCTTCGCGCACGCGGTGCACTGCACGTCCGCCGAGCTGTCTCGGCTCGCGGAGACCGGGTCGTCGATCGCCCATTGCCCGACCTCGCAGCAGTTTCTCGGATCGGGCACGATGCCGTGGAAGCGCACGACGGGCTCTGGCGTAACAGTCGCCCTCGGAAGCGACGTGGGCGCGGGTGATGAGTGGCTCATCTCGCGGGTGCTGAACGACGCGTTCAAGGTGCACATCAGTGAGCCCAACGACGCGAGCGTGTCGCTTCACTCGGCAGAGCTGCTGTTTACCGGCACCCTCGCCGGGGCTCGGGCGCTCGACATGGAGGAGCGTTTCGGCAACCTCGACGTGGGCAAGGACGCGGACTTCTTACTGATCGACCCCGAGCGCTGGGAGCCGCTGTCGATGCTGCTCGAGGGGCGCGTTCGCGCTGACGACGCGCGGACCGACACCGAGCGCGAACTGTTCGCGCTGCTCATGGGACTGCGCGAGCCGGCGATCGCGGGCGTCTACGTGCAGGGCAAGCGAGTGGTGGCGCCCGAGTAGTTCGCCGGCTGTCAGCGCCGGCTCACGCCGAGCGCGCCTTTACCGGGCGAGAGCGCCATCAAGGAACGCGCTCCCGCCCGATAACGGAGCGCTCGGCCAGACGTCAGCTGCCCCGGTACGTCGAATACGCGAACGGACTCAGCAGAAGGGGCACGTGATAGTGCGCCTCGCCATCTGCCAGTTCGAACACCACCTGCACCTCGGGGTAGAACGCCGACTGGCCGAGCAACGAGAAGTACGCCTGTGTATCGAAGGTGACCCTGTAGCGGCCGACCGGCACGTTCTCGGGGCCGAACTGCGAGACGCGGCCATCGGCATCCGTCACCGCCTCGGCGAGCACTCGCCACACGTCACCGTCGAGCTGCGACAGGATGACCGGCACTCCGGCCGCGGGCGTTCCGGTCGCCGCGTCGAGAACGTGGCTGGTGATGTGGCTGCGGCCGCTCATTCGGCAGGCTCGATGCCACGCTCGGTGAACGTCTTCTCGAGGCGAAGAAGGGCGATCTCCCTCAGCTGCTGCTCGACGATGGCGAACTCCTCGTCGTCGTCGAGGCGGATGCGTCGGTTCAGCTCGGCGAGGATCTCGGCTCGGCTGCGCCCCGCGGCGCGGATGAGGAAGACCCGGTCGAATCTCTTCTCGTAGATCGCGTTGCCCTCGGCGATGGCCGCCGCTGTCTCGGCATCGTCATCGCCCAGCGACTCCTGCTCCGAGCGAGAGAAGGTCTGCGCTGCGCCCTCGCCGACGGGCTTGTCGCCGATGCGCGGGTGATCGGCGAGCGCCTGCTCGACCTCATCGCGGGTCAGCGGATTCGCGGCGGCACGACCGGCCTCGAGCAGGTCGTCGACTGACGCGAAAGGCGCCTGATTGGCGACCTCGTCGATCCAGCGCGGAACCGCGAGGCAGGCGCGCAGGTCGACACGCAAGTGGTCGGCAGAGTGATCGTTCATGACCGGCCTTTCGGGCACTGTTCGCCCCCGCCGTGGTGCGCGGGCGACACCCCGATTCTATTCGGAGGCACCGTCAGCCGGGCCTACGATGAGGCCATGTCTACAGCCCACGCATCGGTTGCCGGGGTCGTCCTCGCGGCGGGTGCCGGTAGCCGATTCGGCACACCGAAGGCTCTCGTCGAATCGGCCGACGGCACGTCGTGGCTCGCCAATGCCGTGCGCGCCTTGCTCGGCGGTGGCTGCTCGCCCGTGCTCGTCGTTCTCGGTGCACGCGCCGACGAAGCCGAAGCCCTGCTCCGGCGCTCCTTCCCAGACGCAGACACCGTGCAGGTCGTGCGTGCCGACGGTTGGCGCTCGGGTATGGCGGCATCACTCCGCAGTGGGTTGGCCGCCGCCGAGGCCCTCGCGCACGAGACCGACGCCGTCGCCATCGTCACGGTCGACGTGCCGTCGCTCGGCTCGGCCGAGGTACGGCGTCTGATCGCGCCCGAGCCGGATGCCGTGGGTCGCGAGACCCTGCGTCAAGCCACATTCTCGGGTCGCCCTGGGCATCCGGTGGTCATCGGCCGCGCACACTGGAACGCGCTGTCCGAGAGCGTGGCTGGCGACACCGGTGCCCGCCCCTACCTCGTGCAGCACAGGGCGCGGCTGATCGACTGCTCAGACCTCGGCGACGGCAGGGACGTCGACTCGCGCGACGACACTCACGAGCGGTAGGACGTGGAGAACAGCCTGCCGTCGAAAGCGCCGTGACTGCGGTTCTTGGCCGCTCGCTGGCTCAGAATCTCCGCCTCGGTGATGCCCTCGTGCTGCGCCAGCGCGAGAGCCACCTCGGCGAGATCTGCCAGCTCCTCGAGCAGAGCGCCTCGACCGGCGGCATCGCGCGCCTCGCGCGCTTCCTCGAGGAGCTTCTCGCGCAGTGCGGCCGCATACTCGTCCGCCGCCAACTCCCGCACCTCGATGTGATGGCCCAGCTCGCGCACGATGTCAGGAACACGGTCACGAATGAGTTTTCCCATCCCGTCATTCTGCAACCGCGAGGGTCAGTTCGCTGTCTGAGACTCGTACCGGGCGCGCCATAATCGAGTGAACCCCTGCTCGACTCCACGGACGACCGCCATGCCCGCACGCCCCTACCTGCTCGACTGCGACACCGGGGTCGATGATGCACTCGCGCTGTTCCACCTGCTGAGCGATGACGAGGTGAACCTCGTGGGCGTCTCGACCGTGTCGGGCAATACCTCGGCCGCGCAGGCAGCCGACAACACACTGCGGTTGCTCGCCGCTGCCGGACGCACCGACGTGCCCGTCGCCATCGGCGCGCATCACTTCCGCATGGCGGAGTACGACGGCGGAGTGCCGCACATCCACGGCGACAACGGCATCGGCGGCGTCGAGTTGCCCGCGTCGCACGTCGACCCGCTCGCCGAATCCGGTGCCGAGTTCATCGTGCGCATGGCACATAAGTATCCGGGCGAGCTGCGGCTGATCGCCATCGGCCCGTTGACCAATCTGGCACTCGCGCTCGAACTCGAGCCGCGGCTCCCCGAGCTCATCGGGGATCTCACGATCATGGGTGGCGCCGCGCTGGTGCCCGGAAACGCCTCCCCCGTCGCCGAGGCGAACATCATCAACGACCCGCACGCCGCCGAGCTCGTGTTCGACGCACCCTGGACCATCACGATGGTCGGACTCGACGCCACCATGGAGCAGCTCATCGAGGCTGGCGATCTCGAGCGGCTGCGCTCGGCGCCCAGCACAATCGCGCCGATGCTCGCCGAGATGCTCGGCATCTACTTCGACTTCTACGTCTCGGTCTTCGGGCGACCCTGCTCCGCGCTCCACGATCCACTGGCCGTGGCGATCAGCACGGGCGAGGTCGTTCCGACCCTCGCCCCGCTCGTGCGGGTGACGGTGGATGCGACAGACGGGCCCGGGCGCGGACAGACGATCTGCGACATGCGCGGCCTCTACAACGGTTACCCGCCGCAGAGTGGAGCGCACGTGCGCGTCGTGCTCGCGGTCGACCGCCCGTACGCTCCCCTGCTGATGGATCGGCTGCTGAGCTTCGCCTGACAACGGGAATCGACGGCCGGGTCTGCACGTTGGAGCCAGCATGACTATTCCAGGAATTACGACCATCGGCCTCATCGGAGCCGGACATATCGGCAGCCAGCTCGCGCGACTCAGCGTCGCCAGCGGTTACGACGTGGTCATCAGCAACTCCCGCGGCCCGGAGACGCTGAGCGATCTCGTCGACGAACTCGGACCGAAGGCTCGCGCCGCCACGGCCGAAGAGGCTGCTACCGCCGGAGACCTCGTCATCGTGACGATCCCGCTGAAGGCATACGAGTCCGTTCCGGTCGAGCCGCTCGCCGGCAAGATCGTCATCGATACGAACAACTACTACCCGGAGCGCGACGGCAACATCGCCGAACTCGACTCCAAGTCGACCACCTCGGCTGCACTGTTGCAGAAGCACCTGCCCACCTCGAAGGTCGTCAAGGCGTTCAACCACATCGAGGCAGCGAAGCTCACCTCGGAGGCACAGGCACGCGGAACCGAGAATCGCCGCGCGCTCGTGATCTCGGGCGACAACGGCGACGCGAAGACCATCGTGACCAGCCTCATCGACGGCTTCGGATTCGATGTCGTCGACGACGGGTCCCTCGCAAACAGCTGGCGCGTCGAGCCCGGCACCCCCGCCTATGGACCGCGTGGAACCGTTGCGGAGATCACCGACATGCTGGCCGCCGCGACCCGCTGACCACAGCCTCTGGCCTCCGAACGGGAGGAGATTCGAGCATCCGCCGCTCTATGCGGCTCGGATGCGCGAATCTCCTCCCGTTTCGCTGTGTCGCTGACACAAGAGCATCAACGATGGGGCGTCAGCTGGCGGTCCCTCGCAGTTCGGCTCACAATGTGAGTTGTGAATCGAAAAGTCCACGCACTCCATGTCGTCGGCATCGCGGTTGCCGCGCAACTGCTGGTCGGCTGCGCCGGCTCGTCCGCACCGGCAAGCGAGCAGGCGTCCACGGCGTCACCAACGCCAACGTCGAGCGTCGTCTCCGCCGCCGAGAGCTGTGATCAGTTCGGAGACGTCTTGACTGTTCTGCAGAACGCCCGGACGTCGTTCAGGGAAGGACGCACGAGCCAGCAGGAGTACTCCGGTGCGACACGGCTAGCCGCCCGGATCCTCAGTCGTATACCCGGCGAGCCAGGAACGGGCGTCGGGGATGCCCTGACCGAACTGCAGTCTGTGGCCCCCGCCGCACCGATGGGTGTTGTGGCGACCAGCTTCGATCCGGAGGGGCCGCAGTGGGACGCGGCGACCGCCGCGTTCACCGCAGCGTGCGCAGCAGAAGGAGCGGAGGTCGCAGTCTCGGCCTGGACCGGCGGATAGTCCGTCTCTCGCTATTCGGCGTGCGCTGTGCGGTGACCCGATGACTGACGTCGGCGGGTAAGGATGTCCTTCGCGATAAGGGTCAAGGCGTAGCCGAGCAGCAACACGCCTCCGCCGCGAACGATCCACTCGCGATCCGTTCCCGTCGCCAGCGTGTTCGCGTAGCCCAGATAGGGAACGGAATACCACAGCCTGCCCTGCACCTGCGCGCTGATGACCGGCTCGGCATCGGCCGCACCGTTGTTGTCACCTTTCAGCACGAAGGTGCGGGTGCCATCGGGGCCGAGGGTGATTCCGGTGACCCGGTGACTGATCACCCCGGGCACACCGGAGTGGATCTGGTAGGTGATGACGTCACCGATCTTGATGTCCTCGGTCGCAACCGGCTTCACGACCAGCAGAGTGCCGGGTGGAAGCCCCGGCTTCATCGAGCTGGTCAGCACGGTCAGAGGCATGGCGCCCGCGATCTTGGGAACCGCGATGACCACCACGCCGAGGGCGAGAATGACCGCGAGAAGCGACCAGCTCAGTACTCTTCCGAGAAAGCGCCAGACGCTGTCGTCAGTGTGTGCGTGTGCCGCCATGATCAACCCACGTTCCGAAGGGCGAACTGCTGATTGGCGGAGCCATCGCAGCTCGCGACACGAAGCTGTGTGCCGCCCGCCTGCACGTTTCCGGCAATGTCGAGGCACGCCATGTTCTTGTTCCGCAACGTGAAGGTTCCCGTGCCGGAGCCGACGGGAAGAAGTTGCCACTTCTGACCGCTGATGTCGTTGGCGCCTCGCAGAACCATGTTGTCGTCGCTGGGGTCTTCCCAGAACAACGACGTGGAACTCTTCGGGGTCACGTTGACGTAGCTGCCGTCACCCGAGGGCACAAACTTCCAGGCCTGGCTAGCCTGAGTTCCGCACGCGCTGCTCAGGAGCGCCGACTTGTCAACGGTGCCACCGTCGGCGCCGCCAACGCAGAGCTGAGTGCTCGCGTTGCGCACGGAATACCAGCTGCTGTTATTCCACCAGGCGGTGGCGTGCCCCACTGTGGCGGACGGCGGAGATACATCGACCGGGTTCGCCGCATGGATGGCGCGCACGAAGTAGTAGTAGTACCTCAAGGCGTCGAGACCCGAATCGGTGAACGTCAACTGAGAAGCGGGCACTGTCGCGACCAGTGCGCCATCGCGATAGATCTGATAGCCCGTGACAGCGGCGGTGTCCGCCGGCGCAGTCCACGACAGCGAGATGCGGCTATCTGTTTCACTGACCTTCGTCGGGTCGCCGGGTGTCACGCTGTTACCGACGGACTGGGCTGCCGTTACCGTGCTCGTGCTGGCCCACTTGCCCTGTGATGCCGTGGCCGTGGCCGTGGCCACCATCGTCGCTCCGGCCAGCGCGAAACGCTGCGCCTGAGTGACAGAGCTTCGAACGCAGTAGACAACAGTTGCCTTCGGCGCGAGAGTTCCAGACAGCGGGGCGACTGTCGCCCATGTCGTGCCCGTGGCTCCTGAGGCTGTGCTTGCCGCTGTGCAGGCGCTCGCAGAAGAGACCGGCCACGCCCGCACCGATGCCGAGCTGCTCAACGCCGTCGCCGTCTGCGCACCGAGGATGAGGGCGTAGGGGGCAGGAATCGTGCCGGTGTTCGTCAGTGTCACGGGGCCAGTCACGGAGAGCGCGTTCGACGAGTACGAGGTAGCCAGCGACGAAAAGCCCGATTGTGTGATCGCCAGGGTCCCCGACGATACCGCTGTCGTCACCGATCGCTCCGGGGCATCCCACGACGCCTGGGCGGGACCGCCGCCGGAGAGCGTGAGGAGCACGGCGACGATCATCGCGGCGACGATCTTCATCGGCGCACGTGCGACGCGGCCCCGTTCGTGCGCGGACAGTCGCGCTGACAGTGATGGTGTCATGGCGTCAGGCTTGCGTTCCGCTGATGCGCAACCGGATGCCCGAGGCCGATTGACCCTGGCTGGCCGCGGGTGCGTTGATGGGCAAGGTGACCGAGACGCACAATACCTGCGAGGTAGACGTCGGCAGCGTCGAACCGATTGATCCTGCGGCCGCGGATGCGGCTGATCCCGACCATACGGGCGAGGCGTTGGCCGCAGTGCACGACGCCAACGACGGCACCGTCCGGACTCCGACGACGAGTGCGTCAGAGAAGGCATTCGCGGCGGCGCCAGACGGCATGGTCAGGCCGGCGACACCAAGACGCAGGGGAACATTTCCCGTGTTCGTCACCGTTACAGGGCCGACGAGTGTGAGTCCCGGATACAGAGACGTCGTATCGAGAGAGAGCGTCGAGAGGCTCAGGCCGGCCGACCCGGCAGAGATGACAAGGCTGCGGTCGGAGGTGGAGGCGGTGGCTCGCAGGGTCGCCTGAGTGCCCGCGGTTCCAGCGACGCAGAGGAGAAGAACGAGTGCACTCGCAATCGTGATGGGAAGACTCGGACGCAATGCGGCCGTTCGCGACACTGTGGCGCGACCATGACGTGCAGAACCCCGCCGGGGAGTACCTCCGCGCATGGTTGTCGCCTTTCTGTGGTGGGAGTGGAAATCGCACGAAAGAGT
>Ga0308163_10000327_pt1 | contig 103019 bp, 97 predicted proteins | sample PhyTR1_FD_201037 | JGI IMG/M metagenome (GOLD analysis project Ga0308163, IMG submission 201037) | Phyllosphere microbial communities from UC Gill Tract Community Farm, Albany, California, United States - DLSLT.R1 | ecosystem: Host-associated > Plants > Phyllosphere > Unclassified | place... | reverse complement strand
GCCGTGCATGCCCGGCATGTTCAGGTCCAGCAGAATCAAATCCAGATCGTCATGCGCCCGGGTCAGGGCCAGCGCGCTGTCCAGGTCTTCGGTTTCCATGACTTCACTGTCAGGAAATCCATCGCTGATGACGTTGTGAATGGCTTCTCGAAACAGCGGGTGATCGTCGGCAATCAGGATCTTGTACATGGTTTTCCACCTTTTTTATTGTCGATGCCGTTTAGCGTAAAGGTTCGGGTTGTGCCGGTTCCACGGGCATTCCGGCAGCCTGCCAGGCGTCCAGGCCGTCGCGATACCAATACAGATGACTGTAGCCCAGGGCGGTGGCGCGTTTTATCGCGTTCCAGCTCAACCAGCAATCGGCGCGGCAGTAGAACACCAAGGGCGTTTCCTGGCGACCATCGGTCAGTGCGCGCAGGTTGAGGGTCAGGTATTCCATCCAGCGCGGTGCCAGTTCGCCGTCACCGGTGTTGGCCAGCCAATGACTGCCGGGGAGATTGGCGTGGGGTTCGTCCTCAATGAAACGACCTTGCAGCCACTGCCTGCGGTAAACGTCGATCAGAACAGGTTTGGGACGTTGGTTGAGCAGCGCCTGGAGTTGTTCTGTGTCGACGATCTGCGCACCGTCTACCTGTTCAGGCGTCGGACTGCGATACAGCGTGATGCGGTAACCGTCGGCGTTGAACAGCGGCGCGGCCGCATCAACGGTTTGTGCCTGAACCGTCGGGCTTGAACCCAGGGCCAGCGCAAGCAGGCAGGCGAATGACAAGGCACGAGGCATGGCGAGAATTCCTTTCTTCTTATGGACTGCATTACAAGCCACTCCCGCTGCTTTGTGAATGCGACCATAGAAAGGAAAACCCGTACTAAAGTCGTAATTTCGTTGTTCAGCGCGGTTTGCGCACCGCCGCATGCTGAGGGTTGAAGGTGAGCACGGCGAGCCAGGCAAACAGCGCGGTCAATACCAGACAGACCGCCAATGCCAGCGGGTTCAGCCGTTCGTACAGCGCATAACGTACCAGCTCCACTGCATGGCTGAACGGATTGACCGCGCACAGCCAGTACAGCCATTCGCTGGCCTCGCGCATCTTCCACAGCGGGTACAGCGCCGACGACATGAAAAACAGCGGGAAGATCACGAAGTTCATCACGCCGGCAAAGTTCTCCAGCTGGCGAATGGCGTTGGACAGCAGCAAACCCAGGGCGCTGAGCATCAACGCGACCAACAGCAAGGCCGGCAATGCGACGAGCAGCCCTGCCGCGGGTGGCTGCACGCCATACACCCACGCCACGGCCAGAAACGCATACACCTGCAACAGCGAGATCAGCGAGGTCGCCAGCAGTTTGCTCACCAGCAGGAATGTGCGGGGCAGGGGGCTGGTCAGCAGCACGCGCATGCTGCCCATTTCGCGGTCATAGACCATCGACAGGGAACCCTGCATGCCGTTGAACAGCAGGATCATGCAGGCCAGGCCCGGGATGATGTACACCTCATACGGAATGTAGGTGTCATACGGTTCGATGATCGCGATGCCCAGCGCTGCGCGAAACCCGGCGGCGAACACCAGCAGCCACAGCAACGGCCGCACCAGTGCGCTGAGGAAACGTGTGCGTTGCAGCACGAATCGCAGCCATTCACGCAGGACGATCCCGCTGAAACAATGCCAATAAGCGCTCATCGTGGGGACGCTCCCGAGGCGCTGGTCAAACGATTGAAGGCCGTGTCCAGACCGCCCCCGTGTTCGGCGCTGACGTCACAGGCCTGGCCGCTGGCAACCAGACGGCCCTGATGCAAAATCAGCAGGTCGTCGTCGCTGTGGACTTCGTCGAGCAAATGGGTGGTCCAGAGCACGCTGATGCCCTGTTCGCGGCACAGGCTGCGCACATGCTGGGTGAGGGCCAGACGACTTCCCGGATCCAGGCCCACGCTGGCTTCGTCCAGCAGCAGAAGGCGTGGTTGATGCAGCAACGCGCGCGCGATTTCCACGCGGCGGCGGTGCCCGCCATTGAGCTCGCGAACCCGTTCGCGACCTCGCTCGCTCAAGCCTTGACGTGCCAGCTCTTGTTCAACCCGTTCGTTGACCTCACGCCGGGCCAGGCCATGCAGCGCAGCGTGATAGCGCAGGTTCTGTTCAACGCTCAAGTCCAGATCCAGCGTGCTTTGCTGAAACACCACACCCAGTTGCTTCAGGGCTGGACGAGGTGACTGACGCAGCGAAAATTCGCCCATGCGGATCTCGCCTGTTTGCACGTCGTAGAGACGGGTCAACAGCGCGATCAAGGTGGATTTGCCTGCGCCGTTCGGGCCCAGCAAGGCGGCGAAGCGACCGGGTGCCAGGCTGAACGAGACCTGCCGCAATGCCTCGCGCGGGCCGTAGGAAAAGCTCAATTGATCGACGTGCAACGCGCTCATGGCGCCACCACCACGCCCCATGGATAACGCCCGACCTTGACCGACTTGAGCACCTTGAGGCTGGCCACGTCGATCACCGAAACGTCGCCACTGACGCCGTTGGTTGCCAGCAGCTGTTTCTGATCCGGGGTGAAGGACAACTGCCAGACCCGTCGCCCGACCAGCAGGTAGTCGACGACGTCCAGGGTTTTTGCGTCGACCACCGCGACATGGTTCGCCGGCCCCAGGGCGACAAACGCGTATTTGCCGTCATCGCTGATCTTGATGCCGACCGGCTGCACCTTGTCCGGGTGCACGCCCTTGATCTCGAATTTCAGGGTCTTGAGGATCTTGCGGCTGGCAACGTCGATCACGCTCACCGTGCCGCCAATCTCTGCCGACGACCACAGCTGCGAGCCGTCCTTGTTGAACTCGACGAAGCGCGGGCGCTGATCGACCAGCGTGTTATCCGCCAACGTTTGGGTCGAGGTGTCGATCCAGTGCAGCATGTTGGTGGTTTCACTGGTGTTGACCGCCCATTTGCCATCGGGGCTCACCGCCATGCCTTCGGGTTCGACGCCGACGTCTACCTGTGCCAGCACCTTCGAGGTCTCAGTGTCGATGACCGTCACCAGCGAGTCGTCTTCGTTGGAGACGTAAAGCCAGCGGTTGTTGGGGTGCAGGGCGAATTGTTCGGGGTCCTTGCCGGAGGGCAGTTCCTTGATGATCGTGTGCGTGGCGACGTCCATCACCTGCACGCGGTCCGAGTCGCTTGCGCAGATGTACAGCAGCGTGTTGTCGTGGGACAGCAGCAAGCCGCGCGGGCGCATTCCGACGGGCAAGGTCTGGGTCACCTGCAAGCTGTCCATGTCGATCAGGCTGAGGGTGTTGTCCTTTTCGTTGGAGACGAATGCGGTGGCGGCCAGGCTTTGCCCCGCAGCAATCAACAGGGCAGTGGCTATCAGGGTGCGGCGCATGGTGCGGTCCTTGTTGTTGGAATGGTCTGGCGTGGGTCGTTGCTTCAAAGCATCAGGCGTTCAAAAGGTGCAGGTCACCTCGGGCTTGTCATAGCCGAGGCTGTCGAGTTCGGTGCCCGGATGCAGAAAACCGTCCTGCGGCGAGGTGGTGACCAGCGCGCGGGGCTGGACGACCGGAATCGGTTGCCGGAGCTGGCCATTCCAGGACCGATAGCTGAGCTTGCTGCCTTTGAAGCCGTCCAGCGGCAGGTTGTCGCCCAGTTCCAGTTGACGAATCTGCATCGCATCGGTGCCTCGCAGCCGGGTGACGGCACTGGCGATGCTGCGCACTGCCATCCAGGCGGCAAAATCCCGGTCGTTCATCCAGCGTCCGGCAGCGGCTTCGAAGCGTTTCTGCAATTGCGCAGCCCCGTAGGTTTCTACGGTCTTGTGCCAGCCGGTCGGGGTCAAACCCTGCGTGCCCGCCACCGGGCGCGGGTACCAGGTCTGGTAGGGCACGTATTCGCCAAAGTCCCCGCGCTCGTCCGCCACCAGCACCACGTCGTACTCGGCGTTCTGGGTAAACAGCGGCATGTCGGCCTGAGCGCTACGTCGCTGATCGTTATCGAAGGTAAAGGTCTTCTCGGCGACGATGGTGTGACCGAAGCGTTTGGCCGCGCGGCGCAAGGCATTGGCATAGGCCGTATCGTCGGGGGGCTGGCCGACGATCAACAGCCAGCGTGTCCAGCGCCGAACGGTGAGAAATTGCGCCAGTGCATCGGCCAGCATCGCGCGGCTGGGCAGTGTGTGCAGCACGTTGTGCAGGCAGGCGGTGCTGCGCAGGCTGTCGTCGGGACTTCCCGCATTGAACAGGAGGCTGTCCGGCATCGCGGCACTGAGCTGGCGCAACGTTTCAACCGGCGCGTTGACCACGAACAGGCGCAAACCCTGCTGATGTTGCTCACTGGCGTGCTCAAGCAGTGCCTGAGGGCTGTCTGCACTGGCACTCGTCAGGCTGTAGTGGTGGTTGAGAAAACGTCCGGTGCTGTTGCTGTCGACGATGGCCAGTTCTGCCCCGCGAAGCCCGGCGTCTTTGGGTTCGGGAATGACGTTGGACAAAATCGGGCCGGTGTCCGGGATGTACGCCAGATAGCCGATGCGCACCTGCACAGGGTCTTCGGCCGCTGTCGCCAGCAATGACCATGCGACGAGGGCAAGGCAACGCAATGGGTGGAACACCAGTTGGCGCATAGAGCACTCCCTACAGACAGGGCCAGCATAGAAACGCCTGTCCGGTGGGGAAATATGCAGATGGTACGGGTCTGCCAGTACCAAGGTAGTAAGGCGCGGCCACCAAAGCAGCATTCGGCCGCGCAGACGCCGTTCCTAAGATGACGACAGGCTTTTGCCTGCACCTCTGAGGACATAACAATGACAACAAAAAACCTGATCCAGCCTGAGACCGAGTCCCGAATCCCAAAACGTACTTTGCTGGTGGGCGCATTGATGCTATGCGGTCTGCTCGTCAGCAACCTGGCTCAAGCCCACGGTGATGTGGTGCCCCATGCCGTTGCCACTGATGGCCTGGAACAGCTGGGGCCTGAATGGCGTGCTGAAAACCCGTATCGCGAATCGAAGGATCACGACAAGGCACTGGAAATCGGCAAGTCGGCCTACACCCAGAACTGCGCCGCCTGCCATGGGCTGGAAGCCATTTCCGGCGGCATTGCTCCGGACCTGCGGCACCTGGACGTCGGCAGTGCGGGCGATGAGTGGTTTGTCGAGCGGGTTCGCAATGGCGCGGTGCGCGACGGTCGTGTCTACATGCCGAAGATGGCCGATTACTTGAGCCAGGAGGCCCTGTGGGCTGTTCGGACCTATCTGGACAGCGTTCACACCGAGGAATGATCGGTATGCGTGCCTTCGTTTTACTGGTGAGTGCAATCGCGTGTTGCCTGGGTTTAATGTTCCAGCCCGCCCGCGCGCAAGTCCGCACCTACGACAGCATCATCGCGGCCGGGGTGATCAAGGTGGCGGTGTACCAGGATTTTCCACCCTACAGTTTCCAGGTGGACGGGCAGGCCCGTGGCGTCGATGTCGACCTGGCGACGGCGCTGGCTAGAGCATTGGGCGTGCGCCTGGAACTGATGTGGGCACCGCCCGGCGAAAAGCTCGACGACGACCTGCGCGACCTGATCTGGCGCGGCAGCCCGTTGCGCGGTCAGCAACTGGCAGACGTGATGATGCGCGTGCCGTACGACAAGGATTACTCGCAGAAGCGCAACGACGTCGGCGAACTGGAAAACGACCACGTCGTGATGTTCGCCCCCTATCAGACGGAGCGCTGGCAGGTCGCCTTCGACCGCACGCGGCTGGACGCGGTGCCCAGCGTTGCGGTGTTTGCCGAGCATCCGATCGGCGTCGAGATCGACAGTGTGCCGTCGTTCTACCTGACCTCGATCTTCAATGCCCAGTTTGCAGGCAGCACCCACCATTTCCCGTCGGTGCAGGAGGCTTTCGTTGCCATGCGCGACGGCAAAGTCGACGCGGTGATGGCCATGCGCGGCGAGGTGGACTGGCAACTGCATCAGGCCCATGACCCGCAATGGTCGCTGGCCGAAAACGCTTACCCGAGCTTGGGACGGCAAACCTGGGAGATCGGTATGGCGGTGCATGAGAGCAACCGCCAGTTGGCCTACGCCATCGAAGAGGCGCTGGAGACGTTGATTCGTGAAGGCGAGGTGCAGCGCATCTACGCCGCTTACGGCATGCGTTACGACGTGCCGGAGATGTACCGGTGAACCGTGTCCGGGGTAGGGCAGTCGGGTTTGCCCTACTGCTTTGTCTGCAAGGTGTGGCCCACGCCGATCCTGGCAAAGACCCGGTCACGTCGGTGATGTGGGGCTACTACCAGCAGAAATTCCTCAAGGATCAGCCCTACGTCTTCGACGACAAGGTGCGGTTGCGCGCACCGCCGTTTGCCGAAGACGCCCGGCAAGTTCCGGTCGAGATCGATGCGCGGGCGTATGCGGGGGAGGTGGTGCGGATTCTGGCGTGGGCTGAACTCAACCCCTTGCCGCAGATCGTTGACTTTCAACCGGTCGAGCGGGTGCTGCCGTGGCTGTCGATCCGCATCCGGATCGAGCAGGCCACACCCTTGCGTGCCGCCGTGCTGACCCGCGACGGCGTCTGGCACATCGGCTCGACCACCATCGACGCAGCGGGTGGAGGCTGCACCGCACCCAGCGTCGTGCGCGCACAACCTGGCTGGGAGGAGCATATCGGGGAGGTGATGGCAGGGCGTTATCCACGCTCAGGCTTCAGCCGTTTACGGGTCACAATCTCCCATCCGATGGACAACGGCATGGTCAGTGGTATTCCTGAGTTCTATCTGAATCAGGCGCAACTCAAAGACACCCACGGCAAGCTGCTCGCGACGCTGGAGCTGTTTCCGGCCGTGAGTGAGAATCCGACGCTGGGGTTCGACATTGAGGGTGACGGCGAGACGCAATTGTCGTTGCGCGACATCAGCGGCAACCTGTTCAGCGGGGCGGTAAAATGAACCGCAGTGTCGCCATGCGCCTTGTCGGGTGCCTGCTGTTCTGCGTCAGTGCGCTGGTACACGCTGAGCCGGAGTATCACCTGCAGCCCCGGCAGATCGCTGAAGACACCTACGTGCTCGAAGGCTCGACCGAGAACTTCGATAAACGTAACGGCGGCAATATCGTCAACACGGGCTTTATCGTTACCGACAGCGGCGTGGTGGTCATCGACACCGGGCCGTCACGTCGTTATGGCGAGGCTCTGCGCAAGGCCATCGCAGCGGTGACGGACAAACCGGTGATTCAGGTATTGCTGACGCATCATCATCCCGATCATGTGCTGGGCAATCAGGCATTCGCCGATGTGCCGATCGGTGCGCTGGCCGGCACCACCGAATTGATGCGCACGCAGGGCGATGCCTTGACGGAAAACCTGTACCGGATGGTCGGTGACTGGATGCGCGGCACTGAAATGCGTTTGCCGACGCAGGTGTTGGCGCCGGGCACACTGGCAATCGGCGGCCACCGGATGCGCCTGTTGGCGCTCTCCGGGCATACGGGCGCCGACCTCGCCATCTTCGATGAAACCACGGGCGTGTTGTTCGCGGGCGATATCGTCTTTTACCAACGCGCCTTGACCACCCCGAACAGCCCGGGTTTGCAGGTCTGGCTGAACGACCTGGATACCCTGCAGGCGCTTCCGTGGAAACGGTTGGTCCCCGGCCATGGGCCCGTGGCGACGGACGCCCGGCCTTTCGAGCAGATGCGTGATTACCTGGGCTGGCTTGACGGGCTGTTGAGGGACGGTGCGGCTCAGGGCGCCGACATGGCGGAGCTGATCAGAACGCCTGTTCCTGAGCGTTTCGCTGCCATCAGCCTGACCCGGTACGAGCTGATTCGCAGCGTCAGCCATCTGTATCCGACGTACGAGCGGGCGCAGATGGTCAGGGTCGATACACGCTGACGTCGGTTCGCCGGGTACTGGCCCACCTACCAAAGAACTAGAAACCTCCACACTGCGGGCAATTGTTGGCGCGGCCCTCGCCGCCAACAATCGACTTGATCGGGAAACTGTCCCGAAAGGAAGAAAACAACAATAAACCGTAGAGGCAGCCGTCATGATTCAACCCGCACGTCGCCATTCTTTCGCACTGGGCCTGCTGGTCAGCGCCACGCTGTCGTCCGGCAGCCTCCTGGCCGCCGTAACCGACGAAGAAATCCTCCAGGACCCCAAGAACCCCAATCAGATCGTTACCAACGGCCTGGGCGTGCAGGGCCAGCGCTTCAGCCCGCTGGACATCATCAACACCGACAACGTCAAGGACCTGCGACCCGTCTGGGCCTTCTCGTTTGGCGGTGAAAAACAGCGTGGCCAGCAGGCGCAACCCATGGTCAAGGACGGGGTGATGTACCTCACCGGCTCCTATTCTCGGGTGTTCGCGGTGGACGCGCACACCGGCAAGAAGCTCTGGCAATACGACGCGCGACTGCCTGACGACATCCGTCCGTGCTGCGATGTGATCAACCGGGGCGTGGCGCTGTACGGCGATCTGGTGTACTTCGGCACCCTTGACGCCAAGTTGGTCGCGCTCAACAAAGACACCGGCAAAGTGGTGTGGAGCAAGCAGGTGGCTGATCACAAGGCCGGTTACTCCATCAGCGCCGCGCCCATGATCGTCAACGGCAAGCTGATCACAGGCGTTGCGGGCGGCGAGTTTGGCGTGGTCGGCAAGGTCGAGGCCTATGATCCGAAAAACGGCACCTTGCTGTGGTCGCGTCCAACCGTCGAAGGCAACATGGGTTACGTCTATAAAGACGGTCAGGCCATTGAAAAGGGTATCTCCGGTGGCGAGGCGAACAAGACCTGGCCGGGCGACCTGTGGAAGACCGGCGGCGCTGCCCCGTGGCTTGGCGGATATTACGACCCGAGCAATAACCAGATCCTGATTGGCACCGGCAACCCGTCGCCGTGGAACTCGCACATGCGGCCGGGCGATAACCTGTATTCCTCCTCTCGGCTGTCCTTGAACCCTGATGACGGCACCATCAAATGGCATTTCCAGAGCACGCCCCACGATGGCTGGGATTACGACGGCGTGAACGAACTGATCTCCTTCGACTATCAGGAAAACGGCAAAACCGTTCAGGCGGCGGCGACGGCCGACCGCAACGGCTTTTTCTACGTGCTCAATCGCAAGGACGGCAAATTCATTCGCGGTTTTCCGTTTGCCGACAAGATCACCTGGGCCAGCGGCCTGGACAAGGACGGGCGGCCGATCTATATCGACGCCAGCCGCCCCGGCGCGCCAGACGGCGAAGCCAAGGGTTCGTCGGCGTTCGTGGCGCCGGCCTTCCTCGGCGCGAAAAACTGGATGCCCATGGCCTACAGCCCTGACACCGGCCTGTTCTACGTGCCGGGCAACGAGTGGGGCATGGACATCTGGAACGAGGGCATCGCCTACAAGAAAGGCGCCGCGTTCCTGGGCGCAGGCTTCACCATCAAGCCTTTGAACGAGGATTACATCGGCGTACTGCGCGCCATCGACCCGAAAACCGGCAAGGAAGTCTGGCGTCACAAGAACTACGCGCCGCTGTGGGGCGGGGTGCTGGCAACCAAAGGCAACCTGGTCTTCACCGGCACGCCCGAAGGTTTCCTGCAGGCATTCAACGCTAAAACCGGCGACAAGGTCTGGGAGTTCCAGACCGGTTCAGGCGTACTGGGCTCGCCGATCACCTGGGAGATGGACGGCGAGCAGTACGTGTCCGTGCTGTCCGGCTGGGGCGGCGCGGTGCCGCTTTGGGGGGGCGAGGTGGCTAAGCGGGTGAAGGACTTCAACCAGGGCGGCATGCTCTGGACCTTCAAGCTGCCAAAAGACCTGGTGACCAAGCGCTGAAGCACAAGCGTTTATGTGATCGTCCCTCGTTGCGGATGTGGACGGTCCATCTGAGGGAGTGATGATCGTTCCCACGCTCCGCGTCGACTTTCGCGTGGACGCAGAGCGTCCGGGGCGGCATCCGTACGCAGAGCGTGGGGATGATCAAATCAGTCCCAAAGTATTATTCGTCCATCACCTTCCTCATGCCCTAATCGCAGTGCCGGACCAACTCGGCATAACCAGAAAACGACAAGAGGAAAGGCCCATGTGGAAAAAACCGACGTTCACCGACTTGCGTATCGGTTTTGAAGTGACCATGTACTTCGCCAGCCGTTGATCGGCATGCCCGGTCAATGAACGTTGACCGGGTTTTCTCTCCTGCACGAAGACCTTCGCCATGAGCCGACACCGTCAGTCGTTGGTCTTATTGCATTACCCCGCAGATGCTCTAGGCTGGCGCTCATTCTCTAATAACAACAAGAATGCGCTTGATATGAGCCAAAGCCTTCACCAGCTGCGTAAATTCGTGTCCCCGGAAATCATCTTCGGTGCGGGCAGTCGTCACAGCGTGGGCAACTACGCGAAAACCTTCGGTGCACGTAAAGTGCTGGTGGTCAGTGACCCCGGTGTCATCGCTGCCGGCTGGGTGGCCGATGTCGAAGCGAGCTTGCAGGCCCAGGGTCTGGAATACTTCATCTACAGCGACGTGTCGCCCAACCCCCGGGTCGAAGAAGTCATGCTCGGTGCCGAGCTGTATCGCGAGCACCATTGCGACGTGATCGTCGCGGTGGGCGGCGGCAGCCCGATGGATTGCGGCAAAGGCATTGGCATCGCCGTGGCCCATGGGCGCAATATCCTGGAGTTCGAAGGCGTCGACACCATCCGCGTGCCGAGTCCACCATTGATTTTGATCCCGACCACCGCGGGCACGTCTGCTGACGTGTCGCAGTTCGTGATCATCTCCGATCAGCAGGAACGCATGAAATTCTCCATCGTCAGCAAGGCAGTGGTTCCCGACGTGTCGCTGATCGACCCGGAGACCACCCTGAGCATGGACCCGTTTCTGTCCGCCTGTACCGGCATCGATGCGCTGGTTCACGCCATTGAAGCGTTCGTCTCGACCGGTCACGGCCCGCTGACCGACCCTCATGCCCTGGAAGCCATGCGCCTGATCAACGGCAATCTGGTGCAGATGATTGCCAACCCTGCCGACATCGCCTTGCGGGAGAAAATCATGCTCGGGAGCATGCAGGCCGGTCTGGCGTTTTCCAACGCCATTCTCGGGGCTGTGCACGCCATGTCCCACAGCCTGGGTGGCTTTCTGGACTTGCCGCACGGCCTGTGCAATGCGGTGTTGGTCGAGCATGTGGTGGCGTTCAACTACAGTTCGGCGCCCGACCGCTTCAAAGTGATCGCCGAGACCCTGGGTATCGATTGCCGGGGCCTGAGTCATGTCGCCATCAGCAAACGCCTGGTGGAACACCTGATCGCCCTCAAGCATCAGGTCGGATTTCACGAAACCCTCGGCCTGCAAGGCGTGAGCATGGCCGACATCCCGTTTCTGTCTCAGCATGCGATGGGCGACCCCTGCATCCTGACCAACCCGCGTGCGTCCAGTCAGCGGGACGTGGAAGTGGTGTATGGCGAAGCCCTCTGACGCCCACCAACGCGCGCTCACGGCGCTGCTCGGGTTGGGCAATCACTCGACCCGAAAAAGCCATTACCCGGAACTGACCCTGCGCCTGGGGGAACTGGAAACCGAGCGCAACCGCTACAAATGGTTGTTTGAAAATGCCGTGCACGGCATCTTCCAGGCCAGCCTGCACCTAGGCCTGCGCGCCGCGAACCCGGCGTTGGCGCGCATGCTGGGTTATCGCGATGAGCGCGAGGTGCTGTTATTGCTGAATGACCTTGCCAGCACGCTGTTCATTGGCGGCCAGGCGGAACTGAACGCCATTGCTCAGGTGTTGCAGCGCGAGCACAGCCTGCAAGGTTATGAAACCCGGTTGCGGCGCCGGGACGGCAGTTACGTCGATGTGTTGATGAACCTGTTGCTAAAACCGGACGAGGACGGTTTGTTCGAAGGCTTCGTGGCCGATATCACCGAGCGCAAACTGGCCCAGCAACGCCTTCAGGAACTCAACGACCAGCTGGAGTTGCGCGTGGCCGCCCGCACCGACGAGTTGCTGGAAGCCAACCGTAACCTGCAACAGCAGATCACCCAACGGGAGCAGATCGAGCATCACTTGCGCGAGGCTCGGGACGCTGCCGAATCCGCCAACCACAGCAAAGACAAATACCTCGCTGCGGCCAGTCATGACCTGTTACAGCCCCTGAACGCGGCGCGGCTGTTGATCTCCACCTTGCGTGAGCGCACCTTGCCAACCGCCGAACAGACCTTGGTCGAGCGTACGCATCAGGCGCTGGAGGGGGCAGAAGACCTGCTCACTGACCTGCTGGACATTGCCAAGCTCGACCGGGCGTCCATTGAGCCGGACATCGAGCTGTATCGGCTGGAAGAAATACTCGCGCCACTGGTGTCCGAGTTTGAGCCAATGGCTGCGGCAGCGGGGCTGACCCTGCGAGCGCACATCGCTCACCTGGCCGTGCAAACGGACCTGCGTTTGTTGACCCGCATCCTGCGCAACTTCCTCAGCAACGCTTGCCGGTACACCGAGCACGGCGGCATTTTGCTGGGGGCCCGCAAGCGTGGCGAGTCGTTGCGCATTGAGGTGTGGGACACGGGGCGCGGTATCGCCGAGGACCGGCTGGATTCGATCTTTCTGGAGTTCAACCAGTTGGACGTCGGCCGCGCGGCGGACCGTAAAGGCGTCGGATTGGGGCTGGCGATCGTGGAACGCATCGGCCGGATTCTCGGTTGTGCCATTCACGTGCGTTCGCAACCGGGGCGTGGTTCGGTGTTCTCGATTGACGTGCCATTGTCGGCCGGCATGCCGGTACCGATCAGTGTGGTTGCGCAGCAGTTGCCGGGTGCAGGTAATCCGCTGCCGGGGCGGCGCTTGTTGGTGCTGGATAACGAAACCAGCATCCTCGAAAGCATGGCTGCATTACTGGGGCAGTGGGGGTGTGAAGTGCTCACCGCGACCGATCAGGCGGCGTGCTACAACGTTCTGCAGGATCGCGCGCCGGAGCTGATTCTGTTTGATTTTCACCTGGATCATGGGGTGTTGGGCTGTGAAGTAGTGGCGCATATCCGTGAGCACTTCGCCACGGACATCCCCTGCGTGATGATCACCGCCGATCGTACCGATCTGTGTCGCAGGTCCTTGCAGAAGTTGGGCGCGCCGTTGCTGAACAAACCTGTCAAACCGGGCAAGTTGCGGGCGGTAGTGAGCCAGTTGCTGGGCTAGGCCCGGCTTGGCATTTTGGAGCCCATATCCCTGGTTTTATGGCCAGTCAGCCATGGATGCGTTCAATCCAGACCTGTGGGAGCAAGCTTGCTCGCGAATGCTGCGGGTCAGACGCATCACGGCTGAATGACCCTCTGCATTCGTCAGCAAACTAATTCCCTCAGGGGGCCTCGATTGACCGGTAAATGGGGCCAGCCTTCTGACAGGAGGCACGGACACCAGGTGTATCAGCCGCCCGTCATGTTCATGAATCGCACCACCTGCACGTCATCGTTGATCTCGAAGTTATGCTTATAGGGCTTGAGCTTCATGGCTTCGATCAGCGCGTTTTCCAGCTTCTCCGGTTGACCGGGATTGGCCCGAAGCACGGCTTTGAGGTCGGCCGAATGCTCGTTACCCAGGCACAACAACAAGCGGCCCTCGACGGTGACACGCACCCGGTTGCAGGTCGCACAGAAGTTGTGGCTGTGAGGCGAGATAAAGCCTACGCGGATGCCTGGCGCCTCGGCCAGGCGCCAGTAACGGGAGGGACCTTGGGTCGACTCGGTGGAATTGATCAAGGTGTAGCGTTCGGCGATGCGTTCACGCACCTGATCGCTGGAAAAGAACGACTCGGCACGGCTGTGTTCGCTGATGACCCCCAGCGGCATTTCTTCAATGAACGTGATGTCCAGGCCCCGGTCGATGGCAAATGCCACCAGGTCGTTGATTTCGTGATCGTTGCGGCCCTGCATCACCACGCAGTTGAGCTTGGTGTGGGTGAACCCGGCCGCATTCGCGGCGTCAATGCCCGCAATAACTTTGGCCAGGTCACCGGTGCGTGTCAGTTCCTTGAAGCGGGCAGGGTCCAGGCTGTCCAGGCTGATGTTCAAGCGTTTGAGGCCCGCTTCGAACAGCGGTGCCGCAAGCTTCTCAAGTTGCGACCCGTTGGTGGTCATGCACAGCTCGCGCAAGCCGGGCAGGGCCGCAATGTTCTTGCACAGGCCGACGATGCCGGCGCGTACCAGTGGTTCGCCACCGGTCAGGCGGATCTTTTTGGTGCCCAGCGCGACGAAGCGCTCGGCAATCTGTTGGATTTCTTCGAGGGAGAGGATCTGCTGGCGGGGCAGGAACGTCATCTCCTCTGCCATGCAATACACGCAGCGGAAATCGCAACGATCGGTCACGGACATCCGAACGTAATCGACCTTGCGTGAATACCCGTCTATCAGAACCCTATCCGACATAGCTTTTCTCGACAACGTGCTGCATGGCAGAAGCAAACCGCTGAACGTCGTTTTGAACGTCCTGCGATTGACTCGTTTAAATCTTCTGGCTTCCCGGTTGCTCGATCATCGCGACATGTTCGCCGACTGCCGAGGCAGGCAAAGCTTTTGAATACGATACGTAATACGCCAGCCCGACAAAAATTGCACCCCCTACCGCGTTGCCCAGGAAAACAGCGCAGAAGTTTTCGACAAACTGACCCCAGCTCAGCGCATCGGCGAAGATGGCTGCGGGGATCACGAACATGTTCGCGACCACGTGCTGGAAGCCGATGGCGACGAACGCCATGATCGGGAACCACATGCCGAGGATTTTGCCGGTGACGTCCTTGCTCGCATACGACAACCAGACAGCGAGGCACACCAGCCAGTTGCATCCAATGCCCGAGATAAAGGCCTGAGTGAAATCGGCACTTGCCTTGGCTTTGGCAATCGCCAGCGTCTTGGCCAGATAGGCGCCTTCGGTCAGACCCAGCACATGGCCGAAAAAGTAGGCGATGAACAGTGCGCCGAGCAGATTGGCGAAGGTCACCAGGATCCAGTTGCGGGCGACGGCAGCCAGCGAAATGCGTCCAGCGAACAGGGCAGTCGGCAGGCTCATCATATTGCCGGTCAACAGTTCGCCGCCGGCCAGGATCACCAGGATCAGACCAATCGGAAACACCGCAGCGCCCAACAGGTTACCCAGCGAGGCCCACTGCGCGGGAATCATGGTGCTGACATGAATATCCAGCAGAAAACCCAGGGCGATGAACGCTCCGGCCAGAAATCCCAGTACGAGGATCGAGAGGGTGGGCAAATGCGACTTCTTCACCCCGGCTTCGATGGTGATTTCAGCGATCTGTTGAGGCGTATTGATGGACATGTTTTCTGGACTCGCACGCAATGGCCGGCACCACGACACAAGGCCGCGCGCCACGCAGATATAGGAGTGGTTCAAAGCATCCGGTCTCGATGCGCGACCGTGTCGCAAGACACGACGGCAGGTCCATGTGAGGGCAACGATGTGCGACTTTTGGCCACATTGCAGAAGCAGCGTAAAAGACGTGATCAGTTGATGAGCAAGCTACCGACCGGGACGTAGAGCGTCCAATCGCTTATTCCGATTAAATGATCGACGTCGTCTATCGGGCCGACCTGGACGATTTGGGTCAGCCGGGGAGATTCTGAAAGGGGATGAGAATCAGACCGGTGGAGCTATTAAAACGCCATGCTCATTTGCAGCGTTATCAAGCGGTGGGCATGATGGGCGATAGAGAGCGGAACAAAGCGCATGGAACGGTGCTCCGATCACAGACCCGGTAACCCGCCCCTTGAGTGGACCTGCGTAACCCATGACCCATCGACCCGCGCCGTTGCCACTTGATGAAGCTCGACGTATCCAGGCACTGGATCACCTTCAGATCCTCGACAGCCTTCCAGAACAAGCGTTTGATGACATCGTCGAGTTGGCCTCGGTCGTGTGCGGGACACCCATTGCGCTGGTGTCTCTGATCGATGATCAGCGGCAATGGTTCAAGGCCTGCATTGGCCTGCCGGTACGTGAAACCCATCGTGACCAGGCGTTTTGTGCGCATGCCATTCTTGAGCCGGATCAGTTGCTGATCGTTGAAGATGCAGCACTGGACGAGCGTTTTGCCAACAATCCGTTGGTGCTGAGCGAGCCCTTCATCCGGTTTTACGCAGGCGCGCCGATCGTCACGGACCAAGGCCATGCGCTGGGTACGGTGTGTGTGATCGATACCGTGGCGCGAACCCTGGACGCGCGTCAGGTCGGCGCGCTGACCGCATTGGCGCGCCAGACCGCTGCGCTGCTGCAGTTGCGTGAACTGAGCGCCGAGAAAGACGAACAGGCCCGCAGTCTGAGTCGTAAAGTCATCTCGGCATTGGCCGATGATCAGCATGAGCACGCGCGCCTGCGCCAAAACCAGCGCGTCTCTGCGATCGGGCAGCTCACCAGTGGTATCGCTCACGACTTCAATAATCTGCTTCAAGCCATCAGCGCCAGCTTGCAGTTCGTCGAACGAAAGGCGGAGAAACCGCAGGATGTCCGGCGTTGGGCGTCGGTCGGCTTGCAAGCGGTTAACAAAGGCGCATCGCTGATCGCGCAATTGTTGGCATTCACTCGCGAAGATCCATCGGCCTTGACGCTGCTGGACGTCAGCGCCCAGGTGCGCAGCCTCCAAGAACTGATCAACCGGGTGTTGAGCCCGGACATCAATCTGCAGTTCGAGCTGGACACCGCACCCGCCCGAATACTGTGCGACGCCACGCAGCTCGAGGCCGCTGTGCTCAACATGCTGGTCAACGCACGCGATGCGATGCAGGGCACAGGCAACATTCGGGTAGCCACGCGCTTGCTGGCACTGGGCGGGCATGAGCTTCTGGCGGACGGCACTTATGTCGAACTGACGGTGGAAGATGACGGCCCAGGGATTCCCCCGGCCATCGCCAGCCGGGTGTTCGAGCCGTTTTTCACCACCAAACAAGAAGGCCAGGGCACCGGCCTGGGGTTGTCTCAGGTGTACGCATTCGCTGCACAGGCGGGCGGCACGGCGACCATTCAGTGCGGGATGACCTCAGGGACCACCGTGACGTTATTGCTGAAGGTGCGCGACAGCGCTATCGAGGAACGGGCGCACGCCACGCCTTCTGAGTTTACCGCTCAGGCTGTCAGTGCTGTGAGCGTTCTGTTAGTCGATGATGATGACCGTTTACGTGACGTCATGGCCCGTCTCCTGGGCGATGCCGGTTACGAGGTGGAGGCGGCTTGCAGCGGATTTGCAGCCATCGAGGCGATCCGGCATCGCCCGCCTGACATTGTCGTCAGCGACTGCGTCATGCGTGATTTCAGTGGCGTGGCGCTGGCGCGCGTGCTGCGCGATATCCGGCCGGGACTCCCCATTCTGCTGCTCACCGGGCATGCCGACCTGGACGCGGTACGGGCGTCGTGTGACCACGGCGCCGTGGTCATGCATAAACCGGTCACCCTGGAGCACTTGATCGCGGGTATCGAAGGGCTGCTGTCGCCTGTTTCGGTTTAGCGATCACTTCTCTCGGTCGGTCGTCATGCTGCGCTCATAGCGCTCCAGCAATGGCTGGATGCTGATGCCGTGCAGCAGAATGCTCAGCGCAACCACAGACAGCGTCAGGCCGATGGTGGTTTGCACCGCTTCGGCGGGTAAACCATGAGACAGCGCGTAGCACAGGTAATACAGTGTGCCGATGCCGCGAATGCCGAACCATCCCACCAGCGCTTTCTGCGGACCAGAGAGTAGCCGGCCGCCGATCAACAGCCAGACGCCCAGGGGGCGGATCACACAGAACAACGCAAGGCCCAGACCGATCGCCCGCCAGTCCCAATAAAGGGCAATGGCCGCGCCGAGCAGGGTGATCAACAGCACTTCCATGGCACGCTCTACCAGACCGCCAAATGCCAACATATCGCCCATCATCACGCCGGCCGCCAACTGCGATTCACTGAGCTCTTCGTGACGGGTCACCGTCGCGGCCTTGGGATCGCTGTCCATGTGCCCCAAAACCGGTTTGGCCACGTGCTCGGAAGGGACGTCCGATTGAGTGGTGAGAACTTCGGCACGTCGCAGGCCCAGGCCGGCGGCAAACACCGAGAGGAAACCATACGCGCCCAAGCCTTCAGCGGCGACGTAGGCCACTGCGATCAGGGCGAGGGCCAGGAAATCATTGGGTGAACTGGTGCTGTCGGCGTTCTTGATGCGCAGGTAGATCATCAAGTGCCCAACGCCACGACCTAATCCGTAGCCAAGCAGCAGGCCGACCGGGACGCCCCAGAGCAGACTCTTCAGCAACCAGCCCTGCACCCAGGTGAAGTCAGAAGCACCATGACCGAGGAACAGCAGGGCAAAGATCACGAAGGGGAAAGCGGTGCCGTCGTTCAGCCCGGCTTCACCGGAGAGGCCAAAGCGCACGCGGTCGAAATCCTGCGCGTTGTTGACCTGCACCAGTCCCGCCAGAACGGGGTCGGTGGGGGACAGCATCGCACCGAGCAACAGCGCGATGGCCCACGGCACCTCCAGCAGGTAATGGGCGACCAGGCACACGCCCAGAATGCTGGCGAGCATCACCGGCCCCGCCAGCAGGTAAGCCGAATGCCAGGCCTTGCGATGCAGCGACAGACGCAGTTTGATCCCGGTATTGAACAGCGAGAACAGCACGGCGACTTCGGTCAGGCGCTCCAGCCAGTGGCGGGCGTCGCGGATGTCCAGCTGCACAAGGTCCAGCCCCCAGGGGCCGATACCGGCGCCAAAGGCCAGGCACACCGCCGAGGTCGTGACCGGAAGCCAGCGCAGGTAAGAGGAGGTGAGTGCGAGCAGCATCAACAGGACGCCGAACACGGTCATACAAAGAATGAAACTCATCCGGCCTCGTCATCAGTCAGTGGGTAGTAAGGGTGTGACCGACGCGCGGGAGGATAGTTGGACGCAATGTTCGGTGAGCGCGCATCGACATGGTCCCGACTGACACACCGCCGCAAGACCTGTGGGCCGGGCAAACACAGAACCCGTGACTGCCCCAGCGCCTGTGCGCCGGGCAGACCCAAACCTATGGCTTCCCCAAGACCTTTGAACAGGGCAGACCCAGCGCTCATGGCTGCGGCAAGACCCGTGGGAGCTGCTGGAGGTTACGACAGTGGCGAACGTGGTGTGGCAGTGGCATCTGCGGCGACTGACCCACCGCATTCGCTGCCGTCGTAACCTCCGACGTCTCCTACAGGTACCGGTAGACCACGGAGCCTGTTGCTACCTCAAGACCTGTGCGCCGGGCAGAGCCAAACCTATAGCTTCCCCAAGACCTTTGAACAGGGCAGACCCAGAGCTCATGGCTGCGGCAATACCTGTGGGAGCTGCTGGAGGTTACGACAGTGGCGAAGGCTTTGGGTCATCCACCCGCGATCCTGCGGACGCGCCTACCTCTTCGCAAGCAAGTTCTCTCCCATGGTGAACGGTGCTCAGGCGCGATTACCGCTCGATGGTCTTGCTCCAGCGCGCGTTCCATTCAGGACGGACCTGGTTGACCTGATCCCAGTCGATGGTCACGGCGGTTTCCAGGTATTTGTTCATCGCGTCTACCTGGCCACGTGTGCGCTCGGTGGTCGGCGTTTTCGGGTTGGACGGAATCTGGTCGCCCAACTCCAGCGCAGGGGCCTGGGCTTCGGGCGTCAGCAAAAATTCCGCCAGCTTCTGCGCCAGCTCTGGCTGGTCGTTATTGGCAATGGTGCATTCAGCGACGTTCAACACCACGGCGCCTTCCTTGGGCGGCGCGTATTCGACGGGTACGCCCTTGAGTTTCAGCGCGGTCACCTGGGTCGGGGTCAACGGGAACAATGCCGCTTCGCCGGTCTGGACCATCTCGGAAATCTTCGCCGAGCTGGCGATGTACTCCAGCACGTTCGGCCCTACGGTCTTCGGCCAGGCTTTGAACCCGGGTTCGACGTTGGTTTCACTGCCGCCCTGCAACCGGTTGAACATCAGGAAGCCATGCAGGCCGAACGTCGAGGAGGCGAGCGACTGAAACACCAGTTTGTCCTTGTAGCGCTTGTCGGCCATGTCAGCCCACGACGTCGGCGCCTTCCAGCCGTTCTCCTCGAACATTTTGGTGTTGTACGCCAGGCCCGTCACCCCGAGGCTGACCGCCACGGCCTCATCCTTGATCTTGCCCTTGGCCGGAATGTCCGCCAGGGTCGCGCTCGGTTGCAGCTTGCCGCACAGGCCCATGGAAATAGCGCGGTACATGATGCCGTCGTCGAGGAACATCACGTGCATCTGTGGGTTGTCCTTGCTGGCCTGGACCTTGGCGAGGATGTCCGACGAAGTGCCCGGCACGATCACCACTTTGACGTGATTGGCTTTTTCGAAGGCCGGTAGCACCTGATCGGCGTACAGCCGTTCCATGGTGCCGCCGTTCATGCCCAGGTACAGCGTCGGCTCGGCTTGTGCCGGCAGCGAGGTGAGCAAGGCGGCGAACGGCAGACACGACAAGCCGGTCAGGGCAAAGCGTTTAACGATGTTCATGTTTTTCATGGCTGCGATCTTCCTCTGAACAATGGAATGACGTTGTTCGCCTGAGCCGGGGCGGCGGAGGCGGGCGGTGCGGTAGGCTCGGTGGCCTGGGAAGCGGGTTGAAAACGCTGGATCGAAAAGGCGTCGAGTCGGATTGATGGCGCGCCGGTGCAGACAATCTGTGCCAGGGCCTCGCCTGCGGCCGGACCGATCTGAAAGCCGGAGCCGGCGAAACCGAAGCCGTGCAGCAGGCCCGGCTGAGTGGAACTGGCTCCCAGCACCGGCTCGCGGTCCGGCAGATAGCCTTCGGTGCCGCTCCAGGTGCGAATGGCCTGAGCACCTGCCAGTGGCGGGTAGAGTTCGATGGCGTTGCGCAGGATGTCGAGGATCGCCGCCTGGCCGGGACGTGCCGTGGCAGGATCGAGTGCGAAGCCCTGACCGCCGCCCAGTACACAGTTGCCGCGGGCGACCTGACGGGCATAGATGCCGCCGCCTTCGACGCCGGTGCTGACGTCCATGAACATCGGCAGCGGTTCCGTCACCAGCATCGCGGGGTGCCCCGAGCGCATCGGCACCGGTTCGCCAAACTGCTCCGCCAGCGCCGCCGCCCACGCGCCAGCGCAGTTGAGCAGCCAGGGCGCGCGAAACGTCTGGCCGCTGGCGGTGCGGACGTTGAACGCATGACCGTCATGGCTGACCTCAGAGACCGCTGTCTGCTCGTAGACGTCGGCACCGGCTCGACGTGCGGCATGGGCAAAGGCCGGCGAAACAATGCGCGGGTTAGCGTGACCGTCGTCGGCGCACAACGAGGCGCCAACCGCCACATCTCCGGCCCACGGAAAGCGGGCGCGCAACTGGTCGCGATCAAGCAATTGCAGGTCCAGACCGAAACCCTGCGAAGCCTGTTCGTAAGCCACGAGCGCAGCCATGTCCTTGTTACTGCGCGCCAGTTTCAGATGACCGGAACGCAGGTATTCACCATCGATGCCGATCAGGTTCGTCAGGTCGCCCCAGAGGGCGTGGGCCCGTTGCGACAGCGGCAACTGTGAAAGGGGGCGACCCTGGCGCCGCACGCCGCCGTAGTTGACGCCACTGGAGTGGGCGCCGAAAAAGTCACGCTCCAGCAGCGCCACACGCTGGCCGCTTTTCGCCAGAAACAACGCAGCGGAGGCGCCAACAATGCCGCCGCCAATCACCACGGCATCCATGTCGATCGCCAGGCTCATGGCGCCACCTCCACGCCGAACGGAATCGGCTTGATCGGCGCCTGGCCCCGCAGTCGGCCCACACTGGCAACGTCCCGGCCTGAGGCGTGAGCAACGATCTCGGCAGCCGCCATGGCGCACATTCGCCCCTGGCAGCGGCCCATGCCGACGCGGCACATGGCTTTTACCCGGTTGATCTCCCAATGGCCCTGTTCGACGGTCTGCCGGATCTCGCCTGCGCTGACCTCTTCACAGCGGCAAACGGTCAGGCTGTCAGGGGCGTTGGCGGCCCAGTTTTGCGGGAACGGAAACGCCGTTTCCAGCCCATGACGGAAACGCTGGATGGCGTCGAGTTTGTGTTGCAGTGCCGTGCTGCGCGCTGCATCGACCTGATGGCCGGTGTCGCTGAGGAGCGTCAAGGCGGCGAGCTCGCCGGCCATCTCGGCAGCGTCAGCGCCCATGATGCCCGCGCCATCGCCCGCCAGATAAACGCCCTCAACGCTGCTGCGGCCGAACGCATCCCGGGTTGGCAACCAGGCGCGGTTGAGTTCGCTCCAGCTGAAAGCGCAGCCCAGCAGATCGGCAAGTTGAGTCTCGCTGCGCAACGCGTGGGCAAAGGCCACGGCATCGCAATCGAGCGTCTTGTCCTGCTCGCCCTGACGCCAGCGTACGCTGTGCACACGCTGATCGCCCTGGATGCTTTGCAGGTCAACCCCTTGATGCACCGGCACACCATGGGCGGTGAGCCAGCCCCGGTAATACAGGCCTTTGGCGAGGGTCGCCGGTTGACCGAGCAGCGCGGGCAGGGCGCGGGTCTGCGCGGACAGCGGCGAGCTGTCGAGCACCGCCGCCACGTTCGCGCCCGCCTTGGCGTACTGGTACGCCACCAGATACAGCAAAGGCCCGCTGCCGGCGAACACCACGCGCTCGCCGATGGCGCAGCCCTGGAATTTCAAGGCGATTTGCGCAGCGCCCAAGCTGTAGACGCCCGGCAGCGTCCAGCCCGGCACCGGCAGGATGCGGTCGGTCGCGCCAGTCGCGACGATCAGGTGCGTGTAGGGCAGCTGTGCGGCGACGCCGTTGTGCAGCGTATCCAGGGTCTGCGCTTCGGCGTTCCACACCAGGGTTTGCGGGCGGTAATCGATGTCCGCCTGAAGCCGGTCCAGTGTCGAGTGCACTGCCTGCGCTTTCGAGGCTTCAAAGCCATAGAGCGCCTTGGCCGAACGCGTGAAGTTTTCAGGTTGGCGCCGATAGACCTGCCCGCCACCGCGCAGGCTTTCGTCGATCAGGCAAGGTTGCAGGCCGTAAGCGACGAGGGTCTGGGCAGCACGTATGCCCGCCGGCCCCGCACCGATGATGACGATGCCCGAATGTTTCATAGCGTCCGCCCCGGTTCGCGGCTGACGCACTGTCCTGCCTCCAGCAGCGTGGCGCAGGCGCGCACCCGGCGTCCGTCGCCCAGTTTGACCCAGCAATCCTGACAGGCGCCCATCAGGCAGAAACCCGCGCGGGGCTCGGCGCTGAAGTCGCTGCCGCGCAGCGAATCGGCACGCGTCAGCACGGCGGTCAGCAGGGTGTCGCCTTGCAAGCCGGTGGCGGGTTGGCCATCGAGGGTAAACGGCAGGACGTCGCGATCGTGTTCTGCCAGACGTTTCAGCAAAGCCATGGTGCGTTCTCTATCCGGTAACAGCAGAAGGGGCAGGTTGGGTCAATCCAGGCCGTGCGCATCAGTGACGACCCACGAGTACGCGGTCCAGGCCGTAAACCCGGTCGAGGATGATCATGGTGGCGGCGGTCAGTGCGATCACCAGCGCCGACACCGCCGCCATCATCGGGTCGATGGATTCGGTGGCGTAGACGTACATGCGCACCGGCAGAGTCTGGGTCGATGGCGAGGTGACGAAGATCGACAGCGTCACTTCGTCGAAGCTGTTGATGAACGCCAACAGCCAGCCACCGGCGACGCCGGGCAGGATCATCGGCAGGGTGATCTGGCGGAACAGCGTAAAGCGGCTGGCGCCCAGCGATTCGGCGGCCTGTTCGGCGCTGCGATCAACGCCGATGGCCGCGGCGATCACCAGACGCAACACATAAGGCGTGATCACCACGACATGGGCGAACATGAGCCAGACGAAACTGCCGTTGACGCCCATCAGCGCGAACAGGCGCAACATCGCCACGCCCAGCACCAAGTGCGGGATGATGATCGGCGACAGAAACAGGCCGTTGAGAAAGTTGCGTCCCGGAAACTGATAACGGGTGATCGCCAGGGCGGCGGGCACTGCGATCAGCGTCGCCAGCGTCGCCGCGACCACCGCCAGAATCAGGCTGTTGTAGAAGGACTGAATGAAGTCGGCGCGTTCGAACACCGCTGCAAACCAGCGCAGGGAGAAACCGTGCCACGGCAGGCTCAGGGTGTTTTCCGGGGTGAACGCCACCAGGCAGACCATCACCAGCGGCGCCAGCATGAACACCACGACCAGGGCGTGAAAGGACAGGGCCAGAGGACCGTTCTTGGACATCAATCATTCCCCCAGGGATTTTTTATAGCGGCCTTCGACCAACCGGTTCCACGACAACATGACCAGCAGGTTGATCAGCAACAGCGCCACAGCGATGGTCGCGCCCATCGGCCAGTTGAGCTCGGAGAGGTATTGGTCGTAGACGACGGTCGCGACCATTTTCAGACGGCGTCCGCCCAGCAGCCCCGGAATTGCGAAGGAGCTGGCCGACAGACCGAACACAATCAACGTGCCGGACAACACACCCGGCATGACCTGCGGCAACACCACCAGGCGCATGACCTTGGCTTGCGTTGCGCCCAGCGACAGCGCGGCCTGCTCGGCCGAGGCGTCGAGCTTCTGCAGCGAGGTCCACACGGGGATGATCATGAACGGCAGCATCACGTGGACCAGCGCAAGGATCACCGCGAACGGGGTGTAGAGCATCCTGATCGGGCGACCGCCCAGCGCCTGGATTGCCTGATTGACCAACCCGTCGGCGCCCAGCAACAGGCTCCAGCCGAACGCCCGGACCACGACCGAAATGAGCAGCGGGGTGAGGATCAGGATCAGAAAGATCGAGCGCCACGGTGCGCCCATGCGACTGAGGATGTACGCCTCCGGAACACCGATCGCCACGCACAGCAGTGTTACCAGCGCGCTGATCCAGAAGGTGCGAAAGAAGATTTCATAGAAGTATGAATCGGTGATCAGGTTCAGGTACTGCGCAAAGGTCCAGGCATCGCCTTTGACCCCGACTTCGTAATCGAACACGTTGAACGACAGCACCAGAGTCAGCAGCAACGGCAACACCAATAAACCCACGAACAGCGCCAGCGCAGGCGCCGACAGCAGGTAGCCGCGACCGGTGTCGCGCAGCACGCTTGCTCCACTCATGCCGACACCTCGTCGGCACTCAGCACGCGCAGCAATTCAGCGGGCCAGTCGAGGCCGACGGTGGTGCCTTCGTTGAGCGGCGCGTCGCCGTTGTTGCGGCGTACGACGGTCAGTTCTCCGATGGAGGTCTCGACGCGATACAACCACTGACTGCCCAGGAAATAGCGCGTGACGATCCGGCCCTGAAGGCGACCTGCGCCGGCCTCTACCAGATCGATCTTTTCCGGGCGCAGGCTGAGGGTCAGTTCGCCTTCGCCCTGTTGTTGACGCACCTGCGCCGTGCCGCTGTGATCCCGGTCGCCGTGCAGCAGATTGGCCTTGCCGACAAAGCCGGAAATGAAGCGTGTGCGGGGGTGTTCGTACAGTTTGTACGGCTCGTCGATCTGTGTGATCCGACCGGCCTGCATGACCACCACGCGGTCGCTGATCGACAGGGCTTCGGCCTGATCGTGGGTCACCATCAGCGTGGTGATCCCGACCTCGCGCTGAATGCGCCGAATTTCGAATTGCATCTCTTCGCGCAGGTTGGCGTCGAGGTTGGACAGCGGCTCGTCGAGTAACAGGACCGGGGGCTCGATCACCAGCGCGCGCGCCAGCGCCACGCGCTGACGCTGACCGCCGGACAGTTCACGGGGGTAGCGTTCGGCGTGTTGATCCAGACGTACCAGTGCCAGCACCCGCGACACGCGGCGTTGCACATCCGCTGCGGCCACCTTGCGCATTTTCAGGCCGAAAGCGACGTTGTCACGCACGGTCATGTGCGGGAACAGCGCATAGGACTGAAAGACCACGCCCAGACCGCGACTCGCCGGCTTTGCGTGGGTGATGTCGCGGCCGTCAAGCAGGATGCGTCCGGCACTGACGTCCACGAAACCAGCGATCATCTGCAGTGTGGTGGTCTTGCCACAGCCCGACGGGCCGAGCAGAGAAACGAACTCGCCTTTTTCCACTGACAGATCAGTGGCAACCACCGCATCGACGGGGCCGTAGCGTTTACAGAGTGCCTGGAGCTGAAGAAAGGCCATGGCTGCTTCCACCTCGTATTCGTGCACGCCTGCGGCATGCGTTTTTTATGGGCAGATGCGAAGAGAGAAGGCGTGCCGGGGATGCTGACACACCTGTGGACGCTGGCGCTCGCTCTGAGTCGGCTGCCGCTGTTATTCAAATCGCCCTGTGGACTGATCCTATGCCCGGGAATAGGATGGGCTCAACGCTGAATTTCACTGAATGAGTGATTTTTTCAAGTTTATTCATTGGGTGGATTTAACAAAGGAATATAGATATATGAATTCCACTGAACGGAATAAAGACAAGCCTAAGGAAACGGGTGTGGGGGCTGTTTCGCGCTTGTTCGCAGTCTTGCGTTGTCTGGGTGAATGCCCCGAGGGCGGTGAGCGGGTCACGCAACTTGCGCAACAGGTGGGGCTGTCGCAACCCACGACGCATCGCCTGCTGCGCAGCCTGATGGATGAAGGGATGGTCGAGCAGGACGCTCGCAGCAAACGGTATCGCCTGAGCCTGGAGTTTTTTGCACTGGCCGCGAGAGCAGGACAGACCGGCAACCTGCGTGACGTGGTGCGACCCAGCCTGCTGCGATTGTCGGCCTCGTTGGGCGACTCCTTGTTCCTGCTGGCGCGCAGCGGCTTTGATGCTGTCTGCCTGGATCGCAGCGAAGGGCCGTACCCTATCCGCACCTTTACCGGGGACATCGGTGGGCGCGTCGCGCTGGGTGTCGGACAAGGCAGCCTGGCGATTCTGGCGTTTCTGCCTGAAGAAGAACGCGACACCGTGATTCGCTACAACCTGCCGAGGCTGCGGGACTTTCACCTGTACGACGAAGTCATGCTGCGCTCGGAAATCGACAACGTACGTCGGCTGGGTTACGCCTCACGCAACACCGGCGTGCTCGAAGGCATGGCCGGGCTTGCGGTGCCGATCCTCGACCGGGAAGGTCGCGCCGTGGCTGCCTTGAGCGTGGCGACCATCAGCGACCGCCTGAACGCCGAACGCATGCCGACTGTGGTCGACCTGCTCAAACGCGAAGCGGCGGCCATCAGCCAGAAGATCAACCCGTTTGACCCGGTGCTGCGCAGGCCGTCGCAGGTGTTCGGGCAACACTCAAAGCTCGGCGGCAATGTTTGACGGGGCTATATTTACACTGCTCAAAATGATAAACCGCCTGCCCGAACCTTCATTTGATACCCGGTGTAACGAATCGTGAAACGCCATTTCGACGACATTCAACTGGGCAGCATCGAGCTGTTCTGTCTGGCTGCGGAGGCGGGCAGCTTTACAGCGGCCGCGCTGACGGCGGGTGTGACCCCGGCTGCAGTGAGTCGCTCCATTTCCCGGTTGGAAGAGCGGCTCGGTGCGCGCATGTTTGTGCGCACCACCCGCAGTATTCGTCTGACCGAAAGCGGGCGGGTTTACTTCGAACAGTGCAGCCAGGCGCTCACCCAGTTGATCGAAGCTGAGCGTCAGGTGTCGGGCCAGCAACTGAAACCCTCCGGTACGTTGCGCATGAGCATCCCGACGACCTATGGGCATCATCGGATCCTGCCGTTGCTCCCCGAGTTCCGGCGTCGTTACCCGGACGTGACCGTTGATATCAACCTGAGCAACCGCAACATCGACTTCGTTGCCGAGGGATACGACATGGCCATTCGCGTGCGCACCCAGCCGGACTCGACGCTCATCGCGCGCAAGCTGGAGGATGGCGCGCTGGTCATGATCGCCACGCCTGCTTACCTGCAGCGGGCGGGCACGCCGCATACCCTTGAAGACCTTGCCCATCATGAGTGCATTCAGTACGAATTGCCGAGCAACGGCCGACGCATTCCCTGGTTGTTTCAGGAGAACGGCCAGCCGCGCGAGTTGCTGGCCGAAAGCGGGTACTGCTGCTCCGACGACGTACTCGGTGGGGTGACGCTGGCCAGGAACGGCGCAGGGTTGTTTCAGGCCTATCGTTTTTCGGTTGAAAAAGAGCTGCGAGAAGGCTCGCTGGTGGAGGTGTTGGCCGATTACGCCGGTCGCTCTCGGCCGTTCACACTGCTTTACCCAAGTAACCGTCACGTGCCCCTGCGGTTACGTGCCTTCATCGACTACCTGATGGAGTGCCGCGAGGGTTGGCTGAGACACCCGACTGTCGCACCTTGATCCTCGCCATGAGTCGGTGGTGCAACGACCTGCCAAGTTTTTGACTTGCCTTTCAGACGCTTCGTTGACAGGTTCTTACCGTCTGTCGGAGGTCTGTTCAGCCGCTTAAAGAACGATCTTGCGGAGTCGAATCAGGTTAAGTAACCCCGTTGTTTTTTAAACGTTTTCGAACGTGACCAACGCGGCGGCACAGGGACGTGACCAGCAAGCAAGCCTTCGGCGTGCTCACGAGGCCAGCGCTGAAGACAGCACTCCCCCTGACGAGATTTCCCGTATGTCCAAATCCCTGAGATTGCAGATTCTGGCGCTGCTCAGCGGCAGCCTGGTGCTGGTGCTGCTCATCGCCCTGGCGTGTTTCCTCTTCCTCTCCAGCAACGTAAAAGATTATCGAGGTTTACTTGATGGTCGGTTGCACGCATCGCAGTTGGTCGATCAGGCCAATCTTCAATTCAAAATTCAGGTTCAGGAGTGGAAGAACGTGCTCTTGCGCGGCAAACAGCCGGCGGATCGCGACAGGTTCTGGGCTCAGTTCGAAGAGCAGGAACGTCAGGTGCAAGACACGTTGGGGCGCCTGAGTGCCATGCCCGTTCTGGAAGCAGCGACCCGAGTTCAGGTGGAAACGCTGCGTGACGAGCACCGTGCGCTCGGTGTTGCTTACCGCAAGGGGCGTGATGCCTTCGTCGCGGCGGGGGGCGATCCGCTCGCCGGCGACCAGGCCGTTAAAGGTGTGGATCGCGCGGCCAGCGAGCAGATGAGCGAGCTGGTGGTCAGCCTGCGCAAGCAGAGTGACCAGCAGTCGTTGTCGATCAGCAGCGCGGCCGATCAGACCATTCTGATCGGGACGCTGGTGATGCTGGCTTCGGCGCTGCTGGTGGGTGTGCTGACGCTGTGGGTGGTCAATCGCAACATCGTGGGTCCGATCACGCTGCTGATCGAGTACGTCGCGCAGTTGAGTCAGGGGCGTTTCAGTGACCGTGTCAGCGTGATCCGTCAGGACGAACTGGGACGTCTGGCGGTGGCCGCCAATACACTGCGTGATTTTCTCGCGGATACCTTCACCCGGCTCAAGCGCAGCACCACCGACCTGGACAGCGCCGGTGGCGAATTGAAGGCGATTGCCGCCTTGATGGCGCAAGGTACCCACGAGCAGTTCGAGCGCACCGATCAGGTGGCGACGGCGATGACCGAGATGTCGGCGACCGCGCAGGAAGTGGCGCGTCATGCGGCACAAGCCGCCCAGGCGGCCGACGAAGCTGACCGCAGTTCACAGGACGGTGGCAAGGTGATGAGCGCCACCATCACGGCGATCACTCAGATGCGCACCGAGATCAGCAATACCGCCGATGTCATTCGTCGTCTGGAAAGTGACAGTGGGCGGATCGGCAAGGTGCTGGAGGTGATTCGGGGGATTGCCGAGCAGACCAATCTGCTGGCGCTCAACGCGGCGATTGAAGCGGCGCGAGCGGGCGACGCCGGGCGCGGTTTTGCGGTGGTGGCCGATGAGGTGCGTACGTTGGCGCAGCGCACTGCGGCGTCGACGGCGGAGATCAATCAGATCATCAGTTCGGTGCAGACCGGCGCCATTGATGCGGCTCAGGCGATCGAAAGCGGGCAGGTGCGCAGTCAGGAAAGCGTGGATCAGGTGGCGCTGGCCGGTTCTTCGTTGCAGCGGATCACGGTTGCGGTGGAGGCGATCCGTGACATGAACCGTCAGATCGCGACGGCGGCGGAGGAGCAGACGTCGGTGGCTGAGGATATTTCGCGCAATCTGACGGAGATTACGGCGATTGCGACGACGAATCAGAGCAATGTGTTGCGTACGCAGACGGCCAGTGAGGATTTGCATGGGTTGTCGGTGGGGTTGAATGATGTGATTTCTCGGTTGAGTGCTTAGCGGTTTGGCCTAACGGCCTAACTGTTTCGCCTTCGGCGAGTTACTTGATAACCCCAAGTAACCAAGGGTCCAGCTCCCGGTTTGGCGACTCCTTCGTCGTCGTTCCTTCACTCCGGCGACGCTCCGTGGGCCCGCCGCCATCGGCCATCCATGGCCGGGGGCGGCTCTCGCGGCATCCATGCCGCTCTGCCCACGGAGCGCCACCTGCGTTCAGCCTGCACCCAAGTCGCAGTTTGTGGTGTCTGGACTTTCTCGGTAGGAAGATCAAAAGCTCAAGCTCAAGCTCAAGCTCAAGCTCAAGGGCAAGAGCAAGAGCAAGAGCAAGGGCAAGGGCGAGGGCGAGGGCACGCGACGGCCGGCGGAGCGAACAATGATCGTTCCCACGCTCCGCGTGGTAATGCCGCCTTGGACGCTCTGCGTCCTGCTTCGATTGACGCAGAGCGTCAGGTGAGGCATCTCAACGCGGAGCGCGGGGATGATCGGGACGGGCGAGGGCAGCGGTGAAGGGCCGGTCGGGCGGAGCGAAAATCGAAACGGGACTGCTAGGCGCGTGCACGGTTCGTTGAGAGGCCTGTGGTATGCTCCGGCGCAGACTGATGGAACATGATCGATGACCGCGCCAAGCCTTCCCGCCGAACGACGCCTTTACCAGATTACCGCTGACCGCCTGCGTGAGCATATTCGCAAGAATGGCATCAAGGCCGGCTCCCGTTTACCTCCGGAACGCGATCTTGCGCAGTTGTTGGGGGTCTCGCGGCCGTCGCTGCGTGAAGCGTTGATCGCGCTGGAGATAGAAGGCAGTGTCGAGATTCGCATGGGCTCCGGGATTTACGTCTGTGAGCACCTGCTGGGCGTCAAAGGCAAGACGCGGACTTTGGGTGAAAGCCCGTCCGAGTTGATGCAGGCGCGTGCGTTGATCGAGGGCGAGAGCGTCATGCTCGCGTGCCTGCACGGCACCAAGGCGGACTATCGTTATTTGCAGACCTGCATCGACAAGATGCGCGAAGGCGCGATCAAGGGCGTGCCCGCGCTGGACGACGACCGCAAGTTTCACCAGCGCCTGGCGAAGATGAGCGGCAACTCGACGCTGGTGCGCATCATCACGTCGCTGTTCGAAGAGCGTTACAGTCCGCTCACGGCTCACGTCAGCGAACACTCCGAAACCCGTGAGACCTGGGCGATCGCCGTCGCTGAACACGAAGCCATCCTGCAAGCGATTCAAGCCCGCGACCTGATCGGCGCCCAGACCGCAATGCGCGAGCACTTGCGCCGATCTGAAGCGCGCTGGCTGGACGGGATGAACACCGAACAGGGTTGAGCCGACACTGGATACCGCCCTGGGCCCGTTCGCTCCCACAGTTGATCATCGCTGCTGTTGATTCTGCATGCTGGCCTCAGGTCTGATTCAGGTACATAACCCGATTGACCCCCTCGGTTAGCGCTGACCGCCCATCCACGCATCGCTCAGTGCGCTGTTGGCATTCCCTTGCGAATCCCTTCCCACAAGCCGTTCAAATACACCGCGCCCAACGCCCGGTCGTACAGGCCGTACCCCGGTTTGCCGGTTTCGCCCCAGATCATGCGGCCGTGGTCGGGGCGGTAGTAGCCGTCGAAGCCGGTTTCCACGTAGGCCTTGACGATTTCAGCCATGTCCAGCGAGCCGTCTTCGGAGCGGTGGGCGGTTTCGTGGAAGTCACCGGCTTCGTTAACCTTGACGTTGCGCAGGTGGGCGAAGTGGATGCGGCCCTGGCTGCCAAATTCCCGGACCAGCGACGGTATGTCATTGCCCAGGTCGGCGCCCAGTGAGCCCGAGCACAGCGTCAGGCCGTTCGCCGGGTCGTCGACCATCGCCATGACCTGCGCAAGGTCTTCGCGGTTTTTCACCACGCGCGGCATGCCGAACATGGAGCGGGGTGGGTCGTCGGGGTGCAAGGCCATCTTGATTCCGGCGTCGCGCGCCACCGGGATGATGCGTTCCAGGAAATACGCCAGACGCTCGCGCAGGGTGGTTTCGTCGACCTGAGCGTATTCGGTGATCAATGCCTTCAGGGTTTCAGGCTCGTAGCTCACGTCCCACCCCGGCAGGCTGATGCCGTTGTCAAGGTTCGCCTGTTCGATGACCGCGACGTCGAAGGCCAGTGTGGTGGAGCCATCGGGCAGTTCCATGGCCAGCGTCGAACGTGTCCAGTCGAACACCGGCATGAAGTTGTAACAGACCACCCTGATCCCGCACGCCGCGAGGTTGCGCAGGGTCTGGCCATAGTTGTCGATCAGGCGGTCGCGGCTGGGTAGGCCGCGTTTGATGTCTTCATGCACGGGCACACTTTCGATGACGTCGAGGTCCAGCCCGTGGGCGTTCACGGTGGCTTTGAGTTCGGCGATTTTTTCCAGCGGCCAGACCTCGCCGACGGGGATGTCGTAGATGGCGGACACGACACCGGTCATGCCCGGGATCTGGCGGATGTACTGCAGGGTCACGGGGTCGCTTTCCCCGTACCATCGGAAGGTCATCTTCATCGCGGAGTCCTTTTTGTTATGGGTTACGTTGTGCCAGTTAACGAACAGGTCGCCGGTAAATCGCAATCGCGGGCAAACGCGCGCCTACAGTTGCTGTCCCAGCCTGTGGCCCTTGCAGAGCCTCTTGGAAGACGGTTGAGCGGAGCATAGATTGGTCAGGCCAAATTATGCAAATCGCTACCGGTCGGCAAAAATATCCGAAAAAAACCGCTCGCGTGATTCCCATATTGTCCTTTTCGGGTCTAGTATCGGCTGCATTCGGGTATTTGGTCAGGCCAATTCGCGATTTTTAACGCGGTTTGAACGCGTTGGAAAGTCATGCGTGAATTCAGGTTCAAGGCCCTGTCCGAAGCGCGCACGAAGTCTTACTCATAAAAATAATCAGGAGGACTCGCTATGCAGAAAGGTCGTTGGTTGGTCATTTTTCTCTGTTTCCTTGCTGTCGCTATCAACTACATCGACAGGGCCAACCTCGCGGTTGCGGCGCCCTATATCCAGAAAGAACTCGGTTTGGGCTCAGGGCAAATGGGCCTGTTGCTCAGCGGTTTTTTCTGGACCTACGCACTGATGCAAATGCCCTTTGGCTGGTTCGTCGATAAGGTTGGCGCAAGGATCGCGCTGCCTCTGGCGGTGGCCTGGTGGTCGCTGTTCACGGCGGCAACGGCGGCGGCCAGCACGCTGGCGACGATGTTCGGCTGTCGGTTGATGCTGGGCGTGGGGGAGGCGGGGGCGTATCCGTCCTGCGCCAAAATCGTCAGTCAGTGGTTTGACGTGAAGGAGCGCGGGTTCGCCACCAGCATTTTCGACAGCGGCTCGCGGGTCGGCTCGGCGCTGTCGATTCCGGTCGTGGCGCTGATCATCGAACTCTGGGGTTGGCGCGCGTCGTTCGTCATTACAGGGGCGGTGGGCGTGATATGGGTGATCGGCTGGTGGCTGATTTACAAGGAACCGCAGGCCGTTGCCGCCATTGAGCAGCACGAGGCCGGTAAGGTCGCAGCGGTCGCTGCCCGGCCCAAGGTCAAGTGGGCATCGCTGTTCCGCCACCGCACGCTGTGGGGCATGATGCTCGGCTTTTTTTGCCTGAACTTCGTCATCTACTTCTTCATCACCTGGTTCCCGACCTACCTGGTTACCGAACGCGGCTTCTCGCTGAAGTCACTCGGCACGCTGGGGACCATTCCGGCGATTGCTTCCATTGTCGGCGGGTGGGTCGGCGGTCTGACGTCGGATGCGCTGTACCGCCGTGGCTGGAGCCTGACCGCAGCCCGCAAGACCTGCATCGTCGGCGGCATGCTGATGTCGTCAAGCATCTCGTTGTCGGTGTTCACCGCCAACACCTACGCCATGCTGGCGTTCTTCAGTCTGGCGTATGCCAGCCTGGCGTTTGCCGGCGCGAGCATCTGGTGCCTGCCCGCCGACGTGGCGCCGACGCCGGCTCACGTTGCTTCCATTGGCGGCATCCAGAACTTCGCGTCGAACACGGCGGGGATCTTCATCACCACGTTTACCGGCTTCATGCTGGTGATGGGCAACGGCTCGTTTACGGCGCCGTTGATGACCGCCGGCGCATTCGCGCTACTGGGAGCGTTCAGCTACCTGTTCATCGTCGGCAAGATCGAGCCGCTGTCGGTCACGCCGGATCACCCCGTGACGGACGCCGCATCGGTTGCGCATCGCACCTGATGTGAGTACGGGCGCGGCCTGATAAGGCCGCGCCCCGTTAGGCCGTTTCTGCCTTCACTGCCGCACGAATCGCCTCCAGCAACATCATGCACGCCGGGTTGTCGTTGTCTGATCGCCAGACCAGGTGCAGTTCGCTTTGCACGCCTTCGCCCAGGTCAATGTCGCGGAACGCCACGTTCTTGAACACCACATTGGTGGCGCAGCGCGGCACCAGCGCCAAGCCCATCCCTGCGTTCACCAGCGCCAGAATCGTCAGCGAAGAACCCAGCCATTGCACGTACTCCGGCGCCACTTGCGCAGAACGCAGCGTGCCGGTGAGCAGTTCGTTAAACGGCGGGTAGGCGGAGTGCGAATACATCAGAAAGGGTTGCGCATCCAGATCCTGGACGCTGACCGCAGCGACGCTGGCCAGCGGATGGCTGCCGGGCACGGCGAGCACGAAGGGCTCACGCACCAGGCATTCAGTCTCGTACCCGGCCTGCAGCAGTGGCGCGCGGACGATACCCAGGTCAATGCGGCGAGCCCTCAACGCCTCGTGCTGGGAGTAGGTGTTCATTTCGGTCAGAGAGATTTTCACATGGGGCTGATTGAGGCGCGCCTCGGCGATGACTTTCGGCAGAAACTCATACACCGCGCTGCCGACGAAACTGATGGTCACCGACCCGATATCCCCTTCAGCGATCCGCCGGGCGGCGAGTGCGGCCTGTTGCGCGTGCTCCAGCAGCGTTTGGGCTTCGATGAAAAAGGCGCGGCCGGCAGCCGTAAGGGCCACGCTGCGCGTACTGCGGGTGAACAGCTCGACCCCCAGATGATGCTCCAGTAACTGAATCTGTCGGCTCAACGGCGGTTGGGTCATGTTCAGCCGTTCAGCAGCCCGGCGAAAGTTGAGTTCCGTGGCCACTGTGGTGAAACAGCGCAGCTGAGCGAGCTCGAACATTGATATATTCCGGGTATCAATCAACAGTCAATCTAGATTAGACGGGAACAATCCCGGCGTCCATCATCGGCTCATCCCCAAAAAAACAATGAACGGGAGTTGCCCTTTGAATACCCTCAATCCAACGACGGACCCGACCGTGCTCGCCCGCGCTGCCGCCAAGGTGAAGCGGCACGTGCTGCCGCTGTTCGTCATCATGTTCATCGTCAACTACATCGACCGGGTGAACATCGGCTTCGTGCGCAGCCACATGGAAACCGACCTCGGCATCGGCGCGGCGGCGTACGGGTTGGGTGCTGGCCTGTTCTTCGTGGGTTACGCGCTCTTTGAAGTCCCGTCCAACCTGCTGCTGCAACGGTTCGGCGCCCGTGCCTGGCTGACCCGCATCATGTTCACCTGGGGTGCGGCAGCGATGGCCATGGCGTTCGTGCGCGGCGAAACCAGCTTTTATGTCCTGCGCTTCGTGCTCGGCGCAGCGGAAGCGGGTTTCTTCCCCGGCATCATTTACTACTTCACCCAATGGCTGCCCTCGACCGAGCGGGGCAAGGCGATGGCGATCTTCCTCAGCGGTTCGGCCATTGCGTCGGTGATTTCCGGCCCTGTGTCCGGTGCGTTGTTGGGCGTCAGCGGCCTGAGCCTGCACGGCTGGCAGTGGATGTTCATCATCGAGGGCTTTGCGTCCATCGCCTTGTGCGGTTTCGTCTGGTTCTGGTTGCAGTCCCATCCCAGCGAAGCCAAATGGCTGAGCGAGGAAGAGAAGGGCGCACTCATCCGCGCGATCGAAGAAGAGCAGCGCGCCCGTGAAGCCGCACAGGTGATCAAGCCGTCGATCTTCAAGTTGCTGGCGGACCGGCAGATCCTGCTGTTCTGCTTCATCTACTTCTCGGTGGCGCTGACGATTTACGGCGCGACATTCTGGCTGCCCAGCATGATCAGGAAGATGGGCAGCTTGAGTGACTTCGAGGTTGGCCTGTTCAACTCGATTCCGTGGATTATTTCCATCATCGCGATGTATGGCTTTGCCGCACTGGCCGCGCGCTTCAAGCACCAACAGGCGTGGGTAGCCGTGACGCTGGTGATTGCCGCCTGCGGGATGTTCATGTCGACCATCGGCGGGCCGGTCTTTGCCTTCGTCGCCATCTGCTTCGCGGCGATTGGCTTCAAGGCGGCTTCGGCCCTGTTCTGGCCGATCCCTCAAGGCTATCTGGACGCTCGTATCGCCGCGGCGGTGATTGCACTGATCAATTCCATCGGCAACCTCGGCGGATTCGTCGCGCCGACCGCATTTGGTTTCCTTGAACAAACCACCGGCTCGATTCAGGGCGGCCTGTACGGCCTGGCGATCACTTCGTTGGTGGCTGCGGTGGTGATCTTCTTTGCCCGCACCACGCCCAAAGGTGAACAGCCGGGAAAGCCTCGGGACGTAGCGCTCGCCCCCTCGATTGAAAAGCCGGTGGCGCTGCGCGCTGCCAAGTAACCCCAGACCCGTTTCGAGCCAAGCCTCAGACCCAGATTGACCGGGAGACATCTTTTGAAAATCACACGCGTTACTGTCACTCCGATTGCGTTCCGTGACCCGCCGTTGCTGAATGCCAGCGGTATCCACGAACCTTACGCGCTGCGCTCGATCATCGAAATCGAGAGCGACAACGGGTATATCGGTCTGGGCGAAAGCTACGGCGACGCCCCGGCGCTGGCGATCCAGCAACAGGTGCAGAGCCAGCTGATCGGCATGGACCCGTTCAATCTTGCGCAGCTCAAAGCCGTGGTCAAAGCCACGGTCGCGGCCCACAAACCGGCGAGCATTGCTGGCGCCGAACTGGCACCGGGCTCGCACGCGAGCAAAGCCGTGAGCAACGCGTATTCGGCGTTCGAAGTCGCCTTCCTGGACCTGCAGGCGCGTTCGATGAACCTGCCGCTGGTGGACCTGCTCGGCGGTGCTGTGCGCGATCAGGTGCCGTTCAGCGCATACCTGTTTTTCAAATACGCGCAGCACGCCGACTCGCCTTATGCCCCGGACAGTTGGGGTGAGGCGCTGAGCGAGGAGCAGATCGTCGCCCAGGCGCGGCGGATGATCGAGGCCTACGGCTTCAAGAGCATCAAACTCAAGGCTGGCGCCCTCGATCCGGAACATGAAGTGTCGTGCATCAAGGCCCTGAAGAAAGCCTTCCCCGGTTACCCGCTGCGCATCGATCCGAACGGCAACTGGTCGCTGGAAACGTCCCTGCGCATGGCCGAACGGCTGGGCGACGATCTGCAGTACTACGAAGACCCGACGCCGGGGCTGGACGGCATGGCCGACTTGCACAAACGCACAGGCTTGCCGCTGGCGACCAACATGGTGGTGACCGATTTTGACGAGTTCCGTCGCAGCGTGGCGCAGAACAGCGTGCAGATCGTCCTCGCCGATCACCACTATTGGGGCGGCCTGCGCGACACTCAGTCGCTGGCGAAGATGTGCGAGACGTTCGGCCTGGGGGTGTCGATGCACTCCAACTCGCACCTGGGTATCAGCTTGATGGCGATGACTCATGTGGCCGCGGCGGTGCCGAATCTGGATTTCGCCTGCGACACCCACTACCCCTGGCAGGAGCCGGACGAAGAAGTGATCAAGGGCGGCAAGCTGCCGATCGTCGACGGGTGCGTGAAAATCACTCGCGAGCCAGGCCTGGGGCTTGAGCTGGACTATGACCAGTTGGGCAAACTCAACGACCAGTACCTGACCTGCGGCATTCGATCACGGGACGACGTGAAGCAGATGCAGAAGTACAAGCCGGACTGGCAAGCGGTCAAGCCGAGGTATTGAGCGTAAAAAAAGCGAACGCTGATGATCGTCTGTCCTCGAAGGAAAAGACCCTTGCGGAAATTCCGGAGAGACGATGATGATCAGCTCGCACAAGACCTTGATGTGTTTGTTCTTTGCAGCCACAGCCGCCGTGTCGAGTGGTGCCATGGCGCAGCCGTTGGCTTCGTCGCCGTTGATGCTCGCCGCCTCGGGCATTGGCGGCGGTGGGGCAGCGGGCGGGGCGGCTGGCTCCGCGGGCGGCGGCACCTCAGGTACCGGCGCGACCGGCACGAATGGCTCCAACAGCAGTAATACCAACGCCACCGGGACTAACGGCACGAACAGCAGTAACACCAACGCCACCGGGACCAACGGCACGAACAGCAGCAATACCAACGCCACCGGAACCAATGGTACGAACAGCAGCAATACCAACGCCACCGGGACCAACGGTACCAACAGCAGCAATACGAATGCAACGGGGACCAATGGCACGAACGCCAACGGGACCGATGCCACCCACACCAATGGCAGCAACAGCAATAACACCACCGCAACGGGCACCAACGGCGTCAATAACACCAGCAACCAGAACCGCATGAACAACAGCGGCATTAACAACAATGGTGTAGGCACGAGTAACCCTGCGTTACGACCAGGCACGACCACTGGCTCGTCTTCTTCCGGCGGCACCTCGGATTCCCTGCAGCAGCAACGGCAACAGAGTGGCGAGCGGATGATCATGGAGCGCAAGGGGCAGATTCAGGAAGCCAACTGAAAGCGTGAGTATCGTTGAATTCAGGAGTGGCTACTGACGGTGGTCGGCCTCCAGGCCCAGACCAAGCTCACATGTAGGGTGTGAATTTCCATTATTTGAGGTGACGCTGATGGTTTGGTTTGTCCTAACGGCCAAACTGTTCCGCCTTCGGCGGGTTACTTGAAAAGACACCAAGTAACCAAGTGTCCTGGCTCCTGGTTAGGCCCGACTTCGTCGGGTACCCGCACTCCGACGACGCTCCGTGGGCCCGCGCCGAACGGACATCCATGTCCTTGCGGCGCTCTCGCGGCATCCATGCCGCTCGACCCACTCCGCGCCGTCTGCGTTTGGCCTGCACCCAAGTCGCGTTTTGTAGTGTCTGGCCTGCTGCGGTATGAAGATCAAAAGCCACAGCTTACTTTGCGCTGCTGATTGTTTCCACGCTCCGCGTGGTGACACATTCAATGACACTCTGCGTCATTCAGGATGATCCGGAAACAAGCGGTAACTTTTCCCCCACGCACAAACCGTCCATTCACAGCACGTCTGTTCAAGACCCGAATATCCCACCACGACACTATGGCTTCACCTTCCGTCCACGCTGATTTGCCTCGACGGATATCGCTGAATTCGTGGGTGTGGGATGAGCTATTCAACTGTCGACGACCGTGCGCAGGACCTGGGGCTTTTGTTTCTGCGGGCCAGTGGCGCGTTGTTCCTGCTGTTCGTGCACGGGCTCCCCAAGCTGCTGAACTTCAAGACGCAGTTGTCCTTGATCGAAGACCCGTTCCATCTGGGCGCATACCTGACCCTCAGCATGGCGATCTTTGCCGAGGTGCTGTGCCCGCTGCTGATTCTGACCGGCGTACTGGCGCGAATCGCTTGCCTGCCTATTCTCTTCCTGCTGCTGGTGGCACTGGTCGTGGTGCACAGCGACTGGAGCGTTGATCAAGGCCAGTTCGGCTGGCTGCTGATCATCATTTTTACCAGTGTGCTGATCGCCGGTCCCGGCCGTCTGGCGGTCAATATTCGTTTGCCCGGAGCGCTTCGCTATGCCTGATTCCGCCTTGTCTGCCGAGGTCACGCCGACCTCGAAACTATCACCCGATCAGATCGTCACGCTGGTGATCAAGCACCGTGTCAAGGCAGGCCTGGAGGCGCAATACGAAGCCTGGCTGCGGCGCACCGTCGCCATTGCCGCCACGTATCCGGGGCACTTGGGCGTGGACGTGATCCGTGGCAAGTCCGACGGTCTGCACATGTTCACCTGCGTCCTGCGGTTCTGCTCCACCGACGTCATGCAAAGCTGGCTGGACTCGGCGCAACGCCGGGAACTGGTCGCTGAAGCGGCGCCGATGCTCGCTGACGGCGACTTCACCGAGGTCAACCGGCACAACGAATTCTGGTTTGTCCCCGCCAGCGACAGTTCACCGCCGCCGCGATGGAAGCAGGCAGTCGTCACCTTTTGCGTGATCTGCCCGCTGACCCTGTTGATCCCGCTCCTATGGGGCCCGGTGTTCCGTGCCTTTCCACCCTTGAGCAATTACGTCATCAGCACCGCACTGGTGACCATCACCATCGTGCTCCTGGTGGTCTATCTGCTGATGCCTCAGGCGACCCGGTTGTTTGCGCCGTGGCTCAACGCCAAGCCTGAACCCGTACCCGGTGCTGATCATGAAGGATGATCCCGGCGATGAAGCCCCGGCCAGCAGCGAGCGTCGCAGCTTCGTCGCCAAAGGCTCATTGCTGAGCGCCGCGGCCGCCATTTTCTCTTCAATGCCTGTCACCGGCTTCGCCGTCGGTGCTTCTCACTCTTCAGCCGCCGGAGGCTCCATGAACGTCGATCTGATTCTTTACAATGGCAACTTTCACACCGTAGATCAGGAAAAACCCAAGGCCAGCGCGGTCGCAATCGGCGACGGCAAGTTCGTCGCGGTCGGCACCGACGCTGAAATCATGTCGTTGCGCGGCAGTGCGACCCAGGTCATCGACATGCACAAGCGCACGGTGATCCCGGGCCTTAACGACTCGCACTTGCACCTGATTCGTGGCGGCCTGAACTACAACCTCGAATTGCGCTGGGAAGGCGTGCCGTCGCTGGCCGACGCCTTGCGCATGCTCAAGGCGCAGGCCGACCGCACACCGACCCCGCAGTGGGTGAGGGTGGTGGGTGGCTGGAACGAGTTCCAGTTCGCAGAAAAGCGCATGCCCACCCTGGAAGAGCTCAACCAGGCAGCGCCCGATACCCCGGTGTTCGTCCTGCACCTGTACGACCGCGCGTTGCTCAACCGCGCGGCGCTAAGGGTCGCCGGGTATACCCGTGACACGCCAAACCCGCCGGGCGGTGAGATCGTGCGCGACAGCAACGGCGACCCGACCGGCATGCTGGTGGCCAAACCGAACGCGATGATTTTGTACTCGACCCTGGCGAAGGGACCAAAACTGCCGCTCGAATATCAGGTGAACTCGACCCGCCAGTTCATGCGCGAGTTGAACCGTCTGGGCGTGACCAGTGCCATCGACGCCGGCGGTGGTTTCCAGAACTACCCGGACGACTACGCCGTCATCACTCAGCTGGCCGAAGCCAAGCAGTTGACCGTGCGCATTGCCTACAACCTGTTTACCCAGAAGCCGAAAGAAGAGCTTAACGACTTCAAGAACTGGACCAGCTCGGTCACGTTGCATCAGGGCGATGACTTCCTGCGTCACAACGGTGCGGGCGAGATGTTGACGTTCTCGGCGGCGGACTTTGAAGACTTCCTCGAACCTCGCCCGGATCTGCCGCCCGGCATGGAGCAGGACCTGGAACCGGTGGTGCGTCATCTGGTCGAGCACCGCTGGCCGTTCCGTCTGCACGCCACGTATGACGAGTCGATCTCGCGCATGCTCGACGTGTTCGAGAAGGTCAACCGCGAGATTCCGTTCAACGGCATTCCCTGGTTCTTCGACCACTGCGAAACCATCACCCCGAAAAACATCGAGCGCGTGAAAGCGCTGGGCGGCGGTATTGCGATTCAGGACCGCATGGCGTTCCAGGGCGAATATTTCGTTGAGCGTTACGGCGCCAAGGCTGGCGAGCACACGCCGCCCATCAAGCGCATGCTGGCCGAAGGCGTGCCGGTCGGCGCGGGCACTGACGCGACGCGCGTGTCCAGCTACAACCCGTGGACTTCGCTGTACTGGATGGTCAGCGGTCGTACCGTGGGCGGTCTGGAGTTGTACCCCGAAGGGCTTTCGCGCGACACCGCGCTCGAGCTGTACACCCGTGGCAGCGCCTGGTTCTCGTCCGAGCAAGGCAAGAAAGGCCAGATCAAGGTCGGCCAACTGGCTGACGTCGTTGCCCTGTCGCAAGATTTTTTCAGCGTCCCGGAAGAGTCGATCAAGTGGATCGAGTCGGTGCTGACGGTGGTAGACGGCAAAGTGGTCTATGGCACCCAAGAGTTCGATCAGCTGTCCCCGCCAAGCGTGCCGGTGCTGCCGGACTGGTCGCCGGTGGCGAAGGTGCCTGGGCACTGGCGTCCGGGGGCGCCGATGGCGGCGGCCGTTCATCAGTGCAGCGGTCCTTGCACCGTGCACGCTCACAGCCATGACAAGGCCCGTCAATCGAAAGTGCCGGTCAGCGACTTCCAGGGGTTCTGGGGCGCGTTTGGTTGCTCGTGCTTCGCGTTCTGACAACACGGCCCTAAAGAGCACGAAACACCTCGCCGGGACTGACCGGCGAGGCTATCTGCCGGCGCGTTCCGCCGGCTCGTCCACACCTGTCACACACTTAACTGGAGTCAACCATGACCGTTCCCTACAAGCGTCTGGATATCAACGATGCCGTCGTGCTGCTGGTCGATCACCAGACAGGCCTGATCTCGCTGGTGCAGGACTTCTCGCCTAACGAATTCAAGAACAACGTGCTGGCTCTGGCTGATTGCGCCAAGTTCTTCAAACTGCCCACCATCCTGACCACCAGCTTCGAAACCGGCCCGAATGGCCCTCTGGTGCCAGAACTGAAAGAGATGTTCCCGGACGCGCCCTACATTGCCCGTCCAGGCCAGATCAACGCCTGGGACAATGAAGACTTCGTCAAAGCGATCAAGGCCACCGGTCGCAAACAACTGATCATCGCGGGCGTGGTAACTGACGTGTGCGTGGCGTTCCCGACGCTGTGCGCGCTGGAAGAAGGTTTTGATGTGTTCGTGGTCACCGATGCGTCCGGCACCTTCAACGACGTGGTACAGAAAGCCGCCTGGGCGCGCATGACGGCTGCCGGTGCTCAGTTGATGAACTGGTTCTCGGTGGCGTGCGAGTTGCAGCGCGACTGGCGCAACGACATGGAAGGCCTGGCCAACCTGTTGTCCCAGCGCATCCCGAACTACCGCAACCTGATGAACAGCTACACAGCCTTGAAGGCCAAGTAAGCGAGCCCGTCGCCCGCCAGTCTGTGGGGGCGATTTCAGTCGCGGGAGGGCGGTCCCGCCGATACGTGTCTATCGGCTGTACCACCCGATCGCGACTGATTCGCTCGCATCAGGTTTATGGGGAGGTTGTCGGTCGGTAGCGGTTTTTAATTACTGCGTCGCCCGCAATGCCGCCTGTACCTGATCAAACACATAGCTGCTCGAGTTGTCATCGCTGCCGGGCTTTTTGCTGTCCGAGCCGTCGGTGTCGATGCCCGCCAGAATCTCCGACAGGTTGTGAAAGTGGCCTGGGTCTTTCTTCGTGGTTGAGTCGTCGGTGCCGGTCTGTGCCAGCGCATCGCTCAGGGTCTGGTGCTGGATCAGCCACTGAGGATCGGCTTTTTCTTCCGGCCCCATGTTGTCGAGGAAGGCCAGCGCTGTCTTTGCGCGACCCACCGGATCGTTGGCGTAAGGGTCGGTGAAGTTCTTTTCCTGATCTGCCGGCCCACTGTAGTAACCGGTGGCCAGACGCTCTTGCTGGCGCATCAGGCCCTTGGCGGCTGTTTGCTCTTCGGCACTGAACTGACCGCCCTGATTGGTGGCCACGGCATACAGCGAACGCCGGTCCAGATCACCCATCAGCGAGTTTCGGTCGGTGTCACTGCCATCGTAGGCTTTACCGCTGGCTTTCATCAGCGCGTATTTGTCGTCCATGCGCTTACGGGCGTCGGTCGCGACGTCGGCGAAGGTTTTGTCTTTGGAACTGGACGTCGCGCCAGGCTGCGATACACCGAGCACCAATGCATCGGCGGCCATGCCTGAACGCACCGGGAAAAAGGGTGAATAGTTGGCGATTGACTGGCTATAGTTCGTGGACGTTTTCGACAGACTCACCGAGTCGGTGCTGCCGGTCTGGCTGTTGCTGTCGATGGTGTCGCTGTCGGTTCGGACCGTGCTGGTGTCGGTAGAGGCTTTGCGGTTGGCAGCGCTGGAGTAGGCTGCAAGCGCGGCGCTTGACGCAGTATTGACGATCATCTCGGCTTCCTTGGCGGTGGCGGCGCGAACGTGGGCACGCGCTTGAGTCAAGCTTAAGGCTTGGGCCCGGCGCTCTGGTGGGCCGGACGTCTCTATTGTTTTTGGACGGGAACCGCCCGTATTTGTACCAATTCTGACAACGTTATCGGCAGAGTCCTACGCGACTGAAGGGAAGTGCGTGGTCATTTGTGTTCGACTGGATACACGGTCGATGGGCAAAAAGGTCCGGGACTCATCTAAATGACGTCTTGGACGGACTTTGTTGTGCTCCTGACGCTTCGGTTCACCGTTATCGCGCAGGTGACCGGCCACTGTGTACCGCCACAGCGGCCCCGGCCAAACCCACATTTCTGAGGTGTACGATGAAAATTGATTTGAGTGGAAAGCTTGCGATCGTCAGCGGCTCGACGGCTGGCATTGGTCTGGGTATCGGCAAGGCGCTGGCGCTGTCCGGTGCAACCGTTGTGATCATCGGCCGTGCCGCCGCGAAGGTCGACGAAGCCATTGCCGCGATCAAGCGAGCCGTTCCAAATGCGCAGTTGCGAGGCGTTGTGGCTGACCTGGGCACCGCTGACGGTGCACAAAAGCTGTTCGAGGCCGAGCCGCGTGCTGACATTCTGGTGAACAACCTTGGCATCTTCAACGAAGTGGATTTCTTCGAGACCCCCGACGAGGAGTGGACACGCTTCTACGAAGTGAACGTGATATCCGGCGTGCGCCTGTCGCGGCATTACGTCAACGACATGGTGGCTAATAAATGGGGCCGGGTGATCTTCGTCTCGTCAGAGTCTGGCGTGGCGATACCCGCCAACATGATCAACTATGGCACCACCAAAGCGGCGAATCTGGCGGTGTCCCATGGACTGGCCAAACGCCTTGCGGGCACCGGCGTGACCGCCAATGCCATTCTGCCGGGTCCGACCTTCACCGACGGTGTCGAAGAAATGCTCAAGGACGCTATTGCCGAATCCGGTCGCAGCGCCCGTGAAGAAGCCGACCATTTTGTCCGTCGTGCACGGCCTTCGTCTATCATCCAGCGCGCTGCGGAAGTGGACGAGGTGGCCAACCTGGTTGCGTACCTTGCATCGCCACTGTCCTCGGCGACCACTGGGGCTGCCTTGCGTGTCGATGGCGGCGTCGTTGACAGCCTGGCTATTTGAACAATTTTCTGGAGAATCATCATGGCTACAGCATCTGCATCCGTTCACATCCCGGTTTCAGCAGACAAGGTCTGGGAACTCGTGGGCGGTTTTCTTTCGCTGCCCGACTGGCTGCCATTCATCGCCGAAAGCGTGCCCGCTGAGGGCGGCCGCATTCGCCACCTGACGACCCAGGACGGTGAGAAGATCAGCGAACGTCTTCAGTCTTATGACAATCAAGCGCGCACGTACAGCTACTCGATCACTGAAGGTCCGTTCCCGGTCACGGGCTATCTGGCGACGCTGAAAGTCAGCGCCGACGGCGACAGCGCGGCTTTGGTCGAATGGTCCGGTGTTTTTACCCCGAACGGCATCTCCGATGCCGAGGCCGAAGCGTTGTTTCAGGGCGTCTACGACGGCGGTCTTGAAGCCTTGAAAGGTAATTTCTGATCGCCGTAGGACCTGTGGAAGCTTGGTCTGGGCGGCATTCCGACGACTCCGGTGGGTCAGCGGCGTCAATGATGAATGGCACGCCGCATTCGCCACCGTCGTAACCTCCGGCAGCTCCTACAGGTGACGCCCCGGCGCTGGCGAGGCGGCAGGCGCAAAAAAATCATGGACACAAGGTCAGGTTTCTCGGCGATCATCGCGCACGTTCCTTGTAGGAGCCGGCTTGCTGGCGAACGCGTTGGGTCAGTGACATCACCGCTCAATGACCCACCGCATCCGTCAGCAAGCTGACTTGTACGGTTTGAATTTCCACTATTTGAGGTGACGCTGATGGTTTGGTTTGCCCTAACGGCCAAACTGTTCCGCCTTCGGCGGGTTACTTGAAAAGACACCAAGTAACCAAGTGTCTTAACTCCCGGTTGGGCCTCGACTTCGTCGAGGTACCTTCACTCCGGCGACGCTCCGTGGGCCCGCCGCCATCGGCCATCCATGGCCGGGGGCGGCTCTCGCGGCATCCATGCCGCTCGGCCCACTCCGCATCGCCTGCGTTCAGCCTGCATTCAAGTCGCGTTTTGTGGCGTCTGGCCTGCTGCGGTATGAAGATCAAAAGCCACATCGCGCTTTGCGCTGCTGATAGTTCCCACGCTCCGCGTGGTAACCCATTCAATGACGCTCTGCGTCATCCGGGACGTGGCGCATGCTGTCAGGCTTTGCGGCCCTCAAGAAACTGACGGATACCATTGGTTTGAGGACCATAGAATCTCCCACAGGTAACGTCTGCGGTCTGCCATAGGGGGCCTCTGTTCAGCCAGCTCTGCTTAATTGTCACTTAATCCGCAACGCTGAAACTTCAAACCTGTGGTTTATCCGCAAGCCTCCGGTCGTCAGACTTGCCCGATCATTTATCGTAGGAGAGGATGATGCTTGTTTCGGCCATCAATACCGTAGAGATACACGCCAACCAAGGTCGTTCAAACGAGGTCGGCACGCGTTTGCCCCGCATGCTTGATGTTTTGAACAGTACGACCCCGTGTGTCGCCTACACCTTTACCGCCAGCAAACATGACGACGCCTCATGGATCGTCAGCGGGTATTGGCAGTCCGAGACTCAGATGCAAGCCCATTTCTCTCACCCCGAACTGACCGGCTTCATGGAATTGCTGTGGAGCGGAGCGATCAGCCATATCCAATTCAACAGCTTCGTCGTCGGTGCGAATGAGGTGGCCTGACATGTCCCTGAATGAAGACATTCTGCTAGGCATTGACCTGAATCTGCTGCTGACCTTTCTGGTGGTTTTTCGCGAGCGGAGCGTCAGTGAGGCGGCCCGTCATCTTCGTGTGACTCAGCCTGCGGTCAGTGGATCGCTGGTGCGGTTACGCCAGTGCTTCGGCGACCCCTTGTTTCTGCGACGTGATCGCAAGATGCAACCCACCCCCAAGGCTCAGGCAATAGCCGACGCGTTGCTGCCGGCCATGCTGCAGATCGAATCAGTGATTCGTCACCCGTAACCGTTCGCGGTCACATTTCCGCGTTTCCCAAACGCACACCTGTGCTTGATGGTGGTGCGTTCATTCCCACGCCTGATCCAATCGGTAGCAGTCCACCGTGACGGTTTAGCGCACCGTAATGCTAAAAATTCGTAACACGTTCATTGGGTTGCCGCACAATTCATCGCGCTGGCATTGCTTTTGCTTTTGTGTGTCCGTGGATGATTGGATACAAAAAATCAAAAGGTAATGCCATGCGACTCGTACCCGGATATGCCGCCCGCCCGCCTGTCACCGCTGAAGAAGAGGCCTACGCCTTTTTGCTGGACGCCATCTGCAAGGGCACGTATCGCATGGGCGAACGGCTCATCGCTGAAGACATCGCAACGGAGATCGGCATGAGCCGCATGCCGGTGCGCGAGGCGTTCCGGCGTTTGGCGGCCGATGGTCTGATCACCTTGCGGCCTAATCGCGGCGCGGTGGTCAGCGGGCTGAACATCGAAGAAATGCGCGAAGTGTTCGAAATGCGCAGCGCTTTGGAAGGACTGGCCATTCGGGTCGCCGTGCCGAAAATAACCGAGCGCCACCTGACCGACCTCGAACGGCTGCTCGACGACATGGACGACTACCGCGACGACAGTTCCGAGTGGGTAGGGCGCCACCGAGCATTCCATGAATACCTCTGCAGCCTCAGCGGGCGTGCGCGACTGATGCGCCAGATTTCTGCGCTGTACACGGCCATCGAACCGCACATGCGGGTCTGGCTGGAGCATGGCGAAAAGCCGCTGAGCGCCCGCGACGAACACGCGGTCATTCTCGAGGCGCTGCGCGCGGGCGATGCCGATCAGGCGGAGCTCGTCCTGCGCGATCACATCGACGGCACGATTCCCAGCCTGATTGCGTTTCTCGAACAACAGAAACCAGCATGAGCGTCTGACTCTCTTTCACACCAGAAGCGGGCAGCCAGTCCGCCAAAGACACCCGGTCACCCTGTATCGACGTTTAGAACTGCCCTTACTTTCTTACCGAAATCGGAGCTTTCGTCATGCATAAACCCGCCGCGCTTGCCGCCCTCGTTTCCCTGAGTCTGTGTGCACCTCTGGTGTTCGCAAACCCGACCGTGCCGGACCGTCTGCAGAAGGTCGACAAGGTCACCTATTGCTCCGGTATGGACTCGCCACCACTGGTGTCATTCGATGCTGCGCAGAAACCGGTGGGCCTGACCATCGATCTCGGGGTGGAAATAGCCAAGCGTCTGGGTGGCAAGAAAGTCGAGTGGCGGGTGATTCCGTTTTCCGGGCTGGTACCGGCGTTGCTGGCGCAACAGTGCGACATGATCGTCGATCAGCTGTTCGATAAACCCGAGCGCCGGGAAGTGATCAACATCGTCAACTACATGTACTCCAGTCAGTCGGTGGTGGTGCCCAAGGGCAATCCGAAAGGCATCAAGTCGCTGGACGATTTGTCGGGGCACAAGGTTGCGGTGCTCAATGGCTCCACCATCAAGACCTTGCTGGACGCGCAGAATGAAACGCTGACCAAGGCCGGCAAGCCGCCACTCAAACTGGTGGTTTACAACACCGACACCGATGCCTTCCAGGCGCTGCGGATCAGTCAGGTCGACGCCTATGGCACCACTGTGGAAACCGCCGGTTACTACGCCAACATGGCGCCTGACCTTTTCCAGGAAGGCGTTCCCGCCTTCAGCCGGATTCTGACCGGGCTGGGCATTCGCAAGGACGACCCGCAACTGACCGCCGCCGTGCAGCAGGTGATCAGCGACATGCGCAGCGATGGCAGCTACACGCAGCTTCTCGCCAAATGGCACGTCGAAAGCGACAAGCTCGATTGAAATCCCGCAGAACGGAATAGACCGATGAATTTCAATTGGGAAGTGTTCTGGCAGTACCTGTTGCAGCCCAGCGGGGTGTACCTCACCGGGTTATGGCTGACCTGCCTGATCAGCGTGCTGGCGATGCTGCTCGGCTGCACGCTGGGCCTGATCGCTGCCTTGATGCGCCTGTCGAAGAATCCGTTGCTGAACCTGCCGGTTCGCTTCTACGTCTGGCTGATGCGCGGCACCCCGTTGCTGGTGCAGATCGTCTTTCTCTACACCGCACTGGCAGCGGGCGGCATCTTTCGTTTCGAGGACATCGACCTGGGCTGGTTCATCGTGCCGGGCAACATTCAGGCGGCGATCATCGCCCTGGGCCTGAATGAAGGCGCCTACATGGCCGAGATCATTCGTGCGGGCATCGGTGCAGTGGACAAGGGGCAGTACGAGGCAGGCCGGTCGCTGGGCATGACCTTCGGCAAATTGATGCGCCGTATTGTGCTGCCACAGGCGTTCCGGGTGATCGTGCCGCCACTGGGCAACGAGTTCAACGTGATGCTGAAAAACACCACGCTGGTCAGTGTGATCGGCGTGCAGGAGTTGCTGCTAAGCACGCAAATGGTGACGTCGGCTACGTTCCGGGTCTTCGAGTTGTACCTGGTGGTCGCGATCTATTTTCTGATGCTCACCACGCTGTGGGGGTTTTTCCAGCGCTGGCTGGAACACCGCTTTGGCCAGTCCGATCGTCAACCCCCTGCGGCGAAACGCATGTTTGGCCGCAGTGCGATGAAACTGTTGAGGGGGCGTTGAGATGGCGCATCAAAGCGAAGAACTGATCATCGAAGCGATGGACGTTCACAAGTCGTTCGGCGATCTGGAAATCCTGAAGGGCATCTCCCTGCAGGTGCGTCGCGGGGAAGTGGTGGTTCTGATCGGCGCCTCGGGCTCGGGGAAAACCACCTTTATCCGTTGCATCAATCTGCTGGAAGACATTCAGTCCGGGCGCATCCGGGTCAACGGCCAGGCTATGGGCTATCGCGAACGCGCCGACGGCAGCCTGGTGCGCGATTCGGAACGCAACATCGCACGCCAGCGGCGTGATATTGGCATGGTGTTCCAGCGCTTCAACCTGTTTGCACACATGACCGCGCTGGAAAACATCATTGAAGCGCCGATTCACGTGCTGGGGGTGTCGCGCGACGCAGCAGTGAGCCAGGGCCGTGAACTGCTGGCCCGGGTCGGCCTGGCAGACAAGGCCGCGCATTATCCCTCCATGCTGTCCGGTGGTCAGCAGCAGCGGGTGGCCATCGCCCGCGCTCTGGCCATGAAACCCAAGGCCATGCTGTTCGACGAACCGACCAGTGCGCTCGACCCGGAGACTGTTGGCGAGGTGCTGCAGGTCATGAAGGAGCTCGCCGAAGATGGCATGACCATGGTGGTCGTGACCCACGAAATGGGCTTCGCCCGGGAAGTCGCTGACCGTGTGGTGGTGCTCGATCAGGGCGAACTGATCGAACAAGGCCCGCCCGAACAGATTTTCAGCCGTCCCACCCATCCCCGCACCCAAGCCTTTCTCAGCCGCGTGTTGTAACGCTCATAAGGAAATCGTCATGCGTTCATTCTGCTTTGCCGCTGCTCTGTACTCTGTCGCCTTCCTGCCGGTGGCGCATGCCGCCGACGGCGTGATGAAGATGTATAACTGGTCGGACTACATCGCCCCGGACACCCTGAAAAACTTCGAAAAGGACAGCGGGATCAAGGTCCAGTACGACATCTTCGACACCAACGAAATGCTCGAAGCGAAGATGCTGTCGGGGCATTCGGGGTATGACCTTGTGGTGCCTTCCAGCCAGTTTTTGTCCAAGCAGATCCGCGCGGGTGCCTACCAGCCGTTGCAGCGATCATTGTTGACCAACTGGAATCACCTGGACCCGCGCCTGATGAAGCGTCTGGAAGCCGCGGACCCGGGCAATCGCTATGCCGTGCCGTACATGTGGGGCACGGTCGGCATCGGCTACAACGAGGAAAAAGTGCGCGCGGCGCTGGGCAAGGACGTGGTGCTGGATTCGTGGTCGATGGTGCTCAACCCGGACAACCTGGCCAAGCTCAAAAGCTGCGGGGTGGCGTTTCTCGATGCGCCGGTGAAAATCATTCCACAGACTCTGTTGTACCTGGGCCTTGACCCCAACAGCGTGAAACCCGACGACTACAAAAAGGCCTCTGCCTTGCTGATGAAACTGCGCCCGTCGGTGACCTACTTCAACTCCTCCAAGTACACGGCTGACCTTGCCAACGGCGATATCTGCGTGGCGGTCGGTTATTCGGGCGACGTGATGCAGGCGCAGACCCGCGCCAAAGAAGCCGGGAAGAACGTCGACATCCGCTACCTGATTCCCAAGGAAGGCGTGAACCTGTGGTTCGACATGCTGGCGATTCCCAAGGATGCCGGCAACGTCGCCAACGCCCATGCGTTCATCAATTACCTGCTGCGTCCGGACGTCATCGCGCCGGTGAGTGACTACGTCGGTTATGCCAACCCGAACACCGACGCCACTGCCTTGATGGACCCGAAGGTCAGCGGCAATCCGGGGATCTATCCGGGCGACGAGGTGATCAGCCATACCTTCGTGTCCGCCGATCTGCCGGACAACATCCAGCGCCTGATCACGCGTGAATGGAACCGCATCAAGTCGGGGCAATGAATCCAGTTTTCTGAAGAGCGTTCGTCATGTTGAAATTTTCTGCTCACGAATACCCCTATCCGTCGCAACGCCAGAGCGTGTTCGCTCGCCGCGGCATGGTCGCCGCGTCGCAACCGCTGGCGGCACAAGCGGGTATTGAAGTCATGCAAAAGGGCGGCAATGCGGTCGATGCCGCTATTGCCACAGCAGCCGCGTTGACCGTGGTCGAACCGACCGGTTGCGGGATTGGCGGCGACGCCTTCGCGCTGGTCTGGTGCAAGGGCCAGCTCCACGGACTGAACGCCAACGGCCATGCGCCAGCGGCACTGAGTATCGAGGCCGTGAAGGCGGCCGGGCATGAACAGATGCCGATGTACGGCTGGACGCCGGTGACGGTGCCTGGTTGTCCGTCGGCCTGGGCAGAGCTGTCCCGGCGCTTTGGCAAACTGCCATTTGCCGAACTGTTGCAGCCGGCGATCAGCCTGGCCCGCGACGGGTTTCCGCTGTCCCCGGTGGTTGCTCATCAATGGCAAATCGCGTTCGACGAGTTCAGTGCTCATCGCGATCCCGTGATGGACAGCTGGTTCCAGACCTTCCTCATCGACGGTCGCGCGCCGAAGGCCGGCGAGCTGTTTCGCAATCCGGCCCAGGCGAAGACCCTGGAAGAACTGGCCGCCACCGAGTGCGAAAGCCTCTATCGCGGGGCGTTGGCACAGCGACTCGACGCCCATGCCCGTGCAACCGGCGGCTATTTGAGGGCGCAAGACCTGGCGGGTTTTCGCGCGCAATGGGTCGACCCGATCAGCATCCGTTATCGCGGTTACGACGTCTGGGAGATCCCGCCCAGCGGCCAGGGTCTGGTCGCCCTGATGACCTTGAAGATCCTCGAGGGCTTTACGTTCGATCATCGCGACAGTCAGCTGACCTGGCATCGTCAGCTGGAGGCCATGAAGCTGGCGTACAGCGACGGCCTGCACCACATCACCGATCCCGATCACATGCGCGTGGCAGTGGCTGATCTGTTGAGCGACCGCTACAGCGACCAGCGCAGGGCATTGATCGGCGATCAGGCGCACGCACCCCAACCCGGTGATCCGCAGGCCAGCGGCACGGTGTATCTGGCGACGGCCGATGCCGAGGGCAACATGGTGTCCTTCATTCAAAGCAACTACCACGGCTTCGGTTCTGGGGTGGTACTGCCGGACAGCGGCCTCGCGTTGCAGAATCGCGGGCAGGAATTCAGCCTCGATGCAGCCCATGCCAACTGCCTGGCACCGGGCAAAAAGACTTTCCACACGATCATTCCCGGCTTCCTGACCAAGGACGATCAGCCGATCGGTCCGTTTGGTGTCATGGGCGGTTACATGCAGCCGCAGGGGCATGTGCAGATGGTGATGAACCTGGTGGACTTCGACCTTAACCCGCAGGCAGCGCTGGACGCACCGCGCTGGCAATGGCTGGGCGGCATGAAAATTGGCATTGAGCAGGGCGCCTCAAGGGATCTGGCAGCAGGGCTGGCCAGGCGAGGGCATGACATCAGCATCGCCTACGATTCCACCGACTACGGTCGGGGTCAGATCATCGTGCGCGATCCCGTCAGCGGCGTGTTGTGCGGAGGGACCGAGCCAAGGGCGGATTCGACGATTGCGGTGTGGTGAACGCCGCTGATGAATCTCAATCCAGAGGACGTGTTGCTTGATGAGCGAATCGCTGGCCTATGAACGCGTTTGACTTCTCGTTCATAAGGATTGGAACCGGCCGGGCGCATGAACCACCTAGGGTAATCTCGCTCTCAGGATTGACCCTTCATGCCGCTTGCCATGACCTTTCCGACCGGGTTGTCACGACCCGGCTGTCAGATACGCATCGGGTTGCTGGGCGTCTTCCTGGTTTGCGCGGGTTGCCAGTCCTTCGACTACCCGCCGCAGACCGGCGCCGAGCGTACGCCTCGGCTGGTGGCTGGGCTTCATCGCGATGTAGCGCCTCAGGCACCGGGCGCTATGACGGTGCGCTATGACGGCAGCGATATCTGGGGACGATTGGGGCAAGGTTTCAGCCTGGTCGATGACAACGGTGTCAACCCGCGGATCGTACGTCAGCGTGACTGGTTGCTGGAAAATCCGGCTTTTCTGCGAAATGCCAGCCAGCGGGCGAGTCCTTATCTGCATTTCATCGCGCAGTCTCTGGACGAGCGAAAAATGCCGTCAGAGCTGGCGTTGTTGCCCATTGTCGAAAGCGCCTATAACCCCAAAGCCAACTCTGCTCGCGACGCGGCTGGACTGTGGCAATTCATGGCCGCAACCGGGCGTGACTTCAATCTGCGTCAGACTGCTTTTTACGACGGACGGCGCGATGTCGTGGCTTCGAGCAAGGCAGCCATGGATTATCTGACGCGTCTGCACGACCAATTTAATGACGACTGGCTTTTGGCAATGGCCGCCTACAACGCAGGCGAGGGCACTGTGACGCGGGCAATCGAAGCCAATCAGCGGCGAGATTTGCCGACGGACTATTGGCACTTGGATCTGCCGCGAGAAACCCAGGATTACGTGCCGCGCTTGCTGGCGTTGTCGATGCTGGTACGCGAGCCGGTGGCCTATGGCGTGCGATTAAGCCCGGTGGCCAACGCACCGTATTTCACCACCATTGAACTCGCGCACCCTGTCGACCTCGCTCAGCTGGCGGCAACTGCCGGGGTCGACGAAGCGGTGCTCATGGGCTTGAACCCTGCCTTTTTCCGCAAGAAAACCGTCGATGGACCCCGTCATCTGCTGGTTCCATGCGATCAGGCACGCCAGTTGGTCGCCGGCTTGGCGAAACTGGAAGGAAGCGCTGGCGGTGATGCTGCCGAAACGCTGGCGGTGAGCGCCGCACCTTCATCGCCGTCTGTCGGATGGGCGCCGTGAACGAAATTTCTCGTCGCTCGCCGTTGATCACACTCAAATGCCCTATACCCCGCGATGGGCGTTTCTGCCGTTCTGTAACGTCAATGATACGGCCTACACACCCCGTCCAGATCCTCATCTCATCCCGATTTAGGGCCACTACTGGGCCTTTCATACACCCGGATTACGATAGGTGCGGTGAACTTTCGTGTCTGGTGTAACCCTGTTGATACACAACGGGTTGGCGCTTTTCTGACATATCTTGAAACATCGAAACCCTCTTTCTGTGGCGAATAGATCGTCATCACCAGCGCTGTGAACGCGTGTGATGTCACGTTCCGTTAGTTGGATCCCAATCCCGATATGGAAACACGTCACGCTGACCTTTGCCCTCGCGAGGGTTGTCAATACAAGCGTAGTGCTGCCGGAAACCCTAGAAAAATAAAGGGCTCCGGAGGGTCCGGCTGAATGGATAAAGCAAGGTTCGGAAATCCGAATGCCTTGAGTGGGTAATCCGAACGTAAAGTTAAATGAAATGAATGGCTCTTCTTTTATAAAACTAAGCGGGTTTATAAGAGGTCGGGATGAAGGAATTTAAGTATCACTCTCGTAACGGTTTAATTCGCTGCGGAGAAGTTAGTTGAGTGAGTCTATGTGACGTTATAGAGAGGCGGCGTCTTCTATGAACAAGCGATAAGGCTCATTCGCAAGAGACGGTAATCAAATCCGGGCAACGACGAGGAGGTATCAGGGCTTGGTGTTCATCCTTGGCGTTCTGATTGTGATCGGCGACGTAGCGCTAAACCGCACCGATCTGAATGATAAGTACCTGATTGTTAAGGTATTGTGATGGTTATTGAGAATTGTTCTTTGTTAGGTGTTGTCCAATAAAACATTGTCGCGGCGCAGGCAAGACTTAAATTTAAATAATCGTTTGAAAGTAGGCGCGGTCGTTTTAGTTATCTTGAAAGTAGAGTCACAATGATATCAGTCGGGGAACCTTGTGAACCTGTTCTCATCGAGTGTGGGAACTTAAATTAAATATTGATGCCTGTGTAATGCGTGGTACTAATAACCCGCTTGCACCCACTTTGAGAGGTATCGATGAAGGAAGAAATCGATGTAAGCGGCTGGGCGTCTCTGGGGGAAAATGCTGCGCTGGATATTCACCAGATCGCAGTCAACACCGCAAGTCTGAGCATGGATTTGCTCCTGTGCGGGGAGACGGGGACGGGAAAGGACACCCTGGCAACACGCATCCATGGGCTGTCGGGGCGCAGAGGCGCTTTTGTCGGGATGAACTGCGCGGCCATTCCCGAAGCATTGGCAGAAAGTCAGCTGTTTGGTGTGGTGAGCGGGGCTTACACCGGTGTCAGCCGGTGTCGGGAGGGGTACATCGAAGCGGCCTCTGGCGGCACTTTGTACCTGGATGAAATCGACAGCATGCCGTTAAGCCTACAGGCCAAGCTGCTACGGATTCTGGAAACCCGCGGGATCGAACGCCTGGGGTCCACCGCCTTCATTCCAGTGGACTTACGCGTCATTGCCTCGGCACAGCGCCCTCTGGATGAACTCGTGGAACAAGGGCTGTTTCGTCGCGATCTGTTTTTTCGACTGAATGTGCTGACCATTCAAATGCCGGCCTTGCGCAAGCGTCGGGAACAGATCCTGCCATTGTTCGACCAGTTCACCCAGAGTATCGCCCGCGACTTCGGTCGCCCGGTGCCCACGCTCAGTAACGGTTTGGTGCAGGTGCTGCTGAGCCACCCCTGGCCGGGCAACATCCGCGAGTTGAAGTCAGCCGCCAAACGTTTCGTCCTGGGGTTTCCCTTGTTGGGCGCTGATGCCGAACCCGTCCGCGCCCCCGAGACTGGCCTGAAGACCCAACTGCGGGTCATCGAAAAAATGCTTATTGAAGACGCCCTCAAACGCCACCGACACAGCCTCGATGCCGTGGTGCAGGAGCTGGAAATTCCGAGGCGCACCTTGTATCACCGCATGAAAGAGCTGGGCCTGACCTGCCTGGGTGCGTCCGATCCGCTGTTTTTGTAACGCCTGAATGCCCGTTGCCTGGTGAGGGTTTTCAAGGCTCATGTATTGGGCAGCCACAGGCGCTTGAAGTGTCAGAGGTCGTGGATGAGTGTGTACGATTTTTTTGATGAGCAGCTGGAAGACAATCTTCATGTGCCGAACCTGACGGTCGTCGCTCAAAGCATTTCGCAACTGGGCATCGATGTGCTGTTGTCCGGTGAAACCGGAACGGGCAAGGACACGGTGGCGGAACGTCTTCACGCGTTGTCGGGGCGCAAGGGGCGTCTGGTAGCAATGAATTGCGCGGCGATTCCTGAATCGCTGGCCGAGAGTGAATTGTTTGGTGTGGTCAGTGGTGCCTACACCGGTGCCGATCGCTCGCGGGTGGGGTACATCGAAGCGGCCCAGGGCGGCACGTTGTATCTGGACGAAATCGACAGCATGCCGTTGAGTCTTCAGGCCAAGCTGCTGCGCGTACTGGAGACGCGTGCCGTTGAGCGGCTGGGATCTACCACACCGATCGCGCTGGACGTCTGTGTGATTGCGTCGGCGCAGCATGCTCTGGATGAGTGGGTGGAGCTGGGCCGGTTTCGTCGAGACCTGTATTTCCGGCTCAACGTGCTGACCCTCAAATTGCCGCCGTTGCGCGCTCAGCGCGAGCGCATCATTCCGCTCTTCCGGCAGTTTGCCGTCGCGTCGGCGCGTGACGCGGGGTTATCGATGCCGGAAATGAGCGGGGTGCTGCGGCATGTGCTGTTGAATCATCAGTGGCCGGGCAACATCCGTGAACTGAAATCGGCGGCCAAACGGTTCGTTCTGGGGTTTCCACTGCTGGGCACTGAGTCGGGGGATGAACGTGAGTCTTCCACGGGGCTGAAGTCGCAGCTGCGGGTGATTGAGAAAGTGCTGATTCAGGCCGCGCTCAAGCGGCACAACAACAGCATCGATGCGGTGAGTCAGGAGCTGAATATCCCGCGCCGAACGTTGTATCACCGGATGAAAGAGCTGGATGTCTGAGCGCGCGTTTTTTCTAGGCGCACGGGTGTGCTTATCCCATATCTGTGGTGAGGCTCAGTTCTGGTTCTGCCATTAGGCAGAACACACATATCTGCCCCGCCGCAAATAATGGATATTCACCCAATCCCAATTCCCAACCCTCAAATTAATTGAATGTCCCGCGGAACCGATTCCAGCCTCGCTGCCACCCATCAACACCATGCAATGACGCTGGTGTCGATCAAGAGGTATGCAAAATGGCTATCAATTTGAACCCCATGTCCAGCTTGACCAACATGCTCAACTCCGGTGTTAACGCTGCCGGTGGCCTCGCTCAGGGCGCCAACAGCCTCGCCGCGAACGCCAACATGCAATCCGCTTTGTTTCAAGGGACCGGCAACAGCCAGTCCGTCGCCGCGCAACAACAGGCCAGCCAACAGGCCGATGCCAACCAGGCCAAACTGATCGGCCTGCAAGAGCAGGAAACCGAGCGCAAACAAACCATGGACGTCCTCAACGCCATTGCGTCCGGCAAGGCCGACTCCGCCAACAAGGAAATCAGTGCGACTGCCCAGAACGCCAAGGGCATCAGTTTCTGATCCTGTTGGACTGCCCCCTGATCAAGGGGGCAATCATCTGAATACGGAGGTTTCATGATCAGTCTCAACGCCAATATCAATCCTTTGCAGGGCACGCACATCGGCACCGTCGTGTCCACCGGCGGCATCGGTGGGCAGCAAGGCCCGCAGTCGCTCAAGGACGTCATCGACAAACTCGCACAGGCCCTGACCAAGGACGGTCATCTCGACCAGGACTCGCCGCTGGGCAAGATGGTCGGTAAGCAGATGGAAAAGATGAACCCGTTGGCCTCGCTCGGCGGCGGCTCGCCCGACATGATCAAGGCGGCGCTGGGCGCGGTCATCAAGGACAAACTGGGCGACAACTTCGGCGCTGCGGCCGATTTCGGGCTGGGTGGCGGCGCGGGTTCCGGTAAGCCCGACCTGATGTCTCAGGTTCTCAACGGTCTGGGTAAAGCTTCGTTGGATGACCTTCTGAGCAAGCAGGGTGATGGAACGAAGTTTTCCTCCGACGACATGCCGCTGCTGGACAAGATTGCGCAGTTCATGGACCAGAATTCGAGCAAATTTCCGGCGCCGGATTCCGGTTCCTGGAAGAACGAACTCAAGGAAGACAACTACCTGGACAGCAAAGAGACCGGTGCTTTCCGTGCCGCGCTGGACATGCTGGGCGGTCAGTTGGAGCAGCAACAGAATGGCGGCGGTCCACTGGACAGCAGTGCGTTATCCAACGGCCTTTCGACCCTGGAAATGCCTGGCAGTGGCAACCCGACTCAAGACCTGGGTCAACTGCTCGGCGGGCTGTTGCAACAAGGCATGAACGCGACCCTGGGCAACGGCGGCGGCAATAGCGTCGGCGGCGGTCTGGGGACGCCGGTCAGTGATGTTCAGCAGCCGGGCAATTCGGGTAACAGCGTGACACAGGATCTTGGCAAGCTGCTTGGCGGGCTGATTGAGAAAGGGCTGGAAGCCAGCCAGGGCGGCAATGGTTCGGGCAGTGGCGGCGTCGGCGGCGCGGGCGGTCAGCCCAATCAGCTGTTCGCGCAACACGACCTGCAGAACACCTTGGCTCAAGCGGCCACGGCAATCGTTTCTGCACTGTTGGGTGCGGGCGACACCCGCCAGGCCGCCTGACATTTTCAGCTTGCGCGCTAAATAATCGACACCGTCTGCCGGAGATCACACGTGACCATTTCCCATATCAATCAACTCAAATCGTCATCCCTCGATCTTGAGCCATCCATGGATCAGGGATTGGTGAGCGCGCCTTCGCAGGCGGAGGTCGACCTGTTCAATGCCGCCATGCGCCCCGACATGGCGTTGCAGCAAAGTCATCTGTCTGAACAGATCGCCAGCGCCTTGTCCGAGCGACTGGGCGCCACCGACAAGCTTTCACAGCAAGCGGTGCGCAAAATGAGAAATGCCTCGACGACGGACGATCCGATGGAGATCGTTCAGATGAGCCGCTCGCTGTCACAGTACTCGTTGCAAATGGCATTGACGACCAAGGTCGTGAACAAGAGCGCGCAAGCGCTCGACAAGCTGACCAACCTGCAATAGAGGTCTGACGTGAAGTATCTGACGGCGGGTCTGTTGTGCCTGATGTTGCTGCTCAGTGGCTGCAGTGACGAAACCGACCTGTTCAGCGGTCTGTCCGAGCAGGACTCCAACGATGTGATTGCCAGCCTGGCCGATCAGCATATCGATGCACGCAAGCGCAGCGAGAAGACCGGTGTGGTGATCAGCGTCCCGACGGGCGATATCAACCGTGCAGTGCGTGTCCTGGACGCCGCAGGTTTGCCAAGACGATCGCGCACCAGTCTGGGCGAAATCTTCAAGAAAGAAGGGGTGATTTCCACACCGCTGGAAGAGCGTGCGCGGTACATCTATGCGCTGTCGCAAGAGCTTGAAGCGACGTTGTCGCAGATTGACGGTGTGATCGTCGCACGGGTGCATGTGGTGTTGCCGGAGCGCATTGCGCCGGGCGAACCGGTGCAGCCCGCGTCGGCGGCCGTGTTCATCAAGCACACGCCAGCGCTGGATCCGGACAGCGTGCGCGGACGCATTCAGCAGATGGTCGCCAGTAGCATTCCCGGGATGTCGGGCGAGCCCCTGGATTCCAAGAAATTCGCCATCGTCTTCGTGCCCGCCGCTGAGTTTCAGGACACCGAACGACTGGTTAACTTCGGCCCGTTCCTGATCGACAGCGACAACCTCGGGTTCTGGAAAAATATGCTCTGGGCCGTGCCGTTCGCCGCCTCGCTGCTGATCATTTTGCTGGTGCTGGGCGTTCGTGGAGACTGGCGGGCAGCGCTGCTGCAGCGCATCGGCCTGCGTCGCGGTGACCGTTCGAGCTTGCCGGTGCGTGCCTGATGCGCGACGACGACGCGCGCTGGATTCAGTGGTGGTGTGCGCCTTGGGAGTGGGCGCATCCGGCGTGGAAGGCGCGGTTCCTCGCGCTTAACGGGCTGTCCGAAGGCGATCCGATTGACTCACCGCAAGGCCATCACACGGCTTTTTTACGCAGTACGCACATCGAACCTGCCCAGCCTCCAGTCCCTGTCGATGCGGTACTGCAATGGTTGACACTCACGACGGATCAACAGCAGCAGGCGCTGTACCTGGCTGGCCGTATCTGCCTCACATCCATGGGCGATGCGCAAAGCCTGGGATCGGCACACGAAGCCTGGTGCCGCGCAGTGGCCAAGGCGCTGCGACCGGGCGCCTGGCTGGACCCGGCAATCGACGATCCGCGCCTGCTGCTGGCGGCCTGGATCGGCGAGCATTGCTGGTCACGCTTGCGCCTTAGCTGGCCGCCGCACGCAGTGCAACCCGCAACCACCGACATGCCGTCAAACAAGCTGCAAACACTCTGGCAATCGGTGCTGTGGCGCGTCATGACGCCTTGAATTCAATCCCCACGACTCTTTCAGGAATGCCCCTATGCTCGCCAAGCGCCGCCTTGTCCTGTCGCCGTCCGCAGTGCTCGTTGAACCGCTCCTGCGCCGTGAGGACATTGCCGATACCCAACTGGCCGCCGAAGTGTTGAGCAACGCACGCCATCAGGCCGCCTTGATTCTGGAGGACGCCCGGCATCAGGCGCAGCAGGAGAAAGACGAGGCGCTCGGCCAGTTCTGGGCGAGCGCCAATCAGTTCCTGCAGGCGCTTAATCAGCAACGCCAGGCCCTTGAGCGCGAATCGATGGTGGCCGTGGAGGCGTTGCTGACCAGCACGCTCGCGCGGTTGCTGGATGAGAGCACGCTGGCCGAACGCACGCGCGCCCTGGTGAAGAATCTGGCGGGCAGCCAGCCCTATGAAACGCAGGCGACGCTTGGCGCCCATCCCGACATGCTCGATGACCTCAGTCAATGGCTGGCGCAGAGTCGGTTTGCCGAGCACTGGCAACTCAAGCCTGACCCCTCGCTCGCCCCGCAAAGCCTGCGTTTGAGTGATGCCAATGGCGCGTTTGAAATCGACTGGACGAGCCTGCGCCGTGGTTTGCTGGGCGTCTGCGGCGAAGAATGATCGTTTCCTGAGTCCGGCCTTACGGTTTATGCGCCCTCGGATGGAACCGGAGCGCGGGCAGCTTCCACTCAGGGAACGAACCCTTCAGTTGGAGTTGCCGCATGATCAGTTTCAAATCCCTGCAAAACCACCTCGACCATTCCTTCACCCGTGCCCAGACCCATATGGACGATGCCGCAGAAGCAGCGTCCGACAGCGGCTCGCTGGAAGACATGCGCGCGTTCAACGATGCGTCCCAACAGACCAACGTGGCGAACATGATCCTCAACGAGGGGCTGCGCGCCAAACACGGTATCACCAAAGCGATCATCGATGGCGTTCAGTGACTTCACGGCGATCCTCATTCAGTGGTGTGAGCGGCGTCCGCTTACGCCGCTTGATTGCTGGATCGACGACGCCAACGCGCGTTTGTCCGTGCACGGGGAGGGCGTTCGTCTAAGCCTCGATCTGCTGGACCCCTACGACGGCAGCGACCCGCAGCGTCTCGACGCCGTGCTCGGTCAGGGTGGTGCCAGCGTTGCGTGTCACTGCGACGGTGCGCTGGGCATGGATCCCGAAACTCGCTGCGTCGTGCTGCTCAGTTGGCTGCCGGATCCCTGCACCCCTGACCGGCTGCTAGACCGTCTGGAAAGCCTGGCCAACCAGCGCGCCGCCATGCTGAGCCTGATGCAAACCTCGATGCGCAACGCGACGGCCTCGGCCTCGCCCCGCGCCACCCTCAATACCTGGCAACCAGGAGTGTGAAATGCGCAAGGCCTTAATGTGGTTGCCTTTGCTGATGATCGGCGTGACGGCACCCGCCCTGGCGGCGGTCCCCGACGCCTGGAAACACACGGCGTACGCCTATGACGCGCGGCAGACCGATCTGGCGACGGCGCTGGGCGATTTCGCCAAGGAGTTCGGCATCGGGCTGGACATGCCGCCGATCCAAGGCACGCTCGATGGGCGTCTCCGCGCGCAGAATCCGCAGGAGTTCCTCGACCGGTTGGGCCAAGAGCACCATTTCCAGTGGTTCGTGTACAACGAAACCCTGTACATCAGCCCAACCAGCGAGCAGACCTCGGCGCGCATCGAAGTGTCGCCCGAGGCGGTTGACGATCTGCAACAGGCCTTGTCCGATGTGGGGCTGCTGGACAAGCGTTTTGGCTGGGGTGCTTTGCCCGACGAAGGCGTGGTGCTGGTGCGCGGGCCGGTCAAATATGTCGACTTCGTGCGCAATTACAGCAAGAAGGTCGAGGCGCCGGAAAAAGCCGAGAAGCAGGACATCGTCGTGTTGCCGCTCAAGTACGCCAACGCCGCCGACCGCACCATTCGCTACCGCGATCAACAGCTCACCGTGGCCGGCGTCGCGAGTATTCTTCAGGAACTGCTGGAAAGCCGCTCACGGGGTGAGTCGATCAATGGCGTGAATCTGTTACAGGGGCAGGGCGGCACCGCCAGCGGCATGACCGGCGGCAACAACGCCACCGGTTTGAACTATGGCGGTCTGGACAGTGGCGGTTTCGATACCGGTGCGCTCGAACAAGGGCTGGATCGGGTGCTGGGTGCCAGCGGCAAACGCGCGGGTTCGTCGGGCGGTTCCAGCAGCCGTTCGAAAATCCGGGTCAGCGCCGACGTGCGTAATAACTCGGTGCTGATCTACGACTTGCCCAAGCGCAAGGCGATGTATCAGAAACTGGTGAAGCAGCTCGACACGCCGCGCAACCTGATCGAAATCGATGCGGTCATCCTCGACATCGACCGCAACGAGCTCGCGCAACTGTCCAGTCGCTGGAACTTCAATGCCGGCAGCGTCAGCGGTGGCGCGAACCTGTTCCAGCAGGGCACTGGTTCCACCTTGTTCGTCCAGGACGCCGGGAAGTTTGCCGCCGACCTGCACGCGCTGGAAGGCAACGGTGCGGCCTCGGTGATCGGCAACCCATCGATCCTGACCCTGGAAAACCAACCGGCGGTGATCGACTTCAGCCGCACCGAATACCTTACCGCCACCTCGGAGCGGGTCGCCGATATTCAACCGATCACGGCGGGCACCAGTCTGCAGGTCATCCCGCGCTCACTGGACAAGGGTGGCAAGTCTCAAGTGCAACTGATCGTCGACATCGAAGACGGCCAGATCGACACGTCGCAGATCAACGAAGACCAGCCTGCGGTGCGCAAGGGTAATGTCAGCACCCAAGCAGTGATCGCCGAACACGGCTCATTGGTGATCGGTGGTTTCCACGGGCTGGAAACCACTGACAAGGTCAATAAAATTCCGTTGCTGGGAGACATTCCGGTCATTGGCAAGTTGTTGTTTCAATCGCGCAATCGCGAGCTCAACCAGCGTGAGCGTCTGTTCATCCTGACGCCACGTCTGATTGGCGATCAGGTCAACCCTTCGCGCTATGTCGAAATCAGTAACCCGCACGACGTCGACGATCAGATGAAGCGTATCCAGCAGCGTCGCGACGGCGGCGAAGCGCCCACCCGTGGCGATGTGCAGAACGTGTTCACCCAACTGCTGGACGGTGTGGCGCCTGTGGGGTTCAACAGCGGCGAGGCATTGCCGTTCGAGGCCGACAGTCTGTGCGACCCGGGTGAGGGCTTGGTGCTGGATAAACAACGTTCGCAGTGGTTCTCGAAAAAAGATTGGGGCATTGCCGTCGTCGTGGCGCGCAACACCACCCGCAAACCGGTTCGCATTGATGAAAGCCGTTGCGGCGGGCGTTGGGTGATGGGCGTCAGCGCCTGGCCTCGCGCCTGGTTGCAACCGGGCGCGGAGAGTGAAATCTACATTGCCTTGCGCCAGCCGCAAGTGTCGACCAAAGCCAGACAGAACCGACCTTCGCTGCTCAAGGGGGCAACACGATGACCGCGCGCCTTTACGTCTTCCTGCTCGTGCTGTTTGCCTCCCTGACGGGCTGCGCGAGCCATTCGGGGTGTTCGGGGTATGCCTGCAAGCGGCCGGATTCCAATGATCGCGAGTTAGTGATCTGGTGGCCGCCCGACATGCGCCAAGGTCTGGACGAGCGGGATCACGAACTGGACTTCACCGTTGTGCCACTAAAGGATTGAGCATGATTCGGGTATCGGAAAAGGCGGCGTTCTACGCCCACGTCGCGGCCGAGCGCGCGGCAATCTGGCCGGTGGCGACCGGAGTCGCCTTCGTCAGCCGACGCGAGCACCGCGATTGGGGGATCGCCTTGCACATCGAAGGCCGGGCGTTACGTCCGGAACAGTTGCGGGATGCTTTGCAGAGACGCTTCTCGCAAGCGGAGCTGTTCAATAACTACTTTCTGTTTCTTGATGTGCAACGTGACTTCGTGGTGTGGCACGCGGTGCCTGGCCTGTCTGAGTCACAGGTCAGCCTGGACACGATTCGCCGACACGAGTTGATGCTGGCGGGGCTGGATCATCTGAGTGATGTCGGGCATTGATGCCTGTCGCCGCTCGGCCCGTCGACAAATTGTCACCACCGGGCCAAACGGCTGCAGCGGCATCTTGAACTAGATGTCAGGCTTGATTGAGGTAGAGCGTGCGCTGCGGAACAAAGGTTTCCAGCTCGAGTTCAATGGCCTCGATGATGCGCTCCACGTCCATGGCGTTCATGACCGTCTGGCAGGGAATCCCCGCGATCGCAATCACCGTCTCGCCGCTGGCACGGTCGAACAGACGCGCAACCATACTGCCGGGCGCGTCCATGGTGGCTTCGAAGCCCACCGGATGGAAGTGCCAGCGCATCAGCTGACAAGCGTTTGGAAACGTGACTTTGTTCATGGGGCCTACCTCGTTCAATCGAGCAAATCCAGAGCTCCGCAGGGCAGGAAAAAGTGTCTGTGTGAGTCGGTGCCGGAACGTCGCAACGCGTGTGCCAGAGCACAACGATGCTTTTTTTGACTACCGCGTTTGCCGGAGCATGGATCCACAGTTCACGAGTCAGCTAAAGGTAGCACCGACTTCTGACAGGTATGAGAAAAAAATCCTACAGCGGTGCAAAATTTATGTTTCTTTGATGTCGGTCAGACTTCGTTATATCCGATTAGTGGAGTAGACCTTATGCTGAATCGTTATTTCAAAATAAGGCCTACCGCCAGTATTTGAAGATTCACCCTACGGATACGACCCGGTTGCGGGGTCATTTGCGACCTGTCACGCCGTTTTAAGAACATACCTTTTAATCGGAGCGTTACACCGGCTAACACACGCAAACGTTTAACTGTCCGAAATTGGATCCAGCAAAACATCCGTTTCAAAAAAAACTTTAAAGTAGGCTGAATAAAAGAATGTTCTCTGCCGATAGAAGATCAGGTGGCGACTAAGACATCAAACCTGCGTGTGAGAGTGCAGCCATCCTTTGCCAACGAGACAAACTCAAGTCTCGAGTGCCTGATTTACGCATGGACGCCTCAGCCGGATCTTTGAAGAGAGACATTCCATGTCAATTAGAAACATGAACATCGCGCCTCGCGCATTCCTGGGGTTCGCCTTCATCGCCGTGCTGGTGATCGGGCTGGGCTTTTTCTCTCTCAATCGCATGGCTGTGATTCGACAGGCCACCACCGACATTGAAACCAATCAGCTGCCCAGTGTGGGGTACCTGGGTAACATGCTGGAAAACACCTTGCGCCTGCGCATTACCTCTTTTCGAACGCTGGTCAACCGCGAACCTGCCGCGCTGCGTGAGACCGAAGGGCGCATTGCCGAGTTGATCGGCAAGTTGCAGGACGCGAAGAAGAACTACGCGACATTGCCTGCCGAGGGCGAAGAGTTGGCGGTTTTTCGTCAGTTCGAGGCGACGCTGGCGACGTTTCTTGATGTGCAGGCGCAAGTACTGGACTTGTCGCGTCAGGAAAAGATGGAAGACATGCGCAACTTGATCAACACCCGCATGAAAGACGCCACCGACCTGATGGGTGTGCAGCTTAATCAACTCATCAACATCAACAAGAAGAGTGCCAACGACGCGGCGGTTATTTCGAAACAGCAATATGATGGCGCCAACGTCGGCGTTATTTCCGTCTCGGTTATTGCCGCGCTCATGACCATCTTGTTGGCCTGGTTGTTGACCAAAAGTATCGTCAACCCGCTGTCTAGAGCGGTGCGGGTTGCAGAAGAGATTGCTGGCGGTGATCTGACCCGACCGATTGAAGTGGACGGCAAGGACGAGGCCACGCAATTGTTGAAGGCTTTGGCGACCATGCAACAGAACTTGCGCAAGACCATCGAACTGATCTCCGGCTCGGCCACGCAACTGGCGTCGGCCGCAGAGGAACTGAGCGCTGTGACGGAAGAGTCGTCCCGCGGCTTGCAGCAGCAGAACAATGAAATCGAACAGGCGGCCACGGCGGTCAACGAGATGACCGCCGCCGTGGAAGAAGTGGCACGCAACGCGGTCTCGACCTCCGAAGCCTCGCAGCAGTCCAACCATACCGCGCGCCAGGGGCGTGACCGGGTGGTGGAAACGGTCAAGTCGATTCAGGACATGACTCAGCAGATTCAGGCGACCACCGGGTTGGTGGAAGGCTTGGCGGAGCAGGGCCGCGATATTGGCAAGGTGCTTGATGTGATTCGGTCGATCGCCGAGCAGACCAACCTGTTGGCGCTCAACGCCGCGATCGAAGCCGCGCGTGCGGGCGAGGCGGGGCGTGGTTTTGCCGTGGTCGCCGATGAGGTCCGGGCGCTGGCCCATCGTACGGCGCAATCGACCACTGAGATCGAGCAGATGGTCGCGGGTATTCAGACCCGGACCGGCGACGCGGTGCAGTCGATGTCACGTAACACGGACAGCACGCGTACCACGTTGGGCCTGGCCAGTTCGGCGGGTGATGCGCTGGAGCTCATTACCGAGGCGATCTCCCAGATCAACGAGCGCAACCTGGTGATCGCCAGCGCTTCGGAAGAGCAGGCGCAGGTGTCGCGCGAAGTGGACCGCAATCTGGTGAACATTCGTGACCTGGCCGCCCAGACGGCGGCGGGTGCCAACCAGACCAGCGCGGCCAGCCATGAGCTGTCGCGCCTGGCGGTGGACCTGAAGGCGATGGTGACGCGGTTCAAGGTGTGAGTTGATCGCCATCGCCTGGCCACCGCCGGAAATGGTCAGGCGTGTTTCCAGGCTTCCTTGTTCACGAGATCCTTCGGTCGTTCGCCGCTTAACGCACTGATCATGTTTTCCACGGCACAACGCGCCATCGCCTCGCGGGTTTCGTGCGTGGCCGACCCCATGTGCGGGGTCGCCACCACGTTGTCCAGTTGCAACAATGGGGAGTCCGCCTGCAGCGGCTCGCGCTCGAACACGTCGAGGCCTGCCGCGCGAATCCGGCCGGTCTGCAGCGCGTTGATCAAGGCCTGCTCATCCACCACTTTGCCCCGCGCGATGTTGATGAAGATCGTCTCGGGCCGCATCCGGGCAAATTGCTCTGCACCGATCAGGCCTTCGGTTTCAGCGGTCAGCGGCACGGTCAGGCAGACGAAGTCGGCTTCTTGCAGCAGTGCGTCGAGGCTGCGGTACTGGGCATTGAAACGCGCTTCGACAGCCGGCTTGGCCGAGTGGCTGTGATAGAGCACCGGCATGCCGAAACCAAAGTGGCCGCGCTGTGCCACGGCTTCACCGATCCTTCCCATGCCAACGATACCGAGGGTCTTGCCGTGAACATCGGTGCCGAAATGGGCCGGGCCGATGTTCTGCGTCCATTTGCCATTGCGCACCATCGTCGCCAGTTCCACCACGCGACGCGCCGTGGCCATGATCAGCGCAAACCCGGTGTCGGCCGTGGTTTCCGTCAGGACGTCCGGGGTGTTGCTCAACAGGATGCCCCGTCGGGTGAGCTCGTCGATGTCGTAGTTGTCGACGCCCACCGAGACGCTGGAAACGACCTTGAGCTTCGGCGCCAGATCGAGCAATTGCGCGTCGAGCTTGAGGCTTGCGCCCAGCAGACCGTCTGCCTTGGGCAGGGCGTCACGCAGGCGGGCCAGGCCGCCTGCGCTTTTCGGATCCTCGATCAACGTGACCTCGGCGTGCGCCTGCAAGCGCTCCATCAGGGGCACCGACAGCTTTTTATAAAGAACAACGTGCTTTTTCATCAAATGATTTCCAGATCAGGGGTGCGCGGGCGTGCGACGAACAGTCGGTTCATCGAGCACCGGCTTTGCGGCGTTGTCCGGTTTGAGTAACAGGGTCAGTACGACCGAAACCAACAATGCGCCGCTCATGAACAGATATGACGCGCTCAAGGTGCCAGTGACGCCGTTCAGGTAGCCCACCAGGTAAGAGCCCGCGAATGAGCCCAGAGCGCCCAGGCTGTTGATCAACGCCATGGCACCACCGGCCACGTTGGCCGGAAGGATTTCCGGGACGATGGCGAAGAACGGGCCGTAAGGCGCGTACATGCAGGCCCCGGCGATCACCAGCAGGGCGTAGGACCACCAGAAGTGGTCGGTGCCCAGCGCGTAAGAGCCGTAGAACGCCACGGCGGCCAGCAGCAGCGGTGGCCAGACGAAGACTTTGCGTTTTTGCAGTTTGTCCGAGGCCCACGACACCAACACCATGCCGATCACTGCCGCCAGATACGGCAGCGCGGACAACCAGCCAGCTTCGACCATGTCCATCTGCATGCCTTTCTTGATGATCGTCGGCAGCCACAGCACGAAGCCGTATACGCCGATGCTCCAGCAGAAATACTGCGCCGCCAGCAGCAGGACTTTCGGCGAACGGAAGGCTTCGGCGTAATTCTTCACCGGTTTGATGCCAACCTGTTCAGCGTCCAGACGCGCTTGCAGTTCGGTCTTTTCTTCTTCGGTCAGCCATTTGGCCTGCGCGGGACGCTCGTCCACCAGACGCCACCAGATGAACGCCCAGATCACGGCAGGCAAGCCTTCGACGATGAACATCCAGCGCCAGCTGAAGTGTGCCACCAGATAACCCGACACCACCGACATCCAGAGCATGGTTACCGGGTTACCGAGGATCAACACCGTGTTGGCGCGCGAGCGTTCGGCCTTGGTGAACCAGTAGCACAGGTACACCAGCATGGCCGGCATCACGGCGGCTTCGACCACGCCGAGCATGAAGCGGATGCCGATCAGCATGTAGGCGTTGGAGACGATGCCCGTCAGTGTCGCGAGGCCGCCCCAGAGAATCAGGCTGACAAAAATCAGCTTCTTGACACTCTTTTTCTGCGCGTAAATGGCGCCCGGTACCTGGAAGAAGAAGTAGCCGAGAAAGAACAACGCCCCCAGCAACGACGACATGCCCGGGGTGATGTGCAAGTCTTCCGCCATGCCCGAGGCGGCGGCAAAGCCATAGTTGGCGCGGTCCAGATAGGCCAGGCTGTAGGTGATGAAGACGATCGGCATGATCAGCAGCCAGCGGCGTTTGAGGCCGGCGTGCTTGACGGTTTCGATTAGTTTTTCCATTTCAGGCTCCCTGAGCATGTTGTTTTTGTCGCAGCAGGTGAAGGGGAACAGTGTGTGTACGGCTTCAACGGGGGAATCAGGCGGTCTGTCGTCGCAATGTCGGGTTCAGTTCGGCGGCGTGCAAGGCGGCGCGGGTCGGCAGACCCTCCATGTCGCCACGGCTCTGCACCGCTTGGCTGCCGACCCAGTTGCCACGGGCCGTCGCTTGATCGAAACCCAGGTTTTCAAGCAGCGCGCTGATGACGCCGACCGCGAAGCCGTCACCCGCGCCGACCGTGTCGATGACCTTGGCCACCGGCACGCCGGGCACGAACGCCTCATTGAGTTGGGTGCGGTAATACGCGCCTTTGGCGCCGAGTTTGATCACCACCGCTTCCACGCCCATGTCCAGATAGAACCGGGCGATGTCGGCCGGGGTGTCGTAGCCCGTCAACAGTTCACCTTCAGCCATTCCCGGCATCACCCAATGCGCCAGGCTGGCGAGACGGTTGACCTCACGAATCATCGTCGCCTGGCTCGACCACAGCGAAGGCCGCAGATTGGGGTCGAACGACACGCTGCGGCCGGCGTCGCGCATCTGCGTCATCAGCACATGCGACAGCTCTCGGCAGGTGTCCGACAGCGCGGCAGGTATTCCGGTGGCGTGCAGGTGCCGGGCTTTGAGGAGCTCGGGAACGATGTCGTTGACCGACAGGTGACTGGCGGCCGAGCCTCGGCGGAAGTACTCGACCACAGGGTCGGCGCCTTCAAGCTCCAGCGATTTGAATTGAAACCCGGTGGGGTGGCCGTGATCGACCGTCACATGGCTGCAATCGACGCCTTCCTGTTGCAGGCTGTCGGTGACGAAGCGGCCCATGGAGTCGTTGCCGACGCGGCTCAGCCACGCGACCTTGAAACCCAGTCGGGACAAGCCGATGGCGACGTTGCTGTCGGCGCCGGCAATACGCTTTTCGAAATGACGAACCTGAGCCAGATCGCCGGTCTGCTCGGCGACCAGCATGGTCATGGTCTCGCCGAAGGAAAGGATATCGATCTCAGACATGGCTCAAGGCCTCAGTAGCAGGTTTGACAAAGGGCTGGCCGAGGCGGGCGAGGGCATCAACCTGGGTGCGCGTTACTGCCAGCAGGTCCTCACCTTGCAGCGGATATTCGACGGCACGGGGCAAGCCATTGGGCATGTGCTTGAGCAATTGCTCCCACTGATGCAGATCGGCTGGCGCAGGCGGCACGGCAATCAATTTGCCCGCCGGATTGCGCACCACGGCTTTGCAGTGCACGTATTCGACAAAGCGGCCCAACTGGCAAGCGGCGGCGGAGGCCGATTGCTCCTGCCACATCCAGTTGCCGATGTCGAAGGTCATGCCGATAGGCATCTGCAATGCATCGACGCGAGCGAAGAAGTCGGTGAAAGGCTCGATGCGACCGCCTTGCGGCGTTTGGTCGTTCTCCACCAGGAGGTGCACGTCGTAACGGGCCAGACGGTCGGCGACGGCAGCGATGTCACTGTCCTCGGTCAAATACCCGAGCGACACCTTGAGCCATGCAGCGCCACAGGCCGATGCGCGTTGCAGCGTCGGTTCCAGCGCCGGGTTGGCTTGGCGCTGCCCTTCAAGCCAGAGCTCCAGCGGTGCCGAATACAGGCATTCCAGACCTTGTGCGCGGATGGCTTCGCCGAGCGCTGCAAGGTCTTCGCGACCGTTGAAGAGTTCTTCACGCAATTCGATGCGCGTGACGCCTGCCTCCACCAGAAGCGGGATGAAGCGGGCTTGCCCGCGCTCGCGGACGAAATCGGCACCGAAGGCGCCCAGGCTGATGGCAACGGGGAATTGGCTCATTGTTATTGTCCTCTGAAACCGGTTTCATTTTTGTTCGAGCGGAGGCGCTCGTAGAAAGTTCTTCAAATAAGCAGGCGTGAAGACCTGCGGTCTAAAAAGGGGCGTTCAGGCTCGCTGTCGCGTGGATCCGCGCACAATCAGTTGCGCCGGGAAGTCATAGTTTTTCACGGGATCCAGATCGCCGCGCAAACGCCCGAGCAGGCACTCGAAGGCGGTTACACCGATGTCGTGGGTCGGTTGCGCCAGGGCGGTTATCCCGCTGCCCACCAACGGGTACCAATCCAGTTCGTCGAGGGCGATCAAGCCGATGTCATCGAACAGATGACAGCCCAGATCATGCAGCTGACGGGTGGTGTTCAGGGTCGCGACGCCGTTGCCAGTGAACACGGCTTTAGGGCCATGACCGGCCTGGGCAAGGAACTCACGAAGTTGATCGCGCAGGCTGTCACCTGTCTCGCGCACCTGACCGCGCATGCCGGTGCGCTGGGCGATGCCGGCCTTAAAGGCGTCGAGGCGCTCAATGCGAGAACTGGTGCCATCCTGCGGTTCGGTGACCATAAGGATGTCGCGATACCCCGATTGCTGGAGGTGGTCGAGTGCCTGCTTCACCGCAGAGATGTTGTTCAGGCCCACCAGATCGCTTTGCAGTTCGTCGACCTTGCGATCCACCAGCACCATCGGCAGCTCGCTGTGCAGTTCGCGCAATTCATCCAGGTGGTGACCTAGGGTGTTCACGATCAGGCCTTCGATGTTGTACGAACGCAGCGCCGCCAGGTGCAGGCGTTCCTGCTCGTCATCCCGGTCGGTGTTGCACACCACCAGGCTGTAGCCGTGTTTGCGGCAGGCGGTTTCGACGCCGTGCATGACGGCAATGGAATAGGGGTTGCGAATGTCGGCGACCAGCATGCCGATCAAGCGGGTACGGCCGCGCTTGAGGCCACGCGCCATCTGATTGGGGCGATAACCGAGGGTTTCGATGGCATGTTCGATGCGCCGGGCAATGGCTTCGGACAGTAATTGCCGGTCTTCGCCGATGAAGCGCGAGACGCTGGCTTTGGACACGCCGGCCATGTCGGCGACATCGTTCATGGTGACGCGGGCGCGCGCCGGTGTCGGAATACTGTTCATGGCCTGACCCTTATTGGATTTATCAGCAGGCTTTTACGGAGAGCGTGTGCGCTCTGAAACCGGTTTCAGGAAACACCAAAGTGCGCGCGTCGTCAACTCCGGATCGGATGAAAGGTGGTTGGGTTCTGAGGGAGGGTGCCAGGAGTGAACAGCGTTTCCTGTGGGAGTGAGCTTGCTCACGAAGGCCCCGTTAGTGCCCACGCTTGTTCATCGATGGGAATACACCCGCCGCGAGCAAGCTCACTCCTACAGATTTTTTGTATGGTTTGCGAGGTCAGTGATCCCCTTTGAACGTATCGCGCCATGCCAGAAAGCGTTTCTCCAGCATTGCCAGCACGCCGTCGCTCAGTTTGCCGAGCAACGCCAGCACGATAATCGCTGCCAGCACAATGTCCGGGCGTGACGTTTCCCGGCCATCACTGAGCAGGTACCCCAGTCCTTTAGTGGCGGCAATCAGTTCCGCCGCCACCACAAACATCCAGGCCAGGCTCAGCCCTGAGCGCAGGCCGGTAAATAGGCCGGGCAGGGCGGCAGGCAAGAACAGATGGACGATCATTTGCCGTTGACTGAACCGGTACATCCGACCCACCTCGACCAGCTTGCGATCAATGCCGCGTATCGCCGCCACGCCGTTCAGGTACGTGGGGAAAAACGCGCCGATGGCGATCAGCACGATCTTGGACGTCTCACCAATCCCCAGCCACAGGAGCAGCAGCGGCACCCATGCCAGACTTGGAATGGATCGCAGGCCGGCAAACGTCGGCTCCAGATAGGCTTCGGCCTCGCGGCTCAGCCCCACCCAGGCCGCGAACAGCAGCGCAAGGCTGGCGCCGATGGCAAACCCGCTGAGTACGCGGATCAGGCTCGCGCCGATGTGCTTCCACAAAGCGCCATCGGCAAGGTCGGTCAGGGTGGCGGCGATTTCGCTGGGCGCGGGCATTTGGTAGGACTGCACCCAGCCAATCCGTACGACGATTTCCAGCAACACAAGAATTGCCAACGGCACGGCCAGGCCTTTGAGCCGTGAGCGCCGGCGACCGGGCGTTTGGGTGGCAGGTTCGCTGAGGGCCGCCTCTTGGCCGGTTGCCTTCTTTGAGGCAGACGCCTGGACGTTTAACGTCGCCGTTCTGGAGTCGCTCATGGCGTGGCGATGGCTGCTTTGCCGAAGCTCGGGTCGATCAATTGATCAACGACCTGATCAACGTTCGTGCCTTTGCGCACCAGTTCTTCGGAAAGCAGAATCGGCGCGGCGCCTTTCGACGCAGTCACGTCCTTGTCGGTCAGTTGTGGGCTGCCGATGTCGGTGCGAGTCAGTTGCAGCTTGGCGACGTCCAGCGGCAGGCCCGATTCGGTCGCCAGCAACCGGGCAAACTCATCCGGATTTTTCAGCGCCCATTCACGCGCTTTTTCGTACGCGGCGAGGACAGTCTTGATCGCCTCCGGGTGTTCCTTGGCATAGCGCTCGGTCACGCTGACCACGCCATAGCTGTTGAAGTCCTTGTTGCGGTAGAGCAGGCGCGATCCAGCCTGAATCTCACTGGCGGCCATGTGGGGGTCTAGTCCGGCCCAGGCATCGACGTCGCCTTTTTCCAGCGCGATGCGGCCATCCGGATGTTGCAGGTGCAGCAGTTCGACATCGTCTTTGGTGAGTTTCGCCTGCTGCAAGGCGCGCAGGGTGAACAGGTAAGGGTCAGTGCCCTTGGTGGCGGCGATCTTCTTGCCTTTGAGGTCGGCAACGCTCTTGAGGGTGGAGTCTTTGCGCACCACCAACGCTGTCCATTCGGCGCGGCTGTACACATACACCGACCTGATCGGACTGCCATTGGCGCGCGCCAGAACGGCAGAAAGGCTGGCCGACGAGGCGAAATCAACGCCGCCGCTGTTCAGGTACTCCAGCGAACGGTTGCTGCCTTGGCTGAAAACCCAGCTCACTTTGGTGTCGGGCAATGCTTTTTCCAGCCAGCCGAAATGCTTGAGCACCAAGCTGACGGGCGAATAGTAGGCGTAGTCCAGATGGATTTCGGCTGGTGGCGCCTCGGCCGCGCGCGCCAGAGGCTGAAGCGTCAGGACGAGTGCTGCAGTCAGCAACTTCAGGGACGTGGGCAAGTGAAGAAAGGTACTCATGGGTGTATTCCATTGGAAAGAGGCGGAAGCTGCACGGGGCTGCTTATGTCTAAATCAGCAGTCAGCGCGAGTCAGCCTGCGTTAACGGAATATTGCAGGCTCTGTGCCATGAGCGGTTTCACGCGGAAACCGTGCGTGTGGCTGCTTTTCGCAGCGCGGAAAAGTTGGCCTATCAACAGCACTGCTGAATGGCTGTTGCAGCACAAGCAGCTTCGTTGGACGCGTCCTGTTTTTTAGAATTTCCCGATCAAAGGTTGTCAGTTGCGCTGCCGCTGTTCATGCTGCAGCTCTCAACGTGTTACAGGATCTTTCTGCGCATGTCTGTCGCCGCTCGAGATGCCGATTCCGCTTCACGCCGTTCGGCGACCGTTCTCAGCCTGTGCCTGCCCAGCGATGTCTTGCTGTATCTGCTGCTGCCAATGAACGCCGATGCGTTCGGGATCAGCCTGCCGGAAGCGGGGATCCTGTTGGCAGCCAATCGGCTGGTGCGCATCTTCGGCTACAGCTACGTGGTGCGGTTCTACGCCAGACACGGTGATCGCCCGACCGTGATGCTGGCGGCTCTGGTGTCAGCACTCTGTGCGCTCGGCAATTCGTTCATTTCCGGGTTCTGGTGGTTGCTGATCCTGCGTCTTGGGTGGGGCTTGACGTTCGGCGCGCTTAACCTGTCGACCCAGGCGCTGGCGACCTCCGAGCCCGGCGGCGCTGCACGCCGCTCAGGGACGTCGCGGGCCATCATCGCCATCGGCCCCATGCTGGCGCTGCCAATTGGCGCCTTGATCAGCCTGCATTTCGGGCCCCGGTTGATTTTCCTGATCCTGGCGTTCTTCTCGCTGGCCGGGTTGTTGATTGCCAAGGGACTGCCGAAGATTCCCCATGCGATGCCCAGCCCGGGCGGACGCCGGTTCAAAGCGCCGGACAGCATCGCGATGTGGTCCTTCATCGAAGGCGTGGCGCTGGACGGGTTGTTCATTTTCGGCCTGTCCTTGCAGGCGCAATCGGTGCTCGGCGGCAACGCGGTGTTCATTGCGGGCGTCCTGCTGGCGCTGCGGTATGTTTCGGAGATGCTGCTCAGCCCATTGGGCGGGCGTGCAGCCGATGCTTTCGGGGCCGTGCGCATGCTGGTGGTGTTTTCCGGGCTGACCACGCTGGCGCTCACAGCCTTTGGGTTTCACTGGCTGATTCTGGGTGCGGGAGGTGTGTTGATCTTGCGCGCGTTGCAATTGCCGTTGGTGACCACGCTGGTCGCGGAGCGCAATCCGGGCGCGGGACGGGTTCAGGCACTGGCCGGCAATGCCGTCTGGCGTGATGTCGGTGCAGGCGTCGGTCCCTTGCTGGCCGGGGTGTTGCTGCCCATCGCCTCACCCTCCTGGGTGTACAGCCTGGCGGGCTTGGCGGTGGTGGTGAGCGCCGTCGTTTGCAGCCGCTACCGGGGCCGCGAAGCCGTCGCGTAACGCCTTCCATGATACATCCGCTTACATACCGTTCGGCGATTAGTGCGATAAATCAGCAGGTTGCGTGCAACCTCTGACGCTGTTTCCCATCTGATGATCATTCTTCATACGGACATAAAGCTTCGCTAGCCTGCATTCGTTAGCCAATTGCCAGTTCACAGGGACGTTGCGCAGGGCGAGTCCGCCCCTCATGCATCATCAGAACTCGGGCCATCATGACCTTTTTCAAATCACCTGCTGTTTCTCACGTGCTCCAGCGTTTCGCTTATTTTCTGTTGCCCTGTTTGCTCATCTGCTCGGCGGTGTTCTGGTTCACCGTGGGGAAGGGTGTTCATGCAGAACCGAAGAATGGCACTCAGACGCTCGTCTTTCTGCGTCACGCCGAGAAACCCGACATGGGCTTGGGGCAATTGAACTGCCAAGGCCTGAACCGCGCCATCGACCTGTCCACGGTGTTGCCGAAGACCTTCGGCAAAGCCGACTTCATCTTCGCCGCCAACCCGAGCCGGCATGTGGAAGAGGGCGAAGGTGACCATTCCTACAGCTACCTTCGCCCTCTGATGACCGTCGGGCCGAGCGCGATCAAACTGGGCCTGCCGGTCAATATCGACTTCGCCGCCAACGACACCAGCGACCTGGCCGATGAGTTCATGCGCGACAAATACCACGACGCCACGATCTACACCGCCTGGTCCCACGGTTACCTGCCAGAGTTGATCAACAAAGTCGCCCAAGAGGCCTCCGGCAAAGACCTCAAACTGGTCAAGGACTGGACGGGCGATGACTTCGACTCCGTGCTGGTGCTGACGCTGAAATGGAACAACGGCAAAGCCACGCTGCAGTACGAGAACTACAAGCAGAATCTGAATGACGGCTCGGTGGGGTGTCCGACGTGATGACGCGCTGTCGTTTTCTCAAACCGCTTTCGTCGCTCACAGGTTGATTGTTCCCACGCTCCACGTGGTAGCCCTCTGGACGCCCCACGCCTAATGTTGATGGTTCCCACGCTCCGCGTGGTAACGCTTCCCAGACGCTCCGCGTCTTGAGGGCGCGTGCAGGTTTTGTATTTGGCCCGAGACTGCGCTAGCGTTCAGCCGGTCGAACACTCTCTGGCTTCCCCATGCTCGAAACATCCCACCTCCAGGCTTCCCGCCACCTCCCGTTCAAACCGCCCTTCGACTGGCAACGCATGCTCAACTTCTTCGCCGCGCGGATGACGGCCGGGGTTGAGGCGGTGGTTGAGGGCGTGTACCTGCGCAATATCGAGTTCAAAGGCAGCGTCGGTACGCTATCAGTGGCGATGGCGTCTTCCCGGGATCACCTGATCGCGACGGTGCATGGCGAGGTCAGTCGGCACATCGACGACCTGGTCGAGCCGGTCTCGCACATGTTCGACCTGTACGCGGCGCCGGATGACATCGACCGCTGTCTGTCCGTTGACCCTTGGCTTGCCTCCCTGGTGCAGAAACGCCCGGGGCTGCGCGTACCGGGCGCCTTTTCGGGGTTTGAACTGGTGGTGCGGACCATCGTCGGGCAACAGGTGAGCGTCAAGGGCGCGACCACCATCGTCGGGCGTCTGGTGCAGCGCGCGGGCGTGCAGGTGCCTGAAAGCCCCGTCGAACAATTGGCCTGGCGCTTCCCCACGCCGGATGCACTGGCGCGCGTCGATCTGGACAAGATCGGCATGCCCGGCAAACGCGTTGAAACGCTGCAGCGGGTGGCCGCCGCCGTCGCCAGTGGCGAGATTTCGCTGAATGTCAGCCATGGCGATGACGTCGCTGAACTGCGTCGTCAGTTGCTGGCGATGTCGGGCATTGGCCCATGGACGGTCGAATACATCGCCATGCGCGCCTGGCGCGATCCCGATGCCTGGCCCGCATCTGACCTGGTCCTGATGAACCTTATGACCCAGCAGGACCCGAGCCTCACCCGGCTGGCGCTGCATAAAGTGCGGGCCGAGGCGTGGAAGCCATGGCGCGCTTACGCGGCGATGCACATCTGGAACTCGGCGGCAGATGGGGCAGGCAAGGCAAAAGGCGGATGAGGGCGAATTTGATCGCAAGAACGGGATAGTCTCGATAATCACCACGCGTAACATGGACACATGCCGGCCCGCCCAGAATGTCTGAGGGGTACGTTCTACAGGGAGCTTCTCATGATCTTCACCTATCGCTTCATCGATTCGCCGGTCGGCCAGTTGAAACTGATCGCAAAAGGTCCCTGCCTGGCGGCCATTCTCTGGGAAAACGACCGTCCCCATCGCGTGTTGCTTGGCGACATGAACGAAGATCAGGGCAGCAAGATTCTCGATCAGGCCGAGCGTCAACTCGCTGAGTATTTTGCCGGGACCCGTCATCGCTTCGATCTGGCGCTGGACTTCCACGGCACTGAGTTTCAGAAAAAAGTCTGGCACGCTTTACTGACCATTCCATTTGGCGAAACCCGCAGCTACCTGGACATCGCCCTTCAAATCGGCAATCCGGCCGCCGTGCGTGCGGTCGGTGCCGCCAATGGCAAGAACCCGATTTCCATCGTCGCGCCCTGTCATCGTGTGATTGGTAGTTCTGGCGCGCTGACCGGGTTTGCCGGTGGTCTGGCCGCCAAGGAACTGCTGTTGACACTGGAAGGAGGTATGCCTCAACGATCGACAAAGCGCGCGAATCCTGTTTCGCCTGGTCAGGCCTCGCTGTTCTAAACTCATCCGCCTTGCCGCACCCAAAACCAACAATGGAGATGATCATGCCTGCTTCTGCCCGGACGTTTCGTGACCTGCACCACCACACCACCGTTTTGCGCCTGCCCAACGCCTGGGACGCCGGGAGCGCCCGCTTGTTCGAAAGCCTCGGGGCGACAGCCATCGCGACCACCAGTGCCGGCGTGGCCTGGTCCCAAGGCTACGCCGACGGCCGGGTGTTTCCCGTTGAGGTGGCGGTGAACGTGGCCGCGAGCATCGCCCGGCTGATCAAGGTGCCGCTGTCGGTGGACATCGAGAATGGCTACTCGGATGACCCGCACACCGTCGCCGAGCACGTTAAACGGTTGCTGGATGTCGGCGCGGTCGGCATCAATCTGGAGGACGGCCCGGATGCACCGGAGCTGTTGGCGCGCAAGATCGAAGCGATCAAGGACGTCGCCGCGAAGGGCGGGCTGGACGTGTTTATCAATGCCCGCACCGATGTGTTTCTGGCGGGGTTGGCGGCCGAAGGGCAGCACGTCGAAGAAACCCTGAGGCGGGGCGGGCTTTACCAGCAGGCCGGGGCCGACGGGCTCTTTGTGCCGGCGGTTATCGACGTCGAAGCGATCAAGGCCATCGTTCAGGGGGTCGCGTTGCCGATTAACGTGCTGGCGCGGCCAGGGCTGCCGGCGGCGGACGAGCTGGCTGCTTTGGGCGTGCGTCGTTTGAGCGCCGGGTCCGGCGTCGCGCAGACCTTGTGGGGGCAGGCCGAGCAACTGGCTCGCGGTTTTCTTGAGGATGGGCGTTCGGAGGCCGTGACTCAGGGCAGCCTGTCGTATCCGCAGATTCAGGCGCTGTTCGATCACTGATGTACCGGTAGGAGCGCGCTTGTCCGCGATCGCGGAGTGTCAGCCACTGAATAAGCCGCAGATAGATCGTCATCGCGGGCAAGCGCGATCCTGCAGTGGGTTCCGATCACCTGAGGCCTCAGATCGGGACATGAAGTCGCTTTCGCCTGTTCAATCGCGAAACCCGCAATCGCGGCTGATCTTCGCACTGCATTCCAGCAGCAGCTCCAGAAACCTCTCCCGCGCGCCTTCGGGGTCCATCACCGCGTCGGGGCCTGACAGGTTGATCGCCGCGCTGACCTGTCCGGTATGGTCCTTGACCGAAGTGGCAATGGCCGTGGAGTAGTCGGAGCGATGCTGCACCCAGCCTTGTTGGCGATCACCTTGAATCAATGCTTGCAGTTGTGGCAGGGTCCGCGGTGCCGGCGTGGGGTAGTCGTCCAGCCGGATGTGTTGATACAACGCACCCAACGCCGAGTCGTCCAGCGCGGTCAGCAGCATCCGGCCCATGGCCGTGCAGTGACAGGCGATGCGTGTGCCTATCGGAATGTTAACGGACAGTCGTTGCGCCGCAAAAGCGCGGTACAGGTACAGACTGTCGGTCTGCTCGCGAATGCTCAGGTGGCAGGACAACGAGGTCCGGTCCCGCAGCTGGTTGAGGTGGGGCATCGCCACTTCGACGATGTCGCGGCTGGCCAGGTAACTGAAGCCATCGCTGATGACCCGTGCACCGAGTTCGTATTGGGCGTTGTGCTTGTTCAGATAACCCATGTCGGTCAGCGTGAACAGAATCCGATACACCGCCGAAGTACTGACACCCAGCCGCTCGGCGATGTCCTGAATGCTCAGGCTGCGCGTACGGGCGTTGAACATGCCCAGCACGCTAAGGCCTCGGGTGAGGGCAGGGACGCTGTAGTCGGTGTCTTTGTCGGGCGTTTCAGCGATGTTCATCGGGTGTCTCCTTGATAACAGCCCTTGCACCGCCCGTAGCCACACGGCGTGCCGGCGGTGGTGGCTTTGACGTCGCCGTGAACCTGCAGGCGCCGGCTTGCTGGCGAACGCGTCAGGCCAGACGTGATGTGAGTGACACACCGCAATCCCAGGCATCCGGCCGCTACAGGGCTTGCGCAGCTGCCGATCAATCCAGCGCTTCAATCCCCAGCACCTGCCCATCGAACTCGGCCATGGCATCCAGCACCGCATCTTTGAAGTACGCAAGCGACGCCCGGTCGAACAGGATCTGGAACGCCGGTTGCCCTTTCGAGCCCACGTTGATCACGATGACGTTGATCCGCGCCGCCGAAGTCTGCGCGACGGCACCCGGCGGGAAGGCGGCGGCGCGCAGGTCGACCCCGCAGAGCTTGGCCATGACGTCGGCGATGCAGATTCCACTCAACTGCAGCCAGGCGTGGCTGTCTTCTCGGGGCAGCAGGTAGTTGGCGCTGTGGTCCAGCTCCCAACGCGCCTCCTCGTCGGCGATGCGTTCGCCACGGTCCGCAAGGCTGCCAAGAATCAGGTATTCAGTCTGCGACAGTCGGGCCACATGGCTGCCATCCGCTTGAGTGACTGCCTGGTTCGGCGCATCTGGCAGGGTAAAGCCTCGCGCCTGCAAGTACGCGGCGCTCTGTTGACCGCGAAAGCCGACCCTCGGCACCTCGGTCAGTTCGACCAGCACGCATGGGTATGAAGCACCGAGCTGAAACGGAATGGGTTCGATGTAGCTTTCTGTGTTGAGGCTCGACATGTCAGAGCTCCTGGCGCAAGTTTTCAGGATCGAAGAACGGCAGTTTCACCACGGTGGCCTGGACGATGACGCCGTCCTCCACGCGAATCGGAATGTGCTGCCCTGGCTGGCTCTGGTCGAACGCCGCGTAGGCCAAGCCGATGATTGTGTCCAAAGATTGCGAGTACTCGCAGGAGGTCACGTTGCCGCTGATGTCGGGACCGGTTCCTGAGTGAGTCAACACCAGATGGCCTTCCAGCGGTTGCGGGCTGTGCTTGGGCAGCGTGAATCCCACCAGTTTGCGTTTTTGCGGCTGGGCTTCGAGGATGTCCACCGAGCGACGGCCGACGAAGAATGGCTTGGTCCGGCTCACCGCCCAACCCATGTCGATCTCGCCGGGATGGGTCATGCCGTCGGTGTCCTGGCTGATGATCACGTGGCCTTTTTCCAGACGCAGCAGGCGTTGGGTTTCGACGCCGAACGGGCGTATATCGAAGGCCTTGCCGGCTTCCATCAACGCATCCCAGAGCTTCAGTGCGTGACGCGCGGGAACGTGAATTTCGTAACCCAGTTCGCCGACGAAACCGACCCGCAGCAAACGCGCCTTGATCCCTGCCACCGTGCCTTGACGCACGCCCAGATACGGAAAACCCTCAGCTGATAAATCCAGGTCCTGGCAAACCTTTTCCAGCACGTTGCGCGAATCCGGGCCTGCCACGTTGACCGCCGAAATCGCCGCTGTCACGTTGGCGATGTCCACATCCAGCCGCCACTGTGCATTCCACTTGAGCATTTGCTGATAGATGCGATCGACACCGCTGGTGGTGGCGGTGACGTAAAAGTGGTGCTCGCCGAAGCGCGCACACACGCCGTCGTCGATGACCACGCCATGCTCGTTGGTCATCAGCGCATAACGGGAGCGACCAATCGGCTGCTTGAGGAACGCGAAGGTGTACATACGGTTGAGCAGTTCGGCGGCATCCGGGCCACGCACATCCAAGCCACCGAGTGTCGATACGTCGATGATGCCGACCTTGTTGCGCACATGCAGCGCTTCGGCCTGCATGCAGGTATCGCGCTCTCTGGCTTTGCCGTAATACGCGGGACGCTGCCAGATCCCCGCAGGCATCATCTTCGCCCCGGCCTCCACATGCCGTTTATGCATCGGCGTGTGCCGGTACGGATCGAACGCACGCCCTGCGACATGGGCCAGTTTCTCTGCCTCGAAGGGTGGGCGCGCGGTGGTGACGCCGGTTTCGCTGACGCTGCGTTGGGTCGAGGCGGCCACCAGCCGAGCGGTTGGCAGCGCCGAATGACGCCCCTGAGAAGGGCCCATGCCGACCGTGGAGTAGCGCTTGACCAGTTGAATGTCGCGATAGCCGATTTTGGTGGCGTTGACGATGTCACGCACTTGCAGGTCTTCATCGAAGTCGACAAAGTCCTTGCCCTTGGGGTGGGGGAAGATCGGCCATGGGAAGTTGCCCCGGGCTTCCGGGCGCATCGCCAGCGGTTTGGCGGCAAGCTCCAGACCCAGACCCAGACCCAGACCCAGCGCCACGACGATGTCGGCGGCGGCGTGAATGGCGTCGGCCAACACGTTGTCCAGCGCGTGATAGCCGTGTGCAGAGCCTGCGACGGTGAGGTTTTTCGGCAACCCGCTGAGGGTGAACTCGGCCAGTTGATCGTCGTAGGCCAGCTTGCCGCCTGCCTGGCACAGCAACTGATAGACCGGCATGTAACCGCCGGACATGCACAGCAGATCGCACTCCAGAACCAGACCGCTGCTGGCCACCTGGCCTTGTCCGGTGATCTTGCGAATATCCACGCCGCTGACGTGGCGCATGCCTTTTTCGTGCAGTGCCTCGAACACGGTGCTGCCGAGATGACAGGTGATGCCGCGCTTTTCCAGCGCGAGCAACAGGGTGCGGTCGGCGGGGTTGCCGCGCATGTCTACCAGCGCGGCCACTTCAACGCCCTGATCGTGCAGGTCCAGTGCCGCCAGATAGCCGTCGTCATTGCCGGTCAGCACTACCGCGCGTTTGCCTGGCTTGACCGCGTACAGCTTCATCAGGCGTTGCGCGGCACTGGTCAGCATGATGCCGGGCAAGTCGTTGTTGCGGAAGATCACCGGCTGATCGAACGAGCCGCTGGCAATCAGGCACTGCGTGGCGCGCACTTTGTACATGCGTTTGCCTTGAATCACCGGCAGATAATTGTCCGTGAACCAGGCGTTGCAGGTGGCTTTTTTCAGCACGCGAATGTTGGCGTGGCCTTCGACGGCGCTGACCAGTTCGTGGCGCAGAGTCTCGGCGCGGGTGCCCTCGAGGTCAACGCGGGCATACGTCAGCGAGCCGCCCAGCACCGGCTGTTGCTCGATCAGCAGCACCTTTGCGCCGGCGTTGGCGGCTGTCAGTGCCGCCTGAAGCCCCGCAGGGCCTGCGCCAATCACGGCCAGATCCGCGAACAGATAGGCCTTGTCGTAATACTCGGGCTGGAATTTCAGGTCGAGTACGCCGAGCCCGGCCTTCTTGCGGATGATCGGTTCCCAGAGCTTCCACGCGCCCTTGGGCTTGTAGAACGAGCGGTAATAAAACCCCACCGGCATGAACTTGGAGAACTTGCCGAGGTAAGCGTCCCTATCGTTGTCCAGCGAACCGTTGAAATTCTGCCCTGTGACGTGCACGCCGTTTTCCAGCAGGTGACTGTCGGCCAGCACGTTGGGCTCGCTCGGCAGTTGCACCAACGTGTTGGCGTCTTGCCCGGCCATCGTCAGTGGCCCGCGTGGACGGTGGTATTTGAACGAACGCGAGAGCAGAAAGCGGCCATTGGCGAGCAGGGCGCTGGCGATGCTGTCGCCGGCGAAGCCTTGATAGGGCTTGCCGTCGAACGTGAAGTCCAGTGGCAGATTGCGGTCGATCAGCAGACCCATGGGTGCGGGAAGGCGGCTCATCGGGTGGTCTCCTTGGCGGCGGCGGTGAATTCCACGCGGGTGTTGAACAGCTCCTTCGGGTCGAAGGTGCGCAGTATTTCGTCGCTGCCGGTATGGCGCTCGGCCAGAAACCAGTAGCTGGAGGGATTGTGCATCCACCATTCGCGGACCACGCCCAGCATGTCTTCGCTGTTGAACACATAATCGGCCCATTCGGCGTCGCTGCAGGTGTGCGGATCAGGCATCTGCTTGAACTCGCCGCCGTAGGTGAACTCGCTGATGTTGCGCGGCCCGTTGAGCGGGCAATTCATCACTTTCATGTCCTGCTCCTCAGTGGCTCGCGGCTGTCGCGCCCATTTCGTTGACTTGCTGGAAGGTCGAAAAACGCTCCAGACCGAACGGTTTGATCAGCTCCGGCACCTTCCCGCCGCTGGCGACAAGCTCGGCCATGGTCTTGCCGCAGATCGGCGTGGCCTTGAAGCCCCACGTCCCCCAGCCCGCATCCAGGTAGTAATTCTTGACCGGCGACAGGCCCATGATCGGGCTGTAATCCGGGGTCATGTCGGTGATCCCGGCCCACTGGCGCATCAGTTTGGCGTTGGCCAGGAACGGGAACATCTCGATGGCATGGGCCAGCAGGCTTTCTTTCAGGTCCAGCGTGGAGCGGGTGTTGAACAGCGGATACGGGTCGGAACCGCCGCCAAAGACCACCTCGCCACGGCTGGTCTGCTGCACATAACAGTGCAGGGCAGATGAACTCACCAGCGGGTCGAGGAAGGGCTTGAACGGCTGCGTCACCATGGCTTGCAGCGGAAACGTTTGAATCGGCGAGCGAATCCCGGCCTTCTTCATCAGCTGCGAACTCATGCCGGCGACGGCCTGAACCGCGCAGCCGCACTGAATGGTGCCGCGATTGGTTTTGACGGCAGTGATGGTGCCGTTTTCAATGACCAGTTCCTGCACTTCTGTCAGTTGATGAATCTCCACACCACGCTTGGCTGCCTGTTTGGCGTATCCCCAGGCCACGGCATCGTGCCGCGCGGTGGCGCCGTCGATGTGCCACAGGCCGGCGAGCACCGGGATGTGCCCCGGATCAAGATTGAGCGACGGCACCAGTTCGCGAATCTGCTGGCGGTCGATCATCTCGGTGCGTCCGCCGAAATGCTTGTTGACCTCGGCACGCTGGCGGAATGAACGCACGGTGGCGTCCGTGTGGGCCAACGTCAGCTGGCCACGGTGCGAATACATGATGTTGAAGTCGAACTCGTTGGAGAGGCCTTCAAACATGCGCACCGATTCGGCGTAGAAACGCACCCCTTCGCTGGTCAGGTAGTTGGAGCGGATCACTGCGGTGTTACGCGCGGTGTTGCCGCCACCCAGATAACCTTTTTCCAGCACCGCAATGTTGGTGATGCCGTGGTATTTGGACAGGTAATAAGCCGTTGCCAGACCATGGCCGCCGCCGCCGATGATCACCACGTCGTAGGAGGATTTGAGCTCTTTGGGCGCCGGCAAATCGACCTCGACCGGGTATTCCGAGCTGAGCCCGTATTTCAAGAGATTGAAAGGCATACGGCCTCCGAGGGGCTGCTTGGCATTTGGGTGCGCGCCTGCTGGAGAGCAGCGGTCACGGTGTTTTTCATCAGGAAGGCGATGGTCATCGGGCCGACACCGCCCGGCACCGGGGTGATGGCCGACACCTGGGGCAGGGCGCTGTCGAAATCGACGTCACCCACCAGTCGGCTGCGGCCCTCTTCTTCAATGCGATTGATGCCGACATCGATGACCACCGCGCCAGGCTTGAGCCAGCTGGCGTCGATCATGCGGGGACGGCCGACGGCGGCGACGACGATGTCGGCCAGACGGCACAGCGCTTTGGCGTCCAGACTGCGCGAATGCAAGATGGTCACTGAGCAATGAGCCTTGAGCAGCAGGGCCGCCATGGGTTTGCCGACGATGTTCGAACGTCCAATGACCACCGCGTGCTTGCCGCTCAGGTCACCACAGGCGTCTTCAAGCAACTGCATACAGCCGCTGGGCGTGCAGGGCGTCAGCACGTCGCGGCCCTGACTCAGGCCGCCGACGTTTTCACTGTGAAAACCGTCGACGTCCTTGCCCGCCGCAATGGCCTGCAGCGCGCGGGTTTCTTCGATGTGCGCAGGCAGCGGCAACTGCAGCAGGATGCCGTTGACGCTGTCGTTTGCGTTCAGCTCGGCAATCAACCCAAGCAGGTGCGTCTGGGAGGTGTCGGCGTCAAGGCGGTATTCCAGCGAGCGAATGCCGGCCTCTTCGGCGCGCAGGATCTTGTTGCGCACGTAGACCTGACTGGCCGGATCCTGACCCACTAAAATCACCGCCAGCGTCGGTTCGATGCCCTTGAGTTTGAGCGCGTAGACGTCAGCTTTGACGTGAGCGAGGACGCGGGCGGCGGCGGCCTTGCCATCGATTATTTTGGAAGTACTCACCGGAAGATCACCGTTCTGTCCTTGTTGAGGAAAACCCGGTGCTCCAGGTGGTATTTCACCGCCTTGGACAGGGCCACGGTTTCGGTGTCACGTCCGGTGGCGACCAAGTCGTCGGGCAGGTACACGTGGTCCACGCGCTGCACTTCCTGCTCGATGATCGGACCTTCGTCCAGATCGCTGGTGACGTAATGCGCGGTCGCGCCGATCAGCTTCACACCGCGTTCGTACGCCTGGTGATACGGCTTTGCGCCTTTGAAACCGGGCAGGAAGGAATGGTGAATGTTGATGGCCCGGCCCGACAGTTGCTTGCACAGGTCATCAGAAAGGATCTGCATGTAGCGGGCAAGGACCACCAGGTCGGTGGCGGTTTCGTCGACCACTTTCATCAGGGCCGCTTCTTGCTGGGCCTTGGTGTCCTTGGTCACTGGCAGGTAGATGAAGCGGATGCCCTCACGTTCGGCCATGGGGCGCAGATCGAGATGGTTGGAAACGATGGCGGTGATGGTCATGTCCATCTCGCCCTTGTGGTAGCGGTAGAGCAGATCGGTGAGGCAATGGTCGAATTTGCTCACCATCAGCAGCACACGCATCGGCTCACGGGTGTCGTGCAGCTCCCACTGCATGTCGAACGCTCTGGCGACGTCTTCGAAACCCGCCTTGAGCTGAGCGATGTCGCCAGCGTGACCGTCGTTGAAACGAAATACCGCGCGCATGAAGAATTTGCCGCTGAACTCGTCGTCGAACTGCGCCATTTCACCGATGTAGCAATGGTTGCCTGCCAGGTACGAAGTGACCGCCGCAACGATGCCGGAGGTCGCCGGACAGCTGATCTTGAGAATGAAATGGTTCTTTTCATGTTGCATGGCGTGTCCTCTGGAAGATGGCGGCAGTTCAGCAAACGACTAACGATCAGCGCGAAACATTCAGGGATGAACCGATGTTTCATCGGTGAATAAAAATTCCTATGAGGAATTAAATATTCATGAAGGCTGTTTTATAGGCGAAAGGAAATGACGCGTCCAGAGATTTCTGGAAACTTTTTTAACTGGTGGGAAATATTTGGTGAATTGAGAACGACAGGGGCGCGCTTGCCCGCGATTAAGGTGGATCAGGGCGCCGGTGCAGTGTCAGAACTGATGCATCGCGGGCAAGCGCGCTCCTACAGAGGGGAGCGGCGCGGCTTAGTCGCAGCATGGCTTACTGGCGGCAGCGATTTTGCGGGCGCCCCCGTCGGCAACCCGGACGGCAAAGGGTGATCGCGAACCTGTGGGAGCTTGCTCACGAAGACTCGTCTGGATCCGCTGAAGAGGCGGCACCTGCACTGGCCACTTCGTGATCAAGCTCACGCCCACAGGATTTGCGCTGGCCCGCAGGTGGCTCAAGCACTTGCGTGTTTCTTATTCGCCCTGCGCACCGTAATTCATGATCGACAGCAACCGGATCGGCACTTGCACCAGCTCTTCCGGACCGTGAGGAATGTCGCCGTCGAAGGTGAGGCTGTCGCCTGCCTCCATGTGGTACAGCTGATTGCCATGGCGATACACCAGCTCGCCTTCCAGCAAATGCAAAAACTCCGTGCCAGGGTGGGAGAAGGTCGGGAACTCTTCGCTGGCGTCGTCCATGGTCACCATGTAGGCCTCGAAACTCTTTTTCGGCCCGCGTGTGTGGTTCAGCAGGTGATAGGTGTGGCCTTTCTCGGTGCCGCGACGGACCACTTCCAGCCCTTCGTCATGCTTGACCAGCAGGGCGCTGCTGCCTTGCTGGTCATACTGACTGAACAGCTTGGACATGGGCATGCCCAGCACGTCGCACAAGCGGCTGAGGTTATCCAGGCTGGTGGACACCTGAGCGTTCTCGATCTTGCTCAGCATTCCCTGACTGATCCCGGCGATACGCGCCACGTCGGCCAGTTTCAACTCTTGCGCCTGCCGCTGGCGTTTGATCTGGATGCCTAGGTATTGCTCGAGCTTCAACTTGGGTGGGTGTTCTTCAGGTGTAATCATCGGCACTGCACGTTTTCCGTTCAATAATTTTAAATTCGCACCAGGAATGTGCGATGTGAATCCCGGCTGTCCCGTGGACGCCGGATTATTCGCACAGTGAAAAAGAGTTTCACATATATAGAGCAGAAATTCCGCCGTTGCGTGAATTCGATTCTTGGCATACCAAACTGGCAAGGCACTTGCATTCCTGTTGGGAAAGTAAGTTTCCTGATTGGAATAACCTTCGGTCAGGCAGCGAAACCACGGTTCTCAACCTCAACGTTTTGCTTTTCGCCAGGAGTGAACACTCATGTTGCCACCCGAAACACAGCGGCTGATCGAAGAGCACGGGATCAAATACGTGTTGGCCCAGTTCGTCGATATCCATGGTGCTGCGAAGACCAAGTCTGTGCCCATTTGCGGTCTGGAAGCAGTGGCCGAGGCGGGCGCGGGCTTTGCCGGTTTCGCGATCTGCGGCATGGGCATGGAGCCACACGGTCCGGATTTCATGGCCAAGGGCGATTTGTCGACACTGACGCCGGTGCCCTGGCAGCCTGGCTACGGCCGTGTGGTCTGCATCGGCCACGTCGATGGCAAGCCGCACCCGTATGACAGCCGCTACGTTCTGCAGCAGCAGGTCCAGCGCCTGAAGGACAAAGGATGGACATTGAACACGGGGCTTGAGCCTGAGTTCAACCTGATGCGCCGCGACGACACTGGCAAGCTGCAACTGGTAGACGCCAGCGATAACCTCGACAAGCCCTGCTACGACTACAAAGGCCTGTCCCGCTCCCGGGCGTTTCTGGAGCGCCTCACCGAGGCGTTGCAGCCGGTGGGGTTCGAGATCTATCAGATCGATCACGAAGACGCCAACGGCCAGTTCGAGATCAACTACACCTACAGCGACGCCATGGAATCGGCGGACCGTTTCACGTTCTTCCGCATGGCCGCCGGTGAGATCGCCAATGACATGGGCATGATCTGCTCGTTCATGCCCAAGCCGGACCCGAAACGGGCAGGCAACGGCATGCATTTCCACCTGTCGATCAGCAGCGCGACCAACAAGAATCTGTTCTTCGATGCCAGCGACAAGCACGGCATGGGCCTGTCGAAAATGGCCTACCACTTCGCCGCCGGGTTGCTCGCCCACGGCCCGGCGTTGTGTGCCTTCGCCGCGCCGACGGTCAACTCCTACAAACGGCTTGTTGTCGGTAATTCATTGTCCGGCGCGACCTGGGCGCCAGCGTTCATCGCCTTCGGCGCCAACAATCGTTCGGCCATGGTGCGCGTACCTTACGGGCGCCTGGAGTTCCGCCTGCCGGACGCCGGCTGCAACCCTTATCTGGTCAGCGCCGCGATCATCGCCGCCGGCCTGGATGGCATCGACCGCCAGTTGGAGCCCGACCAGATCTGCAACGAAAACCTCTACAGCCTCAGCCTGGAAGAAATCGCTGCACGAGGCATTGGCACCTTGCCGCAATCGCTCAAGGAAGCCTGCGACGCGCTGGAAGCCGACCCGTTGTTCGCTGAGGTGATGGGCAACGAGATTGTCGGTGAATTCATCAAGCTCAAGCGCATGGAGTGGGTGGAATACAGCCGCCATGTGAGTGATTGGGAAATCAAGCGCTACACCGAATTTTTCTAATCCCTTCGTTTCAACAAACCGTTTTTGATGCCTGCCAATGGGTTGGGCGTCTTCTGCCCAGGAGTTATGAATATGTGTGGAATCGTGGGTCTTTATCTCAAGAATCCGGCGCTGGAATCCCAGCTCGGCAAGCTCTTCGAGCCCATGCTCGAAGCCATGACCGATCGTGGTCCGGACAGCGCAGGGTTTGCTATCTACGGCGATGAAGTGGGCGATGGCTGGGTCAAGCTGACCCTGCAAGCAACCACTGAAGGTTATGACTTCAAAGCGTTGATCGCAGCGCTCGACGGCAAGCTGAGTGCACCGCTGGAATGGTTCCAGAACGCCAGCGCCATCGTCCTAAAGGTCAAGGCTGAAGAAGCCATGGTGCGTGCCGCGTTGGGCGAGCTGGCGCCCACCGTGCGCATCATGAGTGCCGGCAAGAGCATCGAAATCCTCAAGGGGATGGGCTTGCCGAAAGAGATTTCCGAGCGCTTCGGCCTGGGCAGCATGAAAGGCAGCCACATCATCGGCCACACCCGCATGGCCACCGAAAGTGCCGTGACGATGGAAGGCAGTCACCCGTTTTCCACCGGCGCCGATCTGTGTCTGGTGCACAACGGATCGTTGTCCAACCACTTCCGTCTGCGTCAGGAACTGCGCCGCGAAGGCATTCACTTCGACACTGAAAACGACACCGAAGTCGCCGCCGGTTACCTCGCCTGGCGCCTGCAGCAGGGCGACTCACTGAAGACCGCGCTGGACAGTTCGCTGGAAGCGCTGGATGGCTTTTTCACCTTCGCCATCGGCACGCGCAACGGTTTTGCGGTGATTCGCGATCCGATTGCCTGCAAGCCGGCGATCCTTGCCGAGACCGACGACTACGTCGCCATGACCTCGGAGTATCAGGCGCTGTCGAGCCTGCCGGGCATCGAAAAAGCCAAAGTCTGGGAACCCGTTCCCGCCACCATGTACATCTGGGAACGCGAGTCGGCTTAAGGAGCACGCACATGAAAACCATCGATCTTTCCACTGCCAGTGTGCGCGACCTCAACCAGGCGCTGCACGATCAAGTCAACAACCTTGAAGAACGCGAGTGGGTGGTGACTCACCCCAACGGCGCTCACAACCTGGCCGTCGGCGTCAACGAAGCGGTGTCCGTGGATATCCAGGGCCACGCCGGTTACTACTGCGCGGGCATGAACCAGAAAGCGTCGGTCACCGTGCACGGCAATGTCGGCGTCGGTTGCGCCGAAAACATGATGTCCGGCTATGTGCGCGTCAAAGGCAGCGCGTCGCAAGCCGCTGGCGCCACGGCCCACGGCGGTTTGTTGGTGATCGAAGGCGATGCCGGTGCCCGTTGCGGGATTTCCATGAAGGGCATCGACATCGTGGTCGGCGGCAGCATCGGCCACATGAGCTGCTTCATGGGCCAGGCCGGTCGTCTTGTGGTGTGCGGCGACGCGGGCGATGCCTTGGGCGATTCGCTGTACGAAACCCGCATCTACGTCAAAGGCAAGGTCGAGTCGCTGGGCTCTGACTGCATCGCCAAAGAGATGCGCGCTGAGCACGTCGAGGAGCTGCAAGCGCTGCTCAATCGCGCCGGGTTCAACGAGAACGCGTCGGATTTCAAGCGCTATGGCTCGGCCCGTCAGCTGTACAACTTCAAAGTCGATAACGCCTCCGCGTACTGATCCAGGAGCAAGAACATGAGCGAGTCCAACACTCCAAAAGCCCCGCCAGTGCTGCGCGAGTCGGCTACTTTCGATCGCCTGACCATCCAGGAAATCCAGCGTGCCGCCGAAACCGGCATCTACGACATTCGCGGCGGTGGCACCAAGCGCAAGCTGCCGCATTTCGATGACTTGCTGCTGCTCGGCGCCAGCGTTTCCCGCTACCCACTGGAAGGCTACCGCGAGAAATGTGGCACTGACGTGATCCTCGGCAACCGCTTCGCCAAGAAGCCGATTCACCTGAAAATTCCTGTGACCATCGCGGGCATGAGTTTCGGGGCTCTGTCGGCCAACGCCAAGGAAGCCCTGGGCCGTGGTGCGACGATTGCCGGGACCAGCACCACCACCGGCGACGGCGGCATGACCCCGGAAGAACGCGGCCAGTCTCAACATCTGGTGTATCAGTACCTGCCGTCCCGTTATGGGATGAACCCGGATGACCTGCGCAAGGCCGATGCTATCGAGATCGTGCTGGGGCAGGGCGCCAAACCCGGTGGCGGCGGCATGCTGTTGGGGATGAAAGTGACTGAGCGCGTGGCCGGTATGCGCACCTTGCCCATCGGCGTCGACCAGCGTTCGGCCTGCCGTCACCCGGACTGGACCGGCCCGGACGATCTGGCGATCAAGATTGCCGAAATCCGCGAAATCACCGATTGGGAAAAACCGATCTACGTGAAGATCGGCGCGAGCCGCCCGTACTACGACGTCAAACTCGCGGTGAAGGCCGGTGCTGATGTGATCGTGCTCGATGGCATGCAAGGCGGTACGGCGGCGACGCAGGAAGTGTTCATCGAACACGTTGGCATCCCGATCCTGCCGGCCATTCCTCAGGCCGTTCAGGCGCTGCAAGAGATGGGCATGCATCGCAAGGTGCAGCTGATTGTTTCCGGTGGCATTCGCAACGGTGCCGACGTGGCCAAAGCGATGGCGCTGGGCGCTGATGCCGTGGCCATCGGTACGGCGGCGTTGATTGCGCTGGGTGACAACCATCCGCGTCTGGACGAAGAGCTGAAGAAGATCGGCTCAGCCGCCGGTTTCTACGACGACTGGCAGAACGGTCGCGACCCGGCAGGCATCACCACGCAGGATCCTGAGTTGTCGAAGCGTCTTGACCCGGTGGAGGGCGGCCGCCGCCTGGCCAATTACTTGCGTGTGCTGGTCCTGGAAGCGCAAACCATGGCCCGGGCTTGCGGCAAGTCGCACCTGCACAACCTCGACCCCGAGGACCTGGTCGCCTTGACCGTCGAGTCCGCGGCCATGGCGCGAGTGCCATTGGCAGGGACTTCGTGGATTCCAGGGCAGCAGTACTAAGCCCGGTTTCATTCTGTAGGAACGCGCTTTTGCCCGCGATAACGACCTGTCTGCAACACATGTGTTGGCTGATACGGCGCTATCGCGGGCAAGCGCGCTCCTGCAGGGGTACACCAAAAAAGAGGCCAGGCAGGCCAGACGCTTCATCACATCGCTTTCTGCCAGACACTTTTCCATTCATTGCAGGAGCTTCGACAATGGTTAACCGTCTACCCGGCAAATCCCTTCTTTTGTCTCTCTTTACGTTCGGGGCGCTCGGCGCCTGCATTCCCCTGGCCCATGCAGCCGACGCCCCGACCCTTAATACCGGCAGCACGGCCTGGATGGTCACGGCGGCGGTGCTGGTGCTGTTCATGTGTCTACCGGGCCTTGCCTTGTTTTATGGTGGGCTGGTGCGGGCCAAGAACATGCTGTCGCTGTTTACACAGTGCTTCGGCGTGGCGGGGCTGGTGGGCGTGTTGTGGGTGATCTATGGCTACAGCATGGTCGTCGATACCACGAACATGGTCGAAGGCCAGGTCAGTTTCAACAGCTTCGTCGGGGGCTTGAGCCGTGCGTTTCTGGCGGGCATGACCCCCGACAGCCTGGTGGGCGATATCCCCGAAGGTGTGTTCGTGACCTTCCAGATGACCTTCGCCATCATCACCCCGGCGCTGATTGCCGGCGCCTTCGCCGAGCGCATGAAGTTCTCTGCGGCGCTGCTGTTCATGGCCGTGTGGTTTACCCTGGTGTACGCGCCGGTGGCGCACATGGTCTGGGGCGGGGCGGGCGCGTTGATGCACAATTGGGGCGTGCTGGATTTTGCGGGCGGCACCGCGGTGCACATCAACGCAGGGGTTGCAGCGCTGGCGGCGTGCCTGATGCTGGGCAAGCGCAAGGGCTACGAAAACGCGCCGATGCCTGCGCATAACCTGAGCCTGACCATGGCCGGGGCAGCGATGCTGTGGGTCGGCTGGTTCGGTTTCAATATCGGTTCAGGAGGTGGGCTGAACGGTCTGTCCGGGATCGTCATGCTCAACACCCAACTGGGCGCCTGCGCCGGGATTCTCGGCTGGATGTTCACCGAGTGGTTCAAGGTCGGCAAGCCAAGTGCCTTGGGCCTGGCCAGCGGTGCATTGGCCGGTCTGGTCGGCATCACACCCGCGTGTGCGTACGTCGGTGTCGGCGGCGCGTTGGCAATCGGCTTGCTGTGCGGCGTGTTCTGTTACCTGAGCGTGACCGTATTGAAGAAGCGCTTTGGTTACGACGACAGCCTGGACGTGTTCGGCCTGCATGGCATCGGCGGCATGATCGGCGCTGTGCTGACTGGCGTGTTCTGCGTGCCGTCGCTGGGCGGTCTGGTGGAAGGCGTGACGCTGGGTGGTCAAGTCGTGGCCCAGATCAAAGGCGTACTGTTCACCACGGTGTACTGTTTTGCGGTGAGCTGGATCATCCTCAAAGTCATCAAGGTCGTGATCGGTTTGCGTGCGGACGAGCATGTAGAGGAAATGGGGCTGGATCTGGCTGAGCACAACGAGCGTGCGTATAACCACTGAGTTTCGTGCCCCTGCAACAGACTTGCGGCACAAAAAAAGCCCGGCGTTCGACCGGGCTTTTTCATGGCGAATCAATCAACGAAACGCTGGCACCACATGCTTGATGAACAGCGCCAGCGATTTCTTTTTCTCGGCATGGGGCAGGCTGTTGTCGCACCAGAAGCTGAACTCATCCACGCCCAGTTCCTGGTAGTGCTTGATGCGCGGGATGATTTCTTCCGGGGTGCCGATCATGGCGGTCTTGTGCAGGCTTTCCAGTGCGAACTCGGGACGCTCGGCGAATTTCTCCTCCGGGCTTGGCGCGAGGAAGCCGTTGACCGGCGTGGTCTTGTTGCCAAACCAGGCGTCGAAGGTGCGGTAGAACTTCGAAATCGCCTTGGCGCCGACTTTCCAGCCTTCAGGATCGTTGTCAGCGTGCACGTGGGTGTGGCGCAGAACCATCAGTTGCGGGCGCGGCACGTCAGGGTTATTGGCCAGCGCGGCTTCGAACTTGTTTTTCAGGTCGACGACTTCTTCGTCGCCTTTCATCAGCGGCGTGACCATCACGTTGCAGCCGTTTGCCACCGCGAAGTTGTGCGAATCCGGGTCGCGGGCGGCGATCCACATCGGTGGGGTCTTGATCGGTTTCGGCACACTGGTGGACGTGGGGAATTTCCAGATCTCGCCGTCGTGGGCGTAGTCGCCTTGCCACAGCGCCTTGACCACCGGAACCATCTCACGCAATGCCTGACCGCCTGCCGAAGCCGGCATGCCACCCGCCATGCGATCGAATTCGACCTGATACGCGCCACGGGCCAGACCGACTTCCATGCGGCCGTTGCTGATCACGTCCAGCAGGGCGCATTCACCGGCGACCCGCAGCGGGTGCCAGAACGGCGCGATGATGGTGCCAGCGCCCAGGTGAATGGTGGTGGTCTTCGCTGCCAGGTAGGCGAGCAACGGCATCGGGCTGGGCGAAATGGTGTATTCCATGGCGTGGTGTTCGCCGATCCACACGGTGCTGAAGCCGCCTTGTTCGGCCATCAGCGTCAGTTCGGTCAAGTCCTCGAACAGCTGGCGGTGGCTGACTGACTCATCCCAGCGTTCCATGTGTACGAACAACGAAAATTTCATGACGCTTACCTCGGATTGTTCTTACCGTCCGCTGCGAAACGGTCGGGCGTTTTTCGGTATACCGTAATAGAGTCCAGCTACAACCTTCAAGCTTCAAGCCAGCGCGGGCAGGGCGCCCATCTTGCCGCGGCAGTACACCATCGGGCTCGCGGGTTGCGCGGGCAGGATCAGGTTCTTCACCGCACCGACCATGATCGCGTGGTCACCGCCTTCGTATTCGCGCCACAGCTCGCACTCGATGATGGCGGTGGCATTGGCGAGCAACGGGTTGCCCAGCTCACTCAAGGTCCACTCGATGCCGGCGGCCTTGTCTTTGCCTTTACGGGCGAAGGCGTAGGCTTCGCCCTGCTGGGTGCCGGACAGCAAGTGAATGGCAAAACGTTTGTTCTTGATCAGCGTCGGGTACGAATCAGAACTGTAATTGGGGCAAAACAGCACCAGCGGCGGCTCCATCGACAATGAGCTGAAGGCGCTCGCCGTCAGGCCGACCACTTCGCCATCGTCGTTGAGCGTGGTGATCACCGTGACGCCGGAAGGGAAGGAGCCCATGACGTTCTTATAAGCGTTTGCGTCGATCATTTTGCTACCTCTGCGGTCAGGCCGAAGTTGATGAGTTTTGTGTGTCTGATGGTATACCGTAATACTCATCGTGCAAGCCTTTTTTCTTTTTCTCGGGCCCTGGCCAGTCATCATCGCCCCAGGTACAAACCCACACAGAGCCGCGTTCCAGACAGGGCTGAACCGGTTTTTCCAGCAAGCTCTGAGCCTTGTAATCGATCAGAAATTCATCGTCAGACCGTTGTAAATCGTTGGCATACCATAATATGGTTGTGTCGCTCGTGACGGCAGGGAAGTGTTTACGGCATTGAAAAGTGCAGCGCGTGGCCCTCGGCTCGCCAGCGCTTCATGGTTTTAGCTCCGCACAAAGACAAAAATCAGGCGAAACGATGACTACTTCCGATTCACACGACTGCAAAACGGCACCTCTGATTGAGAACCACACCGTCGATTACGTGCCGCTGGCCGAACGGCATGGCAAAGCACGAGATTTGTTCACGTTGTGGTTCAGTACCAATATCGCGCCATTGCCCATCGTCACCGGGGCGATGGTGGTTCAGGTCTTCCATTTGAATCTGCTGTGGGGACTGATCGCCATTGCGCTTGGCCATATGATCGGCGGGGTGGTGATCGCCTTGGCCTCAGCGCAAGGGCCACGCATGGGCATCCCGCAGATGGTCCAGAGCCGGGGTCAGTTCGGTCGCTATGGCGCATTGTTGATCGTGTTTTTCGCCGCGCTGATCTATGTAGGTTTCTTCATCTCCAACATCGTCCTGGCGGGTCAGTCGATCCATGGCATGCTGCCGGCCGTGCCGCTGCCGGCGGGCGTGGTAATCGGTGCGCTAAGTGCCACGGCCATCGGCGTGATCGGTTATCGCTTCATCCATACTCTTAACCGCATCGGCACCTGGGTCATGGGTGCGGCGCTGCTGGCCGGGTTCATCATGATCTTCAGCCAAGATTTGCCGCTGGATTTCTTCACGCGCGGCGGTTTTAACCTGCCTGGTTTATTGGCGACCGTCTGCCTGGGGATCATCTGGCAGATCAGCTTCTCGCCCTACGTGTCGGATTACTCGCGTTATCTGCCCTGCGATATCGGCATTGCCAAACCGTTCTGGGCCACCTATTTCGGCGCCACGCTGGGGACGATTCTGTCGTTCAGTTTCGGTGCGGTCGCGGTGCTGGCGACTCCTGAAGGCACCGAGGCCATGGCCGCAGTGCGGCAGGCCACCGGGTTTCTCGGTCCGATTCTGATGCTGCTGTTCCTGCTCAACATCATCAGCCACAACGCGCTGAACCTGTATGGCGCAGTGCTTGCCATTGTCACGTCGATTCAGACCTTCGCGGGCAACTGGACGCCGAGCATCAAGGTCCGTGTGGCGTTGGCGACGGTGATTCTGGCGGGTTGCTGTGTGACGGCGGTGGGCGCCTCCAGCGACTTCATTTCGCAGTTCATCGGCCTGATCCTGACGTTGCTGATCGTGCTGGTGCCATGGGCGTCGATCAACCTGATCGACTTCTATCTGATCAAACGCGGGAGCTACGACATCGCCTCGATCTTCAGCGCGGATGGCGGTATTTACGGGCGCTTCAATCCCCATGCGATCATTGCGTACTTCATCGGCATCATCGTGCAGTTGCCATTTGCCAATACTGCTTTGTACGTCGGGCCCTACGCCCATTATCTGGACGGTGTAGACCTGTCGTGGCTGGTGGGGCTGCTGGTGACGTGCCCGCTGTATTACTGCCTGGCGACGCGGGGTCGGGTGGGGCAGGCCAAAGCGGCACGGCTGGGGTTTGCGGAGTAAACATCTTCTCGGGTGCAACACTTACGCTTCGGGACTGAGCCTGCTCACGAATGCTGAACGTCAATCGCTGAGGATGTGATGACCGTACCGGCCTCTTCATGAGCAACCTCCCCACAAGGACTCTATTTCCTGGCCAATCAGTGCCCAGACACGTACAACTGATCGGGGCGCAGAGCCTGTCATCAAGGTTTTTGTGCCTCCACCTCCGCCGAATACCGACCTTGCCGCTCTGCCACTGCGCGTAACGTCTTGAGCGTCACCATCGGCGCGTCGATCACGAAACGGTTCGCCAACCACGATGGGATGTCCCCTGCAGGTTCGGCCTGCAGCTGGTAGGTCACTTCCGTTTCCCGCTCGCCCTTGGGCACCATCTGCCAGACGCCCTGCAGCTGCTCGACGCGAATCAATCCGGGTACCACCGGTTCCATGCCGGTCACTGCGCTCAGATGCCTTGTCACGCTGCCATCGTCGGTCTGTTCGGTCTGCACCCGCAGGACCATGTCGCGGGTGTTGGCGGGCCAGGGCAGGGCGGTGGTCAGGTAAACGAAGGTGCTGTCGCCATCAACCTTCAACAGGCGCATGTCGGCGCAGGCGTACAGCCATGTGCAGGCGATGGTCAGGTTCTCTTGCAGATGACTGAGCGTTGCCACGTCAGCCTTGATCAGCGCTACGCCGCGGAAACTCTGATATTGGGAGGTGGGCGAGTGGCTGAGGAAGACCTTGATGCCGTCTTCTTCTTTTGCGAGCTGCCAGTCTTCGGCAGCGGCTGACGCGCAATAGGCACTCAGCAGCAGGGCGCACAGGACGGGCAGTTTTTTCATGAAGGCGGCTCCGGGGCTGCACGTACAGTGCGCGAAGCCTCAGAGCATAGGTGAGATTGGTGAGGGATTCTGGATTGACGCCGGGTTTGGGGCTATTTCCGCTCTCTCAGGTGGCGCCGCTTTAGGTTCTGCCGTTAGGCAGAACCCGGCCCCATGACGCCGACATCAACGCTCTAACGCTTTTGACCGAGCGAACCGTGGTAACAACATCAATGCGCCCCAGCCGCCTTGTTCAAATCACTCTCGGCCCATTGCGTATACACACACGCATCCGCCGTAGCCCAGCGCACCCTAACCTGATCACCCGTCTTCAGCGGCATTCCCGCAGCAGAAAGCGCCTTGACCGTCATCGCCGTCCCGCCCTGTGTCACCACCGCGCAAGTCTGGCTCTCGCCGAGAAACAACACTTCACCCACCCGGGCACTGACCTCATTCCACCCGGTCTGCAGCGGCTGCGCGGCGGCCTGTTCGACACTCAGCGCCTGAGCTTTTTCCGGACGAATCATCAGTAACACATCCTGATCCGTCTGCAAGCCGGCGGTCAGTCGAATCGACAATGGCTGCCCTTCAAACAGCGCCGCCCCATTGCCCTGGGCCTTCAGCTTGAGGAAGTTGGAGTTGCCCAGAAACGACGCCACGAACGCATTCGGCGGGTTCTGATACAAATCATAACCGCTGCCCAGACCGACGATCTTGCCGTGGCTGAAAATCGCGATGCGCTGGGACAGGCGCATGGCTTCTTCCTGATCGTGGGTGACGTAGACGATGGTGATGCCCAGGCGACGATGCAGCTGACGGAGTTCGTCCTGCAGGTCCTCGCGCAGTTTCTTGTCGAGCGCACCGAGGGGTTCGTCCATCAGCAGAATACGTGGTTCGTAGACCAGTGCCCGGGCAATGGCGACACGCTGCTGCTGCCCGCCGGAGAGTTGCGAAGGACGGCGGTGTGCGAACTGATCCAATTGCACCAGCTTCAGCATGGCGTCGACGCGCTTGTCGCGTTCGGTTGCCGCCAGCTTGCGGATGGCCAGCGGGAACGCGATGTTGTCGCGCACCGACAGGTGAGGGAACAGCGAATAACGCTGGAAGACCATGCCGATGTCACGTTTGTGCGGGGGAACGTTCACCAGGGATTTGCCCTCCACCAGAATCTCACCGGAGCTTGGCGTTTCGAAGCCGGCCAGCATCGACAGTGTGGTGCTTTTGCCCGAACCGCTGGAGCCGAGGAAGGTCAGGAACTCGCCGTCCTGAATGTCCAGCGAGATATCGTCCACCGCAGCGAAATCGCCGTAATGCTTGTTCAGATTGCGCAGGCTGACCAAGGTCTGGGGTTGTTGTGCAGGGTCTTTGATCACAGCACTCATGAAGGCATCCTCGCTTCGTTGCGGCGACGCAGGGTCGCGGCGATAAACATGACCAGCACCGACAGGGCAATCAGCAGCGTCGAGGCGACGGCGATGACCGGTGTCAGGTCCTGGCGCAGGGTGGTCCACATTTTCACAGGTAGGGTTTGCAGGTTGGGGCTGGCCATCATCACGCTGAGCACCACCTCGTCCCATGACACCAGAAAGGCGAACAACGCGCCGGCCACCATGCCGGGCCGAATCGCTGGAAAGGTCACTTTGAGCACCGCCTGGATACGCGACGCGCCACAGATGACGGCCGCGTCCTCAATGGACTGATCGAACAGCTTCAGCGAGTTGATGATCGAGATGATGGTGAACGGCAGCGCGACGATCACGTGGCTGACCACGAACGAAAACAGCGTGCCGGTGTAGCCCAGCTTGAGGAACAGCGCGTACACCGCCACGGCGATGATCACCAGCGGCACGATTATCGGCAGGGTGAAGACGCCGTAGAGCATGTCGCGGCCGGGGAACCGGCCTCGTACCAGCGCAAACGCGGTGGGCAGACCCAGGGCCACAGCGAAGATCGTGGTCAGCACGGCGACTTTCAGGCTGGCGAAGGCCGCCGCCATCCATTCCGGATTACTGAAAAACTGTTGATACCACTTCAGGGTCCAGCCGGGCGGTGGAAACACCAGCCACTGTGAGGATCCAAACGACAACAGCACGATGAACACGATCGGCAGCAACAGAAACAGCGCAATCAGCCCGGTGACCGAATACAGCCCCCAGCGCAGGCGCGGGCTCATGGCATTGGGTGTCAGGAGCATGGCGGTTTACCTCGCGTTATTGGCGCCGACCGGGGATTCCGGCTGCAGCTTGAGGTAGAAGTAGAAGAGCACCAGAGTGATCACGATCAGCAACGCAGCGGCCGCACTGGCCAGGCCCCAGTTCAGAAACGACTGCACCTGCTGGACAATGAATTCCGGCAGCATCATGTCCTGTGCACCGCCGAGCAACGCCGGGGTGACGTAGTAACCGAGCGACATGACAAAGACCATCAAACCACCCGAGAACAGGCCCGAGCGACACAGTGGCAGGAACACCTTGAAAAAGTTGGTCCACGGACTCGCACCGCAGATGGAGCCGGCCTGCAACACCATCGGGTCGATGGCGGCCATGGTTGCCTGCAACGGCAATACAATGAACGGGATCATGATGTAGCTCATGCCGATCACCACGCCGGTCAGGTTGTGCACCATCTCCAGCGGTTGATCGATGATGCCCATGGCCATCAGCGCTTTGTTGATGACCCCGGAGGCCTGCAGCAGCACCAGCCAGGAGTAAGTGCGAGCCAGCAGGCTGGTCCACATCGACAGCAGCACGATGTTAAGCATCCAGCGGCCCCAGCCACGCGGCACCAGGGTGATGGCCCACGCCAGCGGGAAGCCCAGCAGCAGGCTGAACAGCGTCACCAGACCGGCCACCGAAAAGGTGTTGAACAGCACACGGGCGTAGGCCGAGTTGGCGAACAGTTGCTCGTAGTTGCCCAAGCCTGGCGTCGGTTCCAGCACGCCGCGCAGCAGCAGACCCATCAAAGGCGCAAAAAAGAACAGGCCGAGAAACAGCAGGGCAGGCAGCAGGTTGCGGCTGCCTTTCCAGCGTTGTGACAACGGTGTGTTTTGCTTCATCGTCACGGCCTGAGCGGGTGCCGCGCCGGCGGTGCTGGATGCACCACCGACCGGTTTGGATTGACGGGACGCAATGGCCGTCATTTTTATTTGACCAGCCATTCGTTCCACCGTGTCGCGATGGCCG